>WNFB01001518.1_pt1 | contig 27736 bp, 26 predicted proteins | sample 5400501 | NCBI WGS metagenome assembly WNFB01 (sample SAMN13153341, study PRJNA577476) | soil metagenome | isolation source: 200 cm saprolite under Douglas fir tree site 2 hole 1 | place: USA:California | collected 2015-04-18
CGTGGGTGGATGGGTGGGCCCTTGTGGTTGCCTGTAGGGCAGAGCGGGGACGCAGTCTAGGATACCTGTCCCCCAGACAGGGTGCTATGTGTAGCCCTTGCGGAACCCCGTCTGGGAGGCAGGTAATGTCCTGGTAGCTACCCAATAGTCCTATTTAGCCGAAAATGCAAGTTGCCTTGACAGTGGCAGTGCTGCTGATGTATCATCCTCAAGGAGGGTATTTTGCCCCTTTAATTTCCTCTTTCACGAGGGATTCTGGGCGGTTGCTGAAATTGGTAGACAGGACGGACTTAGGATCCGTTGGTGAGAACCATGAGAGTTCGAGTCTCTCACCGCCCACCACTATTCTACTGGGGCCGTGAAGCCAAACCCGCTCCAGATTCGTTTGTGTGTAGGGGTATCCCCCATATTAAGAAATATGTGTTGGAGGAAATGTGAAGGTCTCGGTTGAAAAATTGCCAACCAGCGAGGCTGTCCTTGATATAGAACTGAGCTGGGATGAGCTGGAAAAAGCCTCGGACAAAGCATACCGCAAACTAGTACAAAAGGTCGATGTGCACGGCTTTCGTCGTGGCAAGGCACCACGCTCGCTGCTTGAACGTAAGATAGGCAAGGAGTCTATTTACCAGGAAGGTCTCGACGATCTGATTACCGAGGCCTATCGCAACGCGCTGAAAGAGCACGATCTAACTCCCATTACGCAGCCAAAGCTAGACGCTCCGACATTGGAGCTAGGGCAGCCTTACCACTTCAGCCTGACCATGCCAATACTCACCCCGGCTGTGCTGGGCGACTATCGCTCGCTTCACTTTGAGCGTGAAGAGGCCAGCGTCACCTCTGAAGAGGTAGAGCAGGAAATTGAATCCCTGCGTAACCGGCAGGCGAAATGGAATGTTGTCGAGCGCCCGGCTGCGATTGGTGACCGTGTGACTATGGACCTGAAGCTTTCTGCCGGCGAACAGAATATCTCCGACCTGAAAGATAATCCATTTGAACTGACCGACGACCGTCATGGTGTCTACACAGGCATGGATGAGCACATCGTTGGCATGCATGTTGGGGAGAGCAAAACCTTCACAACCACACTTCCAGCCGACTACATCAATGAGAAATTGGCCGGAAAGGAAGCTCAGTATGAAGTGACGCTGCATAAGGTAGAAGCGAAAGAACTTCCTGAGCTTGATGACGCTTTTGCCCAGCAGGTGGATAGCTACGAGACACTAGAAGACCTGCGCAAAGCAATCAGCGATCAGATTCTTGAAAACAAGAAGCGCCGTATTAATAACGAATTGCGTGACAAAGTGGTTGAGGCTGTCATCGAGCAGGCGCAGGTGAGCATTCACCCCTTACTCATCAAGGAAGAAGCCGAGGAGATGCTCCACCAACTTTCACACCTGCTGGAGCAGCAGCGCATGTCGATGGACCAGTACTTGCTGATGATGCGCAAGACACGCGAAGAGTACTTGAAGGAATTGCAACCAGACGCTTCACACGTTGTTCAGCGTCAACTTGTGCTGGACGAAGTAGCCAAGCAGGAGAAGATCGATGCTTCTGCCGAAGAGTTAGAGACTCTGGCGCGTGCTTACGCACAAACCGGACAAAATATAACTCGTTCCGAGCAGCAGCTTCGTTCATTGGCGATTAGTTACCGGCGCGAGAAAACCATCACTCGCCTGGTAGAACTGACAACAGACCCTGACCCTGACGCAGAAGAAGGTGCCGAAGCTCCCCGCGAAGACAACGAGGGTGAGCTTGTCGGGACCGAAACCCAGCAGTCTTCAGCTGAGGTGACCACCAATGTTGAAGACGATGCAGAGGTCGTCACAACTCAGGGTGAGGCCGGGACCGAGATGTAAGGGCCAGGGGGTGTTATGAATTGTTTGTAGGCAAGCAGAGTAGGGTTCGGTTGACCGGGGATGTGGGCCGATAAATCGGCGGTGGGCACGATGAATCGGCTCCTACACTCTATAAACCTGGACCTGGTGGAGGCAGAGCTCCCGTCAGGCGAAATTACTAAAGATAAATTATCAGGTGTGGCAGGTACCCTCACCTGAAGAGAAGGTAACGAAAGTGGCAAACTCGAAAAATACACGTATATCTTATCGCTGTTCATTTTGTGGAAAAAGTCAGGATCAAGTGCAGCGACTGATTGCGGGTCCTGGTGGTGTGTACATTTGCGATGAGTGCATTGACCTGTGCCGGGAAATCATTGAGGAGGAACAAGCCACTGTCACCAAGCCACGTCTGCAAACGGGCAAGATACCAACCCCCAAGAAGATTTATGAGCAACTCAGTCAATATGTGATCGGCCAGGAGCGAGCTAAGAAGAGCCTGGCGGTGGCCGTATACAACCACTACAAGCGCATTGGCGTGGGCATGCAGATCGATGACGTAGAACTGGGAAAGAGCAACATTCTGCTGATCGGTCCTACCGGGTGTGGAAAAACTTTGCTGGCCCAGACGTTGGCGAAGATATTGGATGTTCCTTTCTGTATTGCGGATGCAACAGCACTGACTGAGGCCGGCTATGTCGGTGAGGATGTTGAAAATATTCTGTTGCGATTGATCCAGACGGCTGATTTCGATGTGGCCCGCGCCGAGCGCGGTATCGTCTACATCGATGAAATCGACAAAATCGCTCGCAAGTCGGACAACCCATCCATCACCCGCGACGTCTCAGGGGAGGGTGTCCAGCAGGCATTGCTCAAAATCGTCGAGGGAACCGTTGCCAACGTCCCACCACAGGGTGGGCGCAAGCATCCCCACCAGGACTTTATCCAGATCAACACCGCCAACATTCTATTCATCTGTGGCGGCGCTTTCGAAGGCCTGGATAAGATTGTGGAGCAACGTCTTGGGAGTAACAAGATGATGGGGTTCAGGGGAACCCGTCCATCCGCGGCATCCAAAGAGCCTGTGTTGACGCACCTGATCCCCGATGATTTACTCAAATACGGACTCATCCCTGAATTTGTAGGACGCCTACCTGTCGCAGTTGCTCTGGATAGTCTCGACAAAGATGCGCTCATCCGTATCTTAACCGAGCCGAAAAATGCCATCATCAAACAGTATCAGAAGTTTTTGCAACTTGATCGGGTCGAACTGGTCTTCACAGATGATGCCCTCGACGCTACCGCCGAAGGAGCACTCAAGCAACGCACCGGAGCGCGCGGGTTGCGTAGTATCATCGAGGATATATTGCTTGATGTGATGTATGAAATCCCATCGCGTGCGGATGTGCGGCGGGTCATCATCAACGGTGATGTGATTACTGCACGCCATAAACCTTTACTGATTACACGCACTGAACGACCAACGGCATATCCTGAAAATGAGTCTGCATAACGTAGACTCATCCCTTTGCAGGGGCAGAATAGAAACGAGCAAGCACACGTGAGCGAACAAAAGCGCCAGGAAACACAGCAAGATGCCCCACCAATGTATCCCCTGATAGCGTTAAAAAACATGGTGGTGTTTCCGCGCACCCGTATGACCCTGGCCATTGCACGTGAGAAGTCAGTGCGTGCAGTCGAAGAGGCCATGATGCAACCTGAGCATATACTGATTGCCGTTTCTCAACGCGACCCCGAGATTGATGACCCTCAGCCAAAAGATATCTACACCATAGGTGCCCTCGTCGAGATAGCGACCATACATCAGCAGGATGGCAGTATGCAAATACTGCTCAATGGCCTACGTCGTGTGCACATCGATGAATATCTCGACCAGGAGCCTTTTTTACGTGTGAGCATCAGCACTCCTCAGGAGCCTCAGCCGCGTGGCCCACAAACTGATGCATTGGTGCGCCATGCCACCAGCCTCTTTGAGCGTTATGCTCAACTGAACCGCCGTTTCTCCGTAGAGGATATTACTTCGATTGTCGGCATTAAGACTGCAGCACGACTTTCAGATATGCTGGCAGCGCATGTTGTGACCGATCCTCATCATCAGCAGGATCTGCTCGAGACGCTGGATCCATTGGAACGCTTAGAGAAAATTTGCGTTATTATAGGCAATGAGATCGAGATTCTGGAACTCGAGGCGACGATCCGCAGCCGCGTACGTTCGCAAGTAGACCGTACGCAAAAGGAGTTTTACCTGCGCGAGCAGTTGCGCGCCATCCAGGAAGAACTGGGCATAGAGTCAACCTCTGAGGTAAATGAACTGCGTATGAAGCTCAAAGAGAAGTCACTCCCGCCCGACGTTGCGAGCAAGGTACGCAAAGAGATTGATCGGCTGGAACGCACACCACCGCAGTCGGCTGAAATAGCTGTGTTACGCTCTTACATAGACTGGGTGCTGGCCCTGCCCTGGACCGAATGCAGCGGTGATGGCTTTGACATCGAACGCACACGGCGTATCCTGGATGAAGATCACTACGGGCTGGAAGGTATTAAAGAGCGTATTATCGAGTTCCTGGCGGTACGCCAACTGCGCCAGCGATTTGCCGGTCGTGATGGGCACTCCACCAGTGGAAGCCAGGGACAGATTCTTTGCTTTATCGGCCCACCGGGCATCGGCAAAACGTCGCTGGGGCGTTCGATAGCGCGTGCCCTGGGGCGCAAGTTCGCACGCATCGCACTTGGTGGTGTGCACGATGAGGCAGAAATTCGTGGGCATCGCCGTACGTATGTCGGCGCTCTACCGGGACGTATCATCCAGTCGATGAAGACCGTGGGCGTGCGCAACCCCGTGTTCTTGCTCGACGAGATTGACAAACTCTCCTCCGAGTATCGCGGTGATCCAGGTGCGGCGTTACTGGAAGTGCTTGACCCGGAACAGAACAGCATCTTCACCGATCATTACCTGGAAATCCCCTATGATCTCTCGGAGGTGTTCTTCATCTGTACCGGCAACGTCAAATACCAGATTCCGCGTGTTCTGGCCGACCGAATGGACATCATCGATCTTCCCGGCTATATGCTTGAGGAAAAAGTCAATATTGGCCTGCGCCACTTGCTGCCAAAAGTTCTGACCGAACATGGCCTCACACCAGAACAACTGAAGATCCCGCAGTCCGTTATGCACTATATCGTTACCGGTTACACACGCGAATCGGGTGTGCGAAATCTAGAACGACAACTGGCAGCCATCTGTCGCAAGGCAGCACGGCTCATCATGGAGAAGCCAGACACACACCTGCGCATCACCACCCGTAAAGTAGAACAATATCTGGGCGCGCCTCGCTACAGCAGTGATACGCACAATCAGAAAATGCAGGTGGGTGTAGCGACAGGCCTGGCCGTGACTGAAAACGGCGGCATGCTGTTGCAGGTGGAAGTGGCCACGATGGTAGGTAAGGGCGAATTGATCATCACAGGCCAATTGGGCGAGGTTATGCGTGAATCGGTGGTGGCCGCTCTTTCCTACATTCGCTCACGCGCTAACGAATTACAGGTCGATCCAGGCTTTCTCGATGCCACCGACCTGCACATCCATCTGCCAGAAAATTCTCTCCCCAAGGATGGACCATCCGCGGGTATTACGATCGCTACCGGCATCGTCTCCGCGTTGACGAAACGTCGTGTACGCGGTGATATTGCGATGACCGGCGAGATTACCCTGCACGGGCGTGTGCTGGCTGTTGGTGGCCTGAGAGAGAAGGTACTTGCGGCACATTATGCGCACATTCATCACCTGCTGATTCCCGCAGAGAACGAAAAAGACCTGGCTGAGATTCCAGCGAAAATCCGTCAGAGTATCCGTTTCACCCTTGTGGATAATGTAGATCAGGTCATTGAGGCGGCACTCCTCGATGCCCCGCCTTCCGAAGAGCGCCAGGACGAGCTTACCACGCCACGTCCATTGCGTCTGGACGAGCGTTTACCCACTCTGCGCGATGCAACCTCGCGCCGAACCACGATACCCGCCGGTGAAAATAATGAGGAGGAGAAGGACGAGGACGAGCAGTCGCCCCTGATCATTCCTCCCACAGACCGCATTACGGGCGACTCTTACCCTCAGATACATGCACAAGACAACAAAGAGATTTAAGGGTGAGGTTCAAATTGTTGCATTGAGCTAGGCCACCCCACCCCAGGGCGGAGGCAAAAAATGAACCTTCATCCTAAGGTACGGAGAATCTATACAAAACAAACCTTTCAGAGTATACTGCGTATTATATTATGTGGCTCTCAAGAACCCTATTAGAGAATGTGAGGGCCTGCGAAAGAAGCTTGCACAACGTGAGTTTTTGGTTCACACAACACCTTCTCTGCGTGGAAAGGGGAGGTAAGGGTTTCTTGACGTCGTGAACTTATGCTCATATACAGGAAAGGAAGAGAACACTTCATGAGTTACCAACCACCACAGGACCCGAACAATCCCAGCCAATACGGCGGCTACGGCGGCTATACTCCACCACAGACGAACCCTACCGATCCCTACAGCGGCCAGCAGGGTGGGTACCAACAACCGGGCGGCTATCAACAACCAGGAGGGTACCAGCAACCCCCTTATGGCCAGGGGCAGCAGCAGTACAATTACCAGGCGGGAGGTGCAGCAAGCGGTCCTAGCTCGACGGGGTTGCAGCCAAATGTCGCTGCAGGCTTGAGTTACCTCACATGGGTAGCTGGGCTCATCTTCTTCTTTATGGAGAAGCAGAACCGCTTCGTGCGCTTCCATGCAATGCAGTCGATCATCTTCTCCGGTGCTTACACAGTCCTGTATATCATTCTTTCTGTACTCTCAAGCCTCTCAGTGATCGGATCCCTTTTTGGAATCCTCCTCGTTCTGTTGGAGGTCGTGGGGTTCGTCGGCTGGCTCATACTGATCATTAACGCCTTCCAGGGTAAATACTTCAAGCTCCCTGTAATAGGCGATTACGCTGAGAAGTACGCCAACCAAGCCCCGATGTAAGCTAATCTCTTTGGCCACATACTCCAGAGCAACCACAACGGACAGGATGGGGCATGCCCCATCCTGTCCGTTGTGGTTGCTCTGGACACTCTCCCACTCGACGCCTCCCCCAAAATATGATATTGTGAGACAAACACAAGTCATCCCCATTTTACATGGAGTGATCTAAATGACAGCACACGACACAACCTCGCTGAAACGCACCCCACTCTATGAGCAACACCGTGCAATGGGAGCAAAGCTCGTGGAGTTCGGTGGCTGGGACATGCCGGTACAATACAGGAGTATTGTGGATGAGCATCGCGCCGTACGCACCAGGGCAGGCCTATTTGACGTGAGCCATATGGGCGAGTTTAAGATCGAAGGACCGGACGCACTCGCCTTCCTGCAATACCTCGTGCCTAACGATGTCTCCCGCCTCGCTATTCACCAGGCTCTCTACACACAACTCTGCCTTCCCGATGGAGGCACTATTGACGACCTGATTATTTATCGGCTGGCAGATATACACTACATGCTCGTCGTCAATGCAGCCAACATCGATAAGGATTTCGCATGGGTAGAAGGCCATGCGAAGCACTTCAAGGATGTCCACGTCTTCAATCAGTCGGATGCAACCGCGCTCCTTGCACTGCAAGGGCCAGCGGCACAGGCCATCCTGCAACCACTGACAGATGTCGACTTGAGTTCCATTAGCTACTACCACTGTGCAACAGGTATGGTAGCCGGTGTGAACTGCATCATCTCACGCACCGGCTACACTGGTGAGGAGGGCTTCGAGCTGTACTGCGCACCAGTCGACGTCACCAAACTCTGGACCGACCTGCTGAACGCCGGGAAGGACCAGGGGCTGTTGCCCGCCGGGCTGGGTGCTCGCGATACCCTGCGACTTGAAGCCGCCTACTGTCTCTATGGCCATGAACTTGATGAGCAGACGAACCCGCTGGAGGCCAATCTCGGTTGGACGGTCAAGCTGCAAAAAGGCGACTTCATAGGTCACAACGCGCTGCTGCATGTGAAGGAACAAGGTCCGAAACGCAAACTTGTTGGCGTCGAATTAGTCGAACGTGGTGTGCCCCGCGGCGGCTACCTGATTTATGAAAACGACCAACCCATTGGCGCACTTACCAGCGGTGGACCAGGCCTGACCGTGAACAAAAATATTGGCCTGGGCTACGTCGAAGCAGCACACGCTGTGGTTGGACATACGCTACAGATCGATATACGTGGGCGACGCACGGCGGCGCAGATCGTTGCGCTGCCGTTTTATAAACGCGAGAAAAAATAAAGGAGATACATCATGGCTAACCTCAACCATCCTGCTAACCTCAAGTACAGCAAAACGGACGAGTGGATCCGCGTCGAAGGCGATCAGGCGACTATCGGCATTACCGATTATGCTCAGGATCAACTTGGCGACATCGTCTATCTCGATTTACCCTGGGATGCCGCGCAAAGCGTCTCACATGAGCAGAAGTTCGGCGACATCGAGTCGGTGAAGGCGACCTCAGAGCTAATTTCTCCCCTCAGTGGCGAAGTTATCAGGGTCAACGAGGAATTGAAGGATCACCCGGAACTTATCAATGATAGCCCCTATGAAGACGGCTGGATGCTTGTTGTGAAGCTATCTAATCCGGCAGAACTCGATGGACTGATGACCTCCGACGAGTACGAGAAGCACCTCCAGGGAAGATAGTTATGAGCTATATACCAAATACCCCAGAAGACCAGCAAGCGATGTTGGAACGCATTGGCCTTCCCTCGCTGGAAGCATTACTCGCACCCGTACCGGAAGAGGTACGCCTGCGGCGGCCGCTCGAACTTCCGCCAGCGCTCGCCGAACCAGACCTGAAACGCTTACTCAACGGCATGGCCGCGAAAAATAAGCACCTTGACAGCGTTATCTCTTTCCTGGGCGCTGGCACCTACGATCATGCAATACCCAGTATCGTGCCCCACTTGCAACGGCGTTCAGAGTTTGTCACCTCGTACACGCCTTACCAGCCCGAGGTCAGCCAGGGCATGCTACAGGCCATCTACGAGTTTCAGACCATGATCTGCCAGATAACAGGACTGGACATCGCCAACGCCTCGCTCTACGATGGTGCGACCGCAGTTGTTGAAGCTGTACTGCTAGCCGTTGGCCCCGGCGGACGTGGCGAAGTGGTCATCTCGCTGGGTGTCGATCCACAATATCTCCGCGTATTGCACACCTACGCCCAGGCGCGCGGCTTCAGTGTGAAAGAGGTGCCGGTGCGCAATGGTGTAACCTCCCTTGAAGAACTCGACCAGGCGGTGAGTACAACCACAGCAGCAGTGGTCATACAACAGCCCAATTTCTTTGGCTGCATCGAGGACATGAACGCCATTGAGCCTATTGCTCACAAGGGAAAGGCCGTCTTCATCACCGCTATCACCGAGCCAGCTTCACTGGGCATCCTGGCCCCCCCGGCTGAGTACGGAGCCGATCTTGCTGTTGGTGAGATCATGAGCTTCGGCAACACTATGAGCTACGGCGGTCCCGCATTGGGTTTCATGGCGGCACGCAACAAGTTCATGCGCCTGCTGCCGGGCCGACTCGTCGGGCAGACGGTTGAGGAGGGTAGCGAGCAGCAAACCGGCTATGTTCTTACCTTGCAGACTCGCGAGCAGCATATCCGCCGTGAACGCGCTACATCCAATATCTGCACGAACCAGTCACTGTTGGCCGTCGGCGCGACCATCTTCATGGCAGCCCTGGGTAAGCAAGGCTTCCGCGAGCTTGGCGAACTCTGCCTGCAAAAAGCCCACTATGCCTTCCGCCAGATTACTGCATTGCCGAGCTATAAGGCTGCATTCAGCAGTCCGTTCTTCGACGAATTTGTGATCGAAGCCCCTGTTCCAGTGCACACCTTCCAGCAGCACTTTGAGCAGGCAGACATGATAGGCGGTTATGCCCTGGGCGACAGCTACCCCGGCATGGAGACCCGCGATAAATCGGGGTCCTACATACTCTTCTGTGTAACAGAGACACGCACAAAGCAAGACATCGATTACCTGGTAGATGTGTTAAAGGAGGTGCAGGCGTGAGCGTTGAGAAACTGATCTTTGAGAAAGGCGCTCCCGGTCGGCGCGCCGCCACTATGGCAACAATGGATGTCCCTACGGAGCCATTGGAGAGCATGATACCTGCTGGTATGCTGCGCAAGGAGCCAGCTCCTCTGCCAGAGGTAAGCGAGATTGAGATTGTTCGTCACTACACCCATCTGTCACAGCGGAACTTTGGTGTGGACACGGGCTTCTATCCACTAGGCTCCTGCACAATGAAGTACAACCCTAAAATCAACGAAGATATGGCCGCCCTAGCAGGCTTCGCTCGCATCCATCCCTTGCAGCCAGAACGTAGCGTGCAGGGGGCAATTCAGTTAATCTACGAGCTGGAGCAGTACCTGGCCGAGATCGCTGCTATGGCCCGTGTCACCTTGCAGCCATCCGCAGGCGCACATGGTGAACTGACCGGCTTGATGCTGATTAAAGCCTACCACCAGAGTCAGGGCCAGGGTCATCGCAATATCGTGTTGATTCCCGATAACGCACATGGCACGAATCCTGCCAGCGCCACGCTTGCCGATTATAAGTCAGTCGAAGTTAAGACCGACCCGGGCACAGGCGGTATCGAAGTGAACCACCTGCGGGCTCTGCTGGAGGCAAACGCTGCCAACATCGCCGCTATCATGATGACCAACCCCAACACGTTGGGACTCTTCGATAGCAAGGTCGTGGAGATCGCGCAACTCGTCCACCAGGCGGGCGGACAACTCTACTATGATGGCGCAAATGCCAACGCCGTCCTGGGCATCACTCGTCCCGGTGATATGGGCTTCGACGTGGTACATTTCAACCTGCACAAGACGTGCAGCACCCCGCACGGCGGTGGTGGTCCAGGTTCAGGCCCCATCGGCGTCAAAGAACATCTCGTTCCCTTCTTGCCTGGTCCCCTGCCGGCTAAGGGTGACCAGGGTTACTACTGGCAGGACCCTGGGCCGCAATCCATTGGCAAGGTACGCGCCAATATGGGCAATTTCGGCGTACTGGTACGCGCCTACACCTATATTCGCACCTATGGCCCGGACGGCCTGTTGCATGTCGCACAGAGCGCCATCCTCAATGCAAACTATCTGAAACATGAACTGGCATCCGACTACAATATCGCCTTTCCTCAGATGTGCCAGCACGAGTTCGTGGCCACGGCAGAGCGCCAAAAGGAGGAGAGCGGAGTCACCGCGCTTGATGTCGCTAAGCGTCTGCTCGATTTCGGCATGATGGCGCCGACGATCTACTTTCCATTGATCGTGCATGAGGCATTGATGATTGAGCCGACCGAGACGGAAACCCGCGAGACGCTCGACTACTTTGTCAGCGTGATGAAGCAGATTGCTGAGGAGTCGAGCACAAATCCAGAACTCGTCAAGACCGCCCCGCATACAACAGTCGTGGGCCGATTGGATCAAGCCCTGGCGGCACGCAAGCCGAATCTGCGCTGGCGCCCAGGACAGGAGGTAACGCACTGAAGATGGGTACACGTGTGATTTTTACATCAGATGATGGGCCTGAGCGACCGCAAGGGTCGCCACTACGCTGGCAAACGAGCTATGCTGTATGTTCTGGCGTAGTGGCGACCCTTGCGGTCGCCAGGTTCTCTGCCATCCTATGTTGGGATTCGCGAGGTGAACATGCACGACGACATTGGTGAGATCCTAGTAACCGAAGAAGAGATCCGTAGCAAAATTGTTGAGTTGGGTGAGCAGATCACCCGTGATTACCAGGGCAAAAATCTACAGTTGTTGGGGATCTTAAAGGGCGCAGTCCCTTTCATCGGCGACCTGGCGCGAGCGATTGATTTGCCGCTGGAGATAGACTATATGGCCATCTCCAGCTATGGCAATACCACCCAATCCAGTGGCGTCGTACGCATCCTCAAAGACCTGGAAAGCCCCCTCGAGCACAAACACGTCCTGATCGTAGAGGACATCGTCGACAGTGGTCTCACTCTCCATTATCTGACGGAAGTGTTGCGACAGCGTAAGCCGCGCAGTCTGCGCATCTGTACACTTTTGGACAAGGGACGAGAACGTGTGAAAGCCGTCCATCTCGACTACATCGGCTTTCGCATCCCTGACCAATTTGTGGTCGGCTATGGCCTGGACTACGCACAACGCTACCGCAACCTGCCCTACGTCGGTGTGCTCAAACCAACCGCGTACCAGGAGGACGTAGAGAACCCACAGGCACAGCATAAGAGTCCAGCGGAATGATCTACCCTGTCTCGGCAATTGGGCGTGCATGCCGTACATGCGGGTTCAGCGTGACGGCAACGCACAATACCAGTTGCGGCACAAAGAGTACCAGCACCGTAGGGATCGGACCAATCGCCTGAAGCAACACGCCGGTTATCATCAAACCGAGCGGCTGGCTTCCGACTGCAAGCAGGCGGAAGACACTGTTGACCCTGCCCTGCAACTGGTCTGGGATCAGTGCGATTCGATAGCTGTATTGCACCACAGTGTAGACCGGAACGATGATAAAGCTCAGGGTGTTGGCCAGGCCCAGCACGAATGGATTGGGTGCAATGGCAAAGAGCAGCCACGACAACGCCCAGATCCATGCCGCGCTTATGATCGCCTGCCCAAAGCTGAAACGCCTCTGGATAGGAATTACCACCAGAGCACCAACAATACTGCCCATGCCCCCACCCGCGAAGATGAGGCCGATGGTGAATACCGATGCATGCATGTGTTGAGCCAGCACGATCAAGATCAACACATAACCGACACAGGGTGCTGTGAGTCCGAACGTCAGCAGCGCAATAAAGCGCAAAAGAGGTTGATGCCAGAGCCATGTCATGCCCTCCAGAACTTCAACCCACAGTTTGCTTGGCGCAGCCGTCCGCTCTCCCTGGAACTCCACCTTGATGAAAAGCAGCGAGGCGACCGAGGCTGCGTAGGAGACTGCATCGGCCAGGAATGGCAAGGTGCTGGCAATACTATAGAGAGCACCACTGAGTGCCGGGCCAAACAATCCTGACACAGCATACAAGACCTGGTCCTGGGCAGTCGCTGCCGGTAGTTGCTCCTTCGATACAACATGCGGCAGACAGGCAACTTCGGCCAGATTGAAGAGGGCAAACAGTGCGCCTTCGACCAGTGAGACAATGTAGAGTTGCACGAGCGTTAACTGGCCGAATGCGAACGCAAGCGGAATACTCCCCAGGGCCAACGCACGTCCCAGGTCACAGAGAATCATCACGCGCTTGCGGTTCCAGCGATCAACCAGCGCCCCAGCAGGTAGGCAGAAGAACGCAAAGGCCAACCCACGCAGACCGGTGATCAACCCTGCCTGGGCAGGCGAGTGTGTTAGAGCCAGAATCAGCAGTGGAAAGGCGAGCAGCGAGACTTGTGAGCCTACAGAGGAGACGGCCTGGCCGCTGATAAGCAGCAGAAAGTTGCGGTTCCTCCACAATGGAACCGAGGGCGCTTTTGCCCTGCCTGTGTCGAGTGACTCTTGTAATTCGTTTTGTACCGATGGCATGTTAGACATGTGATTTTGCTCCCGCTGAACATGAAAAGAAAAAACTACAGGGAAAGGTTTTGCTGGATGGGCACGCTTGTGTGAAGATGCAACGGGTAGCGGTAATCGGCGTAGCAACGTCGCAGGACAAGCAGCGCCCGGCGAGCGACACACGCCGAGAGGGAAAAAGCAGGGAGAAAGTAGTTTTGCAGATGCGGAAACAAAACAAGCAGTCTACTCACTGGTAGTGAGTAGTTACATCGGAAGTGCCACTTCCTGCCGCGTAAGCCCGGCGTGATCGCCTACGCGGCTGAATTGCTCATTTGTATGAAGCTGAATGGACTCATTGATGTTGCCAATCCTGGGTTATGACTTGTTACCCTACAAGTAAAATCTTACCATCGCCACAAGTATGGTGTCAATGGAACGTGAAAAAGGGGTGAGGTTCAGATTTTTGCGTCGAGCCAGACCCTCCCAACCTCCCAGGGCGCAGGCAAGAGCCAGACCCTCCCAACCTCCTAGGGCGCAGGCAAGCTGACGCCCTGAGGTGGCGGATGTAGCTTGTGCAACTCAATGCCCAGAGCTAGGAATGCAGGAGTAGCTGGGGAGTTCCTTTTTATGCGAGTGATGGAAGGTGATTGTATAGACCTGATCCCCAGTGCAACTACCGGTGGCAGCGTCAGGCGTGCAGGAGTATTTGGGTGCTTTATTGTGTCTACTATGTTTAAAGGTGACTGAAGAGACCTGATCCCCAGTGCACGTTGCGCCTTTAACAGCGCTTGTAGCGGTGACGTGGGTATGAAGTGTTTTTGCGGTATGCGCTGATGCCGTCCCTGTCAAAGTGAACAGACCCAGCAAGAGTAGGAGAGAGGCGAAAATGCTTCCCAATCCTAGCTTTATACTTCGAAATTTGACTGAATACATGTGTTCCTCTACTTTCTGCTGAACAAACGTCAAGATTAGTAAGATTAAAGTCATCTAGGCAATAAAACTATACATGAGTTGTTTTAAGTGAAGATGAAGAATATGTTAAAATTCGAGGGCTTTTACCATGACCTTCTGGGATTGGAGATCATCTTACTGCACCCGCTTAGTGAAGGAAGCAAAGCGGAAATGCCCCCTGGACACCCCGGCAATTTGCTTATACAATCTGCATATGCAGAACCTGGAACCCCAACAACTCATAGAGGCGAGCAGATTATTTCGTAACTTGCAGCCGCATGAAACGGCGGCCATCATCGCCCGGCTGCAACCAGCCAGCTACGAACGTGGCACGCGCATCCTGGAGCGTGGCGTGTGGCATGGTCGCCTGCACATTGTTGCTTCTGGCGAAGTCAGCGTCTTGCTACAAGAGGGCGAACAATCATCTGTAGGGACAGGACTACTGGGGGGACAAGCCATTACAGCGGGAAGTCGCGAAAGAGACCTCGTCGTAGCACGCTTAGGACCTGGCGAATGCTTCGGCGAAATGTCCCTCATCACCGGCGAGCCGCCGACCGCCACGGTGCGTGCAGAACAAGACACAACGCTCTGGTCGCTCACACAGACCGATTTTCTGACGCTGATCGGGGCCTGTCCGACGTTGCTCCAAAACATCAATCGCATCCTGTCATTGCGCCTGGCACAGACCAACCAGCAAATTCTCGCCAATCACACTGCTGAACGAGTCTGGCTTGCTTTAGCCGACAATCCCGATGCACCCTGGGAGCGCTCGCTGGTCGCGCATATTGCAGACGCGCTGGCAGTACGCAGTCATAAGCGTATTCTCGTGCTCGAACTTTGTGGACAAGACCGGGCATTGGGGCCACATTTCGCGACACATGAGCAGCAGGTACGCCCCAGTTTGCTCGAATGTCTACACGACCATAGTCTCTTGCAAACGCATCATGCTCCAACCGCCGCAGCGGACGGCCAATATTACTGCGCATATGCCGCACTGGCAGCCACAGATGAGCAGGCTCTCACCCTGGATGCTGGCATACTGGCATCACTGACCGACTTTGCTACGCTATACGATTATCTGTTGCTGATAACCATGCGAACAACACCCACTCACCTGCTACAAGCTGTGCAGGGTCAGTGCCAGAGAGCAATTACGCTCGTTTCTGCAGGAGCAGAGCATACCACCCAGGGGCGGGTTCAGCAAGATCAAGCGGGGCGACCGCTCGAAACGGTCTTTGTGGCACACGCTCCGGAACGTCCGACGATTGGGGTGCAGGATCGCTATGCTGAGCAGCTGGGTTGTACCGTTACAGGTCTTCTCCCGGCGGATACTCCCTTACTTGAACAATGCTGGGAGCAACAGGTGACGCTGCGGCAACTGGCACCGGATGCGGCCCTGACCAAGGCTGTTGATTTCGTTGCCCGCCATATTGCCCATCAGACCATCGGTATCGCCTTTGGTGGCGGCGGCGCACGTGGTTTTGCCCATTTGGGGGTCATAGAGCGTTTGCTGCACTATGGCATACCACTGGACTATATCGCAGGGTGTAGCAGCGGCATCATCGCACCTGGCATGTATCTCATCGGCAAATCGCTTGCTGAGAGCGAAGAGATTTTCCTGGATATTCAACGCCATATAGTACAGTGGAGGTTTCCTCGTACTTCTATCTTCTCCAACAAGGGGCTGAAGCGCATGTTGCGTGAGCTGTGTGGGGAGTTACGCTTCGAGGATCTGACGACGCCTTTTGCAATGGTTGCGGTCGACCTATCAACACGAGCAGGGATCGTGCTCGATCGTGGCCTACTCTGGCAGGCCGGGCTGGCAAGCGTGGCACTGCCGGGGATTTTCCCACCGGTGCTGATCGGCGAACATATCTTGATGGACGCAGGTATGCACGACCCGGTCCCTATTCGCCTCGTACGACAGATGGGAGCCGACATCCTGCTCGCCTCAGAACTTGGCGGTCAGGAGCCACCCTCTCTAATGAGCGCAACCCCCTGGTTCGAAGAAAATGTACTGGTGCCCCTTGCGGGTGCTAGAAGAGGGGCGGATGCCAGATCCCCACATATCATCGATTTGTTGCTTCGTACCTATGAGTTGACGATGGCAACCATCGGCATGCATAGTATTCGCGAGGCCGATGTCGTGTTTCGTCCCAAACTTCACCGCATTTCGCTACGCCAGTTCTCCGAAGGGCGCAAATTTGTAGTGGCCGGTCGTGAGGCCGTTGAGCAATCGCTTCCAGCGTTGCGCAAGCGATTGCCATGGTTGTAATTATCCTCCCGCCCGCTTCACCGGAAATCCTTTCTGGATGTCCGCCTCCGTTCACGGGCCGGGAGGAAAGAAAGGCACCGTCAGGTGGGAATCCATCCTCTTGCCTCTCTCGTACATTTGTGCTATACTTTGTCTGTAGGCTTAGGCACTCCGGTTCGCCGGAGAGAGACAGTTCGCCTACATGGGACCTTTCCAACTGAACGTATGGCGTTCTGGGAGAGAACCCACTCCCAGGTAAAACGTTCGTGGTCGAACTAACGCTGCTTATCCGGCAGGTCTGGGTAAGCACAGGCAGGTTGTCAGACTGCCTTGATGTGTCGGCCTGTGAAACCAAAGCTCCAGGTGCATGTTGGCCTGGAGAGTTGCGGTCAAGGCTAGACACAAGCTCATCCCCTTCTAGGGGATAGAGTCTCTGACCTTATACCCCAACTCCGCCAGTTTCGCCTGCACCTTATCGCAGTGGTCACCCTGAATTTCGATGCTGCCATCTTTGACAGTTCCGCCGGAGCCACACAGCTTCTTCAACCTTTGCGCGAGCGTAGCCATCTCGCTCTCGTTGCCAGGCACTCCGGTAATTACCGTCACGGTCTTGCCGCCGCGATGCTTGCGGTCGCGCATCACTCGCACAATACCATCATTCTTTGCTGGTGATTGGTCGCAGCGGCAATGTTTATATGGTTGTCCACAGACAGGACAGTTGCTGACCCGCCCGCCATCGGTGGAGTAAACGAGACGATCAGGCATACGTAACTCCTCACAACGGTTCAGTTCTCTACTCTACAAACTCACCTCAAAAATTGTATCACAAGAGGTGAGCCCTTGCGGATGCAATCTGGGGATTGTGTGGCCCTTGACCGGCATCCATGTAAACAAATATACATGCGTGGACGTATATAATAGTACAAGGGGAGAAATGATAGCAAGAAACGTTGAGAACCATGCTAGGACTAGAAGGAAGCACAATCGGTCACTACCGCCTCCGACATCGCCTGGGCCGGGGAGGCATGTCAGAGGTATACCTGGCCATCGACGAAAATACGCAGCAAGATGTGGCCATCAAGTTAGTCAATAGCAGCCATACAGAGTACAGTGAGCAGTTTCGACACGAAATCCAGACCATGCGTACGCTGACGCACAACCACATTTTGCCCATTCTCGATTCTGGTGAACATGGTCCATGGCACTATTTGGTCGTGCCGTATATCAGACAAGGCACCTTACATACACGACTGAGAAGAGGCCCCCTGACCTTGCAAGAGGCAGGCGATGTGCTTGAGCAAGTGGCTAGTGCACTGCAATTTGCTCATGATCACGGCATCATCCATCGCGACATCAAGCCTTCAAACATTTTGTTGCATGATGAGCGGTATGTGTATCTTGCAGACTTTGGTTTAGCCAGGGCCATAGCAGGTGATAATGAGATCACACAAACAGATTGCTTGATGGGTACTCCTGAGTATCTAGCCCCCGAACTGATGGATGCGCCGGCCACTACCAGCAGTGATATCTATGCCCTGGGCATAGTGCTCTATGAGATGGTGACGGGGCGCGTGCCCTTTAAGGCCAGTACACCCATAGGCGTATGTTGGAAACAACTACAAGAGCAACCAGTTCGTCCCTCTCTACTGAACTCGACTGTCCCACTAGCTATCGAGCAGGTCATTTTATGTGCGCTGGAGAAGGACCCACATAGCCGCTTCAAGTCAGTGCGGGCCCTGGTACAAGCCTACCAGGGATCACTTGAGGCCGCGGAACAACCGGAGATGGCCAGTGCTCTGGCATTGAGCAATACTCTTCAAGCACTCAAGATACTCAAGCCGGCAACTATCGATACTCCATCCCCGCAACAAACGGTGCCAAAGCGACAGTATCCTCGTTCGCGGGCTCAGAGGTTACTGGTAGCATTCACTGCATTCGTCTTCCTACTCACAACCTCCTTATCGCTTGGTTTGTTCGTCGCCGGCAATAGTCTACCCACACAGATCCCCATCACTACTGAAGCCATAGCACCATTGGTCAATGCAAATACGGCGCAACAAAAGCATGTCACTCCTGCCTTTCTTCTTCCTCCTCATCACTTCGAAGGAAACTTTATGAGTAGCTTTGTCCTACGAGGCGAGCCTCGTGCAAAAAGACCACACGGCGGAGGCGATAATGACGAGGTTGACAATGGCCATGGGGGTATCACCAGATATACGTATATCCTTGTGAATAGAGACCGTGACAGGCATGAGTATAGCCCTGGGAATAGCGACGGAGGAGACAGGGGTAGGAAAGGAAAGGATGGTGGCGATCACGGAGACTAAGCGTAAAATCTCCACCTCCGCCAACCCGACGCAACCCCCTTCCGGCTGATGCGTCAGGCTGGCCCAAGCTTTGCTGGGTACCATGAGTTGCGCAAAAGGATCACAATTTCCTGACGCGTTGAGGATCAGGAATTGATTTGTACTTTTGTTCCAATTGGTGCCCACTTGTACAGCCAGGCAGCAGCGGCTAGCGGCATGGCGATACAGCCATGTGTGCCGGTTTGCCAGCCGTAGACGGGGTCGTGGTACCATATATTTGTACCTGGCCCATAGACCGTACGCCACCAGGCATCGTGCAGGAATATTCCGTTCGTCCACTCTAAGGCATAGTTGATATGCGTTGGTGGGTACCAATAGGGTGACCCAGCAGGCCAGGGTGAGATGAATGTTGTGGGGTGAAACTTCGCGAAGACGTGGTACGTGCCGATTGGCGTCCTGAGTGTGGATCGCCCAGTGGTGACCGGCGAGCTATAGACCTGAACGCCATCCTGGTAGACGAACATCCTTTGTTTGGAGAGGCTGATAACGATTTCTTTTCCCGAAGATGAAGATGATGCGAATGCAGGCCGGGCTGAAAGCGGGCTGAAGGCGAGAAGCAGGGCCAGCAGTAGAGCGAGTAGGCCGAGACAGTACAACCGTTTGATCTTCTCTTGCATCGATTTCCCCCTGGTCAAACGAAACACCGAGGACAGTCCCTCATAATATATGAGTATAATGTGAGTATATCGATGCAAGCAAGCTTAGCAGTTAAAATAACATAATACTCACGGCCGGCATGCACCGGCCGTGAGTATTATGTTATTTCCTTAGAATAACGATAACTGCTGTGGAGGCTCATCCTTGGCTTTGGCTGGTTCGGGCGCTTTGCTGACCCCTTCTGTTCCTAAGCGTTCGGCTTCAGCCATGACCAGGGGAATCTTTTTGAAATCGGCCCGAATACTTGTTTGCGAGCGCGACCGTGAATGGTACTGATCTTCTCATTGCCAAAGAACTTTGCCATAGAGTAACGCCCCAGGGTGACGATGACCTTGGGTTTGATCGCTGCAATCTGGCGGTCAAGGTAATCATTGCAAGCATTGATCTCTTCGGGCAACGGGTCGCGATTATCAGGGGGTCGACACTTCACCACATTCGTGATAAAAACGTCTGATCGCTTGAGATTGATACTCGCTAGCAGTTCTTCGAGGAAATGTCCGGCCGGGCCAACAAACGGGCGTCCCTGTTTATCTTCGTGGAAACCTGGACCTTCACCAATGAACATCACCTTCGCATGTGGGTCTCCTTCGCCGGGAACAGCTTTTGTGCGGCTTTTACAGAGATTACACTTCGTACATATAGAAACCTCTGCGGCTATTTCCTTCAGTATCTCCTCTGACGACATAGTTACCTCTCTCTATTTTATTTATGTTAGCCTGGTACCTGCCCCCCTGGTACCCGCAAGGGGCACCACTACATTAGAAATGTAGTGGTGCCTCTTGCGGGTACCAGGCTCGGTTGAATCTTACCAGCGGCGCTCGGGTGGGCGTTGTCCAAAGCCCCCTTCACGGCGTGGGGTACTTGGGCCACGACCAGGGCCGGTAGGGCCAGTAGGGCCAGTAGGGCCAGTAGGGCCACCGGGACCCATCGGGCGGCGCTGTCCAAAGTTACCTCCGCTGCGGTCGCGATCACCATAGCCGCCAGAACGGCCACCACGGTCGCCGTAGCCGCGATCACGTCCGCCATAGTTGCCACGGTCGCCGTAGCCTCGGCCAGGCACGGAACCCTCACGGTCACGTCCGCCATAGCCACCACCCATGCGACCAGGACCACCTCGAGAAGGACCACGGCCAGGGCCACGCTCACTATCCATTTCAGCCTGAGTTGGCATCTCTCCGCTCAATGCGGCACGGCGTGAGAGGTTGACACGCCCCTGTGGGTCGACCTCGATCACCATCACCGTGATCTCGTCACCGACCGAGACAACATCTTCGGGGCGCATCACCTGGTAATCAGCCAGTTGCGACGTGCGTACCAGCCCCTCTTTCCCTGGTAGAACCTCGACAAAGGCACCAAAATCGACGAGTCGACGCACCGTGCCCGTATAGATGCGACCAACCTCAATCTCTTCTGTAAGTGCACGTACCGCATCCATAGCTTGCTGCATAGCTTCGCTGGAAGTGGCCGAAATGTTCACAGAGCCATCATCCTCAATATCGATCTTGGCTCCGCTCTCCTCCTGGATTTTGCGAATCGTCTTGCCACCTGGGCCAATAACGGCGCCAATCTTATCAGGATTGATTTTGATGGTTTGGATACGCGGCGCGTACTCTGACAACTCCTCGCGAGGAGCATCTATCGCATCGAGCATCTTCTCCATAATGTACATGCGGCCTTCACGGGCCTGCTCCAAGGCTTTTGTCATGATTTCGTAGGTGATGCCTTTAACCTTGATGTCCATCTGGAGGGCAGTCACACCATCTGCTGTGCCTGCCACCTTGAAGTCCATGTCACCCAGGGCGTCTTCAATACCCTGAATGTCACTCAAAACTGCCCACTTGCCACCGTGCTCACCCTCACCGGTAATCAGGCCCATCGCTACACCGGCAACCGGGGCGTGAATCGGTACACCTGCATCCATTAGTGCGAGTGTCGTGCCACACACAGACCCCATCGAGGTCGAACCATTCGAGGACAGCACATCCGATACCGCTCGGATGGTGTAGGGAAACTCCTCCTGCGAAGGGATAACCGCCGAGACAGCACGTTCTGCCAGCGCACCATGGCCAATCTCACGTCGACCCGGCCCACGGAGCGGTTTGCTCTCGCCGGTCGAGAAAGGTGGGAAGTTATAGTGGTGCATGAAGCGCTTGCTCTCGCTCGAGCCCAGGTTATCGAGTATCTGCTCCTCACCTGGCGACCCAAGCGTGACCACACTCAACACCTGTGTCTGCCCTCGTGTGAAGAGGGCCGAACCATGCGTTCGCGGTAACAAGCCAACTTCGCAACTGATGGGACGGATGGTTTTCAGATCGCGACCATCAGGACGGATGCCCTGATCTAGTATCTTATTGCGAACGTAGGTCTTCAGTTCTTTCTCATAGAAGTTGATAATTTCCTTGAGTCGGTCAGGAAATTCCGCACCCAGGGTCGATATCAGTTCAGCTTGCACCATGCTGAGAGCTGCTGAACGTGCTGATTTGTTGGGGTTATTGACGGCAGCCTCAAAGCGGGGATGTACGAACTCTGCCACTTTGGCTCTCAATGCTTCATCAATCGGTGCAGGTTCAAAAGGCCGCTTCGCATGGTTGACTGCCGCCATCAACTTCTCCTGCATCTTGATGATATCTTGCAGGGCTTCCTGGCCGAAACGTACCGCCTCCAGCATCAATGCTTCAGGAAGTTCCTTGGCTCCTGCTTCGACCATCATCACTGCATCAGCAGTACCGGCAATGGCGAGGTCAAGCTTGCTCTGGCCCATCTGTGACTCAAACGGGTTGATGACCAGCTGATCGTCAATGTAACCTACACGCACCGCGCCTACTGGACCGGCAAACGGAATGTCTGAGATACACAGCGCGGCGGAAGCTCCCACGATGCCCATGATATCGGGATCATTTTCCTGATCTGCGGAAAGTACCGTGATGATAATTTGCACATCGTTGCGGTACCCCTTGGGGAAAAGCGGGCGAAGGGGACGATCGGCGAGACGACAGGCGAGAATAGCGTGTTCAGAGGCTCGGCCTTCGCGTTTGATAAAGCCACCAGGAATCTTTCCTGCTGCATACATACGTTCTTCTACATCAACGGTTAAAGGGAAAAAATCAATGCCTTCACGAGGCTCATTGCTACCAACGGCGGTTGCCAGGAGCACGGTATCACCATAGCGCACTAACACTGCGCCATTGGCTTGTTCTGCCACGCGACCGGTCTCAATGCTCATGACCCGGCCACCGATGACAGCTTCTTGACGGTGAATCATACTTTCCTCCGGATAATCACACCCCTAAACTTCGTCTTACTCTGTCTTCAACTCTTGGGGTGTTCCAACTAATGTCCCCTACTTACTTGCTTCTCTACATTCGCTATCCAGTTCCAGGCTGGATGCAACAACTTCTGAGTGTTTTACCTTGTCGTGGCCTCACACTTGCATATCGATGATTGTGTACTGTAGGGGAAGCCTTCTGCTTATCGTCTGTAATCGTTCGCTTAGTTTCAATCTCTCTCGACATGCTGTACGTTTTCGCTCTGTCTGTGAGATAAGGAGAGGTGGGGCAACGGTCGGCCAAATTTGTAATCGCCGTTTCACACTACACGGCACCGACCGCATCCAACACGACCTCGTGACTAGTGGCGCAAGCCAAGCTTTGCAATGAGTGCGCGATAGCGCTCCGGGCTTTTCTTGCTGAGATAGGCGAGGAGTCGCCGACGCTGACCAACCATCATCAGCAGGCCACGCCGAGAATGCTGGTCATGTTTATGCTTCTTAAGGTGTCCAGTGAGCTGATTGATGCGCCGGGTCAGAATAGAAACCTGCACCTCTGGCGAACCTGTATCAGTCTCGTGAATGCGGGAGTCCGCGATGATTTCCGCTTTTTCTTCGACTGCCAATGTCACGTTGTTTTGTCACCTCCTGTTTGTTAGATGGGAATGAAATCTATCCGTCCGCATTATAGCATGCGAAGTAATAGGAGTAAAGCATGACCTGGTACCCGCAAGGGGCACCAGGGGGGGGCCGTTACTTAATCGTTACCTTTGCGCCGACCTCGGCCATCTTGTCGGAGATCCTCTGGGCCTCTTCCTTGGAGACACCTTCCTTGATGGGCTTGGGGGCCTCATCAACGACAGCCTTAGCCTCTTTCAGGCCCAGGCCCGTCAGTTCGCGTACAACCTTGATGACGTTGATTTTGTTGGGGCCGACCTCTGTGAGGATGGCATCGAACTCGGTCTGCTCCTCTACGGGTGCGGCAGCAGCAGCCTCAGCAGGTACTGCAGGCGCGGGTCCTGCAGCGGCGGCGACAGGGGCAGCACTGACACCCCACTTCTCTTGTAGGGTTTTGCTCAACTGGACCAGTTCCAGTACGTTGAGTTGCTCAATTTCGGCAATGATGGTCTCTACAGACATGGGTAGTATTCCTCCTCTAAATTTATTCTTGCTCCGTGGCTCCGCCGCTCAGTTGTTCGGCGTGTGCCTGAATGACATAACACAAGTCACGCAATGGTGCGGTAAGTAGACTGTACGTTGTGGTCATTGGCCCTTGCAGAGTGCCAACGACCTGGGCCTTCGTATAGTTCTTCCCACCGGGCATTTTGCCCAGGCTCTCAACCTGTTCGGCGGTCAATGTACGACCACCGAGGATGCCCGACTTGAGCACGACGACCTTGGACGTGCGTATGTAGTCGGTGACGGCTTTGGCGGCAGCCACCTCGTCGTCATACCCAAACGCGACGGCGGTTTGACCATTAAAAATGCTCTTGTCCAGTTCCGTCATGTTATTACGCTCAGTAGCGATACGCAAAAGCGTGTTTTTGGCAATCTGGAACTCGATTTTAGCAGCGCGCATTTTATTGCGCAGTTCGTTCATATCCTTGACCTTCAAGCCTTGTGTCTGCACCAGGATAGCGACTGTTGCGCGCCTCAGCTTTTCGGTCAGTGCTTCAATTTTTTCTGCCTTTGCCTGTGTAGGCATGGATGCTTTCCCCTCCTTTCAGATGCAATAAAAACGGCCTCCGGTCTGTAACCGAAGGCCACGATGAGATCGATGCTTGCTCCATCTGGCAGAATATGGTACCAGCAATAATGCGTCCATAATAACACCAGTAGAGTACACAATCCCTAAGCAAGCCGATACCAATGGTATCATTTACATGCCTGTTGGCACACTTGCTGTCTTCGGTTGACAATATTTTGTTTGTTAAGAGTAGCTATTCAGGTGCCTACTTCTTCGCCGCCTCCGACGGCTCGCGTCTTTTTATTGCTGCGGGCTTTGTCGCCTGCGGCGACAAAGCCCGCAGCAATAGAACCCCTTGCGAACCACCGAAGGTGGTGAGGAGTCCCGAAGAGTTGCGTTTAAGGTTTGAGTGCGAGTGCCGCTGGTATGTCCAGTCGGACACTGGGCGACATGGTAGATGACAGCACAACACTCTTCACGTACGTGCCCTTCGCACCCGATGGCCTGGCTCGTACGACTGCATCGACCACTGACGTCAGATTGGATATGAGCGCATCTTCACTAAATGAGAGTTTGCCCGCAGGAATATGCAGCAGAGCCGTCTTATCGACTCTGAACTCCACACGACCAGCCTTCACTTCACGAATGGTTTTAGCGAGATCAAAGGTAATGGTTCCAGCCTTTGGACTAGGCATGAGACCACGCGGACCAAGCTTTTTACCGAGCCGACCAACCTTGCCCATCACATCGGGCGTTGCGATCGCAACATCGAAGCCGAACCAATCTGCCTCAATTTGTTTGATGAGATCATCCAGACCAACGAAGTCCGCACCCGCAGCCTCCGCCTCAGAGACTTTCTCGCCTTGTGCAAAGACCAGCACCTTCATTTCTTTACCGGTGCCTGCAGGCAACATCGCTACGCCACGCACCATCTGATCAGCGTGGCGAGGATCAACACCCAGCCGCATGTGAATCTCAACGGTTGGGTCAAATTTTACGTAGTTCATCTTTTTGAGCAACGAGATAGCCTCTTGAGGCTGGTAGAGTTTGTTACTCTCAATCAGCTTGAGTGCCTCTTCGTATTTTTTTCCGTGTTTTGCCATATTATTTCGGCCCTCCTTGTGGCAGAATAACCGCAGTGACTATCGGGCATGCCTGCCTTATACTAACTATGACTGCTCGCACTACGAGATGGTGATACCCATGCTGTGTGCGGTCCCTTCGACCATCTTCTCAGCACCCTCAATATTAATGACATTGAGGTCTTTCATCTTTATCTCAGCGATTTCGCGCAGCTTGTCGCGACTAATCGAACCAACCTTTGTCTTGTTGGGAGTGGCTGACCCTTTTTCAACACCGGCAGCTTTCTTCAACAGATCGGCAACCGGTGGTGTCTTGGTGATAAAAGTAAAGGAGCGGTCTTCGTAAATTGTAATCTCTGCAGGGATGATCAGACCAACCTGGGCTGCTGTGCGCTCATTATACTCTTTACAGAATGCCATAATATTGACACCCTGCGGGCCAAGAGCAGTACCTATTGGTGGGGCAGGGTTGGCCTTGCCGGCCGGAATCTGTAGTTTCACTACAGCTTTAACACGCTTTGCCATATTTCAAGCTCCTAGAAATGAATAGGTTAAATTTTCTCGACTTGGAGGAAATCCAGCACCACTGGTGTCTCTCTTCCGAAAAAGGAAACGAGCACGGTTACTTTGTTGCGATCCATATTAATATCACTGACCGTGCCGATGAACTCGGTAAACGGACCATCAATGACGCGTACGCTCTGGCCCTTGGAGAAACTGATTTTGGCCTTTGGCTTATCCGTCTCTTTGGTCAGTTGCTTCAGGATTGACTTGATCTCGTGTTCCTGAAGGGGAATAGGTCGTGTGCCAGAGCCAACAAAACTGGTGACACCAGGCGTATTACGTACAACATACCAAGCTTCATCACTCATGATCATCTCCACCAGCACATAGCCGGGGAAAACCTTGCGCTGCACTGTACGCCGCTGGCCTTGCTTGATCTCCACCTCTTCTTCCATAGGTACGATTACCCGAAAAATTTTATTTTGCATCTCCATTGAGGCAATGCGTGCCTCAAGATGACTCTTTACTTTATTTTCGTAGCCCGAGTAGGTATGGATGGCGTACCAGGCATGTTCATCTTCTTGCGCTGTATTGTTCGGCGGCGTGGTATGTTCACTAACCACAGCATTTCCTCTCATAGTTCCCTGCTAGCAAGACTACTTGCTGACACCAGCCACATGGAGGATGAGAGTGTAGAGTTGCAAGAGTCCTAGGTCTGCTAGACCCAATATGACACCAACCGCAGCGGAGAGCAGAATTACCACAACGGTCATGTTTCTGGCCTCCTCAACGGTCGGCCATGTGACCTTGTAGCGGAGTTCATAGTAGGACTCCAGGAGGAAGCGCACAATGCGGTTGCTACGCAGACGGGTTAGCGTCTCGGAAGGCGCTTTGCTGCCAGGCCGATTCGTTTCCCGTGAACGTGCCACAGTTTTGCTCTCACTTCCTTTGCGCTCTTCCCGTGCGCGTGTCACCGCTTTGATGCTCTTGCCTCGCTCTTGCTCTTGCTCGCCATCTCGTGCTTTCTGTTCAGCCGTTTGGCTCTGACTCTGGCTGGCGTTCTTCTTTTTATCGGCCATTTTGTTTGCCACGTTCAACCTTTCCCGATCAGTAGTGACCGTATCCTACCATCTATTTGGTTTCACGGTGGACAGTATGTACACGATCAGTCTTGCAAAACTTTCTCAGTTCGAGACGCTCCGCATTGTTCTTTTTATTCTTCGATGTGGTGTAGTTTCGGTGCTTGCAGATGGTGCAAGCTAAAGTGATGACAATGCGATTCTCTTTGCCTTTACTGGCCATGTGTATCTCCGTTCGGGCTTTGGGTTTGTGATTTCAAGTTTCGCTATTGGTACTATACCATGATGAACTTGAAACCACAAATTGCCCTATTGTTAATTATTCAAGCTTAACTTTCGACCCTGGTACAGACGCCAGCGCCGACGGTGCGACCTCCCTCGCGAATGGCGAAGTGCACCCCTTCCTCCATCGCCACCGGCTGGATCAACTCCACCGTCATCTCGATGTTGTCCCCCGGCATCACCATCTCCACTCCCTCCGGCAAGTGGATCGCTC
>WNFB01000699.1_pt1 | contig 27731 bp, 27 predicted proteins | sample 5400501 | NCBI WGS metagenome assembly WNFB01 (sample SAMN13153341, study PRJNA577476) | soil metagenome | isolation source: 200 cm saprolite under Douglas fir tree site 2 hole 1 | place: USA:California | collected 2015-04-18
CACCTGCTCGACATCGCGACGCGGGAGTCAGCGGGTGGCGACCTCGTCGCTCACGTCACGCACCAGCAGCTCGCGGATGCGACGGCCTCGGTGCGAGAGGTCGTTCAGCGGGTCGTCGGCGAGCTCGCCCGTGAACGCGCGATACTGATGGAGCGAGGGACAATCACGATCATCGACCCCGTCCGACTCTCTGCGCTCGCCGCCGCGTGAGCGACGTGACGTTGATCGCCGGCTCGTGGCCGCGCCAGGCTATTCGGTCGGCAGCGTCTCGAAGGGCGTATTGCGGCGGATCGCGAGGAACACCGCGTACGAATCCGGCGCCGGCGCGACCGTCGATGGCACGGGCGTCAAGCCGTTGATCTTCTGCGCGATGACGTCGGCCTCGGTGCGGCGGCCGAGTGCGCGCAGCGCCTGCGGGTACGAGTTGCGCACGCCGAACACGCCCGCGGCCGAGCCGCTGTTGAAGCCGCGCTCGAAGGCGGCGACCGCTTCGTCGAAGACGCCGTTCGCGTACGCGGCCTCGCCGTACGCCAGCCACGAGAAGTTCGTGTCCTGCGCCAGCGCCTCGCTCTTCGCGCGCTCGTAGAGCGACTGGCGCATGACCGGCTCGGACCAGTCCTTGCCGATGATCGCGCGCAGGAGCGGCTCGTCCTCTGCGTGGTAGATGACCATGTAGCGGTACTGGAAGGATTGCCAGTTGCGACCGAACCAGTCGTACGGCAGCGCGACCATGTTGCCGAGCATCGAGTCGTTCACGAAGAAGACGCCCTGCGCGTCGTCGTAGCCGCGGACCGTCCGCCAGTGCGCGATGCGCGACACCGTCGGGTCCTGCATCCACTGCGTGACCATGGGGACGAAGCCGTTGGCGATGAGACGCCTCATCAGGTCGTTGGTGCCGCCGTTCCGCCAGGTCGAGCGGAGATCCCATTTGTCCTTCACCCACGGCCCGACGCCCTGCGGGCCCATGCCGCGTCGCACGTCGGGACCGCGCAGGGCCAGGCGCGCGTCCTCCTGATTGGCGTCGACGCCAAAGGTCGAGAGGGCCATGACCACCGCGGCCGGTCCGCAGTTGTTGAGCGACTGCCAGATGTGTTTCATCTCGGGGAAGACGGCCATCGCCGGCGCGTCCTTCGGTGTGGGGAGCGATTCGGCTGGAGCCGGCGCGGACTCGGGTGCCGCGACCGTGACCGGCGCGACCACATCGGTAGCAGTTGCAGGAGCACCGACGGCCGGCGCCGCTGTGGCGGGCTCGCCGGAGCGCAGGCCAAAGCCGATCCCCGCGAGAAGCAGCGCCATCGCCACCGTGCCGGTCAGAAGGGGCCGCCGAAGGGTCATCCCGCCTGTCACTGACTAAAGACTAGCCAGGCGCCGCGCCGGGCGGAAGACGGCGGCTCGTACCATCCGTGGCGGTGCGCCAGGCAACGCTGATCCGGGGCCGCCTCGCCGACCATGTCCTTTGGTCGCGCGCTCTGGCTGCTCCCTCACTGACCGGGCGACTCGTCCAGCCGGTCATCGTCTCGGCCCGGGTGGAGGATCGCGAGCGCGTCGAGGACGCCCCCTGGCTCGAGCGCCTATCGATCACCGAGCTCGTCCGCGACGCGCGCGCCGCCGCGTCGGCCGGCATCGCGGGGTTGTTGATCTTCGGCATGTCCGACCGCAAGGACGAGCGAGCGATGCTCGCGTCCGAGCGCGATCACGTGGTGACGCGCGCGATCCACGCGGTGAAGGACGCGGCACCGGATCTCGCGGTCGCCACCGACGTCTGCGTCTGCGCGTATACGACCCACGGCCAATGCGTCCTGTTCACCGAGGGGAACGCCGACGTCGCGGGCACGCTCGCGCGGCTCGCGGAGATCGCGGTCGTGCACGCCGACGCGGGCGCGGACCTGCTCATGCCGAGCGGCATGCTCGATGGTTCGGTGGCGGCGCTGCGAACGGCGCTCGCGTCGGTGCGGCATGAGTCCGTCCCCGTCGCGGCGATGGCCAAGCTCGAGAGCCGGTCGTACGCGTCGCACCGCCGCGCGGTCGAGGCGATGCCGGTGACCGAGCGCGCCGTGCCACTCATCCCGCCAGACGATCCCGACGCGGTCCGCGTGCGCGCGCTCCGCGACGTCGCGGCCGGCGCCGATGCCGTCGTCGTCAAGCCGGGCCTTTCCACGCTCGACCACGTGACCCGCATCGCGTCGGTCGCCGACCGTCCGGTGCTCAGCTTCTTCACCGCGGACGAGCACGCGCTCTTCGCGGCGAACGAGGCAGTCCCTGATGCCGCGTCCCTCGAGCGCGAGTCGCTGTCGGCCGCGCGCCGCGCGGGCGCCGGCATCGTCATCAGCTACGGCGCGATGGCCGCCGCGGAATCGTGACGAGCGAGCGCGTCATCGCGTTCCTCGCGCCACTCGCGGTCGCGCTCATCCTCTCCTCACTGGTCGTGGCCGCGTTCACGCTGCCGCGGCCCGGCTCGCCGGTCGCGGGTGTCGCGGTGCCAGTGATCGTCGTCCGCGCCGATGAGCGTGCCGCGTCGATCGCGCGCGGCCTGGTCCGCGATGTCGAACCGGCCGCCGCCCTGGAAGAGGTCCCGGTCACCGCCAACTCCGCTCCCGAGCCGGCGCCCGTCGCCGCGCCGGAGCCCACCGTCGAACCCACACCGGTCCCGACACCCGCTCCGACGCCGCGGCCCACGCCCGTCCCGATCCGCACGCCCGCGCCCGCGCCGGTCGTCACGACGTCGACGGCCGCCGCGGAGGGACAGATGCTGGTGTTGATGAACGCCTCGCGCGCCGCCGGCGGGCTGGTGCCGCTCGCGCTCGACGCGACCGTCACGAGCGCGGCGCGAGCGCACAGCGAGGTCGAATCGCGCTATGGGTACGTCTATCACGATGGACCCGACGGCTCGGCGCGTTCGCGCGACGCTGCCGCGTGCGGGACGGGCTGGTACGGCGAGAACACCGGCAAGGTCTGGCAGGGGAACGTCGAGCGTCTGCACGTCGAGTTCATGTCGGAGCCGTGGGCGCCGATCAACCACCGCACCAACATCATGGACCCGGCGTTCCGCCGCGTGGGCATCGGCGCGGTGCAGGGAAATGACGCGCTGTACCTGACGATGGTGTTCTGCCGCTAGAGTTCGAAGCGTTGGATCACGAGAAGCGCGTCCTACCGAACGGCGTTCGCATCCTCGTCGCGGAGATGCCCGAAGCGCGCTCCGCCACGCTCACCGTGTTCGTCGGCGCGGGCTCGCGTCTCGAGACGCGCGCGAACGCGGGCACCGGGCACTTCCTCGAGCACATCGTCTTCAAGGGGACCGCCAAGCGCCCGACCGCGGCCCAGATCAGCCAGGACATCGAGAGCCGTGGCGGCGTCGTGAACGCGGCCACCGACAAAGAGGTCACGGTGTTCTGGTCGCGTGTCCCCGCGCGGCACTGGCGCACCGCGATCGACGTCGTTGCCGACCTCATCCGCGCGCCGATGCTGCGGCCCGGTGACATCGACACCGAGAAGCGCGTGGTCATCGAAGAGCTGCGCATGTACCGCGACCAGCCGCAGGATCGCGTGCACACGCTCATCGACGAGCTCCTCTATCCGAAGCATCCGCTGGGCTGGGAGGTCGCCGGTCGCGAGCCGGTGGTCAATGCGCTCGACGCGGAGCGGCTGCGCGACTTCATGCGGCGCGGCTACGTTCCGTCGCGCATGGTCGTCGCGGTCGCGGGGAAGGTGGACGCGAACGAGGTGTTCGACGCGGTGGCCGAGCTCTTCGCCGACGTCGAGTCGCGCACGCCGCCGATCGTGAGCCCGGCACCTGACGCCGGGCGGGTGCGCATGAAGCTCCTGGGCCGGCGCACCGAGCAGGCCCATGTGTGCATCGGCTGGCGCGGCGTGCCGCAGGAGCATCCCGACAAGTACGCCCTCGACATGCTCAACGCCGTCCTGGGTGAGGGGATGTCCAGCCGGCTCTTCCTCGAGCTGCGTGAGAAGCGTGCCCTGGCGTACGACGTCCACTCGTTCGGGACGAACTTCGTCGACTCTGGGCACCTCGTGGTCTACGCCGGCGTGACGCCCGACCGCATCTCGGAAGTCATCGCGGCCTCGCTCGCGGAGGTCGCAAAGATGCGCGAGCAGATCGTCCCGGAGGACGAGATCGAGCGCGTGCGCGACTTCAACAAGGGCCGGCTGGAGCTGCGCCTGGAGAACAGCCAGGGAGTATCGAACTGGCTTGCCGGCCAGGAGCTGTTCCTCGGTCGCGTCCGCAGCGTCGAAGAGGTGAGTGCCATCATCGACGGCGTCAGCGCGCAGGACGTCCAGCGCGTGGCCCGGCAGTATCTGCGCCCCGAGCTGTCCTACATCGCGGCCGTCGGACCCCGCGCGGCGATCGCGAACGTCAACGTGCCTGGCGCGGAGGTGGTGGATATGGAGATCGCATCGTGACCGATGAGCGCACTCTCGTGATCCTCAAGCCCGACGCGGTGCAGCGCGGCATCGCCGGCGAGATCCTGGCGCGCTTCGAGCGGCGCGGCCTGCGCATCGCCGCCCTGCGCCTGGCGAAGGTCGATCGCGCCCTGGCGGAGAAGCATTACCAGGTCCACAAGGGGAAGTTCTTCTACGACGACCTGGTGAAGGTCATCAGCGCGTCGCCGGTCATCGCGTTCGTGCTCGAGGGGCCGAACGCCATCGCCGTCGTGCGCGCGATGGTCGGCGCGACCCGGCCGCACGAAGCCGCGCCGGGTACGATCCGCGGCGACTACGCATTGGTCGGCCTGCGCAACCTCGTGCACGCGAGCGACGCGCCCGAGACCGCGGAGTCGGAGATCAAACTCTGGTTCCCCGACGGCGTCGTCGCGTACGCGCGCGATGTCGAAAAGTGGATGACCGAGGACAGAGCTCCGTCCTGATGGCGAAGCCCGTGCTGCGCGCGCATCAGCTGCGCAGCATCGGCCCGGGTCAGCGCTGGCTCGTCGAGCTCGAGCTCCTTCCGGACGGCCGGGTGTTCGAGCGCCTGAATCCGGGCACGCCCGAGCCGCGTCAGGAGTGGAAGGAGATCGGCCGCTGGACCGATCTGACCGACGAGCGGACGCGCCTCGCGCGTGACGGCTGGGAGCTGGACTAAAACGGCAGTCGCGGCGCTGTCGTTTCCGCTACTCGCTCCACTCCCAGTCCGCAGGACCTGGATACCAACCGTAATAGCCGAAGCCGGCATGGGCGACGCGCACGAGTGCGCTGCCATGCTGGCCGCCTGCGTCCGTTAGCCACCCCTCGAGCGGCGCGTCCGGGATCGATCGCAGGTCGGAGGTCGCGACCGTCTTTCGGCGCAGAACCAGGAGCTTCTGACCATCGCGCGACGGCCGCGCGGCCTCCTCGACATACCCGGGCTCGTGTGGCAATACGCGGATCGCGCCGGTCGCGGTGTCGTACACGCTGATCCGTCGATCGCCGATACCGCGTCCCGCGAAGAACTCAAGCGGTTCGTACGCGCCGGCGGGACCGCTGGTGAAGAAGAGCGAGCGTCCGTCCGCGCTCCAGGCGGGCGCCAGTGCCGCCGAATCCGCCGTGGTGACGTCGCGTATGCCTGTCTCAGGGGCCCAGAGGCGGAGCGTTTTCGTATCCCAGACCATGCGGCCACGACCCACGACGAACGCCAGCGTGTGTGGTGCGGTCCAGGCGGTCGTACCGTTGAGAAGCGTTCGCCCGAGATCGACGCGTTCACCCGTCGACGCGTCCAGCACGAGAAGTGGCCGCCCGTCGAGATCGATCGAGCCGCTGAAGAAGTCCACTTCCCAGACGAGCACGTACCGTCCATCGGGCGACCAGCTCGCCCAGTAGAAGCTCTGCGGTGCGCGATAGACGACGTGCTCGATCCCCTGGCTGTCGCGGATCGCGAGCGCAGTGGCGACGAGATAGCCACCCGGCGTGTGCGTGAGGCGCTCGATGGCGACGAGTCCGCCGCCCGGCGCGGCGTGCTCGGTCAGTGGTATCACCGGCGCGACCAGGACGAGTGCGGCGGCGAAGCCGTCGTAGCGCCAACTCCCGCCGAATGGGAGAACGAATGTTCCCGCCTTGTTTGCGGCACTGAGCAACGCCGGCGGCCCCGCGCGCACCAACTCCGCGTTGGGCCGCGTGACCACTCGCGCGGGCGACGCCGAGGGGAGCGGGCTCCCGGGAAATGCCGCGGTCGGTCCAGGCGAGGCTCGTTCGCCGGTATCGATCGGTGCGCACGCCGTAGCGATCAGAAACCACAGGCAAGCGATCCACCGCATGGCGCGAGCGTACTCGGCGGCGACGAGTCCGCATCCGAGTTTGGTGCGCGAACTCGTACGGTGTGCGCGACGGCTACAGCGGGCGCAGTGCTCGGATGAACTCGTCCGCGAAGGCGGCGATGGGCCGTAGGAAGCCATCCGGCTGCACGCCGCCGACCAGCAGAACGAGGAACACCAGGGCGCCGACGAAGCCGGCCACGGGCCGCCGCTCGACCCGCCACTTCTCGGGCGCGACGCGGAAGATGGCCATCGCCGCGCGCAGCTGGGCGACGAGGATGAGGAGCGTCGAGACGACCAGGGCTGAGCCGAGGAAGCCCGAGTAGGAGTAGGCGATGAGCTCGACGAAGAAGTGTCCGGGGAACCCGACGAGCGGCGGCGCGCCGATCATCGCGAAGCCGCCGACGACGAACGCGAGCGCGGCGAGCGGCGCGACCGTCGCGCTCGGCCGGTCCGCGCCGGAGCGGCGCTCGATGGCGCCCGCCGCGAGGAGCTGCTGCGTCGCGCCCGCGCCCGACACGAGCGTGATCGCGATCGCGCCCACGATGCCGGGACCCGAGAGCGTCGCGATCCCCACGAGCGCCTGCCCGAGGTTCGCGATCACCGAGTAGACCGCCACGCGGCGGAGCTCGGTCGACCCGGTCGCGAGGAACGCGCCGCCGAGCGCCGAGACCGCGCCGATGCCCAGGAGCAGGTCCTGCACCTTGGAGATCTGCACGATGGCCGGCAGTAGCCCCGAGAGCGTCAGGATCTCGGCGAAGCCGATGAACGTTGTCGGCACGAGCACGCCGAAGTAGAGCGCGAGCGCGGATGCCGGCACCTCGGTCGCGAGGAGCGCGGCGTGGGTGTGGAACGGGATCGCCGCGAGCTTCAGCGCGAACGCGACGACGATGATCGCGACGAGCACCACGAAGGTGGCTGGTGGCTGCTCGCGCGGGAGGCTCCCGGCCAATGCGAGACCCGAGAGGCCAAGGCATCCGCCGAGCACCACGAAGGTGTAGTGGCGGAAGGCCGCTTCGTAGCTGCGATTGCGGTGAATCTGGAAGGTGAATGACCCGACCGGCACGAGGAGCGCGAGCAGCAGCGCCGCGTAGATCGCGATGGGGGAGGTGCAGGTGAGCACCGCGAGCACGGCCGCGCCTGCGGCCAGCGCCGTCGGGAAGAAGTTGTAGGCGGGCTCGTCGATCCACACCGCCAGCACCAGGAGCGTGAGCGTGGTCAGCAGCGCCGCTCCGGCGAGTTGCGCGAGCGGTGAGAGCCGAAGCTGCAGGCCGAGCACCTCGGTCGTCGTGCCGGTGTCGGTCGAGACGACGAACGCGATGGCCGCGAGCAGCACCGCGATGGTGAACGGCCCCGCGAGCTCGAGGCGCTTGCGGATGACGAACGCGACGAGCGCACCGACGCCGAGCAGCGTGATGGGGAAGGTCACGTCTCGCGCACCGCGCGCTCGTTGAGGATGAGGAACGCGCCGGCGAGCGCGACGACGACCTGCAGCCACGCGAGCATCAGCGTGAACGCGAACTGCGGGCCGGGCACGAGCTGCACGAGCAGCTGCGTTCCGGTGAGCATGAGGAGCGCGCCGAGCGATCCGCGGACCGCGCCGCGAGCCGTGAGCAGGATGGCGATCCCGGACGAGAGGAGCCAGAAGGCCGCGGCCTCATGGATCACGCCGCTGGGATCCTCGCCGATGAGCGTGATGCGCACGTCCTCGTTCGAGGTCGTCCGCAGGAACGCGAACGCCGCCGCCGTCGTCGATGCCGCGACGATTGTCGCCAGCCACAGCCGCCAGCCGGGGTCCTCGCCGTAGCGGCGGTCGCGCGCCGCGACGAAGAGCACGGCCGCGGCGACGAACGCGGCGGTCGCGCTCACGCCCACCTGCGAGAGCGCCACGCTCGGCCCGGTGAGGAGTTGGGCCGCCAGCGCGACGCCAAGGAACGCGATCGCGCTGTAGCGCAGCTGCCGCGCGCCGTTGGCCGCGAGAGTGGCGATGGCGACGAGGCCGAGTAGAAGGATTTAGCGGACCACCCAGAACAGGACGCCCGCGATCAGGACGAGCGCGAGCCAGACGCCGGCGCGCTGTTCGAAGAGCGCGAACGTGACCGACACGGCGGTGGCCGATCGCTCGAGGGCGCGGAACGACGCGGCCGCGGCCGGGACCGGGTCGGCGAACGACACTACGCGCGCGAGTCGAACCGCGAGCGGACCCGTGCCGGGAAGCAGCGGTCGCACGGCGCCCGCCACGACCGCGAGGACCGCGGCGGCGACGGTGAGCGCCGCGACGGTGTACGCAGTCGTCGCGAGCGCGTGGTCGAACGGTCGTCCGAACGCGCCGGCCAGCGCCTCGAGGATCGGCGACGCGAAGACGATGGCGACCAGCATCGTGGCGAGGAACGCGACGACGGTCGCGGTGATCTCGAGGTCGTTCGGTGCGGCCGCCGCTTCGAGGCGCCGGCCCACCTGCACGAGCTCAAGAGCGATGACCGCGAGGATGGCGATGAGCGCGAGGACGAGGGTGACCGGGTCGGGCGTGTCGAGCGCGCCCACCGCGATCGCGAGCGCGCTCGCCACGATCGTCGTCGTCGAGACGAGCATCGCGACGTACGCCCGATGCGGCGGCATCCAGAACGCGTCGGCCAGCGCCGCGAGCGCGCCACCCAGCAGGAGCACGATGCTGCCGGCGACCGCGGTCGGCGTCCCGGTGGCGATCCCGATCCACGCCGCGGCGAGGACGACGTCGTAGCGCGAGATCGACCATTGATCGGGGATGGCGAGCGATACCGCCGCCGCGTACGCCACGGTGAGGATGCAGGCCACGAGCACGACGTGGCTCCAGTGCAGCCAGGGATACGCCATCAGTCCGGCGAGGACGAGCGCGCTCACGAGGGCGCGCCGCCGCGCGTTGGCCCCATGCCGGGCCAATCCCCAGAGCGACCACCCGAAGACGAGCACTGCGAGCGCGATGAGCGGCGGCGGCACCCTACCGGGCAGCATCAGCGAGGCGAGGTCGATGCGGGTCGCGCCGACGATGCGCAGCAGCACGATGGTCGCGCCGAGCCCCGCCGGCATCGTGAGCAGACCGCGCAGGCTCTCGCGCTCGCCGCTCTCCTCGTGGCGATAGCCCCAGGGCACGAACGGATAGAGGCCCGCGAAGAGCGCCCCGCCGATCGTCGCCGCGAACACCACGCCGGGGCTGATCGATGCGGCCGGGATCGAGTCGAAGCGGAACGACGCGCCGCCGAATCGCGTGATCAGGAGGCCGGCCACCACGAACGCCTGCACGCCCGCGGCGAGGTACGCGGTGACACGCGCGACGGCCGGGGCGGGCGAGACGAGCAGTGCGACGAAGATCGTCGTGACCGCGAGCGCGCCGAGGACCACCGTGACGGCGACGAGGTCGTCGGTGACCGCGAGCGTCATGAGGATGAAGGCGTTGAGGAGTAGCGCAGGCCGCAGCAGCGACGAGCGCGAGCTGACCCGCGTGGTGGCGATGAGCGCGGCGCCGCCGTACAGGGCACCGATGGCGAGCCCGGCCGTGGCTAGTCCATCCAATCGATAGGAAGCTTGGATGGTCGGTCCACCGACCGCGGACCACTCCCAAAGCGCGGTGCCGCGCGCTCGGCCGGCGTCTAAGAAGGGAAAAAGAAGGGCTGGCGCGAGTCCTGCCAGTGCGCAGCCCGCCGCGGCGACGGGCGTACGCCATCGCGCGAGACGGACCGAGAGGATCGATGCGATGGCGATGAGGGCGAGCGCGAGCGCGACGATCGCGATGACGACCTCGGCGCGAACGACCATTGGGGTAAGGTAGCCGAACAGTGGATCTGCGCCTGCTCCCGCAGCAGCAACTCAAAGTCACACCGAAACAGATCGCGGCGAACTACATCTTGCAGCTGTCCTCCATGGAATTGCAGGACGTCATCAACGCGGAGCTGCAGGACAATCCCGCGCTCGATCTCGAGGAGAGTCAGGTCTGTCCGCTCTGTGGCGAGCCGCTGCAGGGTCGCATTTGTTTGAATTGCTTCGGCCTCGCCAACAAGCCGCCCCGCGGCGATGAGCTGGAGTCCGAGCCGCTCGAGGGCTCGAGCCTCATGCAGCGCGACGACGAGGACGATGAGTTCGATCCGATCGTCCGCGCCGAGGCAGAGCAGACGCTCGCGGAATATCTCTCGTGGAACGTGCGCGTCATGCTTCCATCGCGGCTGCATCCCACCGCTGAATATCTGATCGGGAACATCAACGACAACGGTCGCCTCGAGGGCGTGACGCTCGAGGATGCCGCGCGGCTGACCAAGGTCTCGCTCGAGGATGCCGAGCGCGTGCACAAGGCGATCATGTCGATCGAGCCATGGGGCGTTGGTGCGCGCGACACGCGCGAATGCCTCCTCGTCCAGATGGATCACCTCGAAGAGATCGGCGAGCCGGTAGCGCCGCACGCCAAGGAGATCGTCTCCGAGCAGCTGCGTGCGCTGGGCGAGCACAAGTTCGGCGACATCGCGCAGGCACTGCGGATCACGCGCGAAGAGGTCGAGGAGGCCGGCGACTACATAAAGGAGAGCCTCAACCCCTTCCCAGCGCACGCCTTCGCGGCGGGTCCCGGTGGCGGATCCGTCGGCGGGCGTGAGACGGGCCTGCGGCCGGACGTGATCATCTTCAAGGACGAGAATGCCGCTTTCCAGGTCGAGGTCATCGAGTCGCGGCGGTTCTCGCTACGCGTGAACCCCGTATACCGGCAGCTCGTCGCGCAGCTCCAGGCCGCGCGCCGCGAGGGCACCGACCCGGTCCCGATGAACGACCAGGATCGCGCGCACATCCGCGACTACGTCACGCGCGCGAAATTCTTCATCGACAACATCAACCAGCGGCGGCAGACGATCCTCCGGATCACCGAGGTCATCGTGGACTGCCAGCGCGACTTCCTCGCGTCAGGCGTGCAGTCCCTCCGGCCGTTGACGCGCGCCGAGGTCGGCGAGCGGATCGGCATGCACGAGTCGACGGTCAGCCGGGCGACCGCGGGAAAGTTCGTCCTCATCCCGAGCGGCCAGGTCATCCCGTTCGCGATGTTCTTCACCGCCTCGCTGGGCGTGAAGGACGTGATCAAGCAGATCATCGAGAACGAGGACCGCACGCGTCCGTACTCCGATCAGGAGATCGTGGAGAAGCTGCGCAACGACAACGGGATCAGGCTGGCGCGGCGGACGGTCGCGAAGTACCGCGAGGAACTGAAGATCCTTCCGGCGAGGCTCCGGAAGCACAGTTAACGCCGTGAGGCGTTCGGCTTCGGGGGTGGCGCGCCCAGCACGCCCTTGATCGCGTCGACCGAATCACCCTCGATGTGGTAGCCGAAGGCGGTCCGTCGGACTCCCGGGAGATCCTTGCCGCGCATCGCGTCGCGCAGCGCGTGCTCGCGCCAACCGATCTTCATGGCCAGCTCCGCCGTGGTCAGCCAGTCGCGGTCCTTGCTCTTGGCCTTCTCTGAAGCGTCGGCCTTCGGCGCGCTCTTCGATGCTTTCTGTGGAGGCATGAATTGAACGATACGGCGGTTTGCCGCACCGCGCGCGATTCCGTAGACTGGTCGAAGAGCGCTGCAGCCCCCTCCGTCGGGGCGGGCGCTTGCTTCTTGTCCGTCACGTTCTCGATCGTCTGTGGAGGGTTTTTCGTTGGACGCCTCGCCCCTGATGTGGGTGGTCCCGATCTCCGGGGTCATCGCTGTTCTCGTCGCGGCATATTTCGCCTGGGACGTGCTCCGCTCAGACACCGGCACCCCAGAGATGCAGAAGGTCGCCGGCGCGATCTACACCGCGGCCGTCGCTTTCATCAAGCGCCAGTACCGCACGATCGCGCTCCTCGCGGTCGGCGGCATGGTCGTCATCGGTCTCGTCATCTACTTCTTCGAGTCCGCACCCGGCGTGTCCGCGAGCGAGCTCGCGATCAAGACGTCGATCGCGTTCATCGTCGGCGCGGCCTGCTCGATGGCCTCGGGCATCATCGGCATGTTCGTCGCGGTGAAGTCGAACCTTCGCACCGCGGCGGCCGCCCAGCACAGCGTCGCTGATGCCCTCCGCATCTCGCTGCGCGGCGGCGCCGTGTCCGGGATCCTCGTCGTCGGCCTCTCGCTCATCGGCGTTTTCGTGATGTTCATCGCCTACGGCGGTTTCCAGCATCCTGAGCAGGCGCCGTTCACGATCGTCGGCTTCGGCTTCGGCGCGTCGTTCGTCGCCCTCTTCGCCCAGCTCGGCGGCGGCATCTACACGAAGGCCGCCGACCTCGGAGCGGACCTCGTCGGGAAGGTCGAGGCGGGCATCCCCGAGGACGACCCACGCAACGCCGCGGTGATCGCTGACCTCGTCGGTGACAACGTCGGCGACTGCGCCGGCCGTGGCGCCGACCTCTTCGAGTCCACCGCGGCCGAGAACATCGGCGCGATGATCCTCGGTGTCGCGATCTACGCCGTCACGCAGAACATCGCGTGGATCGTCTTCCCCCTCGTCGTGCGCGGTTTCGGACTGATCGCCAGCGTCATCGGTATCTTCACCGTACGCGGAAGCGACACGAAGAGCCCGATGTCGTCCCTGAACCTCGGTTACTACATCACGGTCGCGCTCTCGATCGGCGGGATGTGGCTCGTCACCAACCAGATGCTGAACGAGAAGGGCGCGGGCTACTGGTTCTTCTTCGCCGGCGTCGTCGGCATCCTGACGAGCCTCGCCTTCGTCTACATCACGCAGTACTACACGGCCGGAAATTGGCGTCCGGTGCAGGAGATCGCGCAGGCCGCGAAGACCGGCCCCGCGACCACCATCATCTCGGGCGTCGCGGTCGGATTCGAGACCACCGCCGCGTCGGCCATCACCATCTCGATCGCGCTCTTCCTCTCGCATTACTTCGGCGAGCAATGGGGGAACGCCACAGGCCTACCCCACGGTGGCATCTACGGCACGGCCGTCGCGACCATGGGCATGCTCATGACCGCGGCTTTCATCCTGGCCGAGGACACCTTCGGTCCGATCACCGACAACGCCGGCGGCGTCGCCTCGATGGCGCGCGCCTCTCTGGAGACCCGCGAGCGCACCGACCGCCTCGACGCGGTCGGCAACACCACGAAGGCGCTCACAAAGGGCTACGCCGTCGGGTCAGCCGCCCTCGCTGCGTTCCTGCTGTTCTCCGCGTACCTCGACAAGGTCACGGATCTCCGCAAGACCGCTGGTATCACGCCTGCGGACTTCCACGTCGTGGACCTCGCAAAGGTTGACGTCTTCCTCGGCGGCTTCCTGGGGGCGATGCTCGTGTACCTCTTCTCATCGCTCGCCATCCGCGCGGTCGGTCGCGCCGGTGCCGCGATCATCGAAGAGGTCCGCACCCAGTTCCGCGAGCACCCCGGGATCATGGCTGGCACCGAGGAGCCCGATTACGCACGCGTGGTCGATATCACCACCGCGTCCGCGCTCCGCAACATGATCGCGCCCGGTCTGCTGGCGATCGGTGCGCCGATCCTCGTCGGCGTGCTGCTCAAGGCCGAGGCCGAGGCGGCGCTGCTGATGGTCGGCACGATGGCCGGCGTCATCCTCGCGACCGTGCTGAACAACAGTGGCGGCGCATGGGACAACGCCAAGAAGTTCATCGAGGCGGGCGAGCTGAAGGACGACAAGGGCAACGTGCTGGGCAAGGGCACCCCGGCGCACGCCGCGGCCGTCGTGGGCGACACCGTCGGCGACCCGTTCAAAGACACCGCCGGCCCGAGCCTGCACGTGCTGATCAAGCTCCTCGCGACGATCACGCTCGTCCTCGCGCCCTTGTTCGTCTGACCCCCGCCTGAGCCTGTAGCGGTAGCGAGAGCCCCGGAGCGATCCGGGGCTCTCCTTTAACCTTCGCCTGCGATGGGCCGCTCGATCGACATCAACTCCGACCTCGGCGAGGGTGCCGGGCACGATCCCGAACTGATGCGATTCGTGAGCTCGGCGAACATCGCCTGCGGCGGCCACGCCGGCGACGACGGCACGATGCGCGAGACCGTCGCGCTCGCGAAAAAGCATGGCGTGTCCGTCGGCGCGCATCCCGGCTATCCGGACAAGGCGAACTTCGGCCGCGAGCCGCTGAAGATGGAGCCGCTCGCGCTCACCCAAGAGGTCGCCGCGCAGATCCGGGCGCTGGTCGACATCGCGAGCGCCGCCGGCGTGAAGGTCCGGCACGTCAAGGCGCACGGCGCGCTCTACAACCAGGCCGATCGCGATGTTGGGATCGCGCGCTCCATCGCGAGCGGGATCTACGACGACGCGCGGGGCGCGGGACTGCTGGTGTTCGCGGCGCCGCGGTCGGCGCTGCTCGACGCCGCGAAGGCGATGGACCTGCGCGTCGCGCGCGAGGGCTTCATCGACCGCGCGTACGAGCCGGACGGCACGCTTCGCTCTCGCAAGCTTCCCGGCGCGGTCCACAGCGACCCAAGCGTCGCCGCGGCGCAGGCGGTCGGATTCATCCGTGACGGCGGCGTGCGCGCGCACGACGGCTCGTTCATCAAGTTCGAGGTCGAAACGCTCTGCTTCCATGGCGACACCCCAGGCATCACGACGATCGCGGCAGCGGTGCGCGACGCGCTGAAGCGCGAGGGCGTCGAGGTGCGGCCACCCGTGTGACCACGTGGCCGCGCGTTCTTCCGTACGGCGAGTCGGCGTACCTCGTGGAGCTTGGCGACACGTTGGACGAAGGACTCGCCGAGCGCGCACGCGCGCTGGCCGACCGCTGGAAGTACGGGCCTGCGATCCCGGCGTATGCGTCGGTCGTGCTCCAGTACGGCGCGAGCCACGATCCGGCGCTCGCGGATACGCGCGTGGCCCGGTTGCTGCGGACCGAAGGCGCGCAGGCCGCGGCCCGACGGCCGCCGCGGCTCATCGACATCCCGACACGCTACGACGGCGCCGACCTCGCGGACGTCGCGGCGATGTCCAAGGTCTCGGTCGACGAGCTCGTCAAGCTACACACGGGCCGCGAGTACACCGCGTTCTTCCTCGGCTTCCTTCCCGGCTGGGCGTACTGCGGCCGGCTCGACCCGCGGATCAAGGCGCCACGCCTGGAGAGCCCGCGGCCACGCATCGCCGCGGGCACCGTGGCGGTGGCCGATGGGCAGACCGGTGTGTACCCGTTTCCGTCGCCCGGTGGATGGCGGCTCATCGGCACCACCGACGCCGCGATGTTCGATCCGGCGCGAGAGCAGCCCGCGCTGCTCGAAGCGGGCGACCGCGTCCGGTTCGTCGCGCGATGATCCACGTCGAGATCCCTGGCTTCGGCTCGACGGTCCAGGACGGCGGTCGCACCGGCCACGTCCGCTCAGGCGTGCCGGTCTCGGGACCCGCCGACCCGTTCGCGTTCCGCGCCGCGCAGGTGCTCGTGGGCAACACCTCCGCGGACGCGTCGATCGAGGCGGTCGGACTGCCATTCGCCTTTCGCAGCGACACGTCCCGGATCATCTCGGTGACCGGTCGGGACCTGCGGATCACGATCCGTGACCGCGTCCTTCCGTGGACGGCGTTGTTCGTTCGCGCGGGCGATCTCGTGCGCGTCGATGGCAGCGCGCGGAGCCGCTACACCTACATCGCCGTGAGTGGTGGCATCGCGAGCGATGTCGTCCTGGGCTCGCGCGCGGCGTATCCGCGGATCGGCATCGGACGGGCGCTCCAGGTCGGCGACGCGCTCGCAGTCGGGACCGCGCGGCGCTCGGCCGAGGATGCCGGGCCGTCGGTCGCGTTCGACTACCGCGACGACGTCGCCGCGATCGCCGGGCCGCATCTGGGTCGCTTCGACGGCGCGGCCGTCGCGCGCTTCTTTGGCGACACGTTCGTGGCCTCGGCGCAGAGCGACCGCCAAGGCGTGCGGCTGGAAGGAGCGAACGTCGCGCCTGCGGCGAGTGAGCTCCTCTCGTGCGGGATGGTCACCGGCTCGGTGCAGGTGCCCCGTGGGGGGCAACCCATCGTCGCGCTCGCCGATCACGGAACGACCGGCGGCTACCCGATCATCGCGACGGTGATCGAGGCCGATATCGGCCTCGTGGCCCAGCGTGCGCCGGGCGAGACGCTCCGCTTCTATCGCGTCGAGCGGGACCCGGCCTTGGCGCGCGGGCGCGAGCTGCGCGATTTGCTCGCGACCGCCTGACGCAGCGCGACCATCTCGAGCGCCGCGTCCATGAACTCGGCGCCCTTGTTCCCCTCGGAACCGCCGGCGCGGGCCATCGCCTGCTCGATGGTGTCGCAGGTGAGCACGCCGAAGGGGATCGCGATCGGATAGCTGACCGAGAGGTCGAGGATGCCGCGCGCGATGGCGTGCGCGAGCACGTCGAAGTGCGGGGTGTCGCCGCGGATGAGGCAGCCGATCGGCACGATGGCGTCGTAGCGCGCCGAATCCGCGAGGAGCGCGACCGCTGCGGGCAGCTCGAAGGAGCCGGCGACCTCGAAGACCTCCACCGTCGCGCCGTTTTCGGTGGCGCGCTCCAGTGCGGCGCGCTCGAGCGCCAGCGTCACGTCGTCATTCCAGCGCGCGCGCACGATCGCGACCCGCGCATTCTTCCCAGTACCTTTCGCTATCGCTCGTGTCTTTACTGGCGCCATGAGCACGAACTCTAGACACCCCGTAGCAGGCTCGCCCGTCCAGCGTTCAGCCAGGCGTATGGCGATGGCGGGGAGCGTCGCTGTCAGTGGGCCGCAGGCTTCGGATGACCTGCTGCGGTCGATCGTCGATTACGCCTCCGCCGTGAACGTCGATACGCGTGTCGGCGTGCCGGCCAAGCGTGCTCGCCTCACGCTCGCGCCCGCCGGCGTGGCGGTGAGCAACGCGAAGGGAAGCGATGCGTACCGCTGGAGCGAGGTGCGCGAGGTCGCCGTCCGCCGCGGCGCGATCGTCCTGCGCACCGAGGCGCCGCGCGAGCGCGTCATCCATCGGAAGGACGGCGTCCAGATCAAGCAGTACGTCGAGAAGCGCGGACGCGCCGTTCGCGTGCTGATCGACGGGGTCGAGGAGCCGTCGCTGGTGCCGGCATTCGCGCGGATCGTCGAGGACATGCGCACGGGAACGTTCACGTACAACGGCACGTCGTGGATCGAGTTCCAGAACGCGCACGATCGCCTGCAGCACGAATTCGGCGAGCAGGACGATGCCGTGCTCCCCGCGGCCGCGGCGCTGCTGTGGCTTTCCGTCGGTCTTCTCGCGGCCGTCCTCGTGCCGGTGGCACTCAACGTCGCGTCGGCGCGCGCGGTCCCAACGGGTGCGTTCGCCATCTCCGACAAGCTCGGCGTGCTCGATCCACGCAGCATCATCGCTGGGCTCGCGCTCTCCGCGTTGTTCGCGTCGGTCGTGCTGCGCCTCTCGCTGGGAGCGCCGGCGAGGATCTGGATCCGCGGCGCGGCGCGCGGCTGGGCGCGGCGCGACAGCGGCCGCATCGCTCACCTGGCGATCCGCCAGCTCGGGCGCACTCTCCTCGCGAGCTCGTCGGCCGCGGTCATCTTCCTGCTCGCGCTGCTCTCGTTCTGGCCGAACGTCGCGGCCACCGTGCTCGTCAGCCCGGCCGGCGTGCGCCACGAGGTGCTGCTGCCGTTCATCAGCCTCGACGAGGCATGGAAGAACACCGTGCAGGTCACGCGTGCGCCCGCTGGGGTGACCATCCGGTTCGCGGACGGTCGTATCGCCGGGACCGTCGGTCACGAGCTGGGTGGCGGGACTGAGGACCAGTTCTATGCGTACGCCAACATCTGGTGGAAGGCCGCGCGCTAGCCCTTGCTGACGACGCTCAGGTGGCCGAGCTTCGCGCGCTTGGTGGCGAGGTACGCGCGGTTCTGCGGGCGCTCGGGCACGTCGATGGGGACGCGCTCGACGACCTCGAAGCCGTAGAGCGACACAGAGGCTTTCTGCGGGTTGTTGGTCATGATCCGCGCCCGGCGCACGCCGAGGTCCATCAGGATCTGAACGCCGATGCCGTACTCGCGGTGGTCGGCCTTGAAGCCGAGATGCTCGTTCGCCTCGACCGTGTCGAGACCCTGGTCCTGCAGCGCGTACGCACGCAGCTTGTTCATCAGTCCGATGCCGCGGCCCTCCTGGCGGAGGTAGAGGAACACCCCGCGACCTTGCGCCGCGATCGCCTTCAGCGACGCGCGTAGCTGGTCGGCGCAGTCGCAGCGCACCGAGAGGAAAGCGTGACCCGTGAGGCACTCCGACTCCACACGCACGAGCACCGGATCGCCGTTCGCGACGTCACCCATCGTGAGGGCCACGTGCTCGGCGTCGATGTTGCCGACCTTCGCGCGGTATCCATGGACGGTGAACTCGCCGAACTCCGTCGGAAGCAATGCGCTCGCGATGCGCTCGACGAGCTGCTCGCGTGCCATGCGGTGCGCGATGAGCTCCTTCACCGTGATCATCCGCAGGCCGTGCCGCTTCGCGAACCGCTTGAGCTCGGGGAGCCGCGCCATCGAGCCATCCGGGTTGGTGATCTCACAGATGACCGCCACGGGCTCGCGGCCGGCGAGCCGGCAGAGGTCGACGCCGGCCTCAGTCTGTCCGGCGCGCACCAGGACGCCACCCTCGCGCGCGCGGAGCGGGAAGATGTGGCCCGGCTTCACAAGCGAAGCCGCGGTGCTCGTGGGATCCGCGAGCACGCGGATGGTGTGAGCGCGGTCGGCCGCGCTGATGCCGGTCGTGACCTCCTCGCGCGCGTCGACGCTGACGGTGAAGGCCGTGCCGAGGCGCGCCTCGTTGCGCTCGACCATCTGCGGGATGTCGAGCTCCCCAAGCCGATCCGCAGTCATCGGTACGCAGATCACGCCGCTGGCGTACTTGCGGATGAACGCGACGTCCTCCGCGGTGATGCTCTCTGCGGCCATGGTGAGGTCGCCCTCGTTCTCGCGATCCTCGTCATCGACGACGATGACCATGCGTCCCTTGGCGATGTCCGCGACAGCCTCATCGATCGTCGTGAACGGCGGCTTGGGCGTGACGACACGCGGGTATGGGACGCGCTTCTTGGATCGACCGGCTGTCATCACGTCAATTGTAAGTTGGGGTTGTGAATTTCCTGCGCGTCCTCAGCCCTGGCGGCGGACGATGCGCTCCACGTACTTCGCGATGACGTCGACCTCGAGGTTGACCACCTCCCCCGGATGCAGCGCGCCGAGCGTAGTGCGCTCTGCGGTGTGGGGAATGACCGCGACCTCAAAGAACGTCTTGCCCAGGCGCGCGACGGTGAGGCTCACGCCGTCGACGGTGATGAAGCCCTTCTGCACCACGTAGCGGGCGAGCGTCTTCGGCAGCGCGAAGCGGAGGCGCGCGCCCTCGCCCTCAGGGGTCCGGTCTTGGAGCTTGGTCGTCGCATCGACATGGCCCTGCACGAAGTGGCCGCCGAGCGATGTCTCGGGGGTCGCGGCGCGCTCCAAGTTCACGCGGGTGCCGCGGGTCAGGGAGCCGAGCGTCGTGCGCGAGAGGGTCTCCGGCACGAGGTCCGCCGTGAACGAGCGATCGTCGCGCGCCACGACGGTGAGGCACGTGCCCGCGACGTTGATGCTGTCGTCGACCGCGAGGCGGCCCATGACGCGCGCCGCCGCGACCTCGAGCCGCGAGCCCGACGGCGTCGGTCCGACGTGGCGGACGGTCCCGATCTCTTCGACGATGCCCGTGAACACCTAGAGCTCGCCCTCCATCGCCACATCGTCGCCGAAACGGCGCACCCTCATCGACTTCAGCTCGACCGTTCGGCCGAGTCCCTCGAACGCCGAGGGTCCGTCGCCGGTCGCGATCGGCGCGGTGATGAGCATGAGACGGTCGGCCAGTCCCGCGCCGACGAGCCGGCTCGCGATCTTGGGCCCTGCTTCGGAGAGCACGGTGTTCACGCCCTTCTCGGCGAGCCAGCGCAACACGGCGGCAAGGTCGAGCCCGCCATCCGAGCGCGGCAGTGTCGTCACGAGGACGCCCGCGTCACGCAGCTTGCTGACGCGTCGAACGTCGGCGTCGCGGGCGACGAACATGATCGTGCGCTGAGGGTCCTTCGCCCGGACGACCTTCGCAGTGGGTGGCGTGCGCGCGTCCGTGTCGATGACGACCCGCAGCGGATCGCGACCCTTCACCTCGCGCACGGTGAGCGCGGGGTCGTCCGCGAGCACGGTCCCGCTGCCCACCAGCACGGCGTCGTAGCGGTCGCGAAGCCGATGGACCTCTTTCTGCGCGGCCTTCCCCGTGAGGTAGCGGTGGCCCTTCACCGCGACGCGGCCGTCGAGGGTCGTCGCGAGCTTCACCAGGACGAACGGACGGCCTCGTGTGAGACGCGACACGAACCCTTCGTTGAGCCGCTTCGCCTCAGCTTCGAGCACGCCCTGCGTGACGGCGATGTCCGCGGCGCGGAGCGCGCGGAAGCCCTTGCCATCGGTGCGCGGATCGGGATCGCGCATCGCCGAGACCACACGCGTGATCCCCGCCTCCTCGATCGCGTTCACGCACGGGGGCGTGCGGCCGGTGTGCGCGCACGGCTCGAGCGTCGTGTAGAGCGTCGCGCCGCGGGCGCGGTCGCGCGCCGCGCGCAGCGCGACGACCTCGGCGTGGGGCTCGCCGGCTGCCTTGTGGAAGCCTTCGCCGACGATCTGATCGCCCTCCACCACCACCGCGCCGACGAGCGGATTCGGGCTCGTGCGTCCGGTCGCGCGCGCCGCGAGGCGCAGCGCGCGGCGCATGAAGCGGATGTCCTCGGAATCGCCCAACCTGGGATAGTCTGACGCCCGCGTGATCACCGATCTGGCCATCCCCGCCACCAGCGCAGGCGACGAGCTGCGCGATTCGGCCCTGCGGCAACTCGCGAACGCCGCGAAGGCGCTGAACCTCGACCCCGGTATGCACAAGTTCCTGCGGACGCCGGAGCGCGCGCTCATCGTCTCGGTCCCGGTGATGCTCGAGGAGGGCCAGCTCGAGGTGTTCACCGGCTATCGGGTGCAGCACTCCACCGGGCGCGGCCCGGGCAAAGGCGGCATCCGCTTCCACCCCAGCGTCACGCTTGCGGAGGTCGAGGGACTCGCGATGCTCATGACCTGGAAGTGCGCGGTCACCGACCTTCCGCTCGGCGGCGCGAAGGGCGGCGTCGCGGTCGATCCGCGAAAGCTCACGCGTCGCCAGGTGGAGCGGCTTACGAAGCGCTACACCGCGGCGATCCTGCCGATCATCGGGCCGGAGCAGGACATTCCGGCGCCCGACGTGAACACCGACGAGGCGACGATGGCCTGGATCGTCGACACGGTGACGATGATGACCGGCAAGCATTCGCCGGCGGTCGTCACCGGAAAGCCGGTGGAGCTCGGTGGATCGCGCGGCCGGACCGAGGCCACCGGGCGCGGCGTCGCGTTCGTCACCCTCGAGCTGCTGAAGCGGATGGGGAAGCGTCCCGAGGAGACGCGCGTCGCGGTCCAGGGCTTCGGCAACGTCGGCAGCATCACCGCGAAGGCGCTGGCCGAGGCGGGCTGCAAGATCGTCGCGATCTCCGACGTGAGTGGCGGCTACGCAGCGCCCGGCGGCATCGAAATCCCGAAGGCGATCGAGCACACCAGGAAGCATCCCCAGCGGCTGCTCGAAGGATTCCCCGGTCTGTCGAAGATCTCGAACGAGGAGCTCCTGTCGCTCGACGTCGACGTGCTCGTGCCCGCGGCGCTCGAGGGCCAGATCACGGCAGCGAATGCGAGGAGCGTCCGCGCGAAGGTGATCGTCGAGGGCGCGAATGGTCCGGTCACCAGCGAGGCCGATCGCATCCTCACCGAGCGCGGCGTGACGATCGTGCCCGACATCCTCGCCAACGCCGGCGGCGTGGTCGTCTCGTACTTCGAGTGGGTGCAGAGCCGCGCCGGCTTCTACTGGGAGCTCGACGAGATCGAGCGGCGCCTCGAGATCTACATGCGCCGCGCGATGGACCTCGTGCTCTCCACCGCCAAGACGTACGACTCGACCCCGCGCGAGGCCGCGTTCATCGTTGCCGTCGACCGCGTGGCCCGGGCGATCGACCGGCGCGGGATCTTCCCCTAGAAAACATCGGACGTCTCGCCGGACGGTTACGCGTCCTGTTGCATAAATATGCGTTCCGCCGCATAATCGGACGCCCATGCCGGTCAGAGTCGCGATCGTGGGCGTCACGGGCTACGCGGGCGGCGAGCTCGCGCGCATCCTCCTGCGCCATACCGAGGTACGGCTTGTCGCGGCCGTCGCGCGCTCTCATCAGGGTGAGCCGCTCCGCGACGTGCAGCCGCACCTCCACGGCGCGCCCGAGTCGCTGCGCATCGGCAGCGATGTCGGCGACGCCGAAGTGGTCTTCACCGCGCTCCCCGCGGGCGAGGCGGCGAAGCAGGCTCCGGCGTGGCTCAAGGAAGGGCGGGCGATCATCGACATCGGCTCGGACTTCCGGCTGCACCACGCCACGGACTACGAGCGCTGGTATCGCTACGCGCATCCCGCGCCCGAGCTGCTGAGGGAAGCGGTCTATGGCCTGACCGAGCTGAACCGCGCGAAGCTGCGCGGCGCGCGCGTCGTCGCGAACCCCGGCTGCTATCCGATCGCGACGCTGCTCGCCCTCGCGCCAGCGCTTGCGGCGGGTCTGATCGCGGACGACCTGATCGTCGACGCGAAGTCCGGCGTCTCCGGCGCGGGCCACACCGTCGACGAGGCGTTCCTGTACGGGACGATCGACGAGAGCGTGCGCGCGTACGGCGTGCCCGGCCATCGCCATACGCCCGAGATCGCCCAGCAGGCGGAGGTCATTGCCGGGCGCGCACCGCGGCTCACGTTCACGCCGCACCTCGTGCCGATGACGCGCGGGCTGCTGGCCGCCTGCTACGCGACGCTGAAGGACGGCGTGACCGCGGCGCAGGTCGCGGATGTCTACCGCGCCCGCTACGCGGAGGAGCCGTTCGTCCGGATCACGTCGTCGTATCCGGCAACGAAGGCGACGCTGGGCTCCAATTGGTGCCTGGTGCATCCCGTCGTGGACGAGGCCAACCGGCGCCTGATCGCCTTCGGCGCGATCGACAATCTGGTGAAGGGTGCGGCCGGCTCGGCGGTGCAGAACCTCAACGCCATGCGCGGCTTCCCCGAGACGACCGGACTGGAGTCCTTGCCGCTATGGCCGTGACGGAGGCGCCGCGCGGCTTCACCGCGGGCGCGGCGAAGGCCGGCGTGAAGACCGGCGTGGCCGATCGGCTCGACGTTGGACTCATCGTGTCCGACCGCCCGTGCGTCGCGGCCGGCGTGTTCACGACGAATCAGGTCATCGCAGCGCCGTGCGTGCTCACGCGCCAGCATCTTGAAGGCGGGACGCTGCGCGGCATCGTCGCCAACTCCGGCATTGCCAACGCCTGCACCGGTGACGAGGGCGATCGCGCCGCCATCGAGATGGCGAAGGCCGCGGCGAAGGCCGTCGGCTGCGCGCCGAACGAGATCGGCGTCGCGAGCACGGGCGTCATCGGCTGGCAGCTTCCGGTGGATCGCATCGCGAAGGCGGTCGCCGAGATCCGTCCGACCCAGGGCGGCTTCGACGACTTATCCCGCGCGATCATGACGACCGACACGAAGCCCAAGATCGCGGTCGCCGACGCGAACATTGGCGGCACCACGATCCGCGCGCTCGGCATCGCGAAGGGCTCCGGGATGATCCATCCGAACATGGCCACGCTCCTCTCATTCGTCGTGACCGATGCGGAGATCCCGCTCGACGAGCTGCGCTACTACACGCGCATCGCCGCGGATCAGTCTTTCAATTCGATCAGCGTCGACGGCGACACGAGCACGAACGACACGCTCCTCGTGCTTGCCAACGGCGCTGCTGGCCGCGCTGCCGGCGAAAGCGTTTCGATCGCGGGCGCTCTGATCAAGCGCGTCTGTCAGCTTCTCGCCCGTCAGATCGTGGCCGACGGCGAAGGCGTCACGAAGATCTTCGAGGTGCGGGTGCTCGGCGCCGCGACCGCGGACGACGCCAAGCGCGTGGCACGGACGATCACGACGTCGAATCTGGTGAAGACCGCCATCCATGGGGCCGATCCGAATTGGGGCCGCATCATCGCCGCCGCCGGGCGCGCCGGCGCGAAGGTCGACGATCGCAAGACGAGCATCCGCATCGGGTCGCTCGACGTGTTCCGGATGGGCGCGCCGGTGCGGTTCGATCCCGAGATGGTCCGGGCGATCTTCTCGCAGAAGGAGATCGCCATCGAGGTCTCGCTCGGCCTCGGCGACGGGACCGCCACAGCCTGGGGCACGGACCTGTCCGCCGAGTACGTCCGGATCAACGCGGACTACACGACGTGAGCGAGAGCGATGTCATCGTGCTGAAGATCGGCGGATCGGTCGCGGGGGAAGATGCCGCGGCGCTCGATGCCATCGCCTCGCTGCACGACAGCGGGCACAGTCTCGTGGTCGTTCACGGCGGCGGTCCGTTGCTCGACGAGTGGGCCGGCCGCCTCGGTCTGAAGACGACGTTCCTGCGCGGGCTGCGCGTCACCGACGAGCCGACGCGCGACCTCGCGCTCGCGGTCCTCGGCGGTCTCGCCAACGCGCGCATCGTCGCCGCGCTACTAACGCGCGCGGTGCCCGCGGTCGGGCTCACTGGGACCGATGGCGGGACGCTCCTTGCGGTTCGCGAAGAGGCCGACCTCGGTCTGGTCGGCCGCATCACGCGAGTGGACAGCGCACTCATGGAGGAGCTCGTCGAGAACGGCCGCGTGCCCGTCGTCGCCCCCGCCGCGCTCGAAGAGGCTGCCACGCCCGAGGTGCTGAACGTCAACGCCGACAGCGCAGCCGGCGCCATCGCGGCAAGCCTCGGTGCACGGCTCCTGGTCTTCGTGACCGACGTGCCTGGCGTTCGCGCGAAGGACGGGAAGGTTCTCGCGACGCTCGACCGCGACCGCGCGAAGGCGCTGGTCGACGACGGGACGATCGAGGGCGGCATGCTGCCGAAGGTCGAGGCCTGCCTGATGGCCGTCGCGGCGGGATGCCGCGCGGCGATCGTCGAGGCGCGCGCCGGCGACGCGATCGAACGTCTTCTCGCGGGCGAGCGTGTCGGCACGGTGTTCGAGGCCGCATGAAAGAGCTCGCGCGCAAGCAGCATCGGCAGCAGGCGCTGTTGCGTGTCGTGCAGCAGCATCCGCTCGGCACGCAGCAGGAGCTCGTGCGCGCGCTCAAGGGGGCGGGCTTCGACGCCACGCAGGCGACGGTCTCGCGCGACATCGTGGAGCTCGGCCTGGTGAAGGTCGCGCGGAACGGCGCGCACATCTACGCCCCGCCGACCGCCGTCGCGAGCGGTGGTGGCACCGATCGCCTGCGCAAGTTCTGCGAGGACTATCCGGTGGAGGGTCGGACGGCGGGAAACCTCGTCGTGCTGCGCTCGCCGCCGGGTACCGCGAACGCGATGGCCATCGCGCTCGACACATCGGCGCTCGCGGAGATCGTCGGCACGGTCGCGGGCGACGACACCGTGTTCGTCGCCACGTCCACCGAGCGTCACGCGCGCTCGCTGCTCACGCGTCTTACGGCATTCGGCATCGCGAGGAAGGAAAGGTCTTGACTCAACGCAGGGGAGGGGGCAGGGGCCCCCAGCGCGAAGCGCCCCCTTCCACCCCGAGCACGTCCGGCGAAACATGCGTGCTCGCGTACTCCGGTGGCCTCGACACATCGGTCGCGGTCGCGTGGCTGCGCGAGACCTACGGTCTCGAGGTCGTCACCTGCACCGGCGACCTGGGCTCGGTCAAGAATTTCGGCGCGCTACAGCAGAAGGCGATCGCGAGCGGCGCGCGGAAGGCCATTGTCCAGGACGCGCGCGACATCTTCGTCGATTACTTCGTGTGGCCCGGCCTGCAGGCCGGCGCGCTCTATCAGGAGCGCTATCCGCTCGCGACCGCGCTCGGCCGTCCGCTGCTCGCGAAGCTGCTGGTGGACGCGGCGCGGGCCGAGGGCGCGCGCTTCGTCGCGCACGGCTGCACCGGCAAGGGGAACGATCAGGTCCGCTTCGACCTCGCGGTCGGCGCGCTCGCGCCCGACCTCAAGGTCATCGCGCCGATGCGCGGCGGGATGAACATGACGCGCGACGAGGAGATCGACTACGCGCGCAAGCGCGGCATCCCGGTCGAGGCGACGAAGAAGAGCCCGTACAGCGTCGACGAGAACCTCTGGGGCCGGTCGATCGAGGCCGGCGTGCTCGAGGATCCGTGGGGCGCGCCACCGCGCGACGTCTACCAATGGACTGTCGACGCCGCGGAGGCGCCCGAGAAGGCGCGCGAGGTGGTCATCGGCTTCCGCGAGGGTATCCCCGTCTCGCTGGACAGCGACGACGTCGGCGGCGTCGCGCTCATCGAACGGCTGAACAAGCTCGGCGGCTCGTACGGCGTGGGTCGCATCGACCAGATCGAGGACCGTCTCGTCGGGATCAAGTCGCGCGAGATCTACGAGGCGCCGGCCGCGGTCATTCTTCACGCCGCGCACAAGGCGCTCGAGGAGATGGTCCTGACAAAGGACGCCCTTCGCTTCAAGTCGGGCGTCGCGCGCGAGTACGCGGAGCTCGTCTACAACGGGCTGTGGTTCACGGCGCATCATCAGGATCTCGCGGCCTACGTTCGCAGCACGCAGCGCTTCGTGAGCGGCGAGATCCGAGTCCGCTTGGACCGCGGCACGCTCACGATCGTTGGCCGCCGCTCGCCGCACTCGCTCTATTCGACCGCGCTCGCCACGTACGGCAAGGGCGATCAGTTCGACCACCGCGCGTCGGAGGGCTTCATCACCGTATTCGGCATGTCGCTGCGGACGCAGGCGCGGACGCAGGCCCTCTGGGGCGCGGGCAGCGAGGCAACGCTGGACGTGCCGAAGAAGGAGCTCACCGCAGGCAAGACGACGAAGCCGAAGAAGGCGAAATGAGCGCGGGTGGAAGGGCCGAAGGCCCTGCGAAAGGCGGGACGGACAGACCACTCTGGAGCGGCCGTTTCGCCGGATCGCTCGATCCGCGCATTCGCTCGTTCACCGCGTCGCTCGAGCTCGACAAGCGCATCGCCTTGCACGACATCCGCGGCAGCGTCGCGCACGCCCGAATGCTCGGACGTCAGGGGATCATCACGAAAATCGAGGCCACGCAGATCGCGGACACACTCGAGGCGATCGCCGCGGATGTAGCGTCCGGTGCCTTCGTGTGGCCCGCGGACGCCGAGGACGTCCATTCGGCCGTCGAGCGCGCGCTGATCGAGCGCGCCGGCGCGGTCGGCGGGAAGCTGCATACCGCGCGCAGCCGCAACGACCAGATCGCGCTCGACCTACGTCTCCTCGTGGTCGAGCTGCTCGACGACCTCGACCGCGCGGTGAAGGCCCTGGCGCTCGCGCTCGTGGCGCGCGCGGACGGCGAGATCGACACGGTGATGCCGGGGTACACGCATCTGCAGCGCGCGCAGCCGGTGTCGCTCGCGCACCACCTGCTCGCGCACGTCGAGGCGCTGCGCCGCGACCGCGCGCGGATCGCCGAGGCGCGGG
>WNFB01000701.1_pt1 | contig 27694 bp, 30 predicted proteins | sample 5400501 | NCBI WGS metagenome assembly WNFB01 (sample SAMN13153341, study PRJNA577476) | soil metagenome | isolation source: 200 cm saprolite under Douglas fir tree site 2 hole 1 | place: USA:California | collected 2015-04-18
CGCCGCCGGCCGCCAGCCGCCAGCCCCACCGCAGCCGGCCTGCCCACGCCAGCAACCCGAGATCCCCGGGCAAGAACCGCGCCGCGACCACAGCCCCGTCACCGCCTGACCCGGCAGGAAACCCGCCCGTCCCGACGGGGCGTCATCCGGCCGCACTCAGGCCAGGCAGCACCGCGAGGTTAGCCCCGATAATCCCGGCGGCCTTTCGCCGGGGACCGGAGGCAGGCATACCGAGCCCGCCCTCTCACCGACCGTCATCAGCATGTCCCGCAGCCCGACGGGCCGTACAGGAAGCCCGTAATCAGATCCGACGAACAACTTTCCAGCCGGACGGACGCCGGCCCGCCCGGACTCGCTGGCGATCCGGCCCAGCGGGATACGGCCAGCGGACCCCGAGGTGAACGCCGGCCGTGACCGCAGCTGTTCGCCGGCCCTCTTCTGTCCATCGCGGGATCAGTTCCTGGCCGGCCACGGCCTTGATGAGCTGCCCGCGGTTGTCAATGGGCCCCGCGTCCTTGGTGATGGGCGTGCTCGCCGGCCACACGATCCGGCGCGCCGTTCATCATGGCAAGCATCTGGCGTCCGCCGGTGCGGAAGAAGCGCCAGAGCAAGGCCGCCGCCAGGGCCAGGAAAATGATGTTCAGCACGGTGGTGTAGTCCCAGCTGATATGAGGCTCGAGCACCTGTGCGTTACGGGTTGCGGGGATCAGGTGGAGCACGCCGAAGATGATCTCGACCAGGTAACCTGCGGCGGCCATGGTGGCGTAGAAGGTCCCCAGGATGAAGAGCATCATCTTGGTGCCGTAGTACTTCCGGTAGATGAGCAGGATCGGGATAATAATCAAGTCAGCGAAGATGAAGCTGACCACGCCGCCGAAGCTGATCCCGCCGTTCCACAGGACCGCCGCCAAGGGCACGTTCCCGATGGAGCAGACGAAGCTAAAGACCGAGACGAGCGGTCCGATCAGTGGCCCCCAGACTTTCGACAATACCGGGTGGCTGGTGAAGAAGAAGTGCCGCCAGAAGCTGTCGGGTACCCAGGCCGCGATCGCACCAGCCATGAGCAGGCCGCCGACGATGTCGCGGATCACCGCCGCCCATTCCATGACAAAGACGTGGGCGACTGAGGTGAACCCGGCTGGCGAGCGCAGCCGCTGCCAGAAGCTGCCCTCGCCATGAATGCTCATGTCCATGGCGGCGTGACCCTCCATCGAGCCAGCCACCGCCTTATCAGCCTGGACCCGCGCGTCAGCCAGAAGCTTCTGGCGAAGGAAGAGGCGGAGGAGCACCGCGAGAGTGATGATCATCAGCGGCCCGCCGACGAACTCGGCCAGGGTGAACTGCCAGCCGAGCAAGAGCGCCATGATGATCCCGAGCTCGATCACGAGGTTGGTTGAGGCGATCTCGAAGGCCATCGCGGCGGTGAAATCCGCGCCCTTACGGAACAGCGACCTGGCCAGGGCGACCGCCGCATACGAGCAGGACGACGAGGCGGCGCCCAGGCCCGAGGCGATGGCTAGCGTCCGCGGACGGTTGTCACCGAGCAGCCGGACGATCGACTCCCGCCGGACGACGGCCTGCACGATGGCCGACAGGCCGAAGCCGAGGATCAGTGCCCAGAGGATCTCCCAGGTCATCGAGCCCGCAATCGCCAACGCGTGTAGCGCGGCGGGCCAGGCCCTCATAGCACAGCACCGATATGGCGCGCCGGCAGCAGAACTGGCGTCCGCTGACGGCACCCGCTGCTGGCCAGGCGCCCGCGCTGTGGCCGCTGGCACGCTATCCTCATGCCCGCGCCCCCACCCGGGATGAGATGGTTAGCAGCTGCCGAAGACAGTGCTCAACCAGCTGGTGGGGGAAGCCCTCAGCGAGCCGGTAGAACACGGCCCGGCCCTCTTTGCGGTAGCTCACAAGGCCGGCCGTCCGCAGAAGCTTCAGCGCGTACGACACGGCGTCTTCGGAGGCACCTAGCGCAAGTGCAAGGTCACCAACGCACAGGGCGCCGACGCTGCCAAGCGAGATGAGGATCCGCGACCGGATGGGATCCGCCACCAGGTTCAGCAGCTCAGCCAGCCGGCGCGCGTCTGCTTCCGAGATCAAGCTGGCCTGTGCTGCGGCCACACGTTCTGGATCGGCTGGATGATCGTGGTCGAGGCGGCTCATCATTACCTCCGTTCATCCGGATGATGCCACGGGTATGCGGTTGTAGCAAAGGTCAGGCCTGCGGCGCGTGTTGCTGCCTGCCGGATCGTGCGTGCCACCTCCGCCAGTTGGCCTCGCCGTCCGCATCCAAGGCGCGCACGGCGTTCACCACACAGTGGCGGAGGTGGTCGTTGAGCAGTCCCGCCGCGCGCTCCTGCAGCGCCCAGCGGCAGCGTGGAGAGGCGCGCGGACTCGATCCGGTTCGAGCGGAGCCTGGACATCGACCAGGCCAGGGACGCCGGAGCCGTTTTGGCCTTCGCGATGAACGGGGAGCTCCTGCCCGTCCAGCATGGCTATCCCCTCCGCCTGGTGGTCCCGCCCTGGAACATGCTCGGCTACGGCAACAACGTGGTCTAGGGAACGCTCGTTAACCTCTCCTGACCAGTTACCTCGGTATGCCCGACTATTAGGTGCGGCCCCGCAGGCGCCGCCGCGACTGCTGAGGCCGGCACCGTCTACGACCAGCGGAGGTGACAACGATGGAGCAGGCGACCCTTCAGCCTGTCGACTTGGCCGAGGTGACCATCTTGGTCGATACGTTCGTCGACATCCTGCTCGCCGGCAACGATGTGGCCCGCCGGGCGCCACTGGCCTACGACTGGTCAGAGCGGGACCAGCTGCGGGCCGAGCACGGCTACGCGCTGCTGCTGACCGTCCAGCGGGGTGATCGCCGCGACTCGCTGTTGTATGACGCCGGCCTTGGCCGGGACACGGCGATCTACAACATGGACGTCCTGGAGATCCGCCCGGCGAACCTGCGCGCGGTCGTGCTCTCCCACGGCCATGCCGATCATCACGCCGGCCTGGAGGGCATCGTCCGCCGTCTTGGCTGGTCCGGCATGCCCGTGGTGCTGCATCCCGACGCTTGGCGGCAACGAAGGGTGGTATTCCCCACCGGCACGCAGATCTCCATGCCGCCACCCAGCCGGGCCGACCTGGAGGCCGAGGGCATACAAGTGGTCGAAGAACGCGGACCTTCGCTGCTGCTTGATGACACTGTGCTGGTGAGCGGCCAGACCGAGCGCGTCACCGAGTTCGAGAAGGGCTTCCCCCTGCAACAGGCCCGTAACGACTCCGGGGGCTGGGAGCCCGACCCGTGGATTTGGGATGATCAGTCCGTGATCGTGCACGTGCGCGGCAAGGGACTGGTAGTCCTGTCCTGTTGCAGCCACTCGGGTGCGGTCAACGTGTTGCGCAACGCCCGGCGGGTGACCGGCGAAGCCAAGGTGCACGCCTTTGTCGGTGGTCTGCATCTCACCGGTGGCCTGTTCGAAGCGATCATTCCCGCCACCATCGCCGAGATCGCCACCATCGCACCAGACTGGATCGTGCCCGGGCACTGCACCGGATGGCGAGCCACCCACGAACTGGCGCGCTCTCTCCCCGGGGCTTACATCCAGACAAGCGTCGGCACGACGCTCCACTTCGCGGCCTCCTGATCGGTGCGCCAGACACCAGGTTGCATTCAACACACCATCCAAGGGCAGTGCGCCACCATTCCAAGGAACCAACGGCCCGCCACGACGCGAACCGGCCAATGACCTTGACAGCGGAGGCCATAGGTCACCCTGGTCGCTGAGATACCCCCAGCGCACGTCACGGACGATGAATTTGTACGCTTGCGAGGTGACGGTCGCGGGAGATGGGGTTCGGCTGGCGGAGTTGGTGGCCGCTCTGTCGCTCGCGACGGATCTGGGGCTGGGTCAGCCGCAGCAGCACATCATCCGTCAAACGCTGATCGCGATGCGGGTGGCGGAGCTCGAAGGCTTGTCCGACGACGAGCGGGCCGCGATCTTCTACGTGTCGCTGCTCGCGTGGGTCGGGTGCGTGGCCGACGCGCACGAGATGGGTAAGTGGTTCGGCGACGACATGGCGGTGCGGGCCGACAGCTATCTGGTCGACCTGACCGGTCCGCCGATGATGCGTTTTATGATCGGCCACGTCGCCAGCGGCAGTTCCCCGATCCGGCGGCTCACGATGATCGGCCGGTTCCTGGCCGGCGGGTCCAAGGAGATTGAGCGCTCGATGGCCTCCCACTGTGAGGCCTCGGGCGACCTGTCGCTGCGCCTGGGACTCGGCCCTGAGGTGCGTGACCCGCTTCAGCAGGCGTTCGAGCGTTGGGACGGCAAGGGCTCACCCGCCAAGCTAGCGGGCGGCGAGATCGCCCGCATCATGCGGATCGTCCACGTGGCCAACGACGTCGAGGCGTTGCACCGCATCGGCGGGGTGGATGCGGCAGCCGAGATGCTGCGCTCCCGCCGGGGCACCGAGTTCGATCCCGAGCTCGTCGATGGCTTCTGCGCACATGCCGGCGAGCTGCTCGCCTCCCTCGACGAGCTCGACGGCTGGGACACCCTCATCGACGGGCACGGCAAGCTGGGGCGTGAGCTCACCGGCGAGGAGCTCGATCAGGCGCTGGAGGCCTTCGCCGACTACGCAGACGTCAAGTCGCCGTTCACCCTCGGGCACTCGCGGGGCGTCGCGCAGCTCGCCGCTGCTGCGGCCGGCACGGTCGGGCTGCCCAACGACGACGTCGTGCTGGTCCGTCGCACTGGGCTGGTGCACGACGTCGGCACCATCGGCGTGTCCGCCGGAATCCTGGACAAGGCCGGGCGCCTGACCGGGGCCGAGCGTGAGCGGATCCGCACCCACCCCTACCTCACCGCCCGGACATTCTCGAAACCCGCGGCGCTGGGAGCGATCGGGCAGCTCGCCGCGATGCACCACGAGCGGATGGACGGCTCCGGCTACCCCTCGGGCCTCACCGCCGACAGCCTGCCGATGACCGCCCGGGTGATCGCGGCTGCCGACGTCTACCACGCGCTGCTCGAACCGCGGCCCCACCGCGCAGCCTTGCCGCGGGACAGGGCCCAGCAGGTGCTCGCCGCGGAGGTGACTGCCGGTCGCCTCGACGGCGACGCGGTCCGGGCCGTGCTGGACGCCGCCGGGCATCGCGTCCGCCGTCAGGCCGGCCACGCGGGCCGGCTGACCGCCCGGGAGGTCGAGGTGCTGGTGCTACTGGCCCGGGGAAGGACCAAGCAACAGATCGCTCAGGCATTGAGCATCTCGGCGAAGACGGTCAACGCCCACGCCGAGCACATCTACGCCAAGATCGGCGTGACCTCCCGGGGAGCGGCCGCGCTGTTCGCGATGCGGCACGGATTGATGACTGTCGGCGAGGACGCCGGCTGAGATCCAGGAAATAGGGCGAACGCCCGACGCGGTGCCGCGCAGCCGCGCCGTACAAAGGCTGCATGAGCGATTCCAGCACACCCCCCTTCGAGCTCAACACCTCGGCGACGACGCGATGGTCAGTCGGAGGCCTTCTTCTTGAGGCGCTGGCCGCGCGCGACTTCGACCGGATGTCGGACTGCTTCGAGCCCGCAGCGACGATGCGGGCACTGCTCCCGCCCGGACTGGCCGAGTGCGAGGGCGCACCGCAGATCATCGAAAACCTGCGCAGCTGGTTCGGGGGTGCGGAGGAGTTCGAGGTCCTCGACGGCACGGTGGGCGAGGTGGGCGGTCGCATGCATGTCGCATGGCGGCTCCGCTTGCGCCCAACCCCGTGGGGCGACGACACCTGGCACGTCATCGAGCAGCAGGCGTACCTGCGGGCGGGCGGGCGTATCGACGCCATCGACCTGCTCTGTTCCGGCTTTCGGCCCGATCCCACAGTTGATCGCCAACCCCCCGAACACGCCAAGACAGCAGAAGGGGAACGCGACATGGCGAACCACACGATCGAGAGGGCAAAGCGATGAGCAACAAGGCAGCCGTCAGCCTCACCACCGGGCTCGAAGACGCCGAGCGCGTCACGGTGGCACTACTCGTTGCCGTCGGTGCGGCAGAGGGCGGCCGGCCCACCGTCATGTTCCTCACCAAGGAAGCCGTCCGTGTCGCGCTGAACGACGTCGCCGTCGGCACCGCCTGCGAGGGCTGCCCGGCCATTCCCGACCTCATGAAGCGCTATGACGCAGCAGGCGGCCGCCTGATGGTGTGCCCGATCTGCTTCAACTCCAAGAAGCTCAACCCCGCCACGCTCGTGCCGAACGCGGAGCTCGGGGGCACGGCGCAACTGTGGGAGTGGATCGGCGACGGCGCCACCACCTTCAGCTACTAGCACCGACGGAGACGGCGTTGCTTGATCTGGTGTCGAGGTTGCGTGACCTGCCGTCACGGCGAGGTGACCCGCCATGGCCAGGCCACGAGTACATCGAGGGCTGGGGCGTGTTCGGGCTCCCGTTCGAATCCGGGCACGTCCTGGCCCTCATGTCCGAAACTATGCCTAGCGGGCACGTAGGGATCCTCATGCCCCAGCGCATGTACTTCATCGACCAGGCAACCACGGTCGACGATGAAGACCTCGGTCACGCGGTACGCGTTAGCCCCAACCCGCAGATCGGACAGGTTCCGCTCCCTGCCCGCGGGTGCTCGCAGTCGGACAGGCCGCGTGGGCAATACTCGACAACGACGAGCGCGCGCTTACGCCTCGTGAGGTCACCGGAAGCCCGGAGGGTGACCATCTGCCGGCCGGCCGTCATCGCGGCCACTTGTGCGGATGGGCGGCCACGGAGTTGATATCGGGAAAGGATCGTGAATTTCCACCGGTAGTCCGGCGGATCAACAGGTAATGGTGGCGCACATCACGTGGCGCTCACCGGGGAGGGGACAGCAATGGCACGGGTGGATGTCGGAGAGCTGAGGGATAAGGTCAAGGTCATGTACAAGGCCGTCGCGGAGGAGCCGCACGGCACATTCCACTTCGAGATGGGACGGGCACTGGCCGAGCGCCTGGGCTATCCCGCGGGGGAGCTTGACGAGGTGCCACCCGAAGCGATCGAGTCGTTCGCCGGTGTCGGCTATCACCTGGGGCTGGCCGCGATCGTGGCCGGCGAGCGGGTGGTCGATCTGGGGAGCGGTTCGGGCATGGACGCCTTCGTCGCGGCCCGCCGCGCGGGAACCGGCGGCGAGGTAACCGGGGTCGACATGACCGGAGAACAACTCGCCAAGGCGCGGCGCCTGGCAGCCAGGGACGGCTACCGTGGCGTGCGGTTCGAAAAGGGCTATATCGAGGAGGCTCCGGTCACTGACGGATGGGCTGACGTCGTGATCAGCAACGGGGTCATCAACCTCTGCGACAACAAGGCGGCGGTCTTCCGGGAGATCGCACGAATGCTAAAGCCCGGCGGCAGGATGGCCATCTCCGACATCGTGACCGAGCGTCAGCTCACAGAGGCGATCGTCTGTGACGTCAACTTGTGGGCGTCGTGCATCGGCGGCGCGATGCAGGAAGACGAGTACCGACGTGCCATCAAGCATGCCGGGCTGGGGCTGGTCAGGGCGCAGGAGAATCCCGGATACCACTTCATCTCGGACTCAGCCCAGGGAGCTACCAGGACCTTCGGCGTGAAGAGCATCTCGATCCTAGCTGCCAAGCAGTAGTTAAGCCCCAGCGTCCCGCGGCCCCAGCACTCCGGGCACAAGCGCTCGCAGACACCCGGCGCGACAGAGTAACTGATCTGGGCGCACCGCAGGGTGCAGCACGCAGCCAAAGCAGGCACGCCATGTCGGCGGCTCTGCGTGCGTGTGCGGGTACGGGGCTTCGGCCACGTTCGGCGATGGGCTGGCGGGCGACCGTCGTCGCGGTGCAGGCGGTTCCCGCTCGTGATCTCAAGACAGCCATGGCCAGGATCAGACCTGACGAGCCGGCGGGGCTGTGGGCCGGAGTCGTATCAGAGCCGGCGGCCTGCAGCGACCGGGCCAAGCCGTTTACCCGGGCCAGGGCCGCCGGCCAGCTCGCCACCAAGATCACGCGCGAGAAAGCTTCCGGCGCGCAGCATCAGGGACAGCACAGGCAGAACTCGTTGCCCTCTGGATCGGCCAGGACGTACCAGCTCTGGTCCCCCTGGCCGACGTCGACCTGTCGCGCGCCAAGGGCGAGCAGCCGGTCGAGCTCGGCCTGCTGGTCGCGGTTGACGGGCTTGACGTCCAGGTGCAGCCGGTTCCTGGCGGGCTTCGGTCCGTCCGGCCGAACCGGAAGTCGATCTCGAACGGGTTCCTGCAACCCCGATCGACACGCCATAGCTGCCGCGGTTCACAACCTGCCAGCCCAGCGCTCCGGCCCAGAACTGCGCGAGCAGCTCGGCGTCCGCCGCGTCGACGACCAGGGAAGCGATCCGGTTTTCCACGTGCTCGTGCTAGCACATCGTGGGCGCAATAGCCAGACGCCCAACGCCAGATCCTGGGACGAACGGAACCAGGACCGCCAGCGAGCTCCTCACCAAGATCACACGTAAATAGACTTCCACCACGCGACACTCGCGCTCGGTGCCGTACTTCGGCTAATGCCCGGCACTCCGGTTTCGGCTGATGCCTCACGCCCCGCCGGCTGGCTGGCTTTGCCACGTCAACGAGGTTCCGGGGCAACGCCCAGCCGTCCCCGGTGTTCACCTGCCATCTGCAGGAAACGGGCCGCCGCCCGGGACCTGCAGAACATTCCATCTGTATGAGGACGAGCAACTGTACGCCAAGCGTCTCAGCCGCGCAGAACGGCTGTTATCTGAAGCCCATCCGGGAGAAGCCCTGGTGGGGAAGGGGTTTTGCCGCGGAGACATGTCGCTACTGACCAGTGCGTACGAGACGCGAACCCTAAAAAGCAGCAGCGAGAAGAGGAAAGACGCAGGTCACGTGGGTGGCATCACTTCCGGTACGGCGTGGACACCGCTTGAGATAACGTGTCCACGCCGCAGCTCAAAGGCCCCGGCAGTTACGACGTAGACACCCTAAAACGGGCTTGAGATAACGGCGGATACGGCTCGTCAAGTGGCGGATAGGGTCGGCCACAGAGCGTGACGTAGAGGGTGAGCGGCTCCCGACGTGTTCCGAGCGCCTCCCTGCCGAGTATGTACCTGTCAAATCGCAGGCCGGGCAGTGGAGTCCGGAAGCCAGATCGGCAGTCATGGCGCCGGCTCTGGGGGCATCACGCGGACCGTTATTGCAGGCGGCACCCGGACGAGGTGGCCGGCCTGGAAGAGCTTGGCGCGGTAGTCACCGGGAGGAAGCGGCGGTGGCCGCCGATCGGGCAGGCAGGCCCTGACGGCGCCTTGCGGCCTGCCTGCCTGGCACTGGCTGTAGCTCGCCTCGACCGTCACTGGATAGCTGGACTCGCCGACCGGGATCGTGAACGGCTGCAGGCAGCCGAGCCAGGCCACGGCCGGGTGGTACGTGCTGCTGGCGAGCGCGACCTGGAAGAGCGTCAGGCAGCCGAACACGTGGACGGCATGCCCGGTGTTGTTCTGCACCACGACGCGCCCCGGCATTGAGGATCCCGCTGTCATGGTCCGCGCCGGCAGTACCACCCGGGCTGACATTGGCGCTGAGGAACGGCGGGATGTCGCAGGCAGTGCCGTGTACAGCTTCGGCGCCGGCTGCGCGGGAGCGCCCTGGGGGCGCCGGGACGGGACGTGGCTGCCGCTGGAACACCCTGCCACCAGAAACGCCAGCACGATGACGAGTGACCTCACATCCATGTGACGATGCCGGGCCATGCCCCGGTTCCAGCGGCATGGTGCCTCGGGCACCAGCCACCACCGCATATCGCCGTTATGCCGGGGCCATCACCTGCAGCCCCGTAGCTGGGCGGGGAAGGTCGAGACGGCGGTGTTGTTGGCCCAGCAGTTCCCCGAGCCCGTGCCGTCCCACAGCAGATCGCCTCCCGGCAGCGGGGCGAGGCCCGGGTCGGGCGCTGCGCCGTTACCGGTGACCTTATTGAACACGATGTGGTTCGCGTCGGGGTTGGGGTCGATGCCGAGCGCGGCGCACAGGGCCGGGCTCAGGTGGAAGGCGTTGCACAAGCTGGCCACGATGATGCCGAACGAGTTGTTGCCGTGCACCTGGTTGTGGTCGACCCGGTTCCTGTCGGCGGCGACGACGGCGATCCCGCTCCCGGCTGGCACGTTGCACACATCGCCACCGGGGGTGCACGTGTTGGCCTTGTTGTTGCCCGTCACCAGGTTGTGGTCGATCCGGTTGCCGGAGTTCGACGTGACCGCCAGGAACGGGAGCGTGAACGACAAGATGCCCGCGGTATCGCCGGCCGCCTTATTGTGGTCCAGCCGGACCGCGGAGCTGTTCTCGATCTCGAACCCGCTCACATCGCCGGCCGCCAGGTTATGGTCGACCCTTACGCCATGAGACTGGCCAACGTAGATCCCGGTGTCATTAGCCCCGGAGGCGAACGAATGGTCGACCCGGCCGGGCCCGGCCAGCGACGGGAAGATGCCGTACTCCGCGTCGCCGACGGCCCGCACCCGGGTCACCCGCCAGCCGTCCGCGCACACCACGTCGAGGCCGTCCAAGCCGAAGCCGGACACAGTGAAGCCCCGGACCAGGGAACCCTGGACCCTCTTGGCGGGATCGCTCAGGCAGGCCGGATCGCCGGTCCTGGCGACCTGGATGCCGACGTCCTGCCCGCCCGGATTTACCAAGACAACCTGGCGCCGTCCGTGCGTCAGGCCGATCAGGCTGATGTCGTCCTTGGTGATCGCAACCCCGCACGTCTGCGCCGGATTGGCCGGGCAGGCAACTCCCGGCTCGGCGTAGCTGCCCGGCTCGACCAAAATGGTGTCCCCCGGTGACGCCGCATCGACGGCCGCCTGGATCGACTGGCCCGGCCGCACGATGATGGTCGTGGCCGCGCCCGACAGGGCCGGGAAGCCCAGCACCGCAGCGCCCGCCGCCAGAGCGATCGCAACAACCCGCGCACGGACTCTTCCGGCCATTGCTGCCTCCCCTCACCGGCAGCCAGCCCAGCCTGGCGCCGGGTCCAACAGGCCGCCATGAATCAACGCAAACTCTAGGCCCATGTGAGCGCATGAAGCACGCGGCATCGACAGAGCCGATGCGACAGAAAAACCGTTCGGGTGAGCCGTGGACGACGGCGGCGAGGCCATCGATGCGATCCGCTGGCGGGACCGGCTGGCCTACATGGGCAAGTGCGTCGCAGGCCGAGGGAAGTCGAAACTGGTCGAGAGGTCCTGGGTCGTCCCGGTATCCGCCGCCCGGTACGCGCTCTCGATGATGTCAATGACATGACGGGCATGCTCGGGCGTCACGGAAGAGGGCAGGTCGTCCCGAACCCAGTCGACGAGCTGCATGATGTCCTCGAAGACGTGCGACTCGGCAATCTCCCGGTGCGGCCCCACTACATGCGGAAGCACGCGCATCTGAGCTTCCCAGTCCCACGTGGGCGCGTGCAACGTCAGCTCCCGGCCCGGGAAATCGAAGGGGTGCCCGTTGAGGCACAGCCCGCGGATCGAGCCCTCGGTCCCGAAGAATTGCCCCGCGCCGAAGTCCTCGATGAGCATGCCCGCGGCCGTTCCGTGGACTACGGCGATCACGCCATCCCCATAGTCCAGCAGCATGATCGTGTTGTCGTCCGTCTCCACGGGGATGAGGCGGCCCATGAACTCCCGCACTGGCTCGACGGTGCCGGACAGCGCCGTGACGCGCTTGGCCGGCCCGAGGACCGCGGTCAAGCCGTGCAGCGCGTATACGGCCATGTCGTACACGGGTCCGCCGCCGGGCCGCCGGAAGTACCATGACGGGTCGATGGGCCGGCCCCCGGGGGCGTCTTCGCGGACGGCCTCCTCCTGTTCGTGATAGCGCCCGAACGCGGCACCGCAGACTGCCCAGGCCAGACGGCCGATGGCGCCGGAGGCGATCAGCTCGCGGGTGCGGGTGAGCTGCGGCCGGAGCTGCTCGCCCGGGGACGCAACGATCCGGACATTCCGCCGCCTCGCCGCCTCGATCAGACGATCGGCCTCCTTGACCGTGGTCGTCATGGTCTTGTTCACGTGGACATGCTTACCGGCCTCGACGGCTTTCATGCCGTGCTCGAAGTGCATCCCGATGGGCGAGGCGATGGTGACCGCATCGACGTCACCTTCCGCCAGCAACTCGTCGACTTCCCTGGCGACGTGCGGAATCCCGTACTCGACCGCGGCCGCCCCGGCTCGCTCCACTACCGGGTCGCAGAGGGAACGGATCACGACGCGGTCCCGGATGTCCTGCTGGGTCATGTGCGGCAGGATCGCCCGCAGCGTCAGCGAGCCCACGCCCACGATGCCGAGGCGGAGCGGCTCTGTTGTCATCGGTCTTACCCCCTTGGTGAATGGTCGGACGAGGGACGGCCGCCCCGGCGACGCCGCTAGATGGTCGACGTCACCTCGATTGCCCTGCCGTCTCGTGCCGAGCGGCGGGCCGCCTCAAGGACGTCGATCACGTGTGCGGCGTGATCCGCTGTCAGGACCGGGCGGACGCGGCCCAGGACGCACTCGATGAGGTGTCTCACGCCCAGGATGTGATCGGGACCGGACAGCCGGTCGTGCGGAACCGTTTCCTCTGTCCATCCGTCCGACGCGCTCCGCACGAGCGGCGCGGCAGCGTCCAGCAAGCTGAACCCCAGCGTCGCCCGCTCGCCGAACAGCTGGCATTCAGGGCCCGCGGCTCCCACCGAGCAGAAGTTCGCCTCCACCGAGGCGAGGGCACCGCCGGAGAACCGCAGGAGCAGGTGCCAGTTGTCGTCGGACTGGACCGGGACCCGCGTCCCGGCAGCCGGGCCATCGCCGACCGTAAATTCCTCACGGGTGCGGGAACTTGCCGCCGAGATCCACGTAACGGGGCCGAGCAGGCCGGTGAGCGCATGAATCGGATACACGGCGAGGTCCGTCAGCGGCCCGCTCAGGGCTGTGAAGTATGGTGACGGATCGGACGCGTAGCCTTCCCAGGGCGGTACGCCGCCGAAGGCCCATGCCCGCGCGGAGTGAATGGGTCCTAGCTGGCCGAGGGTCACAGCCTGCAGTGCCCGCAGCACTTGAGGGAACAGCAGCACCGATGGCGCCGATGCCAGGATCAGGCCGGCGGACGCGGCTTCGTCGCCGAGCCGGCGGGCCTCCGCCGCGCTCGGCGCCAGCGGCTTCTCGCTGTACACGTGCTTGCCCGCGCGGAGCGCGGCGGCTACGACCTCTGCGTGCATCGGCCACGGGGTCAGGTTGACCACGGCGTCGACTTCGTCAACTTCCAGCAGCGCCTGATAGCCGCAGTGCCAGACGGGAAAACCGTAGCGTTCGGCCGTGGCCTTGGCCCGGGCCCCGCTGCGCCCGGCGACGGCCACGACCTCGGCGAGGTCCGCCAGCCGGTGGATCTCCGGCAGGTAGTCACGGTGAGCCACATCCCCGACGCCGATTATGCCGAGCCGGATGCGCCGCCCGTCGAACCCGTTCGGTCCGATCCTCACAAGATCTCCCTGCCGATGTCCGCGTACAGGCCGCATCTGACGAGCTCGATCGGTCTGCTCACCGCGTCTAGGTCGACAGCGATGGCCTCGATGGCCTCGTACGACGGGAGTTGCCAGAAGGCGATGCCGCGAGGATCGGGCCCCAGCTTGCCGATACGGTCGGCGAGCAAGTTCAGCACCAGGTCGCCATGAGCTTTCCGCCGCTGCTGAAAGAACGCCGTCACCTCCCCGCGCGTAGCTCCGGAGGGGAGATCGAAGAATTCTCCGTAGTACAGGGGGCCGTCTCCGGCAACAGGTTGTAGCAATGGCTCGTAGAAGCCCGCGACGTCAATGCGCGCGGCAGCGTCGAAGGCCTTCTCCAGGTGGTCGGCCTGGCCAGTCGAGAAGATCTGCGCCCACTCCCCGAGGCGTTCAATGCGCCTGCCCGGCGTATCCCACACGCACATGTACTCGGGTTCAGGGCCGAGGCGCCAAGTCCGGCCGACGTTCAAGATGAGGCGATCCTCGCCGTACTCGCGCGCCCAGCCGGCCTGCCCGGGACCGGCGATCGCGTGGAAGCCCTCCAGCGGGACCGCTGCCTTCCTGCTGATGTACTCGATATAGACCGACACGAGCCTGTCCTCCCTGCCGGTTGCCCGGCGCGTTCCTTCATGCCATTGCGGTGGCGCCGCCATCGACCAGCAGCGCCGCCCCGGTCACGAATGAGGCTTCAGCCGAGGCGAGGAACACCACGCAGTTGGCCACCTCCGTTGGAGTCCCCATCCGGCCGAGCGGCGCGACCGCCTCATATTCCTTGATCACCGCCGCCGGGTCACCAGCCTGCTCGATGAAGCCCCGGGTGAGCGGGGTGTCGATGATGCCCGGGCACACGCAGTTCACGCGGATCCGCCTGGGTGCGAGATCAAGCGCCATCGCCCGCGAGAACTGCAGAACGGCCCCCTTCGACGATGTGTAGGGAGCGTCGTTCGGCCAGGCCACGAACGAGTTCATGGAGCCCACGTTGACGATCGCGCCGCCGTCCGGCATGAAGGCAAGCGCGGCCCGGGATGTCCAGAACAGGCCACTGACGTTTACCCGGAAGACGAGCTCCCACTCCTCGTCCTTGACGTCCTGGACCGCGGGCCCATGGGTTAGCTCGATGCCGGCGTTGTTGCAGAGGATATCGATCCGCCCGAACCGGGATCCGGCTTCGGTGATGACCTGGCCGACCGCCTCACGGTCCGCCACGTCCAGCACGAATGTCGCACCGACGGTGCCGCCCGCTTCCGACACATGACGAGCCGTCTGTTCCGCATTCCCTAGGGTCCTCGACGTCACGACAACCGTGGCCCCCTCCTGACCGAGGCGTTCGCACACGGCCCGCCCGATGCCGGACCCGGCCCCGGTCACCAGCGCGATCTTCCCGCTGACCCTGGCGCTCACAGACCACCCTCCCTTCGCCGACCGCTGAGCCCGGCCTCGTGGCGCTGGTTGCCGCCCGCCGTCAGTCCGAGCGAGCGAAGGGCCATGTACCCAGCGCCCACCACTCCGGCCTGGGCGCCGAGCTCAGCGCGGACGATGGGAACCGTCCGGACGTGCTGAGCCCAGATATGGTCCCGTGCCGAGCGGACGACCAGCTCCCAGTACGCCCCGCCCGCGGAGCCGAGACCGCCGCCAACCACGATCGCGTCCGGGTCCACGAGGTTCACGAACAGGGCGAGGAACGATCCGAGCGCCCGAGCCGAGTCCGCGAGGATCTCCATGGCATCCGAGTCCCCCCGGTCCGCCACCGCGACCAGCTCCTCGGCGCCGCCCATCGGATTTCCGGTTCGGTCGGCGAAGCGCTTCGCCACCGCGGGGCCGGATGCCAGGTCCTCAAGCGCCACGCGCAGCGAGGAACCGCAATGCGGGCACCGAACGGTCACCGGGGCGCTGCCAAGGAGCTGCGCTGCGCCGTGAGCCCCACGGTACGGCTGCCCGTCGAGGACGAGGCAGGAGCTAATCCCGGTGCCGACCGTCACGAATCCGAATGACCGGTAGCCCAGGCCCGCGCCGAAACAGGCCTCGGCCAGTGCGGCGGCCCGGACATCCGCGTCGATCACCACAGGGGCGATGCCGGCGAATGCCTGGAGCAACACCGAGCGCGTCCACGGAATGGACGTGGCGCTCCGCACCGCGCCGTCAAGATCGACGAGTTCGGGCAAGCCCACCCCGACGGCCGCGACCGCGCCCTCTGCCGCCCGGGCCGCCATCTGCCGCGTACGGTCCGTCAGGCAAGCCAGCAGATCGTCGGGGCCGCTCGCGTCGCGGTTCTCGATGCGCTCGGACGGCCCGAGCGTGCCGCCCGGGCGGACGATCCCGAGCGCTATCTTCGTGCCGCCCACGTCGATCCCGATCGCGAGCGCGGGCGATCCGGCGGTAGGCGCGTCGTTCATGCGCTTCCGATTGGCAGGTAGGCCGGCGCCACCGCGAACAGGCACCTGACTGGCTCGTCGGTCTCGTTGAAGTAGCGGTGCGGGGTCCCGGCCGGAGCATAGAAGCCGTCCTCGGCGTGCAGCTCGGACCACCGAGCCGAGGCGTCCTCATCGGGCAGGAGGACGTTGAGCCGCCCGTGCTCCACGAACAGGGCGAGGTCGCCGGCGTGCGTGCGCACGTCGCTGAACTGCCCGGGCAAGAGCTCGATCCGCCCGGCGGTCAGCCCGGGCGTGCTGAGCATGATGCCGACCAGGATGCGGCGCTGCTCACCTTCCAGCCGCCAGAGCGTCTTCGATGCATCTGCCTTGTGTATCGTCCGGCGGCCGGCGGGCTCGCTGCCGCCCGGCGGCCAATTCCCCACGACCGCATTGCGCTCGTACGTCGGATGCCGAAGCGGCGGCCTCGCGTGGCCGTAGCCGTCACCTGCTTCGGCCACTGTTTCCTGCGGCGGAGCCGGAGCGAAGAACTCAAGGACCTGGAGCTCACCGGGCCCGTTGTTGAATCCGTGATGCCAGGTGTCGGGATGGAAGTGAAGTGCCTCGCCCTCTTCCGCCCGGACCACCTCGCCAGTCTCGGGGTTCGCCAGGACAAGCGTTCCCTTCACCACGTAGTAGAGCTCGTCGGCCCCGTAGATCGGCTTCCACTGGTCGGATTGCGTGAACCGCCCGCCCGGCGCAATCGAGAAGACCATCTGCACGAGGCGCTGACCCATGACGTAGATCCAGTCATTAACCTGGCCGGCTACTTCGTCTCCCCACAGCTTCAGGATGACGTTCTTGCGGTGCACCGGGCCGGGTCCCATCGGGGCCACGTCACTAAGCTCACTCATCGTCTGGACGATAGGTCGGGGCTACTCCGAACATCAGCCGTACAGGCTCCGCGGTCATGTTGTAGTAACGGTGCGGGGTGCCGGCCGGGACGAAGTAGCCGTCGTCCTCCTCCATTTGGAACCATCCGTTCCCTGGGCCCGGACCCGGGTCTTCGGGCAGAAAGAGATTCAGCCGCCCCTCGAGCACGTAGCCGGCCTGGTCTCCGCCGTGGACGCGGGTATCGCTTCGCTGGCCCGGCAGCAGCTCCATGTACCCGGCTGTGAGCTCATCAGTGCTCAGGAATATCCCGACCAGGATCCGGTGCTCCGAGCCTTCCAGGCGCCACAAGACATCGTCGGCTGTTATGACGTGCTGGGTATGGCGGGCCGCCGCCTCTTTCGCCGATACCGGCCAGCGCCCGATCCACTCGTCCTGGACGTAGGCTGGCGTTTCAAGGTAGGGCTTAGTGCGGGCATACGGCTGCGAGGAGCCAGTCGCGGGCGGCGGGGCGAAGTACTCCAGCACCCGAAGCGTCTCAGGACCGTAACTGAAGCCATGGTGCCAGGTGTCGCGGCCGAAGCGGATCGCCTCGCCTTTCCGCAGTCGGTGGACCTCGCCCGTCTGCGGATTCGCGAGTACGAGCGTTCCGCTCAGCACGTAGTAGAGCTCGTCGGCCCCCAGATTGGTGCGGTGGTCCGGCGAGTGACCGAAGCCCCCCCCTGGCACCAGGGAGAACACCATCTGCTGGATCTTGTCGTTGGAGACGTAGATCCAGTCGTTCACCCGCCCGGAGACGTCGTCTCCCCAGAGCTTGAGCACGGCCGACTCATGCGGTATGGCGCCGGGCCCCGGGCTGACGAGACGGGATGGCTGAGTGACGGTCATAATGTCCTCCTTCCGGGCCTGCTCTTCGAGCTTCCTGGCCCGCTTGTCGAGCGATCGGCTTCGCTCTGGGTCATCTCGTCCGCTGGCAGCACATAGGCATCATTCGGGTCCCACGTGACCATGACCGCCTGGCCCGCGGCGAGGACAATCGTGTCTTCCCGCGACGGGCGGCTGATGGTGACGCGTCGGCCCGCGACGTCGACCCTGTAGTGAGTAACGGCTCCGACGAACAGGGCGTCGGCCACCGTTCCGCGCATCGAGGCCAGCGGATCGGCGGGAGCGGCGTCCGAGGCGCTCGCCAGCTGCGCGACCTCGGCTCGCACGACCATGGCCACGCGGTCGCCCGTCCGGCTTTCCTCAGCGCGGCCCCCGCGCAGGTGAGTGCCGTTGACCGACACGATCGTTCCCCGCTCGTCGGTGCTCACCACCTCCCCGTGCCAGACGTTCGCACTGCCAACGAAGGACGCGACGAAGAGCGACTGCGGAGACCGGTACAGCTCGACAGGCGAGCCCACCTGGACGATCTTGCCCTCCCTCATCACCACGACCCGGTCGGACATGCTCATCGCTTCTTCCTGGTCATGGGTGACGTAGACGAAGGTGCCCTGGAGCTCGCGATGGATCTCCTTCAGCTCCACCTGAAGCTCGCGGCGGATCTGCAGGTCGAGTGCCGACAGCGGCTCGTCGAAGAGCAGGACCTTCGGCCGGTTCACGATCGCCCTGGCGAGTGCCACGCGCTGTGCCTGGCCGCCCGAGAGGGTGTGAACGTCGCGGCCGCCGAAGCCGGGCAGCCGAACCAGCTCAAGGCCTTCGCCCACCCGCCTGCGTCTCTCGGCCTTCGAAATGTGCGCGAGGCGGAGCCCGAAGGCGATGTTCTCGTACACGTTCAGGTGCGGAAACAGGGTCACCCGCTGAAACACCATGTTCACCGGGCGCTTGTGGGGCGGAAGGCGCGTGATGTCCTTGGCGTCGAGCACGATCCGCCCCCGGTCGGGGAACTCGAAGCCGCCGATCATGCGAAGAAGGGTCGTCTTGCCGCAGCCGCTTGGGCCGAGGAGGCTCACGAACTCGCCGGTTCCAACATCGAGGTCGAAGTCGCTCACCGCCGCTACCCGGTCGAACGCCTTCGTCGCGCGCTCGATCCGCAGGTACGAGGACGACGGTTCGGTCAAGATCGGGTTCCTCCTAGCTCTGAACGTCCACCAGGAAGCGCCGGATGGCAACGATGAAGATAAGCGAGCCTCCGAGCAGCAACGTAGAGATGGCGTTGACCGATGGGTCGACGGACTGCCTGACGGTTGAGTAGATGACAAGTGGCAACGTATTCTGCGCTCCGATGGTGAAGAACGTGATGAAGACCTCGTCCCACGACAGGGAGAAGGCGACCAGAACTCCCGCGATGAGGCTCGGCGCGATGAGGGGAAGGGTTACCCGGCGGAACGTGGTCCAGGGCCCGGCGCCGAGATCACGAGCGCTCTCCTCGAGCAGGAAATCGAATCGCTGAAGCCTGCTGCTCGCGACCAGAAAGAAATAGGGGAGGACGTACACCAGGTGGCCCACCGTCACCGTCCAGAGCGATAGCGGCACGTGAACCTGGACGAAGAAGGTCAGCAGAGCGATGCCGATGAACAATCCGGGAAGGGTCGCCGGCACCAGGATCGAGGAGCGAAGCGCTGCGCTGCCCCGGAGCTTGTATCGGGCCAGCCCGAGCGCAGCCAGCGTACCTACAAGCGTGACCACGAGCACGGTGATGCCCCCGACTCGCAGGCTCGCAAGGATGGCGCCGCGGTACGTCGATGACGAAAACACGAAGCGGTACCAGCGAAGCGAGAACCCGTGGAAGGGAAACGTGAGGGAGGCAGACTTATTGAATGAGAACAGGACCACGATGGCGATCGGGGCGAACAAGAACAAGAAGACCAGGATCGTGTAGATCAGCAGTCCTGAGACTCGTCGTCGGCGGCCCACGATCAGAGGCCCTTGAAGCGCTCGAGCCTTGTCAGCGCGAGGTAGACGCAGAAAAAGACGGCCAGCATGACGAAGGAGATCGCCGCGCCCTCGGGCCGGTCCCCCAGGGCGAGAAACTGGTCGGAGACCACGTTGGCCAGCGCGGTGCTCTGCGTTCCCCCGAGCAGCGCGGGAGTGATGTAGTCGCCCGAGGTCAAGATGAACGTGTAGATCAGCGCTCCGATGGCGCCGGTCATCGATAGCGGGAGCACGATCCGGCTGAAGGTGAGAAGCGGGCTCGCGCCGAGGTCCCCCGCGTTCTCCAGCAGATCCCTATGAATGTTCTGCATGGCCGAGGTGAGCATGAGGATGGTGTACGGCAGGAAGATGTTGACGAAGGCAGTCAGTACTGCCCACCGGCTGAACAGCAGGAACATCAGCGGCTTGCCGATAATCCCGAGATGGATCAAGGCACTGTTGATGACGCCGTGCTCGCCGAGGATCGTGTACCAGGCATAGAGGCGGACCAGGTAGCTGGAGAACAGCGACGCGACAACTAGGAACAGCGCCATGTTCTTGCCGCGAGTCAGCCGGAACGAGATGAAGAAGGCGACCGGGTACCCCAGGACGAGGCAGGCGATCGCGGCGAAAGCGCCCAGCCCGAAGGAGTTCATGGCGAGCTTCAGGTAGGTGGGATTCGTCACTGCACCGGAGTAGTTCGCGAAAGTGAAGTGGTAGGACACCTGACCGTAGCCAGACGGGACGAGGAAGCTCTGCACGAGCAGGTTGATCGTCGGGATCAGCAGCGCGCCGCCGACCAGGAGCACGGCGGGACCAAGCAGGAGGACGACGGCGACCCGCCGCCGCCTCCTGGCTGGCGCGATTCCTGGAGCCGATGCGGTCGTCATCGTGGGCTAGGATGCCTTGAAGCTCTCCCATGCGGTGTTCCAATCGGCAAAGCTCGCGTAGCCACTCGGTACGGTTACCGGAATAGCCTCGAGCGGTGCCGATGTCGTCAGGATCTGGTCGATCTTGTCGTACGGGTACAGGCTCCGGGTCGCTGAGTTCATCAGCGGTACGGCCTTGGGGTTGACTACGGCCTGCACGAGGTTCTCCGCCTCCTGAGCCTGTGCCTGCGGGCTGAAGGCCTCGTTGATGTAGGCGTAGACCGTGTCCACATTCGTGGCTCCAGCGGGAATCATGAACGCATCGCAGAACGTCGCTGATCCCTCCTTCGGGAGGGTGTGCTTGACGTTCGTATCGCCCTTGGCCGCGGCGAAGCTGTTAACAGCAGCCCAGCCCGGGCTGGCGGCGACTATCTCGCCGGCGACGAACAAGTCGGCCATGTTGCCGTACGAGGGAATGATGAGCCGAGCGTTCTTCTTCAACCTCGACCAGAACCCGATGATCTGGTTCAGCTGCGCGTGCGTGTACCGGCTGTCAGTCCGGAATATTCCCAGCGCATGAGCCCCAATTACGATTGCCGCCACGGGATCGTCGGTCACTCCGATCTTACCCTTCAGGGACGGCTTCAGGAGATCGTTGTAGCTGGCCGGAGGCTGGATCTTCGACGCGTCATAGTTGACGCCCTGCAGTCCCCACGTGAAGGGAAGCGCCCACTGATGTCCGTTGAAGTTCCACCAGCTGGACGAGATTGCGCCCTGCCGAAATATCGGGTAGGCCTGCTGGAAGTTGGGGACCTTCGACATGTCGATCGGGGCCGGAATATTTAGGCTCACGTAGTAGGGACCGTAGCCCGCTTCGTAGGTGCTGAGGTCATAGATGCCATGACCGCCGCCGGTGGCGAACTTGGCCGTGATGTCGTTGTGTGTGCTGACGTACGTGGAGTGAACGGTGACGTTGTGCTTCTTCCGCCACGCCTTCAGCACGGATTCAGGCAGCAGATCGTAGCCCTGCCAGCTGTAGAAGTTGATCGCGCCCGCCACTTTGGCGGAACTTCCTCCGGTGGGCCCGGTGGTCGTAGTGCTTGTTCCCCCTGAGCCGCACGCGGCGAGAACTGGCCCGGCGCCGATCGCCGCCGCAACCATTGAGCCTCGTGTCAGCAGTTCCCTTCGCGTAAACCGCATCGCCGGGGATTCGTTACTCATCATCAGACGCTCACCTCAGCCTCCTGCCTTCCGGAAGACACGTCTTCCGTCCTTCCCGCCACTGACTGGGCGACATGGGCTGCTCTGCAGCCTCCGTCGCTAGGGTTGCTCGGCCTGTTTTCCCATGCCTTCCTTTCTTCGGCGTTCGCGGTTCTGGGCTAGCTGTATTACGTCCTCTGCCGAGCGGTGCGTGTCGAATCGCAGTCGAATCCGATCCGATCTGTAGAACACTCGGAAGTACTCCACTGGAGTGTCATGCTCGTCGAACGTCGTTCCCTCGACCAGAAGCAATGGCGATCCGGGTGGCAGGCTAAACAGGCCTGACTGGCGCGTGCTGCACGGCGCCATCTCTACGACCATTTCCGCATGGACTGGGATGATGCCGAACTGATCCTCCAGGACGTCATACAGCGAGTTCCCCGAGCGCTCATCGACGGTGAGTCCGGGGAAGGTTCGAAGCGACAAGAACGAAGCCAGCAGCGCCAGTGGCTCACTATCGATGAGGGCAAGGCGCTCGAAGCGGAGGACGCGGCGCTCCGTCATGCGGAGCGCCTCCGCCACATAGCTGGGCGGACGGACTGCCTCCTGCCGGAGGATGTGGATTTCGACGTCGAAGCCCCTGGCCCGCATGCTCTTGCTGAAGGAGGAGAGGACCGAGACCCGCTCGATGTTAGGTCGTTCCCGCAGGAAGGTCCCCTGTCCGCGGACACGGTAGAGCAGCCCCTCTCGGACCAGGTCCAAGACAGCCTGGCGAACCGGCGCGAGCGAGACCCGATAGCGGTCAGCCAGTTCTCGCTCGGTAGGAAGGGGCTGTCCGGATCGGACGTCTCCCCGTTCAATCATGCCGAGCAGAAGGTGCCGGAACTGAACGTGGAGGGGTGTCGACGAGTCGCGGCGGATCGACCAGGGAACCTTCGAGGAATCCCAGACGCGGGCCCCGCTTTCCGCGTACATCTCAGCTGACTCAGGCCCGTCCGCCACTCTATGACGCTATAACATTATGTGATGGCCAGTCAATGAAGGTCATTCCGCCTTCACGGCCAGATCTCGAGCTCAGGCTGGCGGATCGGCGCGCCAGCGGGTTGGATTGGCTCCGCCTGGTACCGGGGCGCCGCGCAGGCCGGGGATCTCCGAGTCGTGCCTGCACGGGACGGCCAAGATCTGCACCGCTCAGCGCTCGCCGAATCGAGTCCGATTCCGGGAGCACAATAGCAGCGCTCACATCAGGCCAGTTGCGCACAGATGCGCTGCTCGCAGGCGGTCAGCCCGGGCACGGCCTGCCCGGCGGCCTTCCCTGACCCGTTCAGTCCGGGTTGACGACCGCCGGCGGGACGTACTCCCTGACCGGCACGTCGCAGTGCACCTGCCTGTCCTGCCGCCACAACTCAACCGGGATCGAGGTCCCGATCATGTCGCGGGTGAGCAAGTAGTAGAGATCCGCCCGGTCCCGCACCGGCCGGCCTGCCAGCGCGACGATGATGTCGCCAGGCCGCAGATCGCAGGTCAGGTCGGCTGACACGCGCGTGATGACCGGTGCGTGGCGAAGCTTGCCCCCGACATTCTCCACCCGGCTGGCCACGGCTACCCCCAGCGCGCCCCGGCGGACGTCGCCGAACTGCAGTATCTGCCGGATGACCCAGTTGACGGTCTCGCCGGGAACGGCGAACCCGATGCCCACCGCACGGGAGTCGATGCATGTATTGACCCCGAGCACCAGGCCCGCCGCGTCGACCAGCGGACCGCCGCTGTTTCCCGGGTTGATGGCCGCATCGGTCTGGATGGCCCGCTCCAGCGGCCGGCCGCGCCTGGTGGGAATCGTCCGCGCCAGGCCCGAGACGATCCCGATGCTGACCGACTCCGTGTAATCACCCAGCGGGCTGCCCATGGCCAGGCAGATCTCGCCGAGGACCGGCGGATGAGCCCGCACGTGCAACGGGTCAGGCAGCGGGCCCGCCGCGCGGACCACGGCCAGGTCGGTCAGCGGGTCCGTGCCGACCAGTTCGGCCGGCCCGGCGAACCCGGTGGCGAACTGGATCTGTAAGTCATCGCCGCTGTCCTCGACGACATGGTTGTTGGTGACGACGTTGCCGCCGTCATCGATCAGGAAGCCGGATCCGGTCGAAATGCCGTCGGCCGTCTCGCTGCGGATCGTCGTCACCGCAGGGCGGCAGCGCGCCGCGATCTCGATGATGTCGATGCTGAACTGCTCGAGAGCAGTCCTGCGTGGTCCGCTCACACCATCACCGAGTCATCGCTCACCTCGGCAAACAGGGTCTTGCCGCCGAATCTGGACTGGAGCTGGTGATCGAAGTGATCGGCGATGGTGGTGGCCGCGTCCAGGCTCGCGCGGATGATCTCCACGGTCAGCTGCTCGCCGTAAAGCTCCAGCGAGAAGATCACCTCGTTGGCCGGCGTATGGACGACCCGGCCCACGGTGATGTTCAGGTTGATGTCGTTCAGATCCTCAAGCAGCGCTGGCGACCGCGGGACGTCAACCACCATGGGAGCGAACAGCCGCACGGACGGCGGATCCTCGATCCCCCGGACAAAGCACATCGTGCTGCCATAGCGGATCCGGATGTCACCGTCCGGATCCTGGTTGACCTGCTCGACCTCGAGCACCTGGGCCACCGCCCAGCAGAGCCATTCGGTCAGGCTCGTCGGCGGCTGGTCCGCCTCGTCGTCCGCGTCCGACGGCAGCCGGTCCGGCGAGACGATCGGATTGTCTTGCGCTGTCATCTCCGACGGCACCGGCGTGCGGACGTCCTCCGGCTCGCCGAATGCGGTGAAGATCGCCGCGACGGCATCGCGTAATGAGCTGGAGTTGCGGCACGACTGCAGGTAGTACAGCTGGGCGGCGACCGAGCGCGCGGGTGCCCTGAGCTTGCCGAGGCCGCGCGCCCGCAGCTCGTCGACGACAAGCTCACGCGATTCGTCATCGGTTGCGAGCCATGCATCGATCAGCGTCGGCCAGGCGTCGCGGACAAAGTCCGGCTCAGGCCGTGCGCCGTAGCGCTCCCGCAGGGCCTGATCAACTGGCGGCCGGAGCCGCAGGTCGCTGCCGAGCTGGTGCAGCAGCCCGGACGGGAGGTTGTCCCAGGAGAAGCGATATCGCGGCATGTCTCAGTCCCCCATGCTCGTGCGGCTTTCCTGACTTTACGCGGCATTCCCCGCTCCGGCTGCCCCCGCCCGGCACCAGGCTGCCCGCACGCAACTGCCCCGCGCCCCACACCCGCCCGCCTCACACCCACACCCAGCCACCCCAGCGCCTGGGGTGCTCTTGATCTTCCGGACTGCGGATCCTTATAGGATCTTCACCGGAAAGGACGGGATCAAGTGCCAGGGAAATACAGGACGTATACATCCGAGTTCCGTGAGGAAGCGGCCCGGCTTGTTGTCGAGACGTCACGGCCGATAGCCGACGTGGCCCGCGAGCTCGGGATTAGCGAGACGAGTCTCGGGAACTGGGTCCGGGCGTACCGGGAAAAGCACGCGGAAGATGAGCCGCCGCTGAAGCTTTCGGAGCGGGCACGGCTGCGCGAGCTGGAGCGCGAGAACCGCGAGCTGAGAATGAAAGCCGATTTTCTTTCAAAAGCCGCGGCGTACTTCGCGGCGGAGCATCGGTGAGCGAGATGTATGAGTTCATCGATGCGGAGTACGCCACCTGCGAGAACGCTCCCGCCATCACGCGCATGTGCGCATGGCTGGAAGTATCGAAGTCGGGATTCTATGAGTGGCTGTCCCGCCCGCAAAGCGCCGCCGCGAAAAGGCGCGAGGGGCTGAAGCTGCTGATCAAGAAGATGTTCGACGATTCCGATGGCACGTACGGGTACCGGCGCATTACCTGGCAGCTGGCCCGCCAGGGCGTGCAGGCCGGCGCCGGGCTGGTCCGCAGGCTGATGCGCCTGCTGGGCCTGGTGGCCTGCCAGCCGCGGCCATGGCGGCCGACTACCACGCAGCAGGGCGCGGCCGGGCCGATCCCGGACCTGGTGAACCGCGACTTCAGCGCGGAGGTGCCGGGGCAGAAGATGGTCGGTGATATTACGTACATCCCGACGTGGCAGGGCTGGCTCTTTCTTGCCACGGTGATTGACTGCGCGACAAGGAAAGTGGTTGGCTGGGCGATGGACGACAATTACCGGACGCCGCTGATCACCGCGGCGATCGAGATGGCCGCGCGTAATCTTGATCTTCCCGCTGATGCGGTTTTTCACTCGGACCGGGGCAGCAATTATACTTCTGCCGAGTTCGCGGGCGTCCTGGAAGGACTCAGTATACGGCAGTCAGTCGGCCGGACTGGATCATGCTTCGATAATGCCCTGGCCGAATCGTTCAATGCGGCGGTGAAGGTCGAGCGCGTCCACCGGACTGTTTACCCGACGAGGAAGAAAGCCAGGGAGGATATTGCGCGGTACATCGAGCTCCGGTATAATCGGATCCGTCTCCACTCGGGACTCGGCTACCGGACACCGCAAGAAGTCCACGACGAGTATCTGAACCGGCAGCTCGCAGCATGAAATAGCATCAATTCAACTGTCCGGAAAACGCGGGGCAGCCCACGCACTCAGGCTGCCCTCAGCTTCACCGCCCTGCTGCGACAGGACGGAGGCGAAGGTCTCTCACCTCCACTCGAACAAACAGCGCCTCACGGCGCAGGACCACATACCGCCACCCGGTGCAGCCCTCCACCGCGAACGCGACGTCGTCCCGCCCGCCGAACCGGGCCAGCCACCGCCGCAGATGCTCCCGGTCAGCGGGGGCAATCCGGCCCCGCTTTACCTCCCCGGCCGCGGTCTCAAAATAGTCGAAGGTCAGCTGGCGGCGGTGCACGTCAAACGCGCCTACGATGGTCATGAGGGACCTCCTCGAGCTCCTGTAAAGAACTGGGACAGGGACCTGCTCCCTAAGCCCGCATGTCGTAGATACTGCTACGACTGACGCCGGGGAGGTCCCCCCTCACATGGCATCTTTGGTTGCGCATCGGGCTTGCTCGCTTCGGCGTCCATGACCGCCAGGTACGGCAGGCCAATCTGGGCGCAGAACCAGATATAGTCCGGCAAGTTGTCCGGCTGATCACCATCGCGGTCATCCGCTGGCGCATCGAGGAAGATCATCAACTTGCCAAGCAGAGCACCGGCCTTGACGCCGGACAGGTCATCCGCTGGAAGTCCTGGCACCGCTGGACCGCGGTCTGCCTGCTCGCCTACATCTACCTTGCGGTCACCGCCGCCGTGCAACGCCAGCAAGGCACCGGCTCAGGCCTGGACGCCGGCCTGATCCCGATCACCGTCCCCGAGCTGCTGCGGCTCCTGCGCGACACCGTCATCCCACTACCCCGGGCGAGACCGAGCCCACGGGCTGCACTGATCCGCCTGGCGACGCCGCCACCAACACCGCGCCGGCCAAGCCCACCAACGCTGGAACTCCTATGCTGAGACCAGACCATGATCACAATGAACTACAGCCGCCGTATCCGTCCAGCGCACCATGCAGTACGCACCAGGGACAAACCGGGTGGAAATCGGGTCGCTTTCGAAGCGGCGAGGCTTGTGTCAACGTCCTGTCACCCCCGGTGGCCCTTACGGCGAGTTACGCGCAAGACTTTTGGATAGGCGCTTTAGTCGATCACGTCTCGTGGGGTGCCACGGCAGCGGCCGGTTCTGGGCGGAAGATCGGGCACGGCTGCTGACGGATTCGATGTGGCCCCGGCTACGTAGTCTTGATCGTCCCGGACGTTGCCCCATGGTCTGGGTTGATGACCTTCAGGGAGTAGCTGCCGGGCGCCGTACCTGCCGCCACTGTCACTGTCACGCTGAATGACGTCGAGGTGACGTTCGCCGGGGTCCCGACGGTCGCGCCGGGGATGGTGGTGGTCACCTTTAGGCCGCTGACAAAGTTGCTGCCGCTGACGACGACTGTGGCCGTGGTGCCATTCGGGATGCTGTTTGGGGTTAGGTTACTGACGACCGGACCCGGATCGATGGTGAAACACG
>WNFB01003010.1_pt1 | contig 27687 bp, 26 predicted proteins | sample 5400501 | NCBI WGS metagenome assembly WNFB01 (sample SAMN13153341, study PRJNA577476) | soil metagenome | isolation source: 200 cm saprolite under Douglas fir tree site 2 hole 1 | place: USA:California | collected 2015-04-18
GAGCTCGAGTCCTTCGCCCGGCCTGACCGATTTGAAGGCGCGCGCAAGCTCGAGCAGCGCCGCCACGCCCGAGCCGTTGTCATTCGCGCCAACGGCGCCCTGTGCCGAATCGTAATGCGCCCCGATGACGACCAGGCGCGGCTTGCCGGTACCCGGACCGGTGCGCGACGCCTCGAGATTGCGAACTCTCACGCCGTCCGCTTCGAACTCCTGGCGCGCGACCGCGTAGCCGAACCCGGCGAGCGTCGCTTCGATATAGCGCGCGGACCGCTCGAGCGCTTCCGGACGCCTGGTGTTGTGCTCCTCGCTCGCGACGGCGATGACGTGCGCCTTGAGGTTCGCAAGCAGCGACTGATCGCCGATGCCGAGCGGCGGCGGCGGACCGCGATGGCGCTCACCGGGCATCGCCGTCATGTACCAGACGGCGAACGCGAGAAGCGCAACGAGAATCGCGAGGACAAGGAGCAGGAGCACGGGGCGCCTGCGGCGCAACCAACTCACGATCCGCGAGCGCCCTATCGAAGTCCTACTCGGGCCAGTTCTTGATATAGCCTTTCAGCATGCGGTTCTCGAAGTCCTGCTCCTCGAGCACCGCCTTGGCAACGTCGCGGAAGGAAACCACGCCGATCAGCTTGTCGCGGTCCATCACCGGAAGGTAGCGGGCCCCGGAGTCGATCATCGTGCGCCGCAGGTCGTTGACTTCCATGGCGGGGCCCGCGGACACCGGATCGCGCTCCATGATGTCGCCGACTTTTGCGTCGCCGAGCGCGCCGCGGCCCTTGTCGACCGCCAGCAGGATTTCCTTGAAGGTGAGCATCCCGGCCATGCGGCCTTTGTCGATCACCACGAGCGAGCCCATGTTGTGCTGGGCCATGATCGAGACCGCCTCGGCCAGCTTGCCCTCGGGGGCGATCGTGAAAAGCGCGTTGCCTTTGACCTTGAGGATTTCGCTGACTTGCATGGGCTTCCTCCTGCGGCGAACCTTTTGTCTGGATAATACTCCCGCGCCCGACGCGATGCCAGGCAAAACCTTCAGCTGATGCCAATGGCCACGGCGCTTCCCGAGGGCGTTGGCGCCGAGGGGGCCGGACGCGCCATCTGGTAAGCTTGTCCGCACGAATAGGAAGGCATCGGAGATGGCAGACACTGCTGAGTTCCGGCTTCAGTGATCTTCACGCCGGCTGAAAGGGGAGCCATGAGTAAGCGAGCCCGAAGAAAAGCCCACGGACCGGTGCGGCCGGTAAAAACCAAGCGCGACTACGAGAGCGCAGCCGCCGTCGTCAAGCGGCTATCCGGTCAGGCGGACCGGGATTCCGCCGCCGAGCTGCGTCTGCAATCGCTGCTCCGGGAACTGGAAAAGTTCGACGATCAGGAAGACGACGCCGGTGCGGACTTGCCGGGGGACTACGACTATTCGGGGCCTCGCCGGCGGTGGTCGGACGACACCTCGGGCGCCGAATGACGGCCCATCGGGAGACCGGCCGGCGGATCGGGGGGCGGCACGAAGAACGTCTAGCGCCGTCCGTTCATGACCTTTCGCGCCGATGCGGACACGACCCTGTTGCGGCCCTTGTGTTTGGCGTCGTACAGCACCTGGTCCGCGGCGCGGATGAGCGCGTCCGCCGTCGTGCCGTGGTCCGGAAAGGTCGCCACCCCCGCCGAAACCGTGACGGTGCCGAGGTCCTTCTCCTCGTGCTCGAGCGTCAATTCGTTGACCGCCTTGCGGATGTCTTCCGCGCGCTGCGTGGCGATCTGCAGGGGTCCCTCGGGAAGAAGCACCGAGAATTCCTCTCCGCCCACGCGACACGCGATATCGCTCTCGCGAACGTAGGCTTGCAATACAAGGCCGAGGCGTCGCAGCACCATGTCCCCCGCGCCGTGGCCGAAGGTGTCGTTGACGCGCTTGAAGTGATCGATGTCCAGCAGGATTATCGAGAGAGGCTGGGTCTTGCGTTTTGCGCGCGCCAGCTCGCGGATAAGGGAATCCTCCAGATAACGCCGATTGTGCAGGCCGGTGAGCGGATCCCGGATCGATTGTTCCTGCAAGGTCTCGCGCAGATTGAGATTGGCGAGCGCAAGAGCGACCTCTTCCGCGACGGTTGCGGCGAGATTCAAGCCGGATTCCATTGAACCGGCGTTTTCCGAAGACCTGAATTCTATCTTCAGTCGTTGAACGTGCAGCAATCCGAGCATTTTGCCTTGCGCGATGAGGGGGACGCATAGGTAAGGCAGCACCGACTTCGAGGCCGGCGTAACGTGTGCGCAAAGCGGCTCGCCGTGCGCGTCCCGAACCCAGTGCGGTTGCGCACGGCGCAATGCCCAGCAATCCCGAAACGGGAATGTCCCCTCGTTGGGCGACGCTTCACCCCAGGTCGAAACGTGCTCCAAATAATCTCCGGGAGAATGAATCAGATACAGCTTGCCGGTCGTGTCTTGGAACAATTGCGGCCCGAAACACTCCACGGCCGCATAAGCTTCGGCGGGCGTCAAGCTCGCTTTGAGATAGCTGCTGAGTTTGCGGAGGTTTATGTGTTGATGGAGAATTCGCTCCAATTCGCGGATTCGATGCAGCAATCGATTACCACCACGCTGCGCCAGTGCCGCTTCCGCGCGTTCGCGCTTCTTAGCGCGCTTGGCCTTGGGCTTTGCGATTTCCGACATCTTCTTCGTCTTGCGAGAGAAGTCGAAGTCTAATGGGTGCGCCTGTCGGTCGTTTCCATGGGGAATTTTTGTTGCAGCAGTTCTTCGAATTCGTGAGAGTGAAGCGGCCTGCTGAAGTAGAAACCCTGGGCCTGGTCGCAGCGGCGCCCCTGAAGGAAATCGATGTGCTCCTTCGTCTCCACCCCTTCCGCGGTCACTCTTAGATTGAGTCCGTGCGCCAGGGCGATGATCGCGTTGGCAATGATGGCGTCATCGGGGTCGGTCATGACGTCGCGCACGAAGGACTGATCGATCTTGAGCTCGTCGATGGGAAAACGCCTCAGGTAGCTCAGGCTCGAGTACCCCGTCCCGAAATCGTCGATCGAAAGCTTCACGCCCATCTGCTTCAGGGTGCCGAGCATCAAGGCGCCGGCCGCGGCGTTGTGCATGACGAGGCTTTCCGTCAACTCCAGCCCGAGGCACTCGGCGCTCAGGCCGGTCTCCCCCAGTGTGCGTGCGATCGCTTCGGCCAATCCTTTGTGGCGGAATTGACGGGCCGACAGGTTTATCGAGACCGTTATCGCCGGCAGGCGGGCGTCCTGCCACGCCTTGTTCTGCGCGCACGCCGTTCGCAAGACCCATTCGCCGATCGGCTCGATCAGGCCGGTTTCCTCTGCAAGGGGAATGAACTTGTCGGGCGACACCATCCCCAGCTCGGGGTGTTGCCACCGTATCAGCGCTTCCGCACCGGTGATTTTCCCCCGATCGAGGTGAATCTGCGGCTGATATTGAAGAAGAAATTCCTCCCGCTCGATCGCGCGGCGCAGGCTGTTTTCCAGCATCAGCCGCTCGTTGATCCTGGCGTCGATCTCCTTCGCATAAAATTGAAAGGTATTTCTTCCGAGCTCCTTGGCGCCGTACATGGCGGCGTCCGCGTTCTTCAGTATCGTTTCCCCGTCGGGACCGTCCTGCGGGTAAAAGCTCGCGCCGATGCTGCAGGTGATGTTGAACTCGCGGTCCTTGATCAAGATCGGTTGGGCAATGGCGGCAAGGATCCGTTTGATGACCTGAGACGCGTGTTCGTCGCTGATTTGGTCGGGAAGCACGATGACGAACTCATCGCCGCCCTGCCGGGCGATCGTGTCGCCGTCACGCACGCAAGACCCGAGGCGCTCGGTGACGGCCTTCAGCAGCTGGTCGCCGGCCTTATGCCCCAGACTGTTGTTGATGTACTTGAAGTTGTCGATGTCGACCGATATCACCGCGACCTGCCGCCCGTGACGGCCGGCGTGAGCGATCGCGTGAGTCAGGCGATCCTGCAGCAAACTGCGGTTCGCGCTTTTTGTCAGGACGTCGTAGTAGGCAAGGTGATTGAGCTTTTCTTCTTTCTCGAAATACTTGAGAGCAAGGGATATGTCGCCCGCCAGATGTTCGAGCAGCGCCAGTTCGTCGTCGTCGAAAAATCCCGTGTCCGCCGAGTACAGTACAAATACCGCGGCGACTCGTCCGTCCACCAGGAGCGGCAGCGACGCCATCGAGCGGTAACCGCGCGCGAGCGCCGTTTTCTTGCACGCGACGTTTGAGTCCGCCTCGATGTCGTTCACCACCACGGTTTTCTTTCGACACAGAGCCTGACCGCAGGCGCCGTGATCTTCGCCGGCGTCGCGAAGCAGAGAGACGACCTCTTTTAGGTAACCGTTGTCAAAGCCGGCCTGGGCGACCGGAGACATTTCATTCGTCCCCGCTTCCGGCACTCCTATCCACGCCATGCGGAACGATCCGTGCCTGACCGCGATGCTGCAGGCTTCCTCGAATAATTGGCGACGGTCGCGGATCTGACTCATGACCGAGCTGAATCCGTTCAAGACGGCGTAGGTTCGTGCCAAGCGCGCGATCATGTCCCGACATACCGCGCTTCACAGGCGATTCCGGCGCGAGCCGGCTCAAGAACCTGCAAGCTGTCGCACAATTGACTGCGACGAGCCTGAACCAAGGGAGCACCGCGGGCTAATCGATGGGTTGGGACCCTTCCCTTCCCAACCGGGTCCCCTGTCACACGCTCGAAGTCGGGGGGTGTTTCGAAGTCCCCGACAACCAAAGCTCGATGCATTCCTCCCCCGCAAAAGCACAACATGCGCTGCGTCGGGTTTACTCCGGCCCGCAGCCACTACATATGGTGGGTCCAACCAAGTCGCACCACAACTTCTACCCCCTTGTGGCGCGCTCGTCAAGGGGTGCAGGATAGAAATGCAGAGTTACAGCAGGTCGGTCCGAGCTGGCCCGTCGTATAGTCCGCATGGCGTGCTCCGCGTTCCTCGCCTTCGCCGTCGGAACCGAGCGATCTTCAGGGCAACGACCTGTTACGAATCAGAAATCCGCGAGCTACGCCCGCGTCTCAAGTCTCGCAGTGGGTTCCGGTGCTTTATTTCCGCGCCGCCAGTTTCTCCGCCGTGATCTCCGGCTCGAGGCCCTCGGCCTCGGCCGCATCGAAGTTGAGCTCGATCTTGATGCCGTTCGGGTCATACATGAAAAGCTGGTAGAGCGCCTGGCCGTTCGCGCGCCGCTCGTTGAACTCGATGTCGTGGCGGCGCAGGTGCGCCATCGTGCCCTTGAGCCCTTTTGCGCGGAAGGCGATGTGGTCGATCGCGCCGGTGCCCGCACCCACGGCCTGCCCGAGGCGCCCGAGATAGGTCTTCTGGTTTTCGCCTGCGTGCTCGGCGCTCTTGCCGATGTGCACGACGTCCCTGCCCTCGAGGTACATCCAGTAAACGGGAAATCCGAAGTCCGGGTGCCAGCCTTCCTCCATGCCGAGCACGTCGCGGTACCAGTCGCGCGTGCGCTCCATGTCATCGGCGGCAATCAGATAATGCTCGATGTGGGACAGCGGCATTGCAGGACTCCCGCGCGGTGAACGCGTGCTCGCTCGGAAAGACGGTCAGTACTTCTTGATGTCGGAGTGCGCGACCATGACCATGTACGCAAAGAGGAACGAGAACAGCGCCGCGGTCCACAGCGAGAAGATCGAGAATCCGCGGTGCAGATCGAGCAGCGCCACGCCGGCGAAGAAGAGGAACACGTCGATCAGCGTGACGTCGAGAACGAGCACGACGAGCTTGGCCGGCCGCGTATTGAGCAGCTTCTGGAAAGTCGACAGCGCGAGATTCGAGGGAAACTTCGCGACCAGCACGCGGGTCGTCCACCAGATTCCCGCGAGCACGGCCTTCGCAAGCGCCGCGGCAAGCACGGCATCCTTGAACGCCTGCGGCGAAAGACTCCACTGGCTGATGATAAAATTGAAGATGATGACCAGGTCGGAATACATTGGCTTGCGTCCCCTTTTTCATTGAACCGAGCCGCCCGGACCGTCGCACCCCCACCGGGTCCGGGCCGCGTCAGTGTAAGCCCTTCGCGGGCCGATGTGAAATCTCATGCCGCTGTACTATGATTCTCCGCGGCGTGAAAGGGACCCCATGAAGAACGAATCCACGGTGCCGCAGCGGGCTTCGGCGATCAAGACGGAAGCCTACTGGATGCCGTTCACCCACAATCGCTACTTCAAGAGGAATCCGCTCTCGCGCACGCTGGTGCGCGCCGAAGGCGCGTACTACACCACCGCCGAGGGCAAGCGCTTGTTCGACTGCCTCTCCGGCCTGTGGTGCTGTCCCCTCGGCCACGCCCATCCGAAGATCGCCGAAGCCGTGGCCAAGCAAGTAAGAGAGCTCGACTACAGCCCCGCCTTCCAGATGGGGCATCCGAAGATCTTTTCGCTTGCCGAGCGCATCGTCGAGCTGGCGCCCGCGGGCATGGGCCACGTCTTCTTCGGCAACTCGGGCTCGGAGGCGGTGGACACCGCGCTCAAGATCGCGGTCGGGTATCACCGCATGAGAGGCGAGGCCTCGCGCACGCGCCTGATCGGCCGCGAGCGCGGCTATCACGGCGTGGGCCTAGGCGGGATTTCGGTCGGCGGGATCGCCCCGAACCGCAAGATGTTCGCACCGCTCCTCGTGCAGGGCGTCGATCACCTGCCTCACACGCACAGCGCCGCCGAGATGGCATTCTCGCGCGGCCAGCCGAAATGGGGGGTGCACTTGGCCGAGGAACTCGAGCGACTCGTCGCGCTGCACGACGCCTCGACCATCGCCGCCGTGATCGTCGAGCCCATGCAGGGCTCGGGCGGCGTGATCGTGCCGCCCGCCGGTTACCTCGAGCGGCTGCGTCAAATCTGCGATCGGCACGGGATCCTCCTCGTCTTCGACGAGGTGATCACGGGGTTCGGGCGCCTGGGCGAGCCGTTCGGGGCGCAGCGCTTCGGCGTCACGCCCGACATGATCGCGTTCGCCAAGATCGTCACCAACGGGGTCATTCCCATGGGCGGGGTGATCGTGAAGCCTGCCATCTACGACGCGTTCATGACCGGGCCCGAGACCGCGGTGGAGCTTTTCCACGGCTACACCTACTCCGGCCATCCTGTCGCCGCGGCGGCGGCGCACGCCGCGCTCGACGCGATTGCGGAGGAAGGCTCGTTCAAGCGCGCGCGGGAACTCGAGCCCGTCCTCGAGCAGGCGGTGCATTCGCTGAAAGGCGAGCCGGGCGTCGTGGACATACGCAATATCGGCCTCGCCGCGGCGGTCGAGCTCGAACCGATCCAAGGCAAACCGGGCGCGCGCGCGCTGAAAGTTTTCGAGCGCGGCATGGAAGAAGGCATGCTCTATCGCTTCACGGGCGACACCATCGCCATGGCGCCGCCTTTCATCTCGACCGAGCCTGAGATCGAAACGATGATCGAGAAGCTGCGCGTCGCGATCCGGGCGGCGCGCTAGCCAGGGGTGGCGCAAGGCGCCGGGGTGGTTTCCTACGCCTCTACAGTCCCTTGGTTTGGCGCACGGTCTTTCCGCCCACCATCGTCATCACCGGCTTGATGTCCTTGATCTGCTCGGCGGGCACTTTCAGGTAATCGCGGTCGAGCACCAGCAGGTCCGCGTATTTGCCGGGCTGGATCGAGCCCAGATTGCTTTCCTGGAAAACGAAGTGCGCGTTGCTGCGCGTGTGCGCGATGAGCGCCTCCTCGCGCGTGATCGTCTGCCGGTTGACCTGGCGGCCGCCGATCATCTTCCCCGTCACCGCGAACCAGAGCGTGTAGAACGGGTTGGAGGTCGTCACGGCGGTCGCGTCCGACCCCAGTCCCCAGACGATGCCGCTGTCCTGCACGCGCCGGAACGGCGGCATGTCCCAGGCGCGCTCGCCGTGCACCTTGTGCATGAGCGCACCCTGGATGAGCGGCCGGCTGTGGAGCCCCGCGTACAAGCCGAGCCGCTTCATGCGCGCAAGCTGCGCGTCGGTCACCTGGTCGAGGTGCGATAAAGCCCAGCGCAGCCCCTTGATCGGCTCGACCTTGTTGATCACCTCGTACTCGTCGAGGTAAGCGCTGATCGCGTTCTCCATCTCGACGTGCGCGTTCAGGAACATGCCGCCTTCGGCGAGGGCGTGCGCGATGCGGCGCACTTCGCGCATGTCTTCCGGCTTCACGACATAGTCGTTGCGCAGGAGATTGGTCGTGGCGGGCGTGTACACCGATTCGCCCCAACCGATGTTGTCGAAGTAATCGTCACCCTGAAACGATGTCTGCTGCGCGATTTCGGCGAGCACCTTACCGACCTGCTCCGGCGTCGTGGGCTGCCGGATGGTCGTCCAGAACGCGCGCGCGTTCAGCTCGCCGCGGTCGGCGAGCGTCCTGTAGGCTTCGTAGTGCTGCTCGCTCATGCCTCGCCCGCCTGCGTCGTACCACGCTGTGATACCCATCGCGTTGAGCTCCGCGACGAACTTGCGCACGTTCGCCAGCCACGTTTCCCTGTCCGGCAGCGGAATTTTCGCGGCGACGAAAGCGACCCCGCCCGCGTTGCGCACCACGCCCGTTGGCTTGCCGCTCGCGTCTTTCTCGATCAGGCCGCCGCGCGGATCGGGAGTGGCCGCGTCGATGCCGGCCGCCTTCAACGCGGCGCTGTTGAGATAGCTCTGGTTGTATACGGCCTGCAGCACCACCGGGTTGCCGGGCGCGATGCGGTCGAGCTCTTCGAGCGGAAAACCGCGCGGGTCGTCGGTGAACTGCTCCTCCGACCAGCCCCCGAGCGTCACGATCCATTCGCCGGGGCGCGCCGCGCGGACGCGCGCGGCGAGCATCCTGAGCGCTTCTCTTCGCGAGGTGACTCCATCCAGGCGCATCTCGTCGTGCTCGGGCGCGCGGATGAAATGCGCGTGATTGTCGATCAGCCCTGGAATCACGGTCCTGTTCGCGAGGTCGATCACCTTCGTGGCGGCGCCTTTCAGTTTCAGGATCTGCCCGGTCTTGCCCACCGCGACGATGCGCTGCCCCTTGATCGCGACGCCCTGAGCGATAGTGAAGCGGTCGTCCACCGTGATGATCTTGCCGTTGACGAGGAGGGTGTCGGCGGATTCGGCGGCAAGAACCGGCGAGCCCGACGCCATCAACCACACTGCGACCGCGGCTGCGGCAACTCCGGACTGCGGCGACACGGCAGCAGCGCGGGCTTGTTTGCGGTTCATTTCACTCTCCTCAGCCCCGCCCTGATCCATCCGGCCCTCCTTCCGGGATGTCCATGGCCGGGGGTTTCCCCAAGCTACTGCAAGAGAAGGCAGGAGGCAAATCCGGCGCAAAACCTGGCTAAAATCCGCACATCGCGTCCGGCGGCCCGCGGACGCCGCACGTTCGCCGACAATACTCGCGGGACAGGAGGCCTGAATGTTCTGGAGACTTACGCTTGGGGCGCTTGCCGCCGTCTTGCTTGCGCCGCCCGCTTCGGCGCAGAACTATCCTGCGAAACCGGTGCACGTATTCGTGCCCGCGAGCCCGGGCGGCGCCTCCGACATCGCCGCGCGGCTCATGGCTCCTAAACTCGCCGAGGCTCTGGGGCAGCCTTTCGTGGTCGAGAACCGCGTCGCCTCCGGGGGCATCGTGGCCACGGCGCAGCTCGCAAAATCGCCCGCGGACGGCCACACGATCATGATGACCTTCGATACTTTCGCGTCGAATCCGCACATGTACAAGGATCTGCCCTATGACGTCATCAGGGATTTCGCGCCGATCATGCAGCTCGCGCGCTATCCGCAGATCCTGGTCGTGCATCCGAGCCTCAAGGTGAAGACCGTCCCGGAATTCGTGGCTTACTCGAAAGCGAACGGCTCAAGGATGAACTTCGGCTCGGCGGGCCCCGCCTCCTCCAGCCGTCTCGCCTTCGAGCTCTTCAAAGAGGCGGCCGGCATCGAGATCGACCCGATCCACTACAAGGGCGGCGGTCCCGCGATCAACGACCTGGTGGCCGGCACGGTCCAGGTGATGCTCATCCAGGCGGGCGGCTCGATCGGTCAGAACATCAAGGCCGGCAAGCTCGTCGGCCTTGCCACGAGCGGGCGGGCGCGCACGCCGCAATATCCCGATCTCCCGACGATTTCCGAGTTTTACCCGGGCTTCGAAACGACCTCCTGGGTCGGGCTGATCGCGCCGGCCGGCACGCCGCGTCCGGTCATCGATAAGTTGAACGGAACCCTGGCGAATATTCTCGCGACGGAGGAAACGAGAGACAAATTCCGCCTTCAGGGCGGAGACATCGTCGCGAGCACCCCCGAGCAGTTCGGCGAGCTGATCAAGTCCGAAACGGCCAGATGGGGCAAGATCATCCGCGAGAAGAACATCAGGATCGATTGACGGCAGCACCGCCGCGCGAGCCGGGCCCCTATCGTACCGACCGCCTGACCCCGAGTTCCTCGCCGATCGGCCGGCCGGGATAGTGAAACGCAATCGGCCCGTCGGGCTTCGCGTGCATGAACTGGTAGACGTAGGGATCTTTCGAGGCGAGCATCTCGTCGGGCGTCCCCTCGCCTGCGACCACGCCGTCGGCGATCACATAGACGTAATCGACGAGCTTCACCGCCTCGCTCACGTCGTAGCTCACCACGACGGAGGTCGCGCCGAGCGCGTCGTTCAGCCGGCGGATGAGGTTCGCGATCACGTTGATCGATATGGGATCGAGTCCGCCGAAAGGCTCGTCGTACATCGCGAGCATCGGGTCCACCGCAATCGCTCGCGCGAGCGCCACGCGGCGCGCCATCCCGCCGGAGAGCTCGCTCGGCGCGAGCGCGTGCGTGCCGCGCAGGCCGACCGCCTGCAGCTTCATCAGCACGATCCTGCGGAGCACGCTCTCGGGGAGCTTGGTGTGCTCGCGCATCGGAAAGGCGATGTTCTCGAACACCGATATGTCGGTGAAGAGGCCGCCTGCCTGGAACATCATCCCCATCTTGCGGCGCAGCGCATAGAGGGCGTGCGTATCGAGCTCGTGGACCACTAGGCCCGCCACCTTGATCGTTCCGCGGTCGGGCTTCGCCTGCCCGCCGATCAGGCGAAGCAGCGTCGATTTGCCCGAGCCGCTCGCCCCCAGGATCGCGACGAGCTTGCCGCGCTGAATCTTGAGGTTCAGGCCCTTCAGGAGCTTGCGCGGACCGTAGGAAAACTCGAGCCCCGAGATCTCGACGAGGTTTTCGGTGGAGGAATTCATTTACGCGCCGGCATCATTCTGCCTGGAGCAGCGCCACGGTGCCCAGTCCCCCGTCCGCGCAGATGCTCACCACTGCGCGGCTTCCCTTGGGCATCGTCGCGAGCTCCTTCACCGCCTGCGAGAGAATGCGCGCGCCGGTCGCTCCAAACGGATGGCCGAGCGCGACCGAGCCGCCGTGGGGATTCAGCCGCTCCCAGGGAAACTTGCCGAGGTCCGCGTCCACCCCGGCGTTCCGGCGCCGGAAGTCCCGGCTTTCGAGCGCGGCAACGTTGCACAGCACCTGCGCGGCGAACGCCTCGTGGATCTCCCACAGCGCGATGTCGCCGTAGCGAAGCCCGTTTCTCGCAAGCATGCGCGGAATCGCGTACGCCGGAGCCATGAGCAGGCCTTCGGTGAAGAGGTCCACCGCCGCGATCTCCCAGTCGACGAGCCGTACGCGCGGCAGCGACCCGGGCAGCCGCTTGAGTCCTGCGCCGGTCGCCACCCACAGGCCGGCCGCGCCGTCGGTGAGGGGCGAGGAGTTGCCCGCGGTCAGCGTGCCCTTGCCGCTCGTCCGGTCGAACGCAGGCTGCAGCTTCGCCAGACGCTCGAGGCTCGTGTCCGCGCGGGGGAAACCGTCGTGTGACATCCCCGCCACCGGCACGATCAGGTCGTCGAAGAATCCGGCCTTCTGTCCGGCGACCGCCTTCTCGTGGCTTGCGAGCGCGAGCCTGTCCTGCGGATCGCGCGCGATGCTCCAGGCTTTCGCCATCTCCTCGCAATGCTCGCCCATGCTCTTGCCCGTCGCGCGATTCTTGACGGCGAGAATATGCAGGCGAATGTCGCGCGCCCTGAGGTCCTTGAACGACGCAAGCCGCTGGGCGATCGAGCGCGCCTGGGAGAAACGCCGCAGCCAGTCGGAGAAATTCTGCGAGAGCCCGATCTGCACGCGGCTCATGCTCTCCACGCCGCCGACGAGTGCGAGCCCTATGCCCCCGTGTCCGAGCATCGAGGCCGCTTCGAGCGCCGCCACCATGCTCGTCGAGCAGGCGAGCACCGTCGAAAACGCCGGAACGGCCCGGTCCAGGCCCGCCTCGATCTGAACCTCGCGCGCGATGTTGGAGTAGCCGAGGTTGGGAATCACCGTGCCCCAGATGAGGAGATCGGGCCGAATTCCTTCGCGAATGCTCCCCTCCCCCGCACGCGGGCGAGAGGTCGCGGAGGAGGGCTCAAGCCCTATCATCGCGCGCATGACCGGCACCGAAAGCGCGATGGCGCCGAGCCCGGCGAGCGGCCCGTCCACCCGCGCAAACGGCGTGCGCAAGCCCGCGGCGAGCCAGATGTCATTGCCGTTCATAGCGGCCTCATTATGTATCGGATCGCGATGCCCGGCCAAGCGTACCGCGCCTGTAAGGCCGGCCCGGTTCTTTCGACCCACGTAGCACTGACCGGAATTTCCCGCCCGCAAGGCAGTCTATACTGCCGGGTTACGGAGGTGAAAAATGGATCGTCGCAACTGGCTGAGAGGTTTGGCGGCGCTGTTCCTGGTGGGGTTCGGTCGGCCCGGCTGGGGACAAAAGCCCGCGAAAGGAGCGCTGAAAGTGGAAGACCTGCAAAAGAACTGGAAAACCCTGCTCGCGCAAGGAGCCGACGTGGCGACGAGCGCGGACCCTCTGGAGTTTCCGGACGCCGAATGGAAGAAGCGCCTTTCGCCCGCGGCCTACGAAGTGCTGCGCCGCGAAGGCACCGAGCGGGCGGGTACGAGCCCGCTTGACCGCGAAAAGCGCCCCGGCGTGTTCGTCTGCGCGGGCTGCAGCCTGCCGCTGTTCACTTCGGCGATGAAATTCGACAGCGGTACCGGCTGGCCGAGCTTTTTCACCACGATCCCCGGGGCATTCAAGACCAAGGAAGACCGCAAGCTCTTCATGGAGCGCACCGAGTACCATTGCGTGCGCTGCGGCGGGCACCACGGCCACATCTTCGACGACGGCCCGGAGCCGACCGGCCTTCGCTACTGCAACAACGGCGTGGCGCTGCGCTTCATCCCCAAGGAGCCGGCACGCGCCTGACGGCCCTTGGACGGGCGGACATCGAGAGCCGAAAAAGCGCCGGGCCGCGGATTTCCGCGGCCCGGGTGTATCAGAGGCAACAGGTTTCTCGTCGCTCTTCCCTATTCCTTCTATATCTCGGTCCTCAGCATGCGTTGCGATCTCCATGCGCTATAGATCAACAGAAGCGTAAGGAGCACCGCCGTGATTCCGAATACCGAGTAACCCAGGTCTGTCGGGGACAAGGATATGCCGGTTGAAGCAACGGCTTCTCCCGTTTTCTGCAACTGCACGGCGTACATCCCGGTATAGTGCATGCCGCATACCGCGACCCCCATGACGAGCGCGCTGCCGAAGCGTTGCAAATTGCCGCGCAGATTGAACGCGAGCCACAAAGCCACCGTTGCAGCCACGATAGCAATGGCAATGGATGCGGCAAACAAGTTCGTGTCGTAGTTGATCTTGGCCGGCATGATCATCGCCGCCATTCCCGTGTAATGCATCAGCGCGACGCCCAGCCCGGTCAAGACCCCGCCAAGCGGCAAGTTGAACGGCCCGCCGTCACTGCGTCCCACCACGAACAAACCGACGCCGCATGCGACAACTCCCACGACCAGCGAAGCAAAGGTGAGGAAAGCGTCGTACGCCACGGGGACGCCCATGTCGGCCGCGTTCATCGCGATGAAGTGCATCGACCAGATCGCGCCGCCGCCTACCGCCACGGCCGCGCCGGTCACCGAGCTGATCACACCCGTCCAGGTTCGCGCCTGCGGGATCGCGATGGCAAGCTGTAGCGCCGTATATGAACCAAATACGGATATCACATACGACAACGCGACCAATAACGGCTCGTAAGTAATGGTGTTCATCTCAATATCCCCCATTCGGGTAAAAGAAACACGCGTCCATCAAACGACTGCCGACGAAAAATTATAGACCATAACTGACCGTATAACTGCAGTGCGAGTCTCCCCTTGCCCTGCATGCTGCTTTCTGCACACGAGTGTCGCTCGTCAATGGACCCGCATCCAGGAATCCCTGCAGGAAGCCGGTCAGGAATTCACAGCAATTGACTTGATTGCCGCCACCCCAAAACGGACTGTCCGGCAACGCAATGCTCGCGTCGGTCGCATCCACCTTGGCGAGCTTTTCCAGTGCGGGAACCAAGCTTCGTCTCAATGCGACGGGCATTTTGAGCGGACTGCCGAACGACCATTCTTTCTCGTAGTGGAAAGCGCCTATTTTTTTACCCGCCTGAAACAATTCCTGATCCCGCGTTTCCTGACTGAATGATTCGGCGTACGCTCGCACCAGCGGAGCGATATCGGGAAATCGCTCGGCGATTTCCTTGAGCGAAGGGGCCCCGGACTGGACGCCTTCGACGCTGAGCAGCCTGAAGTCCGGGCTGATGCCCTTTATTTCAGCCGCCAATTTGGTTTTATCGACCTGAGATACCTCGAGGCTGATCTTTACGAGTTTGGCTCCGGGTCCGGATTCCGCGACCTGCTGAGCGCCGAGACGGTAGCCCTTGCGGACGAGGAAAGTCGATATCCGGGCTAACGAACCCCATAATTCGTACCTCCTTACCGACAACCAAGCAAGGTCCATGCCGAGTCAGATCTACGCGGCTGACGCACTGCGTCATCGCAAACGGCTGTGTTATCTCGGTAAAGTGTGCGCTTTTTCCTGCGATAGTCCAAAACAACCTCCGTTGCAGCAGCCCGGAAGCACCCAGGCGTCGGCGGTCCCGCGGTCCGCCTGAAAGTCGCCGGGCTCATCTGGACGCACGGCTGAACGCTTGTAACCGGTGATACAGGGCTTACAAGCCGTTACGTGCCGGCGGGTCAACAGGCCGCTCGAGCGGCACGTTTTTCGTGGTCGTAACCTCCAAAGAAAGGAGCGAACCATGAAGACCAAGATCTCCCGGCTGCTCGTCCTGGGCGGACTTGCCTCCGCCGCATTCGTTGCGAGTGTGCCCGCGATGGCGCACCGCGGGTACGGGCACGTCTACTACGGCTACGCGAGACCGCACGTCTACCATTACGCGCCGCGCGTTGTATATTCCCCCATCGTCGTGTATCGCCCGGCCCCGGTGTACTACGCCCCCGCGCCGGCGTACTACACGCAACCCTATCCGGCCTGGGGCGCGATCGGCGGTGCGATCGCCGGCGCTGCGATCGGCAGCACGGTCGGCCGCGGCAACGGCCGCATCGCCGCCATTGCCGCCGGTTCGATGATCGGCGCGGCGGTCGGCAGCGAACTCGGTCGCTGAGAAGCGCCAGTAAAAGTCCGCTTTCGGGCGGACTTTTCGCCGTTTCGGCGGAGCACCGGCCCGTACAATGGCGCGATGCCCGCCGACCCGCCCTACTCAGGGCTCACACCCGATACCGTTCTGGACGCGCTCGCGAGCGCGGGCTTGCGCGGCGACGGGCGGCTGCTCGCACTGAACAGCTACGAGAACCGCGTCTACCAAGTGTGGCTCGAAGCCGCGGCCGAGCCGCAGACGGCTTCGGTCGTGACCAAGTTCTACCGTCCCGCGCGCTGGACCGATGCGCAGATCCTCGAGGAGCACGCCTTTACCGGGGAGCTTGCCGAGCGCGAGATCCCGGTCGTCGCGCCGCTTGCGCTCGAGGGCCGCGGGACACTGCACGAATTCGGCGGCTTCCGCTTCGCCGTTTATCCGCGCCGGGGCGGCCGCACCCCGGAGCTCGAAGACCGCGACACGCTCGAATGGATGGGACGCTTCATCGGGCGCATCCACGCCTTGGGCGCGACACGTCCTTTCGCGGAGCGGCCCGCGCTCGACATCGAGAGCTTCGGCCGCGAGCCGCGCGACTGGCTGCTCGCGCACGATTTCATTCCGGCCGATCTGCTCGATGCCTGGAGAAGCGTTGCCGAGCTCGCGCTCGCGGGCATCACCCGCTGCTACGAGCGCGCTGGCGACGTGCGGGCGCTGCGCCTGCACGGCGATTGTCACGCCGGCAACGTGCTCTGGACCGACGCTGGCCCGCACTTCGTCGATTTCGACGACTGCCGCTCGGGCCCCGCGATCCAGGACCTCTGGATGCTGCTCTCAGGGGACCGTTCGGCGATGACCCGGCAGCTCGCCGACGTGCTCGCCGGCTACGAGGACTTCCACGAGTTCGACGCGCGCGAGCTGCATCTGCTCGAGGCGCTGCGCACGCTGCGCCTCATCCACTACTCGGCCTGGCTCGCGCGGCGCTGGGACGACCCCGCCTTCCCCGCCGCGTTTCCGTGGTTCAACACGCAGCGTTATTGGCAGGACCGGATCCTGGAGCTGAGGGAGCAGATCGCGCTGATGGACGAGGAACCGCTGCGCGCGTGAGAGTCGCTGCGCGCTCGGACGCCTTCGTCACGCCGCGACCGGTTCCGGCTCCACCAGCGCTTCGATGTGGGCCTGCGCCCGGGCGATTCCCTGCTGCTTGCTCGCCTCGCTGATCGCGAGCCCCTCGGCGTACACGAACTCCACGTCGTCCATTCCGAGAAACGCGAGGAACGTGCGGATGAACGGCGTCTGCGTCTCGTTCGGCGTGCCCGCGTACAGGCCGCCGCGCGCGGCAAACACGTACACCTTCTTGCCCGTCAACAAGCCGACCGGTCCCTTCTCGGTGTAGCGGAAGGTGACGCCGGCCCGCGCGACGTGGTCGAAATACGCCTTGAGCGTCGAGGGCAGCCCGAAGTTGTACATCGGCAGCCCGATCACGATCACGTCGGCGCGCTTCAGCTCGTCGATCAGCGTGTCGGAGTAATCGACCACCGTCTGCTGCTCGGGAGTGCGCTCCTCCGGTTTCGCGAGGAACGCGCCGAAGCGCCCGGCATCGAGGTGCGGCACGGGCTCCTTTGCGAGATCGCGCACGATCACTTTGCTGCCGGGGTTCGACGCGCGCCACGCGGCGATGAAGCGCTCGGCGAGCTGGCTCGACTGGCCGCCGTTGGAAAAGATGCTGGATTGGATCTTAAGCAGGGTTTTCATGTTGACCTCACGTCGTCAAAGCGGGAATCTTGCCCAGGCGGCCGCTGTTGTAATCGGCGACCGCCTGCTGGATCTGTTGGGGCGTGTTCATGACGAAGGGCCCGTAGCCCGCGATCGGCTCGTCGATCGGCTGCCCGTTCATCACGAAGACGGTCGCCTCCGACGCAGCCTCGATCGCGACCTCGTCGCCCTTGCGCTCGAACACGACGAGCTCGGCCTCGTTCGCGGCCTCGCCGCCGTTCACGACGATCTTCCCTTTCAGGACGAAGAGCGCCGCGGTGTGGCCCTCGCGCAGGTTCAAGCGCACGCGGCGGCCCGCGCGCAGGCGCAGGTCAAACAGGTTGATCGGCGTGAACGTGCGCGCCGGCCCTTTAGCCCCTTCAAACTCGCCCGCGATCACGCGCACCGAGCCGGCGTTCTCCGGCAGGCTCACCCCCGGGATGTCCCGGGCGAGAAGCGTCTGGTACCTCGGCGCGGTCATCTTCGATTTCGCCGGCAGGTTCACCCAGAGCTGCAGCATCTCGAAGGTCCCGCCGCGCCGCGCGTAGTCGCGGCCGTGCATTTCCTTGTGCAGCACGCCCGAGCCCGCGGTCATCCACTGCACGTCGCCCGGGCGGATGCTGCCCCGGTTGCCGGCGGTGTCCTCGTGATCGACTTCGCCATCGAAGGCGACGGTGACGGTCTCGAAGCCGCGGTGCGGATGCCAGCCGACGCCGCGCTCCTCGTCGGTGGGCCCGAAATCGGCGGGGCCGGCGTGATCGAGGAGCAGGAAGGGCGTGAGCTCCGGTCCCAGCTCCTGGTAGCTGAATACGGTGTGCACCGGAAAGCCGTCGCCCACCCAGTGAGCCTCGCCGCCGCGGTAAATGCTCGATACATTTTTCATGGCGCTACCTCCGAGCTTCCAAGGTGGGGGCATTTGAACATTGGACAAGTAGATAAAAAAGCGCAAAAATTCGGCCATATCTATCAAGTTATTCGATTTATGGCTGCACCCCGCATCTCTCTGGACCAATGGCGCGCCCTCCTCGCGGTGGTGGACGAGGGCGGCTACGCCAAGGCCGCGAAGGCCCTGCACAAGAGCCAGTCCTCGGTGACCTACGCCGTGCAGAAGCTCGAATCCCAGCTCGGCGTGAAGGCGTTCAAGATCGAGGGACGCAAGGCGATCCTCACGCCCACCGGCGAACTCCTGTACCGCCGCGCCCGCTACCTGCTCGAGGAGGCGGCGGGGCTGGAGCAGGCGGGGAAAAGGCTCTCGGCGGGATGGGAGGCCGAGATCCGTCTCGCCGTCGAGATCATCTTTCCGACCTGGCTGCTCCTCAAGAGCCTCGACCAGCTCGGCAAGGAAAGCCCGCATACGCGCATCGAGGTGATCGAATCGGTGCTCGGCCACCGCACCGATGCGCTCGCGCAAGGCGAGGCCGACCTCGCGATATTCAGCAGCGTCCCGCAGGGATTTCTCGGCGAGCCGCTCATGCGCTTGCGGTTCGTCCTCGCCGCGCATCCGGACCATCCGCTGCACAAGCTCAGGCGCAAGCTCACGATGCGCGATCTGCGCGCGCACCGGCACCTCGTGGTGCGCGAATCGAGCCCGGAGCGCGCCACCCCGCCTTCGATGGAAGCGGCGCAGCGCTGGACCGTCAGCCACCTCGCCACCATGATCGAGGCCGCGCGCTCGGGCTACGGCTTCGCGTGGCTTCCGGAAGAAAGGATCCGCGAGGAGCTCAAGGCCGGGACGCTCAAAGCCCTCCCCTTGCGCGAAGGCGGCGAGCGTTTCGCCGAGTTCTACCTGATCTTCGCCGACCGCGAGCACGCCGGCCCCGCCACGCTGCGCCTGGCGGAAATCATCCGCGAGACGGTGGCGAGCGAGTGCAAGCGGTCCGCCGTGCAGGTGAAAGACCCCGGGCGAAGGCGGACGCGAAATAAAATCCCCTCTCCCGCGCTTGCGGGGAGAGGGCGGGGTGATGGGGTAGCCGAACCCTCGTGAAGGAGGAAATCCGCACCCTCGATCGTCCCGGCGGCGCGCGCATCGCCTACGGCCTCGCGCGCGGGGACGCGCCGCGGCCGCTGCTCGTGCTCGCGCACGGCATGGGCAGCAACATGACGCGCTGGTCCGAGTTCCTCGCGCAGACAAGGCTCGTGCGCGGCTGGGATCTGATGCGCCTGGACCTGCGCGGACACGGGCGCTCGTTCTGGCGCGGCCGGACCGGGATGGAGATCTGGTGCGACGACCTCGCCGCGATTCTCGACGCGGAGCGCTACGAGCGCGCGGTCGTCGGCGGGCATTGCCTCGGCGCGAATTTCGCCCTGTATTTCGCCCACCGTCATGCGCGCCGGACCTTGGGTCTAGTTCTGGTCGAGCCGATGCCGCGCGAGGCGCAGTCCGGATCCCTGCGGCGGCTGCGCGCGCTCGCGCCGCTGTTCCGGCTCGCGGCGGGCGGCATCCGCGCGCTGAACGCGCTTGGCCTGCGCCGCAGGCGCCTCCCCTTTCTCGATCTCGAAGCGCTCGATGCGGCCTCGCGGCAAAACAAGGAGACCATCTCGCGAGTGTATGCATCGCCGCTCTTCGACCTTCGCTTCATGCCGAGCGCCGCCTACCTGCAGGATCTCGTCGAATTATGGCGGCCGCTGCCGCCGCTGAAGACGATCGGAGCGCCCACGCTCGCGCTCGCCTCGACGGGGGCGCGTTTCACCGAGCCGGCCGCCGTCGCGCAGGCGCTGCGCGCGCTGCCGCGCCTGACGCTCGAGCACATCGAAGCGCTGCACTGGATTCCCACCGAGCAGCCGAAGCGGATGCGCGAGGCAATCGAGCGCTGGTGCGAGCGCTTGTTGAAGTAAGATGCCTGCGAGACGGCGCAAGGGAACCGGGGGAGAAATGAAATTCGGCGTTTTCGATCACATGGATTCGAGCGGGGAGCCGCTGCGCGAGCTGTTCGAGAACCGGCTGCGGCTTGCGGAAGCCTACGACCGGGCCGGCATCCACGCCCTGCATGTCGCCGAGCACCACTCGACGCCGCTCGGAATGTCGCCCTCGCCTTCGGTCTTTCTCGCGCTGGTGGCGCAGCGCACGCGGCGTCTGCGCTTCGGCCCGCTGGTGTACACGCTTCCGCTCTACCATCCGCTGCGCCTCGCCGACGAGATCTGCACGCTCGACCATTTGAGCGGAGGGCGGATCGAGCTCGGCGTGGGCCGCGGCGTCTCGCCGCTCGAGATCGCGTGCTTCGGCGTCGACCCGCAAAAGTCGCAGGCCATCTACCTGGAAGCCTATCAGGTCGTGATGCAGGCGCTCGGCTCGCGCAGCGTCACCTTCGAAGGCGAGCACTACGAGTTTCGCGATTCGCCCGTCATTCTCGAGCCAGTGCAGAAGCCGCACCCGCCGCTCTGGTACGGCGTGTTCAGCCCGCAGAGCGCCGAATGGGCGGTAAGGAACGGGGTCAACGTCGTCACCAATGTCCCTCCCGGCGCGGTGCGCGCTATCACCGATTTCTATCGCGGGGAGTGGGCGAAGCTCGGCAACGATCCGGCGCGCATTCCCTTGATGGGAATGAACCGGCACATGGTGATCGCCGACTCCGACCGGGAAGCGATGGAGACCGGTAGGCGCGCCTACCGGCGCTGGTTCGAGAACTTCTCCCATCTCTGGCGCAGGCGCAACACGCCCCTGCCGAAGAACATTTCCTACAGCGAGGACTTCGACGGCATCGTCGCGAGCGGGCAGGCGATCGCCGGCTCGCCGCGCACGGTGCGGGACGCGATCGCGCGGCAGGCGGCTGAAGCCGGCGCCAACTATCTTTTGATGCGCCTTGCATTCGGCGACATGTCGCTCGAGGAATCGCTGCGCTCGGCGGATCTTTTCGCGAGTCACGTGATGCCCGAGTTCGCCGCCGCGGCCGCGCCGGCGGCCTGAGCTCCGCCTCGCCGCGGCGAAAACAGACTATCCTCACGGGTTTTGCGCTCCGGCCGACCCGTGTTCTCCTCGTCTTCCCCCGCCTCTGCGGACCGGCGCAACGCCGCGCTCACCGTCACGCTGGTCGTTTTCTGCCAGGGCTTCAACATGCTGTCGCTGGGCGGCATCGCGCTTTTTCTGCCGCTCATCCGCGAAGACCTGGGCATGAGCTTCGCGCAAGCCGGAATGCTTTCGGCCGCCGCGACTTTCACCTACGCGCTCGGCCAGATCCCGGGCGGCTATCTCGCGGACCGCTTCGGGCCGAAGCGCATTTTCTTCATCGGCATCCTCGGCTCGACCTTGCTCTCGCTCAACTTCGGGATGATCCAGTCCTACCCGGCCGCGCTCGCGAACCAGGTGGTTTCGGGCGTGTTCCGCGCGATGATTTTCGCGCCGGGCCTGACGCTCGTCGCCTCCTGGTTTCCGCCACACCGCAAGGCAACCGCGATGGGCGTGTACGTGATCGGCGGCGTCTCGGGGAACATACTCTTGTCGCTCGTCGGGCCGTTCCTCGTCGGCCACTTCGGCTGGCGCCCGCCGTTCATCGCTTTTGCCGCACTGGGCGTGTGTGCGGCCTTCGTGTATTTATTCTTCGGCAAGGAGAAACCCGCCGCGGGGCCCAAGCACCCGGTTGGGATGCTCGATGCGTTCCAGCTCTTCCGCTATCCGATCATGTGGGTGTGCGCCGGCATCCAGTTCATCCGCTTCGGCGTCACGACCTCGTTCAACTTCTGGCTGCCGTCGCTCCTGGTGAGCGACCGCGGGCTGTCGCTGCAGGCCGCGGGATTCATCACGGCAATGGGGTTCGCGCTGACCGGGCCTTCCAACGCGCTCGGCGGCTACACCTCCGACCGCCTGAGGAACCCGCCGCTAGTGATCGGAGTATCGCTCACGGTGCTCGCCTGCACTTCCGCGCTGCTCGTCTACGTGGACTCCATCCCGGCGCTGGTGCTCGTGGTCGCGGTCAATGCGGTCTTCATCCAGTTCTATTTCGGGCCGCTTTTCTACGTGCCGGTCGAGGTGCTCGGGCAGCGCGTCGCCGGCATGTCCGCCGGCTTCGGCAACATGTTCGCGAACCTCGGCTCGCTCACTTTCGCCTACGCGCTCGGCGTGGTGAAGGACACCGCGGGCGTCTTCAAGTGGGGTTTTCTCGCGACGAGCGCATTCTGCGTCGTCGGCGTCGTGCTCGCAGTGGTGCTGGCGAGGATGAGGACGCGGGCGCTGGCAGGGCGCGCGTAATCCGCGACGGTACGGGCTGCTTTCGGCGCGGGGCGCTAGGCCGACGCGGAGGGCGCCTGCGCCGGAACGTGGCGCACCGCGCGGTTGCGCCCGGTTTCCTTCGCCCTATAGAGCGCGCGGTCCGCGTGCGCGATCCACTCCGCATAGTCGGCGTTCCGCGGATCGAAGGCCGCGACGCCGATGCTCACCGTGGCGCGCACGCCGTTGTGCGCCTCGAGCACCGAGGACTCGATGCGGGCGCGGATCCGCTCGGCGATCACCTCCGCGCCCCGGGCGTCGGTTCCCGGAAGGACCACGCCGAACTCCTCGCCGCCGTAGCGTCCCGGGACGTCGTGAAGCCGCAGCGTGTCGCGCAGGATCCTCGCCACCGCGCGGATCACCTCGTCGCCCACCGGATGGCCATGGCGATCGTTGATCGCCTTGAAATGGTCGATGTCGATCATCATCACGGCCGACGGATGGCCGATGCGCCGGCAGCGCTGGAACTCGCTGGCGACGACCCCCTCCCAGTGGCTGCGGTTGAGCAGCTTCGAAAGCCCGTCGGTGCTGCTCAGCGCGGCGAGCAACTGGTTCTGCTGGCGCACCCGGCGCGCCAGCCGGTAGGTCGTAAAGCCGACCGTGATCGGATAGGCGATGAGAAGCGGCAGGCTGGCGATCGCTTCCAGCATGGTCGTCTCGGGGCGCAGCTCGAAGCCGACCGTGATCACCACTGCCGCGGCCGCGGCCGCCTGCGCCGCGAGGCAGCGTGCGAGGAACCGCATGCCGCCGATGCTGACCTTGTCCATCGCCAGCATCGAGATGAGCACCGCGCTTGGCACGAGGTTGAGGCCGATCATGGCCACCCACGCACCGCCGCTCGCCGAGTCCACCATCAGGTTGCGCAACTCGGCGCGGTAAGGACTGCGGCTGCGGCGGGCGAGCGGGTACGCGATGTGCGGCCAGACCAGCGTATTCACCATCAGCGCCGCCCAGACGAGCGGAGGCGCGCCCTGCTGCCACAACGCTCCGCCGATGCACACCGCGCCCAGCGCGAGCCCCAGCGTCCGCGGCAGATACATCCGCCGCGCAAAGCGCAAGCCCTCGTCCAGCGGGCGCCCCGCAAGCTCACCCTGATCAGTCGTTCGATCCATCGGGAGGTCCAGGCGTGTTGCCGGGAAATTCAATTGTATGTTGCCCGCATTCAATTGCCGGCGGAACCACGAAACATGTCAGGTAAACCACTACAAAACATGTCAGGTGATCCGATGATATGAGATCGCTCGTTGACGCACGAGCGCGATGCACGTAGATTCCTCTCTCCGCTTCAGTTTCGAATTACCAGCACTGCGCCGGGGGCAAACAACAGAATGACCTGCCCAAGGCGAAGGGGGGGCCGTGGAGTTCTTTCTTCAACCGTTGATGGCGACATTCTTCGCCATGGGTGCGGTCGTTCCCCATCGTGCCCTCATGCAGGGTATCCCCTCCTCGAGGTTTGCTGTCGTTGAAGCAGCAGAAATAAACCAACGCTGAAGGAGAACGCCAATGCACACCTTGATCGAAACCCTGGGACTCGCCAGGACCTTGCGCGCCGAACTGCCGTGGCTCATGGCGTCGATGCTCATCGCCGAGTTCTTCTACAAATTTCACAGCTTCACGCTGGAGTGCGCGGCCTTTCTGGCGACATGGTACGTGCTGAGCCGCATCGCGTCGGCGGTGCGCGGCGCGGTTCGCCGGCGCGCGCAGTGACGGTATTCGATCCGACGTTCGACGGAGGCAATCGCCATGGCCGCGAAACGCAAAGCTCCGGCGGCAAAGGCCGTCGGCAAGGGGAAGCACATGCCGCCGGCACGGCGCCGGGAGAAGCTCGACGAAGGGCCGCGGGAATGGCTGATCCCGGTGCTCGAATCCGCGTACACGCGGATGGCGCCCGGGGAGGAAGCCGTGGACGAAACCGTTGCGGCACTCGCCCGGGCTCCGGCGAAGACGGCCCGGGCCCGCCCGGGCTCCGAAGAGGCCGCGCGCGCAGGCTACCGCAGCCGCTTGCAGCCGGGTCGGGACGAGACGGCGCTCGCCTATCTCAGCCGCAGCCGCCACTGGGCCGAGCGGCTCGGGGAGTATCACAGGCGCCGTCTGGCGGCGGCGCCCCGCGCCGAAATGGCGCCCGGAATGCCGGCAATTCCCGGAGCGAAGAACTGGAGGTCCATCGGACCGGCGGGTGTCGACCACGGCTACGCGCGGGGACGGCCGGTCACCAGCGGGCGCACCTCCGGCGTCGCCGTCGCTCCCGGCGGGAACCGGATCTACATCGCGACCGCGAACGGCGGCGTGTGGCGCTCCGATGATGCCGGCGCGAGCTGGAGGTCGACTATGGATGCGTTCGACCTCGACCCGACCAACTTCGCTTCCACCAGCCTCGCCTGCGGCGCGATCGCCATCGACGCGGCGGACCCCAACCGGGTCTACGTGGGAACCGGAGAGGGCGACACCGACGCGATCTTCCGCTATCGGCTGACCAACGCGCTTCCCGCCTACCGCGGCATCGGGCCGATCCGCAGCGACGACGGCGGCGGCAAGTGGGTGCAGGAGCCGGTCGCGGCGGGCTCCACCCCGCTCGCCGGCGCCGCCTTCTACGCCCTGGCGGTCGACCCGGGGAACCGCGAGAACGTGGTGGCCGCGACGACCGTCGGGCTCTACCAGCGCACCTCGCAGGGCGGCGCGTTCCGATGGATCCAGCGGCGCGCCGCCTCCCATTGCGGCGTGGTCGTGGGACGCGCGGCCGACGTCACGACGTTTTACGCCGCCGCATGGGGCGGCCGCGTCTACCGCTCGGTCGACGGGCGCAACTGGACGCCGCTCGGCGCGATCCCGGGCTCGGTCGGGCGCATCGCGCTCGCCACCCAGCGCGCCAAGCCCTCGGTGCTCTACGCCCTGGTCGCAACCGCAGCCGGAAAGCTGAACGGCGTGTACCGCCTCAATGCGGCCGGCGGCACCTGGAGCAAGGTGAGCGGCGCGCCGGCGAAACTGATCGGCAGCCAGGGCGACTACGATCTGTGCATCGCGGTCGATCCGAACGATGCGAACCTGATATTCCTCGGCGGCGACACCAACTTGGACGCATCGGAGGGCGGGTGGTACGGCTCGGTCTACCGCTGCGCGGTCAAGGCAAGCGGGTCGTCCTATTCAATGACCTCGACCTCGGTCGGCGCGACCGTGCACGCGGACATCCACTGCCTCGCGTATGCGCCCGGAAGCTCCAAGGAACTCTGGGTGGGCTGCGACGGCGGAGTGTTCCGCAGCGTCAACGCTTCTTCCGCCGCCACCGTGTTCAAGTCCGCAAACAAGGGAATCGCGAGCCTGTGCACCAACTACTTCGCCCAGCATCCGGCCGATCCGAACATCGTGTACTGCGGACTCCAGGATAACGGCACCGCGCGACGCGACGCGACCGGCGCCTGGCGCAACGTGTACGGCGGCGACGGGGGTTATTGCGTGGTGAACTGGGCCAACCCCGGCAACGTGCTCAATTTCGCCAACGGCAGCGTGCAACGCGCCTCCGACGGCGGGCTGAACGACAGCTCGTGGGCGGATTCGCCGCTGCCGGCGGGCTGGATGATGATGGTGGAGCCGCTGGTGGGCACGCCCGCCTCCGGCAACCCGGCGGATGCGAACCTGGTGGCAATCGGCGCAGGCACCCAGGTGTACGTGTCGACCGACTTCGCGGCGAGTTGGAGCCTCGCGACCACCGTCGGCGGAGGCATCTACGCGCTCGTCTTCGCCGGCGCCACGCGGCTCTACGCGGGAACGACCAACGGCCTCGTCTACCGGCTGGACCGGCAGGGCGCGCAGTGGACGGCGACGCGGATCGATAACGCGGCGGTAGGCCGGCTCGGGCTGGCGGCGCCGATTTCCGACATCGCCGTCGACTGGTCCGACGCGCAGCGCCAATCCGTCTACGTAGCGCTCGGCGGCGTGGGCGACTTCCGCCATGTGTGGCGCTTCAACGGGCAGCGCTGGGAGGCGAGGAGCGGAGCCTCCGGGGCCGCCACCAGCCTGCTGGACGTCGAGCACAACGCGATCATCGTGGACCCCGCCGCGCCCGACAACGTCTACGTCGGCGCCGACATCGGCGTATGGCATTCGGCCGACCGCGGCACCACGTGGAAGCCGCTCTCCAACGGCCTGCCGGACGCGCCCGTGTTCGATCTGCAATACCATGCCGCGAGCAGGCGCCTGCGCGCCTCCACTCACGGGAGGGGGCTGTTCGAGTACGCGCTCTGAGATCAGGAAGAGAGTTTCCCGGTCCGACGCTCGACTTCATACCCCGCCGCGATCCAGGCGTCCAGCCCGCCGTGCAGCGGGCGCACCCGCGTGTAGCCGAGCCCGATCAACTTTTTTGCGACGGTCGCCGCGGAAGCTTCGTTGGGACAGGTGCAGTAGAAAATGATCTCGCGATCGGCCGGCAACTCCTCGAGTCGCTCGTCCACTTCGGCGATGTCCATCGTCAGAGCGCCGGGAATGAAACGCCGGTCGAGATCGCGGACGCCGGGCGAGCGCACGTCCACGATCACCGGGCGCTTGCCTCCGTCCATCAGCGCGCGCAATTCATCGACGCCGATCCGCGCGATGCGCAGCATCTTGTAGAAGCGCCGCCGCTCCCACCACTTGAGGGCGATGTATCCGCCGAGCAGCACGGCGATGATCTCGATCGCCCCGGCCCAGATCACGACGCCCAAGCTGTTCAGCAGCAGAAACGAAAGCCAGCCCAGGCGCATGGCACCCGCGAGCGGCGGCGCGATGGTCGAGAAGCCCGGGATGAACTTCGACAGCACCAGCGCGAGCCCGCCCCAGCGCTCGAAGCGGACCTCGGTCTGGCGCACGCAGGAATCGGGCGAGAGCGACATGCGGCACAGCAGCTTCATCACGCGGCGGCCATAGCGCCGGCCCGCGAGATACCAGAGCGCGTCGCCGAGGCTGCACGCAACGAACGCAACGCCGAATATCGCCCAGGCAGAAAGCTTCCCTTCCGCCGCCAGCGCGCCGGCGACGATCAGCGTCGGGACCGCGGGAATCGGCAGCCCGATCTGCTCCAGCAGCACGTTCGCGAAAACGAACGCGAGCCCGTATTGCGCGATCAAGCGATTCATCGACGCGGGTCTCCTAGAAACAAAACGCCCCGAAGATCTCTCTCCGGGGCGTCGTCCTGCTGTAAGGCACGCCGGCCTAACGGCTGGCGGACATCCCTAATTGGCGGATTGATCCGCTGTTCGAGCCTTGTAGTCCGGTGTTGCCTTTATGGTC
>WNFB01000952.1_pt1 | contig 27681 bp, 19 predicted proteins | sample 5400501 | NCBI WGS metagenome assembly WNFB01 (sample SAMN13153341, study PRJNA577476) | soil metagenome | isolation source: 200 cm saprolite under Douglas fir tree site 2 hole 1 | place: USA:California | collected 2015-04-18
GCCTGCGCCACGAATATCGACGCCACCGACAGATAGAGCGTGCTGCCGTCGAGGTTGAACGAATAGCCGGTCGGCATGACGAACGCGACGATGCGGCGCGGTACGCCGATGGCTTCCATCCGCTCCATCGCTTTCGGCAGCGCCGCTTCTGACGACGCGGTCGAGAAGGCGATTAGCGCCGGCTCCTTCACGGCGGCGATGAATGCGCCGATCGGGACACGCGCCAGGCGAGCGACCGGATAGAGTACGAACAGGCCAAAGGCGACGAGGGCGACGTACAACGTCACCACAACCAACGCCAGGCTCCGCAGCTTCTGCAGGCCGCCCGGTTGGCCCACCGTCACCGCCAGCGCCGCAGCGACCGCGATCGGGGCGAACTTCATGACGATCCCCGTAAACTTGAACATCACGTCGGCAACGGCCTCACAAAACCCGAGCATCGTCTCCTTGGAGCGGCCACGTACTTGCGTGAGTCCGATCGCGAACAGCACGGACCAGAAAACGATCTGGAGCATCTCGTTGTGGGCGGCCGCGTCGAAAAAACTCTGCGGCACGATGTGCTCCAGCACAGTCGGGAAGTTGACCGGCTCGCTCGCCGCCGGCGCCGCGGCGGCCGTCCCGGTCGGCGTCACGCCGACACCCGGTTTGATGATGTTGACCGCCAGCAACCCGATGACCAACGCCAGCGTTGTGACGATTTCGAAGTAGATGATCGATTTCAACGCGAGCCGGCCGACGCGCTTCATGTCATCGCCGTGGCCCGCGATTCCCACCACCAGCGTGCCGAAAATCAACGGCACGATGATCGATTTGATGATCCGAATGAACGCGGTCGAGATCGGAAACAGCGAAACGGCGAACGCGGGAAAAACAATTCCAATCGCAACGCCGACGAACATCGCGACGACAATCCACTGCGTGAGGGTCCGGCGGCGGAGGAAGGTCCACATAGGGCGGCGTGAAGGATAACCGCCCTAAAACGAGGCTCGCTAGCGGCTGCTCAGCGTTTGATGAAGGTGCCGCGCCGCAGCTCGTCGTAGGCGCGCTGCAATTCCTCCTGCGTATTCATCACGATCGGCCCCTGCCACGCGACGGGCTCCTGCAACGGCTGTCCTGAGACCAGCAAGAACCGCATTCCCTGCTCACCCGCCTGCACCGCGATTTCGTCGCCCGAATCGAACAGCACCAGCGAGCGATTTCCCGTTTCCTGAGGGCCCTCACGGCCTGCATCGCGCCCGCCGGCCGACACGCGGTCGGTGCGGACGCCCTGCGGCGCCGACGCGTCGGCGAACGTGCCGTCGCCTTCGAACACGTAGGCGAAGGCGTGCCGTGACGATTCCACCGGAATCGTCTTGCGCACCCGCGGCGGAATCCACACGTCGAGGTAGCGAGGATCGGCGGCCACGCCTTCGACCGGGCCGCGCTTACCCCAGAAATCGCCCGCCACGACGCGCACGCGTGTCCCGTCGTCGTCCACGACTTCGGGGATCTCCGCGGCGTGAATATCCTGATAACGGGGATCGGTCATCTTGAGACTGCGCGGCAAATTCGCCCACAGCTGGAAGCCGTGCATCCGGCCGCGCTCGTCGCCCTTGGGCATTTCCTGGTGGAGTATGCCGCTGCCGGCAGTCATCCACTGCACGTCGCCGGCACCCATGGTGCCCTTGTTGCCGAGGCTGTCACCGTGGTGGACGCTGCCGCTCAGCACGTACGTGATCGTCTCGATGCCGCGATGCGGGTGCCACGGAAACCCGGGGAGGTAGTCCTCGGGGTGCTCGTTACGAAAATCGTCTAGAAGGAGGAAGGGGTCGAAGTCGCTGGTGCGCCCGAATCCAAAGGCCCGGCGCAGCTTGACGCCGGCGCCCTCGAGCGTGAGCTGCGACTGCGAGATCGATTTGACGGCACGAATCGACATTGAAAGACTCCTGAGAAAACGGTGGTTACGGGCACTGTAACCAGTCCGCTCCCTCAGGAGTTCCCTAGAAGCCAAGCCAGTAGGTCGCCTTCACGAGAAAGATGTTCTCGGACGGGCCCTGAAACAGTGCGCCCGCGTCGTCGCTGAACTGGATGTTGCCCCGCGGCAGATCGGGAATCCGGCTGCTGCGCGTCCACACCACGAACAACGTCGATCCGGGCCGATATTCCCAGCGCAACACGGCGTTGCCGCGCAGCGACCGGAACGTGAATGTCGGATCCTGGAACCGGTAGGTCGTCGACCCGCTCAGCGTGTCCTTGTCCGCATCGAGGAGAATCCTGGCGGGTTTCGTTGGATCCGCATTTGGCGTGACGACGTACGTCCCGAAGTCCCGTCCATACTCGACACGGCGTGCCGACCGCGGGGCCGCGAAGATGTTGTAGCGCGTGAAATCGCCAGCGACAATCAAGGGCTGCATGAACAACTCGAGCGTCAGCGTCGGCGAGAATGTGACGTTGAAGCGCGTGTTCATCGATACCGCATTCTGCGTGAGGTGCGCGAATACATAGCGATTGCCGAAGAACAGGTTATCAGTCGAATCGGGGTAGCTACCCACGAACTGGAAACCCGTTTCCGAATGACTGATCGACGGGCCCACGGAAATGGCGACATTCGAGCGCGGCTGCAGCTGCAGCGAGAGGCTGAACGAGTGATCGCAGTCGCCATCGCTGTCGCAGCTACGGTCCGCATTGAAATTGCCGGCGACTTTCTTCCGCGAATCAGTCTGCACGCCGACGTTGAAGTAGTTGAGCCCCGGCCGCCGCACCACAGGGCCGCCGCGCGTCAACCGGTCGTCGAACACGCTGGCTCGGTGAATCCAGAATCCGGTCAGCCACCAGTAGCTCAAGGTCTGAAGCTGCCCGAACGTTTGGACCTGACGATCGGTGAGGTCGCCGTCGAAGTTGTATGCCTGCTGCCCGCCGGCGATCACATAGAGCTGCCGATACCACTTGGTCGGCTTGGTCCAGATCGGGAAGATGTTTGCGGACATCCACCAATAGTCGGCGCGCGAGAAAAACGCGATGTCGTTGTTGTTGAACGCGGGAGTACGAAAACTGGTGGACACCTCCCACAGCAGATGCCCCGACTCTTTCGACAACCGCGCGTAGCCGCCTAACCCCTGCATCGACGTCCGCGGCCGGAGCGCGTCGGTTGTATCGGAGCGATCGCGCCGCTGGAAGAAATGCGCCGAGCCGAACCGGATGCGCCGCATCGCCGCCGTATCCCCCGCGACATCCGTTCCCGCCAATTGCGTCATCAGGCGATAGGTGCGCTTGCTCCACCACATGTCGGAGGAGACGCCGAAGGCCTCGGCGTGATGGGACAAGCGGCTCGCCACGTAGGGATCGCCGAGATCACGGTAGACGGACGTCGCCATCGCCTTGATCTGTGTGGCGCCGCCCCGCAGATCCTTCGCCACCCGCGTCGCGAAGTAGTTGGTCATCGGCTCGACCGTGAATTGGCCGCGGGTGCTGTCCATGAACTGCACGGGCGCCCGCTCGCGCCGGGTGATGCCATCGAGCGCACCGATAGACCAGCCGGATCGTGTACGCCCCGTGAGTTTCGCGGCCCCGAGAATGGTGGAGGTCTCGGGCATGTCGGCGAACTCGACCGGCAGCGCGATGCCACCCCGGAAGACCGAAGTAGCCCGCGCCCTCGACGAAGAACGGGCGCTTTTCGTCGAAGAAGGTCTCGAACGCCGATAGATTCACGACGGCAGGATCGACCTCGACCTGACCGAAGTCCGGGTTGACGGTCGCATTGAGCGTCAGGTTGGACGTGACGCGGAGCATGGCGTCGCCGCCGACGCGGCCATCGAGGGCGTGCGGATTGAAGAAGGGATCGGTGCGGTCGCCGGGAACGTTCGAGGAACGGCCGACCACGTATGGCATCACCTCAGCACGGCCAGGCGCGTGCCGGATCACAAGGCCGTGCAAATGGCCGAAGCGCGGCGGGCCGCCCGTTTCCTCTAGTCCCCACCATGCCCACTGCGACAGCTCGTTCAACCGGTTTTCCTGACGCCAGATCTGCAGGCCCCAGGTCTGCTCTTCGGATGTCGAGGGATACCGCAGCTGCGAAAACGGAATGCGCATCTCCGCGGTCCATCCCAGCGAGTCGATATTGGTCTCCACCTCCCAAACCGGATCCCACGAGGGGTCGCTACCCCCGCCCAGCCCGTTGGCGTCCTGCTTCACGCCCGACGGATTCACCCAGAAGAAGAGCCGGCCGATGTGATCGTGATATGTGTCGAAGATGACCTGGACATAGTCAGAGCTGATGGCGGCATCACGACGCGCGAGCCGCGTGCGCACTCCCGCCGCGCCCGAATCGTCGAACATCCGTGCGCCCACGTAGATCGCCGCGTCGTCGAACGCGAAGCGCACCTCGGTACGCTGCGTCGCCGGGTCGCCCGAATGGGGCTGGCTCTGACGCAATCCCGTCGCGGCGGGAGCGACCTGCCAGACGGGATCGTCCAGGCGGCCGTCGAGCTTGAAGGCTCCCTGCAGCGGCACCGCCCGCACTTCAGGCGGGGTCGTGGGATGGATGTTCTGGGCTATTAAGGAAGGGGCACACAGCACGGCGAGAAGGACGGTAAGTCTCGGCATGGTGGTCACGTGGGCTAGGATACCACGTTGGACGCACCGGGGAGGAAAAAGGTTGCGGCTCTGACTGGAGCCTTACAATCTCCTTCATTAGATATGTCCCAACCGATGACACCCCCCACGCCAGCAACCCAGCCCGTCTCGCCCGCGCCCGCGCCGCCGGTCCCGAATCACCTCCCAGAGCGCGTTCGACTGCTGGCGGACATCACGCAAAACATGTGGTGGAGCTGGCAGCTCGACGCGCGTGAGCTGTTCCACCGGATCGATCACCGCTTGTGGGAAGGGACGCGGCACAACGCCGTGGAGTTCTTGCGCCAGGTGGCGCCCGACCGCCTCGAGCATCGTGCCAAGGACCCCGCATTTCTCGAACGCTACGATCAGGTCGTGCGCCGGTACGGTCTGCTCTCGCAGCGGGACGACACCTGGTTCGCGGGCCGCTACCCCGAGCTGCTGAACCGGTCCATTGCGTATTTCTCGGCCGAATTCGCGCTGCACCGCTCGCTCCCGATCTATTCGGGCGGCCTCGGTGTGCTCGCAGGCGACCATTGCAAGGAAGCCTCCGACCTCGGCGTCCCACTCACCGGGGTGGGCCTCTACTATCACGGCGGCTACTTCGACCAACGAATCGGCCTGGACGGATGGCAGCGCGATTCCGACGATCCCGTCGATCCCGCGATGAACCCGGCGGTTCGCATCCATGGACCCGACGGCGGTCCCTGCCTCGTCGCGGTGACGATCTCGGGCCGCGAAGTGCAGATCGGTGCGTGGCGTGTGATGGTGGGACGCGTCCCCGTGTATCTGCTCGATACCGACATCGACCGCAACGCTGCCGCCGACCGGGAGCTGACGGCGCGCCTGTACACGAGCGCACCCGAGTGGCGGCTGCGGCAGGAGTGGGTGCTGGGGGTCGGGGGCGTCCGCCTGCTGCGTGCCCTTGGCATCCAACCGGATGTCTGGCACGCAAACGAAGGACATGCAGCCTTCATGTACGTCGAGCGCATGCGCGAGCTGATCGCGTCGGGACTCACCCCCTCGAAGGCCGAGGGGCAAATCCGCACGACGAGTGTGTTTACTACGCACACGCCCGTGCCCGCCGGACACGACGTTTTTTCGCCCGCGGAAATCGAGCAGGTGACAGGACCGTTCTGGAATACGATGGGGATGACCCGCGAACAGTTCATGGCGCTCGGCAGTCCGGGCGGGAACGATCCGCGCTTCGAGATGACCGTGTTGTCGCTACGGCTCGCCGGGCGCGTTAACGCCGTCTCCGCTCGCCATCGCGAAGAATCCCGCCGCATCTGGCGCTGGGTCTGGGAGGGGGGGGGGGAGGGGGGCAACAAGCCCGCCGCCGAAATCCCGATTGGCTACGTGACGAACGGCGTGCACCTCGGCACGTGGATGGCGCGGCCCATTCGGGATCTCCTTGCCGAGGCTCTCGCCCCGGAGTGGGAATGGCAGGCTGAACCCGCGGCGGTTGCCAATGCCGTCCGCTCACTCGATGATGCCCGGTTGTGGGCAGTCCACGAGAGCCTTCGCCACCTGCTGTTTCACTATGTCCGTGAGGAGGCACGTCACCGTTGGCGGGACTATTGGAAAGATCCGGCGAAACTGGCAGGAGCCGGTGCGCTCCTTTCCCCCAACGTCCTCACGCTCGGCTTTGCCCGCCGTTTTGCGACCTACAAACGCGCCGATCTCCTGTTCCGCGACCCGGAACGCCTGCGGCGCCTGCTGACCGACCCCCGCCATCCAGTGCAGATCATCTTCTCCGGCAAGGCGCATCCCGCGGACGAGCCGGGCAAGCGCGTGCTGCAGCGTGTGTACATGGCCGCCCAGGATCCCAGCTTCGAGGGACGCATCGCCTTCCTGGAGGATTACGAGCTGTATCTGGCGCAACGCATGGTCGCCGGGGTCGACCTCTGGATCAACCTGCCCCGCGTCCCCCTCGAGGCCTGCGGCACGAGCGGCATGAAGGCCGCGTTGAACGGCGTGCCGCAGCTCAGCACCCTGGACGGCTGGTGGGCGGAGGGCTACACCGACGAGAACGGCTGGGCGATTCCGCTTCCTTCGGGGGAGGGCGAGCCCGAGCAACAGGACATGGAGCACCTCTTCCAGATCCTCGAAGATCAGGTGGTGCCTATGTATTACGATCGCGTCCCTGGCCAGCACTCCGCCGAGTGGGTACATATGATGAAGGGCGCGGTGGCTGTTGCGGTCGAACGCTTCACCACGCGCCAGATGCTCCAGACGTACGTCACGCGGTACTACGTTCCCGCGGCTGCCGGAGAAACAATCCCCGGCGATTCACCACTGTAGCGACGGGGGTTCGTTGAAGACCCGGGTTCTCCACCTCACCGCCGAGCTGTGGCCGTACGCCCGTACGGGCGGACTGGGCCAGGCGGTCGCCGACCTCGCCGATTATCAGGCGGCGACCGGGACGGAGAGCCACGTCGTGCTGCCGCTCTATCGCGAAGCCCGCGCCCACGCCGGAAAAATCGAACCGCTGACCGATCCGTTTACCGTGGAAAGCGGCGGGCGGGGCGTGGAGGTGCGCTGCTGGCACCAGGTGGGTGACGATTATCCGAAGACGATGTTTCTGGAGCACAACCCCTCGTTCGATCGGCCCGGCCTCTACGGCGATTCGAGCGGCGACTATGCGGACAACCCACAGCGCTTCGCGTTGTTCGCCTCCGCGGCGATCGAGATCGCGCGGCGCATCGGCGAAGGCAATCTAATCCTGCACGCGCACGACTGGCACGCCGCGCTGGTGCCGGTCTTTCTCCGCCGTGTCTATCGCGACGAGCCCGAGCTGCAACGGCTGCCATGCGTGTTGACCGTGCACAATGGCGGATTCCAGGGCGTCTACCCGTATGCGGTGCTCAAGCAGATCGGTCTCCCGGACGAGATGTGGTCGCCTGAATTCATGGAGTGGTACGGCCGGCTCAATTACCTGAAGGGCGGGCTGCATTACGCGGACATGGTGACGACGGTCAGCCCGACGCATGCGTTCGAGCTGTTGACCGACGTCGGGGGCTTCGGCTTGCAGCACAGCTTCCGGCAGCTCGGCGATCGGCTGGTCGGCATCCGCAACGGGATCGACATCGACAAATGGAACCCGGCGACCGACCCCGACATTCCCGCGCGCTTCACCGCCGCCGACATGTCGGGGAAGGCGCGCTGCAAGGCGACGCTGCAGGAAGCGTGGGGCCTGCCCAGGCGCGGCGACATTCCGCTGTTCGCCATGAGCGCACGCCTGGTCGCGCAGAAGGGCCTCGACCAGATCGTCGCGTCGCAGTCGCTGCGGCTGCTGGACGCGCAATTCATTTTCCTCGGCGCCGGCGAGGCGCAGTTCGAGAATGCGTTGCGCGAGCTCTCGGCCCGTTTCCCCACGCGAGTGGCCGTGAATACGGCGTTCACCGACGCGCGCGAGCATCATCTGTTGGCGGGGGCGGATTTCCTCATGATGCCGTCGCTGTACGAGCCGTGCGGGCTGACGCAGATGCGCGCGCAGCTGTACGGCGCGCTGCCGGTGGCGCGCCGGGTTGGGGGGCTTGCCGACACGATCGACGACGGCGTCACCGGCATATTGTACGACGCCTACAGTCCTGAGGCGTTCGACCACGCCGTGCAGCGCGCCGTGACGCTGTATCAAGATCGCGCCTGGTTCACGGAGCTGGCGCGCGGCGCGATGAAGAAGGACTTCTCCTGGCGGCAATCGGCGGAGGCGTACGCGGCCGTGTACCGCCGCGCCGCCGCTGCTCGCGCCATCCCTGACACGTCCGCGACCGACAAGGGCGGGCGCGCGCCCCGCAAGCGGTCCGCGGCCAGCAAGGGACGAGGCGTCAACGCCCGTCGCTAGCCCCTCCATGGATTTTGTCCTCACACTCCACGGTCATCTGCCGTACGTCCTGCATCACGGCCGCTGGCCGCACGGCAGCGTGTGGCTGTGCGAGGCCGCGTTCGACAGCTACCTGCCGCTGATCGAAGCGCTGCAGGCGCTCGAAAACGAGCGCGTTCCGTCACCGGTGACGCTGGGCATCACGCCGGTACTCGCCAATCAGCTCGCGCATCCCTCGTTCGTGAGTGAATTCGAAGCGTACATGGAGCGGCGGCTGGAAGGCGCGGCGGGCGCGCCCGCGCATCTGGCCGCGGCGGGAGACTCCCAACTGGTCCCCATCGCCAAGTTCTGGCACGAACGGCTGACGCGCTTATTGGCGCTGTTCCGCTCATTGGATGGCGATCTCGTCGGCGCGCTGCGCAAGTTCGAGGATCGCGGGCGCATCGAATTGATCTCGTCGGCGGCGACACACGGCTTCCTGCCCCTGCTGTCGCGCGACGAAAGCATTCGACTGCAGCTCGCCGTTGGTGTCTCCGAACACAAGCGGCTGTTCGGCCGCATGCCGACCGGGTGCTGGCTGCCGGAGTGTGCCTACCGGCCGGGTGGTCCCTGGGGCCCGCCGGGAGCGGGGCCCGCGCTGCGGCAAACGTATCGCGCGGGAATCGACGAGCATCTCGCCGCCGCGGGCTACCGTTACTTCTTCGTCGACACGCATCTGGTCCGCGCCGGTGCGGCGTTGGGATATCCCGACGTCGTGGACATCCCGGTTGCCGGTGAGCGGACGCCCTATGTCGCGTACCGTGTCGCATCGTCCAAGCGTCGGGCGCACGATCTGTTCGCGCTGGTGCGCGACCCCAAGGCGTCCGCGCAGGTCTGGTCACGCGCGCAGGGATATCCCGGCGACGAGTGGTATCTCGAGTTCCACAAGATTCGCTGGCCCGACGGCCTGCGGCTGTGGCGCGTGACGGGGAGCGGCGTGGATCTGGGCGGGAAGCAACGCTACGATCCCGGCGCCGCGAGCAACTCCGCGCGGAACCACGCCGAACACTTCGCCAGTGTCTTGCGTGAGACGGCGACACGCATCCAGCAGCAGCGCGCCGCGCGCGGTGCGCCGCCACCCGTCGTGACCGCACCGTTCGACGCCGAGCTCCTCGGCCACTGGTGGTTCGAGGGCGTCGATTTTCTCGCGCAACTGTATCGCCGGCTCGCCCGCAATGGCGTACGACCCGTCACGGCAGGGCAACACGTGACGAGCAGCGCCAAGGCGAGCCCCGCGATCCAGCTCACGGAAGGCTCGTGGGGCAAGAACGGCGACTTCTCGATGTGGCTGAACGACCAGACGAGCTGGACGTGGCAGCGGTTGTGGGCTCTGGAGCACGCATACTGGGCGATTGCACCCAAAGCGCTGGGCGGCGGTCCCAAGCCACGCGCCGTGCTGGCCCAGGCCACGCGCTCGATGTTGCTGGCGCAAGCGTCGGACTGGCAATTCATCATCTCCACGGGTGAAGCCGCCGATTACGCCAACCAGCGATTCGACGAGCATTGCGGGCAGGCAGAAGACCTGGTGCGCGCGCTTGGCAACGGCAAAATCGATGATGCGACGATGCATCGTGTCGAAGCGCTGGGAGCGCAGGACAGTCTGTTCCCGAACATCCTGCGCAGCATCGCCGAGGTTCTCAAGTGAGGGCCGACGTCATAATCCACGGACACTTCTACCAGCCGCCACGCGAAAACCCGTGGACGGGTCAGGTCGAGGCAGAGCCGTCGGCAGCGCCCGAGCACGACTGGAATGCCCGCATCACCAAGGAGAGCTACCGGCCGCTCGTCCCGGTCTACGAGTACTTGAGCTTCGACTTCGGGCCAACGCTGCTCGACTGGATGGAGCGCGAAGCCCCCGAGATCCACGACGCGGTCATTCGCGCCGATCGCGCCGGCGTGCAGCGAATCGGTCACGGCAATGCGCTGGCGATGCCGTTTCACCACATCATCCTCCCGCTCGCCAGCCGCCGCGACAAAGAGACGGAGGTCCGCTGGGGCATCGCCGATTTCAAAAAACGCTTCGGCCGCGATCCGGTTGGTTTCTGGCTCCCGGAAACCGCAGTGGACCGCGAAACGCTGGACGTGGCCGCCGCGGAGGGCATCGCGTTCACCGTCCTCGCGCCGCATCAGGTGTCGAAGGTGCCGGAGCGCGGTTTGCCCGCGAAGGTCGAGCTGAACGACGGCCGGTCGATCGTCGTGTTCGTGTACAATGGCGGGCTGTCGCACGACGTCGCGTTCGGCGGTCTGGCAAGCGATCCCAATCGCTGGACTGATGCGCTGAACGGCACGCCGCCGGGCGCGATCGCGAGCATCGCGGTTGACGGCGAGACCTTCGGGCATCACCACAAGGGCGGCGACAAGGCGCTCGCAACGGTCCTCTACCGACTGCAGCAGTCCGACAAGCTCAAGCTGACCAACTTCGCGGCCGCGCTAGCCGAGCACTCGCCCACCGAAACGGTGAAACTGGTGGAACGAACCTCGTGGAGCTGTCCCCACGGCGTGGAGCGCTGGCGCTCGAATTGCGGCTGCAGGATCAAGCAAGATGTACCGCCGCATCAGGAGTGGCGCGCGCCGCTCCGCGCGGCAATCGATTGGCTGGCCGCCGAAGTTCACGGCATCTACGAGCGCGAAGGGCGCGATCTCCCCGGCGGGCCCTGGGCGTTTCGCGATGCGGCCGGCGCCATCGGCCCCCCCCCCGCCCCCGTGAACGGCGATGACGACGCAGCGCGACTGGTCGAGATGGAGCGCGATGTGCTGCGCTCCATGTCGTCGTGCGGCTGGTTCTTCGACGACATCGCGGGGATCGAGGCGCGGCAGGTGCTGCGCTACGCTGCGCACGCGATCACGCTCGCGGGAGCGGAGAGCGGCCGGCTCGAGGCTGGGTTCATCGAGAAGTTGGGCGATGCCAGGAACGTGGACGTATTCCGTCAGACGCTGCAGCCGACTCCCTCTTGACGTCCCCGCTGCGGTTTGTCTTTGGCCTGCACCTGCATCAGCCGGTGGGGAATTTCGACCATGTCATGGCGGACCACGTACGCGACGTCTATCGGCCGATCATCGAGCGCGCCACCGCCGCGGGATTCTTCCCGCTCACGCTGCACGTCTCAGGCCCGCTGCTCGAGTGGCTAGAACAGCACGACACGGCGTGGCTGGACATGATTGGCCGGCTGGCAGCCGATGGCCGGCTGGAGTTGCTGCTCGCGGGATTCGACGAGCCGATCCTCGCGTCGCTCCCCCGCCCCGATCGGCTCGAGCAAATCAGCCGCATGCGCGAGTACCTGCAACGGCGCTTCGGTGTGCAGGCGACCGGCTTGTGGCTTACCGAGCGGGTGTGGCAGCCGGAGTTGACCGCGGATCTCGCGGACGCAGGCGTCGAGTATACGCTCGTCGATGACCGGCATTTCCTGGTCAGCGGATTCCGGCACGAGGAGCTGCACCGCCCCCATCATACGGAGTCGGACGGCCGCCGCGTCGGTTTACTCGCAATCGATGAGCGGCTCCGCTACCTGATTCCGTTCCGCCCACCGGAAGAGACGGCGTCCTACCTGCGGCAGCTCCGCTCCGACGGTCACGGCTTGGCAATCCTCGCCGACGACGGGGAAAAGTTCGGCGGTTGGCCGGGTACGAAGGACTGGGTCTACGGCTCCGGCTGGCTGGACACGTTCCTGCGGACCATGGAACGGTTGACGTCCGCCGGCGAAATCAAGCTCACCACGGGCCAGGAGGCCTTCCGGCAGGTCGCGTCGGGCGGGCTCGCCTACCTGGGCACAGCGTCGTACCGCGAAATGGAGAAGTGGTCGCTCCCGCCGGAGGCCCAGCGGGACCTGACGAAGCTGGAAGAGGAGCTCGGCCCCAAGGATCTGGAGGCGTCAGCATCGTTCGTGCGGGGGGGACATTGGCACCATTTCCTGGTCAAGTACCCTGAGTCGAACCGCATGCACAAGACGATGGTCGCGCTCTCTACGCTGTCCCGCACCCGCGGCGATCCGCCGGAAGCACGCCGGGCGATTGGCCGTGCGCAGTGCAACGACGCCTACTGGCACGGCGTGTTTGGCGGGCTCTATCTCCCGCACCTGCGGAACGCGATCTGGCGCCAGCTCGCCATCGCCGAGCGCGTGTTGCGTCGCGGAGAGTCCCTCGCGTACGAGGAGCTCGACCTCGATTACGACGGCTACCCTGAGCTGTGGATCCACTCCGCCCAGTTCTCGGCGGTGATCAGTCCCCATCGCGGCGGCGCGATCGAAACGCTGACCCGCTTCGCGGATCTCACGAATCTCGCTGACCTCCTCACCCGCCGGCGCGAATCGTACCACGAGATTCCGAAGCAAGACTCGCAGGGCCACACCGTGAGTAAAGACGGGGGCACGGCGAGCATCCACGACATCGAGCGGGCGTCGCAACTCAAGGCGTTGCCGCCGGTGGACGCCGAGCCGCGCGCGATCCTCGTCGAACGGGTGCTCGGCGCGGACGTGTCCGCCGAGGATTACGCGAACGCCCGATACAAGCCGATCCGGTCGTGGGCCGCGGTGCCGATGAGGACTCGCGTGACCGTGGACGGCGACTCGGTGACGGTGGTGCTGCAGGGCGACGATCTCGAGAAGCGATTGAAATTCGATGCGACGGGTTGTCTCGACGTCGCCTACTCCTGGAATGTGTCGGCAGCACCCGCGAACGCGGTGTTCGCGCCTGAGCTGTCGCTGGCGCGCGAGGTTTCGCTGCGCCTGCAGCCTGAAACCGAAGTGTGGCGGTCCAAGATCACGACGGTCGCACGTAGTGAACGGGGGTTCGAAGAGACGGTCCAGGGATTCTCGCTCACGCCGCGCTGGCCCGCACACCGTGGCGAAGCGGAGCTGGAGCTCGGGCCTTGACGTCATTTGAATCACTCGCCGGGCAGCTCGCCGAGGTCGGCCGGCACTGCTACGAGCGCGGTTGGGCACTCGGCACCAGTGGCAACTTCAGCGCGGTCGTGCGCAAAAAACCACTCACGCTGGCGATCACGACGAGTGGCGTCGACAAGGGGCTGCTGAAGTCGAGCGACATCGTCGAGATCGACGAGCACAGACGTGTGATGCGGGGCTCGGGCACGCCGTCGGCCGAGGCAACGTTACATCTGGCAATCGTGCGGTCGCGGGGAGCCGGCGCGGTGTTGCATACGCACTCCATTTGGAGCACGATTCTGTCGGAGGCGGCGACCGATGGCGGGGGCGGCCTCATCATTGAAGGCTATGAAATGCTGAAGGGGCTGGACGGCGTCCGCACGCACGAGCATCGCGAGCGGCTGCCGATCATCGAAAACACGCAGGACTGGATGGCGGCCGCGCCCCAAATCGAGTCGGTATTGCTCGAGTATCCGGCGGCGCACGGGTTTCTGATCCGCCGGCACGGCCTCTATACCTGGGGCTCGGATCTCGCCGAGGCGAAGCGGCAGGTCGAGATCCTTGAATTCTTATTCGAAGTGATGGGACGAAAGCGAGGCTCCTCATGGCAACCGTGAGAATTCCGGCCGAGCAGCGGACGCTGACCGATGAAGCTGAAGTGACGCAGTACCTCGCCAAGTTGGGCATCGAGTACGAGCGCTGGCCGCTCGCTCAGCGCGCCGCCGCGAATGCCCCGCCGGACGCGGTCCTGGCGGCGTACGCGCCGGAGATTGAACAGTTGAAAGCGCGGGGCGGCTACGTCACGGCCGACGTCATCGACGTTACGCCAGCGACGCCGAATCTCGAGACGATGCTCGCGAAGTTCAGCACCGAACACTGGCATGACGAGGATGAGGTGCGGTTCATCGTCCGCGGCCGCGGCCTGTTTCACATCCATCCGCGCGACGCGGGAGGCCCGGTCATCGCGATTGAGGTCGAAGCGGGCGATCTGATTCGCGTGCCGCGCGGCACCTGGCACTGGTTCGATCTGTGCGCGGATCGCGACATCCGCGCGATCCGTCTGTTTCAGGACAAGTCCGGGTGGACGCCGCACTACACCGACAGCGGGACCGATAAAGGCTATCAGCCGCTCTGCCTGGGGCCGAGTTACATCCCATTGCGTTGACCGGCATTCGCGCGATCCTGCTGGACATCGAAGGCACGACCACGCCGATCGAATTCGTCCAGCAGGTGCTGTTTCCCTACGCGCGCCTGCGGCTCCACGACTATCTGCAGCAGCACGCCGACGATCCCGGCGTCCGCGCCGACCTCGCGCTGCTCCGTGCCGAACACGCCGCGGAATCACCGCGCGCCCCCGATCTTCCTCCGTGGAGTCCCGAAGCCTACGTCTATTGGCTGATGGATCGTGACCGCAAATCGACCGGGCTGAAGGCGCTCCAGGGGCGCATCTGGGAAGCCGGATATCGCGCGGGGGAACTGCAGGGAAAGGGTGAAGTCTACCCCGACGTGCGCCCCGCCCTCGCGCGCTGGCACGACGCGGGAACGACGATCGCGATCTTTTCCTCGGGCAGCGTCCAGGCGCAGCGCAATCTCTTCGCCAATACCACGGCCGGCGACCTCACGCCCTTTCTGTCCGGCTACTTCGACACGACGACCGGCCCGAAACGCGCAGCGGCCAGTTACCGGCAGATCGCCGCGGCGCTCCGTCACCCCGTGAGCGCTGTGCTATTCGTCTCCGACGTGACCGCCGAGCTCGACGCGGCGCGCGCCGCGGGAATGCGGACCGTGCTCTGTACTCGCGGGCCGGCTCTGCCGGACGATTCGCCGACAGACCATCCTCGCATTCGCTCCTTTGCCGAGCTAGCGTAGGGCCATGAATCTCGCCGCGCTCATCGGACTGCTCGTTGTCGCGTGGGTCGTCTACACGTTCAATCGCCTGACGCGCCTGCGGCAGCTGGGCGACAACGCGTGGTCCGACATCGACGTGCAGCTGAAACGCCGGCACGATCTCATTCCCAACGTGGTGGCCGTCGTGCAGGGCCACGCCGGCTATGAACGCGGCACGCTGGAAGCACTGGTCGCGGCGCGCGGTCGCGCGCTGCAGGCGCAGGGCGAAGGCCCCGCGACGCGCGCCCGCCAGGAAGACCCGCTCGCCGACGCGCTGCAGCGCGTGGTCGCCGTCGCCGAGGCGTACCCCGAGCTCAAGGCGGCCGCCAGCTTCGCAGGACTGCAGACCACGCTGACCGATGTCGAAGACCATCTGCAGAACGCGCGGCGCTACTACAACGCCGTGGTCCGCGACTTCAACACCGCGATCGCGCAATTCCCCGCCGGGATCGTTGCGGGCCTCATGCGGCTCCATCCGCGGGAGTTTTTCGGCCTGGACGATCCCTCCGAGCGTGCGGTGCCTCGTGTCCCGCTGGTGCTGCTCCTCATCGGATTGTCCGCCACGGGGGGGGCACTGCACGCGCAGCAGAAGTCCTACTCGATCGAGCGCTTCGACGCGCGCATCCGCGTGAATCGCGACGCCAGCATCGACGTCACCGAGACGATCACCGCTCGGTTCGTGGGTTCCTACAACGGACTCTATCGCACCATTCCGGTCGAGTACCGCACCGCGCAGGGGCTGAACTGGACGCTGGGCGTTTCGCTCCAGAGTGCCCAAGACGATGCCGGCCGGGATTTGCGCACCGAGACGAGCCGCCGGGGCCACTACATCAAGTACAAGATCTGGATCCCGGGCGCGGTGAACGCGACGCGCACGCTGGTACTCCGCTACCACGCGACGAATGGGCTCCGTTTCTTCGACGAGCACGACGAGCTGTACTGGAACGTCACCGGCGACGAATGGGAGGTGCCGATCCAGGCGGCGACGGCGGAGATCGAGCTGCCGCCCGGCACGACCGGTCCGCGGGCGATCGCGTTCAACGGCGTCTATGGCGCCACCGCGCAGGATGCCAGCGTCCAGATAAACGGCAACAGCGTCCGCGTCGCGATGCCACACCTGCTCGGCTACCATGAAGGGCTGACGGCGGTCGTGGGATGGGATAAGGGCGTGATCACGGCGCCGACGGCCGCCGATCGCGCGCTGGCGACCGTGAGCAGCAATTGGCCGCTCCTCATCCCCATCCCCGTTTTCTTGCTCGCGTTCTCCAGCTGGTGGCGGCGCGGCCGCGACCCGCGCCGCCGGCCGATCGCCGTCCAGTACGAGCCGCCGCCGAAGATGACGCCCGCGGAAGCCGGCACGTTGCTCGACAACAGCGCTGACATGCGCGATATCACGGCGACCCTGGTGGACCTGGCCGTCCGGGGTCAGCTGCGCATCGAAGAGCACCAGAACCCGAAGTTGTTTGGATTGTTCGGTGGCGGCGTAGAGTACACCCTGCATCGGCTCACGCAGGGGGAATCCCTCGCGGCCCATGAGTCCCGCGTCTTCGGCGGCATCTTCGACGGTCGGGGCGAAAGTGTCGAGCTCTCAGCACTGAAGGACGAGTTCTACAAAGAGCTCTCGCCGATTCGCGACGCGATCTTCGACGAGTTGACGGGCAACGGCTTTTACCGGGACCGGCCCGACAAGGTGAAACAGAAATGGATGGCGATTGCCGCAGTGTTGGCGCTGTTGATCGGCGTCGGCGGCGCGTATCTGTCGAAGCTGACGCTGCTCACCCCGGTTCCGTTCGTCATCGCCGGCGTCGTTGCGGCGGTCATCGTCGCGATCTTCGCCCAAATCATGCCGGCGCGGACCGAAGCCGGTACGCGGGCGCTGGAGCAGGTGCTCGGATTCGAGGAGTTCCTGCGGCGGGTCGAGGCCGAGCACCTGAAACGCATCATCATCGGGCATCCGGAGCTGTTCGATAAGTACCTGCCCTACGCGATGGCGTTTGGCGTCGAGCAGCAGTTTGCCCGCGCGTTCGAAGGGATCTACACCGAGGCGCCGCGGTGGTACGTGGGTCCCAGCATGATGAATTTCAACGTCGGCCATTTCTCGAGCAGCATGTCACAGCTGTCAACCGCGGCGGGTACGACGATGTCCTCGTCGCCGCGCAGCTCGAGCGGCTCGGGATTCGGCGGCGGCGGAAGTTCTGGCGGTGGTGGAGGCGGGGGCGGCGGCGGAGCGTTCTAGAGGTACTTGAGCCACCAGCTGTTGCGCCGCGATTTGAGATCGGCGTACCAGCGGCAGGGGAAGTAGAGCAGCACGAGCGCGATCGCCCACACGAGATACAGCAGTCCGAGACTCCAAGTGTAGCCGTCCGGAGCGGGCGGGTTGGCCATCGGGTGGTTGGTGAACAGCCACGGGTCCACCGTTCCCGTCCGGATCTTCGAGACAACCAGTGCGAGCGCGTGGATGAGCGGGATGTGCAGGACGTAGTAGAAGAACGGCACCCGGCCGAAGACCGTGAGCCAGCGCGCGACGCGCCCCCGCGCGCGATCCAGCAGCGGGATCAAGGCGATCGTTGGGCCGAGCGTCATGAGCAGGAAGCTCAGCGACGCCGGATACTTGGTCGTGTTCAGGAATGACAACAGCCCTGGCCTGGGCCCCGTCGCGCTCCACGGCTGCGGATCACCGTACACGTTGAAGCCTCGCAGCACCAGGAACAGCGCGATGGCGCCGAGGCCGAGGCGCAGGCAGATCCGGTTGCGCCGAGCCGGCTCCATGGTCAGGACCGTGGCGAAGGCGTATCCCGCGGCCATGACCCCGATCCACGGAATGATCGAGTAGAGCACGATCAGCGGCGTTCCGCCCACGGGCCCGTTGAAGAAGCCGACGTACAGCATCTTCCAAAGCTCTCCGAGCGCCGGGACGTGACTGACCAGCGGCGGCATCAGGGCGTTGTGGAGCGCGATGATGGCCACGCCGATGATGCCAAGGGTCTTGGGCCGGAACCGTACCAACGCCGCCATCAGGATCATGCACCAGCCGATCACCCAGATGACGCCCGCGAGCAGGTAGTGCGCGAAGTCGAAGTTGAAGGTCCAGCAGACGCGGATCACCGTGAGCTCGAGCAACACCAGCCAGACGCCGCGGACGAACAGGAAGCGCGACAGATCGTTGTGCTTGCGTCCGTAAAAGTACGCGCTCGTGCCGGCGAGAAAGATGAACGCGGGAGCCACGAAGTGCGTCACCCAGCGAGTGAAGAAAATCCCCGCCGTGGAGCCACCGGCGGGGAGTCCGGAGTAGACGCGGACGTGGTCGATCGCCATCAGGATCATCACCGCGCCGCGAATCAGATCGATCGAGGCGACGCGGGACGTCGGGGCGATCGGAGCGGCCGGCGTTGGGGCCGCCAATGGCGCACTCATCTGGCGAACATGAGCGGTTTCTGCGAAGCCAGCAAGTCCGAAACTGGTTCAGCCTTAACATCGCTGTGCTATCGCCCGTCTGTTGAACGCCACCCAGAATTCTGACGTGAGACCGGAAGCCGACGCGGTTACGTTTCCCGTTGCAGATTGCCCGGTCGCCATTCCGCGGGGCTCGGGGTCTTAGCCTGCGACGGCCGTTGGCATGTGAACTCTTGTTGGAAGGTGTACGTTCAGGATAGAAGTTTGGGACCACACACCCGTGCCGAACCCGGAGTATGGGGGTAATCCTAGGACATGAACACCACCGCTCGCGTCACGCTGCTGCTGGGCGCGCTGAGTCTGCTCGCGTCCACAGCACAATCCCAATACTTCGGCCGCAACGCCGTCCAGTATAGAACCTTCCAGTTTAAGATCCTGAAAACGCAGCACTTCGACATCTATTTTTACGACAAGGAAGCGGCCGCCGCCGTCCAAGCCGGCCGGATGGCCGAGCGGTGGTACACGCGCATATCGACAGTGCTTCGGCACCAGCTCAGCGGGCGGCAGCCGCTGATTCTCTACTCGGATCACCCCGATTACAATCAGACGAATATCCTTCCGGTCGAGGGGAGCGAAGGCATCACGGAGAGCCTCAAGCGGCGCATCATTCTTCCGTTGGGCGCATCGTTGTCTGAAACCGACCACGTGATCGGTCACGAGCTGACGCACGCGTTCCAGTACGACATCACCGGTGTCGGTCGCGGGAACGTGGCCACAGCCTTCAACCGCGTTCCCCTGTGGTTCATCGAAGGGATGGCCGAGTACGTCTCGCTTGGGAACGTGGATCCTAACACGACGATGTGGATGCGCGACGCGGTCCGGCGCGGCGAGCTCCCGAATTTCAGAGCTCTCGAGAATCCGAGATACTTCCCGTACCGCTGGGGTCAGGCGTTCTGGGCCTACCTCGGCGGCACATACGGCGACGACATCGTCGGCGCCCTGCTCCGGTCGGCCGGCCGCACCGGCAACGTGCAGCTCGCCCTGGAACAGATGACCCACCGGCCGCCCGACAGTCTCATCGCCGATTGGCATCGCGCCCTCACCGATGCGGCGCAGCCGGTCGCGGTGGCGACGGGTATCACGTTGCCCACTGACCGCGCACAGCGGATGCAGGCGCGGCTGACGCCCGCCACGACCTCCGGCGCGCGCGCGCTGGTGAGCCCAGGGAAAGAACAGCACTACAATCTCGCCCCAGCGTTGAGCCCCGATGGCTCGCGCATGGTGTACATCTCGGACGCCGGACTCTTCTCGTTCGACATATACCTCGCCAACGCCGAGGACGGCCACACGATCCGCAAACTCGTGTCCTCGACTCGCGATCCGCATCTCGAGAGCATGCAGTTCATCAACTCGGCCGGCGCATGGGATGCCGACGGCAGCCGCTTCGTGTTCGGTGCGATCGTGACCGGCGACCCGGCGCTTCGCATCGTGAAGGGCGATAACGGCGACGTGATTAAGGAGATCAAGTTCCCGTCGTTCGGCGAGATCTTCAATCCGACGTGGTCGCCCGACGGAAAGATGATTGCCTTCAGCGCACAGGTCGGCGGCCTTACCGATCTCTTTACGTACGACCTCGAGAGCGGCCAGCTGCAGCGTTTGACCGATGATCCCTACGCCGACCTCGAGCCGGCGTGGTCACCGGACGGATCGCAGATCGCGTTCGTCACCGATCGGTTCACCACGTCGCTGGAGCAGCTGTCCTACGGCGATTATCAGCTCGCCGTGATCGACGCGCGGCCGGGCGGCCAGATCCGGCAGCTCCCGCATCTGCCTCATGCGAAGCACATCAATCCGCAATGGAGTCCCGACGGTCGGAGCCTTTATTTCCTCGGCGATCCGGGCGGGATCACGAACGTGTTCCGCCTGTCACTCGCCAGTGGCGGCATTACGCAGGTGACGAACGTCTTTAGCGGCGTCAGCGGCATCACCTCACTGAGCCCGGCGCTCAGTGTCGCGCAACGGGCGCCCCGCGCAGTCTTCACGGTCTACACAGGTGGCGGCTACGCCATCCAGGCGATTGACGACCTCCGGGCGCTCGAGGGCGGACCCATTACGCCGCTGCCCAAGTCGGCCGCGGCGCTGCCGCCGCTCGACCGCGCCGAGATCGGGACCGGCATCGCGACGATGATCTCGGATCCAACGCCCGGGCTGCCCCCGGTAGGGGCGGTCGCTCTTAACAGCGCGATCAAGGAGTATCATGCGAAGCTGTCGCTCGATTTCATCGCCCAGCCCAGTCTGGCAGTCGCGGCCGACCGGTTTGGCACCTACGTCGGCGGTGGGCTCACGCTGTACTGGAGCGACATGCTCGGCGACCATAACCTCGTGACGATGGCGCAGGTCAACGGCAGGATCGCGGACTTTGCGGCGCTCGCGGCGTACAACAACCGCAAGTCTCGACTGAACTGGGCCATCGGCGCCCAGCAGATCCCGTACATCACCGGGAGATTCAGCTTCCCGACCGATGCGAACGGCACCCAATGGCAAATCTTGGACCGCTTCAAGACGACGTACCGCGAGGTAAGCGGCATCGCAGCGTATCCTTTCAACCGCTCGCAGCGGGTCGAGTTCGCGGCGGGCGTGCAAAACATCACGTTCGCCGAGGAGATCGATTCCGCTGGGTACAATCGATTCACGGGGCAGGTGTTCAACAGCAGGACCCACCTGCCCCCGCCGGCGCCTGGGCTGAACCTAGGCGTGGCGAGCGCTGCGCTCGTGCACGACAATGCGTATTTCGGCGCGACGAGCCCTATTCTGGGCAGCCGCTGGCGGCTCGAGATCACTCCGACGTTCGGCAGCCTCAAATTCGTCACCGCGCTGGCGGACTACCGCAGGTACGTGATGCCCTTCCGACCGTTCACACTGGCGGGACGCATCATGCACATCGGCCGTTACGGCAACGATGGCGAGCGCCTGTACCCGCTGTTCATCGGCTACCCGAGTTTGGTGCGCGGGTATGACATCGGCAGCATCGCCGCAAACGAATGCAACTCCGGCTCTACGTGCCCCATCTTCGATCAGCTGCTTGGGAGCAGGATCCTCGTGGCGAACGCCGAGCTGCGGTTCCCACCCCTCGGATTGCTCGGCGCCGGTGGTGGCTATTACGGAATCCTGCCGATCGAAGCCGGGATCTTCTATGATGCGGGTGTTGCGTGGGACGCAACCCACGGAGCGCAACTCTTCGGGGCGAGCGGCGCCAATTCGCGCAAGCTCGTCCGCAGCGCAGGCGTATCATTCCGCCTGAACCTGCTCGGCTACGCGATCGGCCAGATGGACGTCGTGCACCCGTTCGATCGGCCGCAGAAAAACTGGCTGCTGCGGTTCAGTCTGACCGAAGGCTTCTGATCAAGGCACCGGCAATCCGCTTGGCACCGAGGCCGGCACGATTCCAGAAAGATCGCGCGCCCTGGGATCTGTGAGCGACTTGAGGAAGGCCACGAGCTGGTGTTGCTCGGCATCCGTCAACTGCAGCGGAGTCCGGAGCGTGGACTCGAGCGTCTTGAGGATGTCGTCGATCGTCGCCTGATCACCATGGTAGCTGCTCTGCACCGCCGCCGGCAGCGTGGCGGGATTGAAATTGCGCAACGACTTCGGCACGTCGTTATAATGCGCGACCACTGATTCGAGCGTCGGGAACGAGCCGTTGTGAAAGTACGGCGCGGTCAGCTCGACGTTCCGCAGTGGCGGCACGCGGAACGCGAACCTGTAGAAATCATTGTTGGGAAGCTCACCGCGGCCGAGGTCGAGCGGCGCGCCCCGCCCTACACCGGGGCCGAGCTGCGGAACCCCACTGTTGGAGAAGGACTGCCCGCCCAGGAGGGGGCCGTTGTGGCAACTCACGCAACGCGCCCGCGTGAAGAACAGAATCCCGCCGCGTTTCTCTTCGACGCCGAGTGCGTTGTCTTCGTGACGCAGGTAATGGTCGAACGGGGAACTGGTCTTCATCAGCGAGGCCATCTGAAAAGCTGCGATCGCATTCGCGGCCTGACCAAACGTGAGCATGGACTGCGGCAGGTCGCGATAGGCCGCGTTGAAGAGGGTGACGTATTCCGGGATGGCAAGCAGGCGCTGCATGATGGCCCGCCAGATTTGGTCCGGCTGACTGTCGGCGAACTGCGCCAGCTCGTTGGGATTGCCGAAGACGTCGACGTCGCCAGGATTGCCGCGCATTTCCCGGCGGTTGAGTACCGGCATCATGGCCTGCGCGGCGATCACGTTCGACAGGTCTAGCGGAATTCCGACCTCGGGCGGCTGCTGGCCGAAGCGGCTCAGCCGGCCGTCCCAGAAGACGTAGGATAATCCGATCGCGCTGTTGAGAAGAGATGGTGCGTTGCGGGGCACGAAGCTGCGTCCCGGACCCAGGGTGCGAGCCGTGCCGGTACCCGTCCCACCCGTCCCAATCGCGATCGGTAGACCGTCGGTGGCGTGCAGCGCCGGCTCATGACAAGTGGCACACGAGATATCGCGATTGCCGCTCAGGATCTTGTCGAACATCAGCACCCGCCCGAGCGCGACCAGCGCCGGGTCTTGCCAGGGCGGCTCGGCAATCGGCACCACACTCCACTGGCCGATGCTGCGCCGCAGCTGCGCATCGAGCGATTCCGGAAAGCCCGTCGTGGGCGGCGTTTCGTCGCACGCCGCCGCCAGCAGGAGTGCGGCGACACACAGCGGTCTGACGGAAAGAGTCATCGTGTACCTCCGCGCCGGCTCAATGAATCGGCAGCGACAGCGAGATCTGATGAGTAGAGGTATTGACGTCGACCAGGCTCAGCGGACCACTCGGAACCGCGAGGATCGCCCCGCTCGAGACCGCAAGGTCGCGAGCACCTACGACGAACTGGCCGTCGAAGCCGGGGCGGCCGGCGCCTTTCATGACGCGGCCGCGATACCGCAGCTCGAGCTCCGGGAACCGGAGCGTCAGACCCCAGGTCGGCGACCACTCGAGCCAACCGGTGCGCAGCGAACGCTGCGTGAGCTCGACATGGTCGGTCTGTTGCAACCGATAGTTGATGGAGCGCACCATCAACCCGAGCTGCAGGCCGAGCCCCTTCGGCGAGCCGTCCAGAGCGATGTCGCGACCCACGCCGATGCGGAACACGGCGTTGGAGAATGTGAACCGGTTTTCGACCGTCTTGCCGCCCGCGGCGATCGTGTCGCCCCCGAGGGTGGCGGTCGGAGCGATCGCGTCAGCCCACGTGTAGCTGCGAATCGGCTCGTAAATCGCATCGACGCCGAACGTCGCTGGACCCAGCACCTTGGACAGTCCCACGCCGAGGTTGTAGGCATAGGAGCGCCCCGGATCCCACGGAATCACGGCGACATTCGTGATGTCATAGTTCGGAAGCTTGGGGTGCGTGGCGCGATTGACGGTCGCGACCCAACCGATGCGCCAACCGGGCGTCGCGAGCGGGATCTGGTACTCGAGCTGGGCGCCCCACGTGTTGGTATGATCGAAGTTGTGGTCGGTGCGCGGTTGCACGACGAAGTGCTGCAATCCGGGATCCCAAAACTGATCCGCATAGAGGACGTTGTGCGTCGCTGCGAAGCGGTTATGGAGGACGACCGCCTCGAGGGTCCGCGCGCCACGCTCGCCGGGCCATTCCTTCAACGCGCCCATCCGCAAATCGATGGCATGGCCGGTTTGTGCGACTCGAATACTGCCATTGTAGAGCAAGTCGACGCCGTCCAGCGCATGGAGCCCCGTCCAGAGCGCGCTGGCACCAATGGAGAGGTTGCTGCCCGGCCAGCTCCGTCCAATCATTCCGAACGCATACTGGTTGCCGTGCGTCCGCAAATCGGGACCGGGGATTTGTGCCCCGCCGGCCGGGCGCAGCACGCCCGGCGGGGGGACGATGCCACCCTGTTGCGGCGGGCGACTGGGGTCGACCTGTTGCAGCACGAGCGCGAGGCCGCCGTACCAGTTCGCGCTGCGTGCCAGCAAGGCGAACGGCAGCGAACGGCCGCCGCCGGCATTGCCCGACACACTGTAGACCGTGGGCGCGCTGAAGAAACGGGACGCGCGCAGCCGCGCCGTCGTCGCTGGGTTGGCGAATGGATCTCCCAGCGAGTCCGGGAGCGCGATCGACACCCCGCCCATGCCCAGATTGTTGGATGGGAAGATTTGGAACTGATCACCCTGTGCAATGGGGATTGTCTTGATCGGTATCAGTTGCGCAGATGCGGGACTGACGAGACAGATGAGCGGAACGACGAGACAAACGGCCCGGAGGCCGGAGGGCAGCATAGACACCTCGACGGAGAAGGGTCCCTTTGGTAAGGATACCAAGCCAGGCCCCCGTCGCGTCACCAGAGGCGCGCGAAACGTCATAACCGGATGGAGCCATGAAACAGCGTGAACTAGGGAGTCGGGAGGGGGGCCTTCGGGTATCTGCTTTGGGCTTGGGATGCATGGGTATGTCGGACTTCTACGGAAGCCGGGACGATACAGAATCCATTGCGACAATTCACCGTGCCCTCGATTTGGGTATCAACTTTCTCGACACAGCCGATGTCTATGGCCCCTTTACCAACGAGGTCCTGGTTGGGAAGGCGATCAAAGGGAAGCGCCAGGGGGTCATCCTGGCCACGAAATTCGGCAATGTGCGGGCTCCGGACGGCAAATTCATCGGCCAGAACAGCAGGCCCGAGTACGTCAAGGCCGCATGCGATGCCTCGCTGGGACGCCTCCGCGTCGACCACATCGATCTGTACTATCAGCACCGGGTCGATCGCGCCGTGCCTATCGAGGAGACCGTCGGTGCGATGGCGGATCTGGTGGAGGAAGGAAAGGTGCGGTTCCTCGGGCTCTCAGAGGCGTCCGCCCAAACGCTGCGCCGCGCTCACGCGGTACATCCCATCTCCGCACTGCAGACGGAATACTCGTTGTGGACCCGCGACGTCGAGGACGAGATCCTGCCAACCGTTCGCGAGCTCGGCATCGGCTTCGTCGCCTACAGTCCGCTCGGCCGCGGCTTCCTCACGGGCCAGATCAAGCGACCGGAAGACATTGCCGAGGACGATTGGCGCAAGAACCATCCGCGTTTTCAGGGGGAGAACTTCCAGAAGAATCTCGATCTTGTCCGGCGCGTCGAAGCGCTCGCGCGCCAGAAACGGTGCACACCCGGCCGGCTCGCGCTTGCATGGCTGCTCGCCAAGGGGGACGACATCGTCCCGATTCCCGGCACCAAGCACCGCAAATATGTGGAAGAAAACGTCGGCGCCCTCAACGTGACGTTGTCGGGCGCCGAGCTCGCGCAGATCGAAGGCGTGGGTACCGCCGCAGGCGCGCGCTACCCCGAGGGCGGGATGCGCACGGTCAACGGCTAGCCGGCACGCTGCCCTCAGCGGCTTGCTCCAACGTGGCGAGATCGAGCTTCTTCATCTGGAGGAGTGCCTGCATGACGCGATTTGCCTTCTTGGGATCCTTGTCGGTCATCAGCTTCCCGAGCGCTGTCGGCACGATCTGCCAGGAAAAGCCGAACTTGTCCTTGAGCCATCCGCACTGGCTCTCTTGCCCGCCGCCGGACGTCAGCTTGTTCCAGTAGTCGTCGATTTCTTGTTGATTCTCACAGCTCACGACGAATGAAAAGGCTTCGCTGAATTTGAACAAGGGACCGCCGTTCAGGGCCGTGAACTGCTGACCCTCGAGCTGGAAGCTCACGACCATCACGGAGCCTTTGGGGCCCGGCCCCGCGTCGCCGTAGCGACTGACACTGAGGATCCGGGAATTCTTAAAGACCGAGGTGTAGAATTGCGCCGCCTCCTCGGCGTTGTTGTCGAACCAGAGGAATGGCGTGATCTTCTGCATGGGATTCTCCTTCGTCGTCAGGTTACGCGGTTAACAGCTCTTCCAGCCGGTCGTAGCTCGCCTCCAAGCCTTTCGTCGCGCCCATCTTGATGGCGGCGTCCCGTGCTTCGCGCGACGCGTAGCGGACTGTCGTGCTGAGCGTAGTCTTGCCGCTGGTCTCGACGAGCTCCGTGGTCACGAGCGTCTCGCCGCCCGTCCAGTAGTCCTCATACACCTCCGTGGCGACGATGCGCGAGGGCCGCACGATTTCTTGGAACGTTCCCCCCATCCCCATCTCACGGCCGTCGGCATTGCGCCAGCCATAGCGATACTTTCCGCCAACCCGCAGGTCGATCTGGCATACCGGCATCGTCCACCCGGGCGGACCCAGGAGCCACCGTTGCACCAGTTCGGGTTTGGTCAGGGCGTCGAACACCATACCCCGCGGCGCGGCGAATTCCCGCGTCATGACGAGCTCGCGCTCGGATGGAGTCGTAACTTTGAGGGCCGCCGTCTGTTTCATTTGGTTCTCCTCTTTTTCGGCTTGGGCTTAACCTCGTCCAACAGCGCGTGCACTGTCTTTTTCTGTCTGATCGTGAACTCCTGAAGCACGGCGTCGAGCCGCTTGAAATTCCCTTCCCAGATACGGCGGTAGCGTTCGATCCAGTCTGTCGCTTCGGCCAGCGGGCGGGGCTCCAGACGCCGCGGCCGGCGCTGCGCCTCGCGACCGCGGGAAATCAGCCCGGCGCGCTCCAGCACCTTAAGATGTTTCGAGATAGCCGGCTGGCTCATGTCGAATGGCGCCGCCAGCTCGTTGACCGACGCCTCCCCCGCCGCGAGCCGGGCCAGAATCGCCCGGCGCGTGGGATCGGCCAGGGCCGCGAACGTCGTATCCAGATTATAACCTGTTGGTTTCATAACTGAGTGGTAATATACAGTGGGCCATCCCGCTGTCAAGGCTTATCGTTCGGGAGTGCAAATCGCGACCTGGAACGTCAACGGCATTCGGGCCCGCGCGGCGCAGCTGTGCGAATGGCTGCAGACCGATCAACCGGACGTCGTCTGCCTGCAGGAGCTCAAGGCCACGGCTGCGCAGATCCCCGCCGAGTGCAGAGTCCCGGACTATCATGCGTACTGGCACACCCTAAAGGGCTATTCGGGCGTGTCATTACACGTCCGCAAAGACCTCTTCGCCGTCGATCCGGTCTTCAGCCATCCGCCGTTCGACA
>WNFB01000705.1_pt1 | contig 27644 bp, 26 predicted proteins | sample 5400501 | NCBI WGS metagenome assembly WNFB01 (sample SAMN13153341, study PRJNA577476) | soil metagenome | isolation source: 200 cm saprolite under Douglas fir tree site 2 hole 1 | place: USA:California | collected 2015-04-18
AAGACGACCGTCCAGCCGTTCATCCACGATGGCAGCGAGCAGTCGCCCAACCTCAGCGGCGGCAGCCGCCCGCCCGTGGTGTACAACGGCGACACTGGGCGCATCACCCGGCAGACCGATCAGGCAGCCCAGCTGCAGGTCAACGTCTCGGGTGACCATCTGAAGAATGTGTTCGACGACCTGGCGCAGCTGGAGTACGACCTGAACAACAGCCCAGTTCGCTCCTCCGGCGCCATCAGCGCGCTGCATCCGGCCAGCAGCGTCACGTCGGGCGCGCCGGGAACCGTGATGACGTTCTCGATCAACGGCGTCAAGATCGGCAATCCCCTGACGCCTGTCCCAATCACGATTAACGGGACCAGCTACAACGTTGTTGGCTTCCCGCCCAACACGCCCATTACGAAGGTCGTCGACCAGATCAACGCCCAAAGCAATCAGACTGGTGTTGTGGCGAGCATCGACCGCAACGGCGTGCTGGTGCTGCAGAACGGGACTCCGGGCGCTAGGCCCATCGTCGTCAACATGGTGGACAAGGTCACTACCGACGTTAACGGCAACGACGTAACTGGCGGCAGGGGCGTCCCGGTGCCCACCGGCGGGCGCACCCCCGAGGACGTAGGGCTGACCGATGCCATCGACAACTCCATCGGATCGGTAGACGTGGTGGCGCTGGACTCCGACCTGGACAAGATGCAGTCGCTGCGGGCGCAGATCGGGGCCAAGACGAACCGGGTGGATGAGGGCCAGGCGCGGCTCACCAGCCTGGGCCTGACCCTGACGGGGCTTGATTCCAAGATTGAGGACATCGACATGGCGAAAGCCATATCTGATCTCGCGAGCCGGCAAACGGCGCTGCAGGCAGCCCTGGGAGTAGCGGCAAAGACGCTGCCCCCGACGCTGCTGGATTTCCTGAGGTAGGTAGGTAAAAAAGGAGCCGCATGATTACATTTAGCAAGGAAGCGACCGAGAAGATTGCGGTCGACTCGCGCCAGATCGTCACCTTCAACTCAGGCCTCATCGGCCTGCCTCAGCTCAAAGTGTTTGCGCTGATCGAGGACGAAGAGAGCCTGCCCATTCGGCTGCTCCAGTGCGTGTCCACGCCTGAGTTCGTGTTCATCGTGATCAATCCGTTCACGATCTACCCCAACTACGACGTGGAGATCTCGGACGAGGACGCGGCCGAGCTGGGCGTGGCCTCGGCGGCCGATGTGCTTGTGCTGGCCATTGTGACCGTGCCCGAGGACATTCGCTTCGTGACGGCCAACCTGCTTTCGCCGATTGTCATCAACATGCGCAACAAGCGCGCGAAGCAGATCCTGTTATCTGACACGGACTACCCGATTAACTACCGCGTGCTGCGGGATGCCCCGGTGGAGAGGAGGAGCGGCCGCCTCCAAGTGGCTAGCTAGAGCCTATGCTCATCCTCACACGTAAAGTCAACGAACGGGTCATCATCGGCTCGGAAGTCGAGATCACCATCCTGAAAGTAAGTCGGGATAAGGTGAAGCTGGGCATCAAAGCGCCGGAGTCGGTGATGATCCAGCGCAACGAGCTTCTGCAGTCCATAGGTCAAGAGAACCGCCGCGCCGCGGTGGGTCCTCTGAACGGCCTGGAGCGGCTCCTCCCAGCGCTCCGCCAGCAGCTCCAAGGAGCCTGAATACAGGGATCAGCGTCCACATATAGGGAGGCTCCCTAATGCCTCCCCAACAACCGGACGAGATACTGGTCTCGCGGCGCAGGAGGCGTCGACCGGGTTGAAAGGAGGTCAGCAGGCATCGCTATTTCCATTGAGCACGCTTTGGATCGAGCTGTGGCTGAGGACTACTTCGGCCAGGTCGCCGAGCTTACTCGATCGATCGACTTGCTGGCTCTGCAAAGAGTCGTGAGCGTCCTGCGCGATGCGCGGGAGCGCGGCGCCTGCGTCTTCATTTTTGGTAACGGCGGGAGCGCCGCCACGGCCTCCCACATGGCTGCCGACCTGACCAATGCCCCCCGGCGCGCCGGCCAGAAGCCGCTGCGTGTCTTCAGCTTGGCGGACAACATGGCCTGCCTCAGCGCGCTGGCCAACGATGAGGGGTACGAGCACACCTTCGCCAGCCAGCTGGACGCTCACGTGCGAGCCGGCGACGTTGTCGTGGCTATCTCGGCCAGCGGCAACTCACCCAACCTGCTCGGCGCCATCGAGCTGGCCAAAGCGCGCGGAGCCACCACCGTCGGCTTGGTTGGCTTTGATGGCGGCGACCTTCGCCACTTGGCCGAGGAAGTGGTATTCGTGGCATCCCCAATCGGCGCCTACGGACCAGTCGAGGACGTGCACCTGATGCTCGGCCACATCATCACCACGTGTCTGTGCAATGCGTAGCCTGGTAACTGGCGGCGCCGGTTTCATCGGCAGCCACCTGGTAACGGCGCTCATCGAGCGCGGGCAGCAGGTGACGGTGATCGATAACTTCTCCACCGGCCGGCCCACTAACCTGGGCCACCTTGACGGCTCGCCACTGCTGAGCGTGGTTGAGGCCGACGTGGCCGACCTGGCTGCCATTCGGCCGCATCTCCACGGTGTGGATTGGGCGTTCCACCTGGCAGGGCTGGCTGACATCGTGCCCTCAATCAGCCAGCCGCTGGCTTACCACCACAGCAACGTGGATGGCACCGCGGCCGTGCTCGAGGCGGCGCGTCAGGGCGGTGTTCGCCGCTTTATGTACGCGGCCTCGTCCACCTGCTACGGCCTGCCGGATGTGTTTCCGACGCCCGAGACAGCAGCTATTCGACCGCAGTATCCCTATGCCCTGACCAAGTGGACGGGCGAGCAGTATGTGCTGCACTGGGGGCAGGTATACGGGCTGCCGAGCGTGAGCCTGCGGCTGTTCAACGTCTACGGCCCGCGCTCGCGGACCAATGGCACCTATGGCGCGGTGTTCGGCGTGTTCCTGGCGCAGAAGCTGGCCGGCAAGCCTTTCACCGTCGTGGGCGATGGTAACCAGACGCGCGATTTCACCTTCGTCACGGACGTGGTGGAAGCATTCATTGCGGCTGCCGAGTCGACCGTTGCCGGCGATGTGTTCAACGTCGGCTCAGGCGGGACGTACAGCATCAACCGGCTGGTGGAGCTGCTGGGCGGCCCAGTGGTCCACATTCCGAAGCGGCCCGGCGAGCCCGACTGCACGTTTGCCGACACGAGCAAGATCCGCTCGACGCTGGGCTGGCAGCCATCGGTGAGCTTTGAAGCGGGTGTAGCCGAGATGCTGAAGCACATCGATAACTGGCGTGAGGCTCCGGTGTGGGACGTCAACTCGATTGCCGAGGCGAACCGCGATTGGTTCGCGTTCCTCGGCAATCTGGAGCAGCCAATCAGGAGCGCAGCGTGATCACACTCGAACCGGTTGTCCGTGGCACGAACGGCAAGAACGGCCACTGCTCGAAAACGAGCAAGACGCTGCCGATCGAGGAGCTAGGGCTCCGCCTGGATGCGCTGAAAGCGGCGGGCCAGCGGGTTGTCCACTGCCATGGCGTGTTCGATCTGCTCCACCCCGGCCACATCCGCCATCTGCAGGAAGCCAAGCGTATGGGCGACCTGCTGGTGGTGACCCTCACGCCGGACCGCTACGTGAATAAGGGCCCCCACCGGCCGGCTTTTACCGAAACGCTGCGTGCTGAGGTGCTCGCCGCCCTGGACATGGTCGACTTCGTGGCCATCAATCGCTGGCCTACGGCCGTCGAAGCCATTCACCTGCTGCGGCCCGACATCTACGTGAAGGGTAAGGACTATCAGGAGGCGACCCAGGACGTCACCGGCGGCATCCTGCTCGAAGCCGAGGCAGTCGCTTCGGTCGGCGGCCGGATCCAGTTCACGGACGACATCACGTTCAGCAGCTCGAACCTGATCAACCGCTATCTGCCGGCGTTCTCCCCTGAGGTAAACGAGTACCTGCAGCAGTTGCGCGAGCGGTATTCGGCGGACGACATCAAGGGCTACTTGGAAGAGCTGGCCTCACTCAAGGTAGTGGTCCTTGGCGAAGCGATCCTGGACGAGTACGTCTACTGCGAGCCGCTGAACAAATCAGGCAAAGAAACCATCCTGGCCATGCGGCACTTGTCGCGAGAGATGTACGCCGGCGGCAGCCTGGCCGTTGCCAACCACCTGGCGGACTTCTGCAGCAGCGTCGAGCTGGTGAGCTACGTCGGCAACAGCAACGCTCATGAGGACTTCATGCGCGCGAACCTGAGGCCGAACGTCAAGCCGTTCTTCTTCGGGAAGGCTAACTCGCCGACGGTGCTCAAGCGCCGCTACGTCGACGGCTACTCGCTGACGAAGCTGTTCGAGGTGTATGAGATCAACGACGAGCCGTTGGCCGAGAACGAAGGGTCGCAGCTGTGCGCGGCGCTGGAAGATCGCCTGGCGGATTGCGATCTGGCCATCGTGTGCGACTTCGGCCACGGCTTGATCACGACACCAGCCATTCAGCTGCTGCAGGAACGCGCTCCCTTCCTCGCGGTGAACACCCAGATTAACGCTGCGAACCTCGGCTTCCACACAATCTCGAAGTACTCGCGGGCCGACTACGTGTGCATCCACGAGGGCGAGCTGCGGCTGGACTATCGCAACCGCAAAGAGGACATCCGCAGTCTGGTGGCCAACCTGTCGAGCCAGTTGGAGTGCCCCACCGTGATGGTGACGCTGGGCAAGCGCGGCAGTGCCGTGTACCGGCCCGACGAAGACTATGTGGAAGGTCCGGCGCTCGCACTGCGCGTCGTGGACCGGGTGGGTGCGGGTGACGCCGTGTTCGCCATCACGTCGCTGTGCGCGTCCAAGGGCATGCCCTTGGACCTGATCGGCTTCCTCGGTAACGTGGTGGGCGCCCAGGCCGTGAACATCGTGGGCAACAGCTCGTCCATCGATCGGCCGGCCGTATTCAAAACCATCGATTCCCTGCTGAAGTAACTGCTGACCATGGCGGGACTTCCGAAAGTACTTGTCACCGGCGGCGCTGGCTACGTCGGCAGCGTGCTGGTACCCAAGCTCCTCGAGTCTGGCCATGAGGTGCGCGTACTGGACCTGTACCTGTATGGCGATGGCGTGTTGGACGGGGTGGCGGACCATCCTTGCCTGCACCAGATCAAGGGCGACATTCGCGATCGGGCGCTGCTCGAGCGCGTGCTGGTGGGCTGTGACGCCGTCATCCACCTGGCGTGCATCTCCAACGATCCCAGCTTCGAGCTCGATCCCGATCTCGGCAAGTCGATCAATTACGACGCCTTCGGACAGCTGGTGGACATCGCCAAGGACAGCGGCGTCAAGCGCTTCGTGTACGCTTCGTCGTCCAGCGTCTACGGCATCAAGGACGAGCCGAACGTGACGGAAAAGCTGCCGCTCGAGCCGCTGACCGACTACTCGAAATACAAGGCCATGTGCGAGGACGTGCTGCACGCGAAGCGTGCGCCAGGCTTCGCCACGCTGATCCTGCGACCGGCCACGGTGTGTGGCTACTCGCCGCGGCTGCGGCTGGACCTGACGGTCAACATTCTGACCAATCTGGCCGTGAACCGGCGCGAGATCACCGTCTTCGGCGGCGGCCAGATGCGGCCCAACATCCACATCGAGGACATGACCGATCTATACGTCCAGTCGCTCGAGTGGAGCGACGAGCAGATCGACGGCAAGGTCTACAACGCCGGGTACCACAACCACACCGTGAGCGAAATCGCCGAGACGGTGCGCACCGTGGTCGGTCCGGACGTGGACATCGTCACCACGCCCACCGACGACAACCGCTCGTATCACATCTCCTCGGAACGCATCAAGAACGACCTCGGTTTCGAGGCCCGGCACTCAATTGAGGACGCGGTGCGCGACCTCACGTCGGCCTTCCAGGCCGGCAAGATCCCCGACTCCCTGGCTGACCCGCGCTACTTCAACATCAAGCGCATGCAGCAGGTAGCGCTGAGGTGACGGTCGCGACGGCCGTCCCGTACGTCGACCTGGCGCTCCAGCATGCCCCGCTCAAGGCCGAGATCCTGGCGGCGGTGGAACGGGTGCTGGACAGCGGCCAGTTCGTGCTCGGCCAGGAGGTCAAGCAGTTCGAGCAGGAATTCGCTCGGTTGTGTGGCACTAGCTACGCGGTGGGCGTGAACTCGGGGACGGACGCGTTGGTCCTCGCTCTGCGAGCTTTCGACATCGGGCTGGGGGACGAAGTCATCACGCCGCCGAATTCGTTCGTCGCGTCGACCAGCTGCATCGCGCTGGTTGGCGCGCGGCCGGTGTTTGTCGACGTGCGGGACGACCTCAACATCGATCCGGAGCTTATAGAGGCTGCTATCACGCCCCGAACGAAAGCGATTCTGGTCGTGCATCTTACGGGCCGCCCGTGCGCCATGGACCGTATCTGCGAGGTGGCAGCCCGCCACGGGCTGCACGTGCTGGAGGACGCCGCCCAGGCTGTTGGCGCTCAGTACGGGGGCCGCCCAGTCGGCTCATTTGGGGAGATCGGCTGCTTCAGCTTGCACCCACTCAAGACGCTCAATGCCTGCGGCGACGCCGGCGTGCTGACAACGTCTCGCCCTGACCTGTACGAGCGCTTGACGCACCTCCGCAACATCGGACTGCGAAACCGGGACGACGCCATTGAGTGGAGCGGCAACTCTCGGCTGGACACCCTGCAGGCGGCCATCCTGCTCGTTAAGCTCAAGTATCTCCATGAGTGGACCGCCCGGCGGCGGGAGAATGCCGCCTTCTACCAGGGCAAGCTCAAAGATGTCGTCCGCGTCCCAGTGGATGCTCCCGGGGAATGCGCTGTGTACCACACGTTCGTCATCCAAGCGGAACGGCGTGACGCGTTGAAAGCGCACATAGAGCGGCTGGGCGTCGGCAGCGCCATCCACTATCCGATTCCAATCCATCTGACCACGATCGGCCGCTCACTCGGGTACGGCGCACGCGAGTTTCCGGTCACTGAGCGGCTGGCGGGAGAAATCCTCAGCCTGCCGATCCACCAGGACCTCAGCAGGGACGAGCTGGCGCATGTGGCAGAAGCCGTCATCCACTTCTATCAAGGAGGGCACTAGCCCGTTGAACGCAGTACGCATGCGTGTCGAGTACTCGTATCTCGGCCGCCAGTTCGCTGAGATTGACGAGACACTCGATCGCATTCGCGCTCTGGTGCGCTCGGGCGACTTCACCTTGGGCCAGCCCGTGGCCGAGTTTGAGCGCCGCTTTGCCAAGCTCCAGGGCGCAAGATACGCGATTGGAGTTAACTCCGGGACCGACGCCATCGCGTTGTCGCTAAAGGCGCTGGGGGTCGGCCCTGGCGACGAGGTAATCACCGCTGCGAATACTTTTATCGCCACCGCGGGGGCTATCGTCCAGGTCGGTGCGCGTCCGGTCTTCGTGGACGTGGATGAGACCTACAACATCGATCCCAACCAGATCGAGCGCGCGATCACCTCACGTACGAAGGCGCTGCTGCCGGTGCACCTGTGCGGCCGGCCGGCCGACGTTCCGGCCGTGCTCGACATTGCCCGACGGCACGACCTGCCGGTGGTCGAGGACGCGGCCCAGGCGATCAACGCCGCCATCGATGGCACGTTCGTCGGGAACTTTGGCGTAACGGGGTGCTTCAGCTTGCATCCGCTCAAGAACCTGAACGTCTGGGGTGACGGCGGCATCATCGTCACTAATTCCCCGGAAGTCGAGCAGCGGCTGCGGCTGATTCGAAATCACGGTCTCGCTAACCGAGATGTGGTCGAGATCTTCGGGGTGAACAGCCGGCTGGACAGCCTGCAGGCGGTGGTCGGGTTGAGCCTCATCGATCAGGCGGTGGATATCACCAACGCACGAATTGCCAATGCCCAGCGCTATGACGCGGCTTTCGCCGACCTGGCGCCGCACGTCACGCTGCTGCCACGCAGCGCGCGAATCCGCGAGGTGTACCACACCTACGTCATCCAAGCGCAAGACCGTGACGATCTCCTGGCCTTTCTGCTGGACCATGACATTGAGGCCAAGGTGCATTACCCGACGTCCCTGCACCTCCAGCCGGCTTCGCGTCAGCTCGGTTACAAAGAGGGTGACTTCCCTGTGGCGGAGGCGCAGGCTCGGTCCATCCTGACGCTGCCAGTGCATCAGCACCTGGAGCGCGATGAGGTGGAGTACGTCATTGGCTGCGTGCGCCAGTTCTACGGGTTTTAGCCAGGGTAAAGGCAGCCGTTAATTAAAGAGATGGAGCTGATCCCTGAACTTGCCCTGCGTCTGCTGCGGGACATGCTGCTCATCAGGCGCACCGAGGAACGAGTTGCCGAAGTCTACCCTGAGCAGGAGATGCGCTGTCCGGTGCACTTGTGCATCGGACAAGAGGCAGTACCCGCGGGCGTCTGCTCGAACCTGACCCGCGAGGACTATGCGATGGGCGGCCACCGCGCCCACGGCCACTATCTGGCCAAGGGCGGTGATCTGGCTGCCATGATCGCCGAGTTTTACGGCAAGGCCAGCGGCTGCTCGGGCGGGATCGGCGGCTCTATGCATCTCATGGACCTAGCGGCCGGCTTTTTGGGCGCAACGCCCATCCTCGGCAGCACGATCCCAATCGCCGTGGGTGCCGCCTTGGGGTCCGTTATGCGCGGCGAGGATCGGGTTACGGTGGCTTTCTTCGGCGATGCCGCAACCGAGGAAGGCGCCTTCCACGAGAGCTTGAATTTCGCTGCCCTGCGAAAGCTGCCGATTGTCTTTGTGTGCGAGAACAACCTGTACTCCGTCCAGTCGCCGATGTCAGTGCGCCAGCCGGCGACTCGCGAGATTTACCAGCTGGCCCAGGGCCATGGAATCGAAAGCCGACAGTCAGATGGCAACGACGTCTTGGCCGTGTACGAGCTGGCCAAAAGCGCGGTCGAGAAGGCGCGTTCTGGCGGCGGCCCTACCTTCCTGGAGTTCATGACCTACCGCTGGCGAGAACACTGCGGCCCGAACTTCGATCATGAAGTCCGCCCCTACGAGGACTACGAGCTGTGGCTGCGGCGCTGTCCTATCGAGCGCCTGCGGAGCACCATGCTCGCATCCGGACTGGTCGCGGCGGAGCTGAATGCTGTGGCCACCTCAGTTGAGTTTGAAGTTGAAGCCGCTCTGGCGGTTGCCAAGGCAGGCCCTTTCCCGAAAGCGGAGCTCCTGTTGGAGGGCGTTTATGCCGCTTGAGCTTCTGGACCGGCCGGGGGCAGCGGCTGAGCCGGCGTCCTCGCGACAGCTGACGTTCGCGCAGGCGTTGAACGAAGCCGTCGATCAGTGCATGGCCCGCGATCCGTCCGTGTACCTGATGGGCCTGGGCGCACCGGACCCGAAAGGCATCTTTGGGTCAACCAACGGGCTGCAGTCGAAGCATGGCGCGGCGCGCGTGTTTGACATGCCAGCGTCCGAGAACGCCATGACCGGCGTAGCCATTGGTTCGGCTCTGGTCGGCATGCGTCCTGTCATGAGCCACCAGCGAGTGGATTTCGCCTTGCTGGCAATCGAGCAGATCGTGAACCAGGCGGCGAAGTGGCACTACATGTTCGCCGGCCAGGCGTCAGTGCCGATGGTAGTAAGGATGATCGTTGGGCGCGGATGGGGGCAGGGGCCGCAGCATTCTCAGAGCTTGCAAAGCTGGTTCGCGCACGTGCCTGGCCTGAAGGTGGTTATGCCGGCTACACCGCATGACGCCAAGGGCTTGCTGGTGGCCAGCATCGAGGACAACAACCCGGTCATTTTCATCGAGCACCGCTGGTTGTACAACATCAGCGGCCTGGTTCCGGAGGACCTCTACCGGGTTCCGCTCGGCCAAGCACGCGTCGCCAAAGAGGGGTCCGATCTGACGATCGCCGCCACGTCGTACATGACGATCGAGGCGCTGAAGGCTGCCTCTGTGCTGGAAGGCGCTGGTGTCCACGCGGAGGTCGTCGATTTGCGCAGCATCCGTCCCTTGGACGAAGAGCTTATCTTGAGCTCTGTTCGCAAGACCGGGCGGCTCATCGTGGCCGACACTGGCTGGCGGACCGCCGGGGTGGCCGCTGAGGTCGTGGCGCGCGTTACAGAGGAAGCGCTGCCGGCACTCAAAGCCGCGCCGCGGCGAATCACCCTCCCGGAGTGCCCGGCGCCCACCACCGCCGCGCTGGCGAATGATTATTATCCCCGCCCGAGCGACATTGTGGCGGCCGCCTGGGAGATGCTTGGTTTGCCCGAAAGCACGCGTCCGGCAGTTGAAGAGCCGGAGCGGCTCGACGTGCCAGACGTCAGCTTCACAGGGCCATTCTGATGGCCAAAGTCGCCGAAGATGCGGTGCTCGACTACGAACAGCTACTGGCTGAGTACAGCGAGAGCCTGCTTACGGTCCTGCGGGGGTTTCGGCCTGGCGCGGAGTTTCTGGAAACCTGGGTTCCGGACGACGACCATGCGAAGAGCATCCTGAATCTGGCAGAGTCCGCCCAGCTGAACGGTGCGGAGCGCCTGGCCCTACGTCTCGGGCCCGAAGCCTTGGCGGCCCTGGATATTGCCCAGCTCGAGCAGATGCTTCGGGAGTTGGGATCTGTCCACCTGAAGAGGGAGGACAACGGGGTGATCGTGGAGGTCGAGTATGTCTGAGCCGGCGCTGATGATCCATTCGGCTTACCGGCGCGAGCTGCAGCGACGGCTGGACGCGCCGAAATACGAGCGGCGTCTTCAGTGCCAGCCCGATTTGGTGTTGGCCCAGGCGGAGCAGGACGATGTCGCCCTGGAGGCACTGGTCGAACCGGCAAGCCACGTCGTCCGAACGGCGGCGTACCGCGGGCGTGTCAGCGCCGTCCAGCGCGGCCTACTGGAGGCGCTCTGCGAGGTTCTTATCGGCCGCACCGTCCAGGAAGCCCACGACCATGCTGCCATTCGCGTCGAGCACCTGCTTCGCGACCGCGAGTCGGCCCGGCCGGTGCGCGGCATCGTCATGCCGAACAACTCCGATCCAGCCTTTGACCTGGTTATGACGCTTGCGCGCCAGCTGGCGAATGATTATGAGCTGCGGGTTGCTGCCTATTCTCGAGACAACTCCTTCCAGGAGAAACCGGCCGAGGCATGGCTGCAGCTGGCGCCCGATGCCCGCGTAGAGCGGCTCCAGACCGCGCTAGCGGCGGCGTTGAGCGAAATGGGGCAGCCGCCGGCTCTGGTCCAGCTAGTGGAGCTTGAGGGCGGGGCCCGTCTGATCGTGGAATTCGCCGGTGAATATCCCAGCGCCGACAAGGGCGCATTGCTGATGCGGCTCGAGTCGGCGCTGAAGCACAGGATTGAAGCTGCGCTGCAGCTCTACAGCACTGAGCGCAAAGACATTAACAAGATCCGCCGGCTCTAGAAGGAAGCGAAATTGCATGTCAGGAATGACTGATCATACCGAGCTGATCCTGGATGGCACGAAGATCAACTGGTACTTGGACCGGGTGCGTGCCTGGGAGCGTGGCGAGCGTATCGCACCGATCACGATCGACATGGCGCTCACACGGGCGTGCAATTACGCGTGCCACTTTTGCTACGCGATGCTCCAGGAAAACGACCGTCAGGTCATCACGACCGACGTGATGTACCGCTTCCTGGAGGACTGTGCCGAAATTGGCGTAAAAGGCATCAGCCTGGTGTCGGACGGCGAAAGCACGATCTCGCCGGCATTCGTCAACGCAGTCGTGCGCGGGGGCGAGCTTGGCCTGTCAATGGCGTGCGGCACGAACGGATTCATCTTCAACCGCCGCAAGCTGGAGGAAGTGCTTCCCCATCTCACCTATTTGCGCATCAACATCTCCGCGGGTGAGCGTCAGCGCTATGCCGAGATCATGGGCGTGAAGGAAGAGTGGTACGACCGGGTAGTGCAAAACATCCGGGATATGGTCGACATCAAGCGAGCGAATGGCTTGAAAGTGACCATCGGGCTGCAAATGGTGCTGATGCCCGAGTATCAGGACCAGGTCCTGCCTCTTGCACGCCTTGGCAAAGAGCTTCGCCCCGATTATTTGGTGATTAAGCACTGCAGCGATAACGAGGATGGCGACCTGGGCGTGAATTACGGGGGCTACAAGGCGCTGTACGATACGCTGCTCGAGGCCGAGTCCTTGTCAGATGAGGACTACCTGGTGAAGGTCAAATGGTCCAAGATCGAAGCGGAGGGCAAACGCTCGTATCAGCGCTGCTACGGCGCTCCATTCATGCTGCAGATATCCGGGTCAGGGCTGGTGGCGCCCTGCGGCATGCTCTTCAATGAGCGCTACAAGAAGTTCCACATTGGCAACATCGTGGAGCAGCGCTTCAAAGATATGTGGGCCAGCGACCGGTATTGGGAAGTGATGAACTACCTAGCTTCGCCTGACTTCAATGCCCAACGCATGTGCGGCAGCCTGTGCTTACAGCACAAGGTCAACGAGTATCTCGACGGCTACAAGAAGGGGCTCGTCCAACTCGGTGAGCCGGTCGGATCTCCACCGCAGCATTTAGCGTTCGTTTAAGCCCGCAGCGTTAGTGTCCAACTCAGCGTCGGTCCTCGATCTCGCCCGCCGCCACTATTCAGCCTCCGTCGGGTTGGAGTATCCGGAGCCGCTCCGGCCAAGTGTTCGGTGGTCGCATTGGTCCAAGCTGGCGGCGAATGCGATCAGCTCGTTCGACGATGCCCGGGAGGCTATCTGCTTCGCCCAACGACGGATGGGCTTTGAGCACCGCTTTAGCGCGGCCGAATCGTTGGGGCGGTGGAATGCCTATGAGCGTGCGCTGCTTGATGATTTCCCCTCCCAGTCCGATCTGCTCCCGCTTCTGGGAGAGTCGTATTTGAGCCATCCCGATACAGTGACGTTCTTTCGGGGCCGGCCAATGAGCAGCATCATGTTCTGGCAGGCGCACGAGTTTCTGGCCGTGTTCAGCCGTGTGCCCAACCCGGCCCGTGTTGTTGAGATTGGCGGCGGCTACGGCACTTTAGCGCGGTTGTGGACGAGCAATTGCCCCTCGCTATCGAGCTACTGGATGATGGACTTCCCGGAGAGCCTGTTCTTTGCCGAGACCTACTTGCGCAGCCAGTTGCCCGGCATAGACGTGCTGTATGTGACCAGCGGTCAGACGCTGCAGGACATTGAAAACAGCGGTGCTCGCATCGTCCTATGCCCCGTTCAGCTGGCGGAGACACTTCGCGGCGGCGCGTCGGACGTCATCATCAACTGCGGCTCGATGCAAGAGATGACCGACCAGGCGGTGGTCTATTGGGGAGACTGGATCGAAGCGAGCCGGACCTCGTATTTCTACTCGCTGAACTACTTCCTGCAGCCGATCCAGCAGCTTCGTGGTGGTTCCGCCAACTGGCTGTGTCCGCGGCTTGGAGCCGATTGGGATTGCCTGGTGTCCAGGCTAGATCCGCCGCTTGTGCGCCTGCAGTCATGGCGCCATTTCCGGGAGCTGCTGTACGAGCGGGTGCCCCAAGATGCGCGATCCGTGGAGCAGCAGCAGTTCCTGGCGGCCCAGATACTCGCGGCGAGCAGCGGGGCGTCCGCCATTGCTAGGGAGCCTGGGGTTTTGGAATTATTTGAGGCACTGCGACTCTCGGGCTCGACCGCGGTGATTCTTCGCCTGGCTGAGATTCTCGGGAGTTTGTACGACTATCGGCCGAAGGAGCTGGTGTACGTGTGCCGTCGCGGCTTGGAGTCGCCTGACATCGGCGCTACGGAGCGGCAGCAGCTGCAGGCGCTGCTGGATGAGCTGATGCTGGTCGCCAAAGAAGAGCACACGACCCTTATCCCCAGCACACCGCTCTTTTAAACGGGCGCAGCCAGCAGCTCTCGCATTCTTGCGCCCACGACAGCGGGGCTGTGCTTTGCCAGCACGTCCGCCTGGGCCCGAAGGCCGCGTGCCTGTGCATCACCGCGGTTGCTGACGACTGTCCGCAGTAGTGTGGCCAAATGGTTCACCGAGGGCTCGGCCCAGCGCAGTTCTGCTGCAGCCGAGACGCATGAGAACGCATCTGGCGGAGCCTCGACAGTCTGGCAGTCGAGCAGATAGCCATTCTCCTCGTTGACGATCTCGGTGTTCATTCCCCAGGCGGTGGCGATCACAGGCAGGCCGCAAGCCATGGCCTCGAGGGCCGAGTGCGCCCAGGCGGTGGTCCGCCTCGGAAAGACATATGCCTGGCTCGCCCGTAGCAGCGAGGCGGTGTCGGTTTGGCTGAACGTACCGAGCCTGATGTTAATCGGCGCGATAGCCCGCGCGGCGGCGCCTTGTTCGGTCGAGATTGCGCGCTGGATCTCCTTGACCACCTGGTCCTGGGTCCCCCCCGGTGGCGGCTTCATGATGAGCACCAGGGCGACGTCTTCATCCGCATCGAATGCCTGGGCGAAGCCCCGGACCAGCACGTCCCATCCGCTTGACGGCCTTAAGTCGGCCATCGCCACGAAATTGAAGCCGCGGCCCGTCCCTAACTGGGCTGGCAGCACGGCCTGGTACCCATGGGTATCGATGCACGGCGGCAAGACATGCACTTTGCCAGGAGGCAAGCCATTGCGCGTCAGAGCATCGCCGTGAAACTGGCTTGGAACCCAAAAAGAATCGATCTGGCTGCTCTGCTCGAGAACGGCCCCAGCGGGCAGCGCGACGCGGGCTACCTGTCTCCTCGGTCTTTCAGCCCGATACAGATGATCGAGCGGACCATGCCAGACGTCCACGTAGTCCTCGTCTGCCGGTAACGGCGTCCACGCCAGCTCTGCTAACCACGCTCTCTCAGCGGCGCTCAGTTCGCTAACGGGCTCGCCGCAACCAAGATCCTCAGCCCGGGCTCGGAGCCCTGCCGCCTCAGCGGCCCGTAAGCAGCCGCGGACGTCACTGCCGGCCCCGCCCAGAGCAGACACGGGACCTGACCAAACGACGGTAGGCGTTTGGCTGGCGCGCTGCTGGGCAGGCGCTTGCGCCGCCTGGCCAATGTCAATCGTGCGAATAAGCACTGCGAAATGGCGAGCCGCATTGGCGTGGGAGTCTCGCTGCAACTGGCTGAACGCGGCCTCACACGCTCTAGCATGTTCCGAATTGCTTCCATGCAGGCGCTGAACTTCAGAGGCGAACACAGCCTGCATCCGCTGCCAGAGCCTACGGTCAAGTTTTGGCGGGTCAGGCCGCTCGACCAGCCACTTCCGCCAGACGGTGATCATGCCCATCGCCATGTCGGTTGCTTTCGTGGATGAGACCCCGCCTCCGTGCATTCGAACGTTCACCAATGGCTCGTTGATGAACGCAGTTGGCCACTGGTATGAGTAGCGCAACCAGAGGTCCCAGTCGCTCAGGGTCGGCGGCATGCGCTCGTCGTAGCCGCCCAGTTCATCCCACAACCGGCGTCGAAACACAATGCTTATGCCAGGTATGTAGTTGCCGGAAATCAGGTCAAAAAATTCCGCTCGGCCACCAATGTAAGAGTAGTCGAGATACTCGCCCCGGCGCGCGACCACTGGGGACTGATTGAACTCGTTCGTGAAATAGGCCAGCGAATAGACAAAGCCAACTTCCCGATGAGCATCCAGGACGGCAACCTTCTTCTCATAATTGCCAGGGAGAACTGAGTCGTCGTCGCCCAGCAGGCAGATGAGCTCGCCGCGCGCTTGCTCCATGGCCGCTTTTACGTTGGCGTTCACGCCAATGTTCACATCGTGCCGGTGGTAACGGATGCGGGGATCGCGGGCCGCGTAACGCTTGACGACCTCAGCGGTGTTATCAGTGGAGGCGTCGTCGAACACCGCGATTTCACAGTCCACCACGGTGGGCAGCACGCTATCCAAGCACTCGGAAAGCATGTGCTGGCGGTTGTGCGTCAGGATGAGAATGCTGAGCTTGGGCCGGCGCTGAGCCGCCGTCACGTTAGACAGTGAGCCACCACGCAGCGCCGTCCTCGATGAGGCCAAAATGCGAGCGGCCGGCGGGGTAATCGACGAAGCCCTGGGTCGAGAAGTTGAAGGGATCCACTGGCCAGCTATTCATCCCTGCCCAGATAGCGCACCGCTCCAAGCGTTTGTGGCGCGCTACCAAGCTCATCTCCAGGATCTGTGAATCGGGCAGCCAGCGATGCTGGAGCCGGTTGCCATCGAACGCCACCAGCCTGCCGGCGCGTGCCTCGATCGATTTGGCTTGACCGTCAGCGTCCATGTACTCGAAGCCACCACCATCCGTCAGGTGGAGCGCACAGCGGAGCATCCCTGATGGGCAGTTGTCGGTGTGGAAGCTGCCGGCTGGCGCATCCACCTCAAACCTCAGGGGCCGCACGCTGACAGCGGCAAAGTCGGCGTTCAGGCAAGAGTGGATCAGGCCACTGACCTCGCCTTCATAAATGAGCTCGTACAGCTCCTTCATGAAGGCTGTGTCGGGTTGCGCAGTGCCCGTTGCCTCGCTCCATGGTTCGATCGGTCCGCCGCTCCAATCGAGCCGCACATGGCGGTTCGCCGTATCCAGAGTGAAGTCAAGGCGCCGGCTTAACTGTGCAGCCGGCTCAGGGCCGACGTCCGCCGAAGCCAAGCCCGTCTGGGCAAAGCGTTCATTGGGCGCCGGCGCAGCCCCGTCGCCGAACCAAGCCTCGGCTTCCTGTCGGGCGAACTCGTAGCGGCCGGCCACCGCTACCCGGGGGTCGCGAACTATGCTGGTCAGCAGCTTCTGCAAGGTGATGTAGGCAGCGTCCACATTAAGGTGCGTGCCGTCGATGTGAAACCTCGGATCGAGGGCGTTGTCGATCGTCACGTCATCCCAGATGTCCAGGAAGCGGATGCTCGTCTGCGAGGCCACATCGCGGAACATCTGGTTGAACAGGAGAGCCGACTTGTAGCGCAGCCGAACGGGCGAGAAGAAGCCGTTGATCTTCTCGAATTCTTCGTCGCTCAGCGTCGGGGGCGGAATGCTGTGCAGGTAGAGGCTGGTAAAGCCCATGTTGTACAGACCCAACAGCCCGCTGAATAGCGGGCCGAGCACCTGATTGGCAAGCTGCGAAACCAGCTGAAAAGGGACATGCTGGTGCCCAGAAGGCATTGCCAGCCGATCGAGCCCGGGCGCCGGGAACGGTAGCTCGAAATCGCTTTGGCCTAACTTGCTGAGAAAGATCGAGCGCAGCGCGATCTCGCCGGCAAAGACCACGATAATGGGTACGCCCTTGGGCGTTTTGGAGTGCACATTGGGGATGATCAGCGGGTTCGGGCTGACGTGGAAGGGCACCCAGTCGGCCGCCCGCCCTCGAGGATCGCCGATGATGAGATGCTCGGCGGCAAGCGCGCTCCCGACGCGTGCCAGCTTGTTGTCCGAGAAATCGTGGGAGCTGATGCCTGGCAGGTACAGCGCGCGAGTGACGAACGTTTGGTTTATGTGTCGGGTTTCGCGGAAGATGCGGTCCGTGAAGACCACGCAATGGCTCTCGCCCAGCATGTAGATGGGTACGGGCTGCGGAATGTACTCCAGCTCGACAGGCGCGACTGCCGTGTCGATAATAGGGGCGGCTAGAGCGCTATTCACAGAGGAGCGCTGATGAGCGCCAGCAGCTGTTCCTCGTCGCAAGGCCTGACCTCGAGAGCTCCAATGCCCTCGTCTCTCCGCTCAACCTTCACCATCTGCTCCGGATCCTCGTCGCTGAAGTTGCGGAAGAACGACCGCATCACGTGATCGACGGCGTCCGGGGTGACGTTGCGCTTGTCCTCTTGGAAGTAGCGCTGGGTGTTGTAGGTGGCGATGGCTATCTCGTATGACGCGAAATACTCCACGTTCTGGTGACGCTGACGCATTTCTTCTGCCAGCACGCGCAAGACCGCCTTGGAGTAAGTCGTCGACTGCAGGATGTGATTATCTTCCATGGTCGCGGCCAGGGGGACGGGCGAGACGGTGAGTAGGACCCGCGCATCGGGGTTCAGCTCGTTGAGCATGGCCAGGAAGCGTTCGAAGTAGGCGACGTTTTCCTCGAGCGACAGGTTGCGGAAGGCGTAGCGCTGGGGATCGAACTCGCCGAAGCGCTTGCCGGGGCAGGTTGGGAAGGCCGCGCCGTCGATGGCCGAGCACCACGTTTCGGTGAGGCCCAGGGTGAACACGAACACGTCCAGCTCGCGCAGCATGGTCAGCACGCTTGCCAGGTGCTGCTGGCGGTCGGCCTGGAGCTCCTCCACGGTGCTGAAGCCGCCGGGCTGAATGCTCGGGCGGAAGGGATCGACGACACCTTCGGGGCTTGTCCAGTAGTCATCGGCGGGAACGAACTCGCCAGTCGCCCTCTGCGCGAGCTGCAGCAGCTGGAGGGTGGTGTAGATGTTGCCGTAGCGGGCGGAGTAGAGGCCGTAGCTGTAATCCAGCTTCTGATCGCGGCTGAGCCACGGTGGACCGGGCTCAACAACCAGGTAGTTGAAGCCGTAGTCCTGCAGGCTCTCGGCAATGCGCTGCGCGAAGCAACTGCCGGCCGACACAAACTTGGTGTCGCGATCTACCTTGAACCGGATGCCGGCGTGCGGGTCGATCCGGCCGTTGTCGACGAGCGTCACCGCCTTTTTCCAGTTCTGGTAGTCGGCGATTCCGTCGTACGGAAAGGCGTGTGTCATCTCACTTGATAATCGGCCCGACAGGAGCCTGCCTGAACGCATCGGCAAATACGGCCATGTACGTCACGTCGCGATACACGCCGTCCTTGTAGACCTGCTGCCGCATGCGGCCTTCTTCTTCGAAGCCCAGCCCGCGATACATACGCGCCGCGCGCTCGTTGTCTGAGAAAACGCGTAGGTAGATCTTGTGCAGGTTGAGCTCGTCGAAGCCGTAGCGCAGGAGGATCACCGAGGCCCGCTGCATCATGTTCGCCCCTCGAGCGGCGGCGCTGAGGTAGATGCGCCCGTACTCGGCGTTACGGCTGCGGCGGTCGATGCTGGTCAGGCTGATGGTGCCGACCGGCTGATCGGGCGATTCGACTGGATAGATGACGAAGTTGGCTTGGCTGGGATTTTGCGTCACCTCGGCGATCCAGCGCAGCTCCTGCTCGCGGCTGGACAGGTGGAAATCGAAGAAGTACTCATAGTTGGCCCAGTCGGTCCGGACGTCAGTGATGAAGTCGACATGCGTCGAATCCATCGGCGCCAGACGCACGACCTCGTCGCTGAGGAGCATCAGGCGGGAACGGCCGATCGGGCGCGGTGGGTCACGAAGGCCTTGAGGCCGGCGACCACGCGCTCCGCCTTCTCGATGGGCATGTGGCTGTGCAGGGGCAGCGTCACCTGCTCCTGCGTCACCTGGTCCGTGACGTCCATGTTCCCGTGGCGGCAGTTTGCGTACAGGGTGTAGCGGTGGGCCGGCATGAAATGGATTCCCGTCGCGACCCCGCGCTGCCGCAGGAAGTCAATCAGATCCAGCCGCCAATCGGGTCTTACGCGGATGAAGTAGATGAAGGCGCTTACGTCCGAGAAATCGGTCTGGGGCGTTTGGATGCCATCCAGGCCGGCAAGCTCGCGGTTGTAGAAGCGGCACGTCTCACGGCGGCTGTCGATAAAGTCGCCGGCGCGGGCCAGTTGCGACAGCCCGATGCTGGCGTTGATGTTGGTCATGTGATAGCGGAAGCCCTCGGAAACCACGTCGTACTCCCAGGCACGCTGGTTCTTGTAGCGCTCAACGGTGTCCTTATCGATGCCGAGCAGACGGTAGTGCTGGAGGCGCGTCAGCTCCTCCTGATTGCGGCAGACCACGGCTCCGCCGTCGATGGCCGTGACGACCTTGACCGGATCGAAGCTGAAGCAGGTCAGGTCGCCGAAGGAGCCGATGGGCCGTCCATGGTACGTCGAGCCGAAAGCATGCGTAGCATCTTCGATGACCCGCAACCCGTGGAGCTTGGCCAGCTCATAGACGCCGTCAAGGTCGCACGGGATGCCCGCGTAGTGCAGCGGCAGGATGGCCTTCGTGCGGCTGGACACGAGCTCGGCAGCCTTGTCCACATCCATGCCGAGGTTGTCGGAGCGGACATCACAGAACACCGGCTGCGCGCCAACGGCGGTAATGGCCTGGTGGTCGGCCACGAAGTTGAACGACGGCACGATGACCTCGTCACCCTGACCGACGCCGGCGACCAGCAGGGCCAGATGGAGAGCGGACGTCCCGGTATTGGTGGCCAGCACCGGACGTTCGGGCGTGCCAAGGAACGCGGCGATGTCCTCCTCGAATTGCTTGGTGAACGCGCCCATGCCCAGCCAGCCGATATCCAGCGCATCTGTGACGGCTTTCAACGTGTGGACGCCGATGAACGGTTCAAAGACGGGCAGTTCTTGGTTCATGCTTGGTTTCTCCAATTAGGGGCGGTCCTTGATGTAGCGGGCCGGGACGCCGCCCCAGATGGTGTATGCAGGGACTCGACCGCGTACGACGCTGCCGGCCGCGATAATCGCCCCCTGCTCGATGTGCGTGCCGTCCAGCAGCACGCAGCGGCCGCCAATCCACACATCGTCCTCAACGACCACACCGCCGCGGGAAGGCATGAAGCCTTGCCGCACGATGGGTACGTCCCGCCGCTCGTAGTTGTGGTTGACCGGCGCGATGGTGCAGCCGGCCGCCACCAGGATGTGCTTGCCGAGGTGAATACCGTGCCCGGACAGCAGCGTGCCGAACGATCCGATTCGGGTGTCTTCCTCGATGACGATGTCGCCCATCCCGCCGACAAAGCGGATGACGACGAATGACTCGAGCAGGCACTCCGGGCCAACCACGAGACGGCTGCCACGCACCGACGGAAAGATGCGCACGTCCGGTTCCACCCGAGCCGTGGGGTGAATGTCGACGGTCTCAGCTTCCGCGAGGCTGGCGGGCTCAGCTATGGCGCACCGCCCAGTCGTAGGGGATGTGGTTGTCGAATGGATCGAGCCGCGTGCTCAAGGACGGATCGTGCGGATGCGTGCAGCAGTTGGCCACGATCGCAAACGGCTCGCTCATGCCTTTGAAGCCGCTCCACACGCCCGGCGGAACCACGGCCAGCGAATAATGATCCGGCCCGAGGAAGATCTCCTGGCACTGGCCGGCGCTGGCCGAACCCTCGCGCTCGTCATACAGCACGAGCTTAATGCGGCCGAATACGCACGCGTAGTTCAGAGTCATCTCACGATGCTTGTGCCAGCCCTTGACGACGCCGTTGTAGATCGTCGAGAAGTAGATCTCGCCGAATTCCTTGAAATGCGGATCAGTGCGCTTGAGCATGTGCATGATGGTGCCGCGCTCGTCGGGGATGCGCTCAAGCGGCACCACTTGGGCGCCCTCAATCACCGGCAATAACCTTCGGCTGAGGGACGGGCACGATGAATTTGCCGCCTTCAGACAGATACTCGGTCTGCTGGGCCAGGATTTCGGTGGCGAAGTTCCAGGTCAGCAGCAGCGTGTACGCCGGTACGTCCTGAACAAGCTTCTCCGGCGGGTATATCGGCAGGCCGTCGACGGGAAAGCGCATGCCCTGCTTGTGCGGGCTGCGATCGACCACGTAGTCCAGGTAATTGCGGCCGATGCCGCAGTAGCTGGTGAGGGTTACACCCTTGGCCGCCGCACCATAGGCCGCCAGCCTCCGGCCGTTCAAGCTGTCCAGCAGCTCGAGCAGGGAGGTTTTCAGTTGCTCTACTGACCGCGCAAGCGCTGCATACGGCGCCTCGGTGGCTACGCCCCAGCGATGCTCCTCTTCGGCCAGGGCGGTTGCGGCCGCGCTGACGGATCGGCTGCCGCGCGGCGCGACCGACAGCCGCAGCGACCCACCGTGGACGGGCACGTGCAGTACGTCGACTACGTCCAGGCCGTGCGTTGCGAAGTGCCGCTGCAGGGCCGCGAGCGAGAAGTAGCACTGGTGCTCGTGATAGATGGTGTCGAATTCCACGCCGTCGAGCAGGTCTTTGAGATACGGAAACTCGAACATGGCCACGCCATCGGGTTTCAAAAGCGTGCGTATGCCTTCGGTGAAGTCGTTGAGATGGGGCACGTGCGCCAGCACGTTATTGCCAATGATGACGTCGGCCAGGCGCCTATCCGCGGCCAGCTCGGCGGCGAGCTCCGCATTGAAGAAGCGGGGCAAACTAGGAATACCCTTTTCAGCTTCAGCAACGCGGGCGATGTTTTGCGCCGGCTCGATACCGAGCACCGGGATGCCCGCGCCCTTGAAGAATTGCAGCAGATAGCCGTCATTGCTGGCAATCTCCACTACCAGCGAACCCTGGTCGAGCCTTTCGGCGGCCAGGACGCTCTCGACGAATCCTCTGGCATGGCGGACCAGTGCATCGGATACCGACGAGAAGTAGACGTAATCCGAAAACAGCCGCTCTGGCGACACGATCTCCTGCAGCTGGACCAGTGCGCAGTCCAGACAGCGCAGGACGTTGAGCGGGTACAGGGGCAGCGACTCTTCAGCTTCGAGCGGCAGCAGAGAGTTGGCCAGAGGCGTGGAGCCCAACGGCAGGAACAGGTCCAGCCGCGCCGAACCGCAGGCGCGGCAGTTGGACACCAGCTCCAGATCCGGCGGGACTACCTGCTGGCCGATGCTCATAGCGGCGCTGCTCACTAGCCGGCTGCCGCTGCGCCGGACAGTGCCAGGCCGGGTGTGCTGCGCAGGCCGCCGTCCAGCAGCCCCTGCGCCTGGAGCGTTTGAATGTGCTTGAGCCGCGTGAATTTGGGTCCCTGGAAGTCGTCCAGGCTCAGATTGACGGCCCGAAACTTGTCGCGCAGCTCAGCGATGCCAGCGGCAAGCGTCCACCCTGGTTGGAAGCCGGGCAGCGTGCGCCGGGCTTTAGAGAAGTCGACGCGGTACGAGCGCGAGTCCGCCGGCGGCGAATCGCTGTATGACACCTCGCAGGCGGGATAGGCCTCGTTTACCAGGGTGGCGATGTCCTTCACCGTGTAGTTGTCGCGGTCGGTGCCGATGTTGAAGCTCTGGTTCCAGACGCTCTCAGTGGGCGCTTCCACGGCGGCTAGGAAGGCGTTCGAGACGTCCGCCACGTGGATCAGCGGCCGCCAGGGGCTGCCGTCGCTCATGATGCGGATGACGCCGGTGGTGTGGGCCCAGCCGGCCAGGTTGTTAACTACCAGATCGAAGCGCAGGCGCGGTGAGAGACCGTACACCGTGGCATTGCGTAGATACACGGGGCAGAAGTCGGGGCTGGCCAGCTTGGAAACCGCCAGCTCGGTTTCGACCTTGCTGACGGCGTAGGCCGTCAAAGGCTCGAGCTCATCCTCCTCGATCACCGGGCGGTTGGAACGTGCTCCGTAGACGCTGCAGGAGGAGGAAAAGACGAAGCGCTTCACGCCCGCCTCTCGCGCGGCACTGGCCAGACGGACGCTGGCTGCATAGTTGATCTCGCTGGTAAGGCCTGGATTGAGCTCCCCGAGCGGGTCGTTTGACAGCCCCGCCAGGTGGATGACGGCGTCGAAGCCGCGCAGATCGCTCGGCTCCAGATCGCGGACGTCCTTGAATATTTCGGGCATGGCGACGTCCATCCCAGGCACGTCACAGCTTTCGAAATAGCCCGCGTCGAGGCCAACTACTTCCCAACCGCGCGCCCTGGCCAGAGGCACCAGGACCTGGCCGATGTACCCACCGCTGCCCGTGACGAGAACTCTAGTCATTCCATACCTTCCATGCCGCCTGACCTTGGTCCCAGGCGGCGTTGAGTAGCCGTACGTCGCGGAGCGTGTCCATGCTCTGCCAGAAACCGTCGTGACGAAAGGCGCATAATTGTCCGTCCGCGGCCAGCCGCTCCAAGGGCGCGGCCTCCCACGCGGTGGAATCGCCATCGATGTAGTCCAGAGCGCCGGGGTCAAGGACGAAGAAGCCGCCGTTGATCCAACCCTCGCCGGCTTGCGGCTTCTCGGTGAACACGGGCACCTTGTCCCCCTCGAAGGTCAAGCCGCCATAACGCGCGGGCGGCCGCACTGCCGTGACTGTCGCCAGCTTGCCATGCGAGCGGTGAAAACGCAGCAAAGCCTCGAGATCGACGTCGGAGACGCCGTCACCGTAAGTCAGCATGAAGGTGTCGTTGCCAATCCAGTCAGCCAAGCGCTTGACGCGGCCACCAGTCATGCTGTTCAGCCCGGTGTCCACCAGGTGAATGGTCCAGTCTTCACCACTGCCTTTATGGGCGCGCACACCGTGGTTGGCGAGCGAGACTGTGAGGTCGGAGGTTAGATACGAATAGTCGAGGAAGTAGCGTTTGACGACGTCGCCACGGTATCCTAACGCGATAATGAACTCCCGAACGCCGTAATGGCTGTAGGATTTCATAATGTGCCATAAGATCGGCCTTCCGCCAATCTCCACCATCGGCTTAGGCTTGTGATCGGTTTCCTCGGCTAAACGGGTGCCGAAGCCACCGGCCAGAATAACCGCTTTCATCGAGGTTTTGTGAAGTTCAACCTAACGCTTATAGACCCTGCTGGGTACAAGTATGCGTATCTGGCAACAGATCTATGTCGGGCCATTACCTATGGGCTACGCTCACTTGGCCACGACTGCAACATGTCGGTCAATAACTTCGACCTGTCCGCCATTAACATCGTGGCGATGACGCATTTGTTGTCCGAGGCGGACATCAAGTCGATCATGGATGCCGGGCTGCGATACATCTGCATTCAAACCGAGGCGCTCTTTCCGGGAAGCGGCGAGGTCAAGGTCATGAGCGCGTTCCAGGGCGATCAGTTCGAGAAGAAATGCCGGAGCTTCTACGAGAACGCGGTCGCCATCTGGGAGCCGTATGACTCCAACCGCGAGCTGCTAGCCCGGTTCGATCTCCCTCCGGAGCGCCTGAAAAAGCTCTCGCTCGGATTCCACGAGAAGCTGATGGATATTGAGCACCGCGTGCCGGAAAAGAAAGACATTGACGTCTTGTTCTTTGGCAGCGTTTCGCCCCGGCGGCAGGCAATCCTTCAGGCATTATCACCGCACTGTCGAGTAACTGGTTTATTGGATGCACCAGCCGCATTTCGCAATGATTTGATTGCGCGGGCAAAGGTTAATTTGAATATCCACAATTCCGATCAATTCAGGCATTTGTCTTTAACGAGGACTACATATCTCCTGAATAACCGCTGCGTGCTGGTTTCCGAAACATCAGACACTCATCCCGAGCTGCGGTCATTGATACTCGAGGCCGATTACGAGCAGCTTGTTGCTGAATGCGAGCGAGCACTGGTAAGGACAGATATCAAGCAGCTCGTCCAGCATTCATTTGAGCAGTTCCAGCAAATGCCAATGACAGAGTACTTACGTGAACTTATTCCGTAAGTAGGGGGTGTCGCCTATTTCTGAGGAGAACTCCCTTATATGGAAGCTGACAGCGTTTCGTGCACGTGCATGGCGTTGGCGGCGTCGTCGAAGCGGCCCAGCTTGGTGAGCACCTTGGCCAGATCGGCGTACAGGACCGGCGGCGGATCGGGCTGGTCCAGGCCCGCTCCAAGCACCTCCATGGCTTTGGCGGTGTGCCCCTGCTCATCCAGCAGCTTGGCAAGAGCGAGCCGGATCGAGGTGTCTTCCGGGAGGCGCTGGCATCCGGCATCGAGAATCTCGTACTGCGCCTGAAAGTTCCCCAGAGCGGCGTGAGCGCCCGCCTGGATGAGGAGGGCTTCGGTCTCGCCGATGCCCTCGATGGCTCCCGAGAAGGCCTCCAGGGCGAGCTGGTGGTTGCCCGTGCCCTGTCCGATATTGAGAAGCATCCGCCGCGCCTGCATTTTGTAGCCTTCATAGGCCTCGACCGACAGGAGCTTGCGAGCCCATTCGACGCTCTCGTCGTAGCGCTTCAGTCGCGCGGTCACGAGGGCCAAAGCGTAGAGGATGTTGGGCAGGGTGGGGCCATACGCATGGGCCTGCTGCGCTCGCTCGTAGGCCAGCTCTAACTCGCCGGATTCCATGTAGAACTGGGCCAGGGCGGACAATGGCCGCCAGGTGCAGCTGGAGGGGTCGCACTCGATGCCCTCGCGCATGGCCGGGTCCTGCCAGGCGCGGTTCAAACGCTCCAGTGCCTGCTCGCGGTGGCCAAGCCGCCACCAGGCCACGCCCGCCTGAAACAGATGGTCGGCGGAGATCGCATCGGCGGGCAGCAGTGCCTCGAGCTCGACAGCGCGCGCGTTCTGCCTCAGCTCCACGGCGGCGTTGATGGCCAGTGCAAACATGTTGCCGACGTAGGCGTGGCTGCTGCGCCCCTGTGCCACCCACAGCTCGATGCCGCGCACCAGGGCGGGCAAGCCTTGCTCGAACTCATAGTGGGCCACATGCTGCTTGCCCACGTTGTAATGGACGAACGGATCGTCCGGACTTTCCTCAACGGCCAGGCCCAGGAGGCGCTCATTTCGCGCCCGCTTGCGCTTCATCAGGTCGGGTTCCGGCAGGTAGCCCCAGTGCCGGATCCAAACGTCGTCTTGAAATAGCAGGTAGGCCAGCGTACTGCCGTTGGCATGCCGGAGGTGCTCGTGGATCCGGCCATGGAAGCTCAGGCCGATGTGGTTGCGGAACAGCCGCCACTGGCGGATGACGGTGCTCACCTCGCCGGCCTCGCTTGATAAATTGCGGCAGCTCACCAGCCAGCCCTCGGGCTGCTCGGCGCGGCGGCATAATTCGCGCAGCGCGCCTGGAGTCTCTTCGAAGAGCTCCTCGTCGGCATCCGTCCAGAACAGCCAGTCACCGCTGGCATGGCCAATGGACTCGTTCCGCGCCGCCGCGAAGTCATCGCGCCAGGGGAAGCTGAATACCTTCGCGCCGTGCTCCTGCGCAATCTCCGCCGAGCGGTCGCTCGAGCCCGTGTCGACGACAATAATCTCGTCCACCTTGCCCTGCAGACTGCGAAGGCAGCGGGCCAGGTTGGCTTCTTCGTCCTTGACGATCATGCAGGCGGACACCAGCGGCCTGGCGCTGCCGGCCGCCCGCGGGGAGGTCCTGCTGGGCTGGTGCCGGCGTCTCTTCTGACTCATGACGGCACCGCCTGTCCCAACTCGAGCAGCAGGTTCTGCGCGTTCAATTTGGCCGCCTCGTCGAGCTGGCTGGCCAGCACGCGCTGGCAGATCCTCGCGGCGTCCTCGGGATGGCCCATCTGCATGGCCAGGCGTGCGCCGCCAAGCAGGATGTCACCTCGGTCGGGCATGAGGTCCACAGCTTCCACAGCCCAACGGTAGGCTTCCTCCCGCTCACCGATCTGGTTGTACAGCTGAGCCATGAGGAGCCGAGGCTGCCAGGTAGCGGTAGCCGGATCGGTCTCCGTTGCCTGGCGAACGCCAGGATCGGTGGCGGCGCGCGTCAAGCGCACAATGGCCGCCGCCGGCTGGCCTACGCGCTGGCACGCAATGCCAGCGTAGTACAGCAAGTCCGACGACACCATGGAAGGCGGGCACTCAGTCTCCAACGCCAGCACGACGTCGTTCTGGCCCAGGTTAAGAGCCGAGCAAGCGGCGACCGCAAACATCGGCCCCACGTAGCCATAGGCCGGCATCCCCTGCGCCGTCCAGAGGTCGATCGCCTGGCGGACTTCGCTCAGTGCCGATAGGTGCTCGTGTTCCCATAGATACTGCTTGGCGAGGCTGTAGTGATGGAACGGCTCGTCGGGCTCATCGCTGATGCTCCGCTCCAGCAGCGAACGATTGCGTTGCAGCTTGCGAGCCATGGCCTCCGGGTCGGTGGCATAACCCCAGTGCCGGACCTGCACATCAGCTTGGTCCA
>WNFB01000707.1_pt1 | contig 27630 bp, 23 predicted proteins | sample 5400501 | NCBI WGS metagenome assembly WNFB01 (sample SAMN13153341, study PRJNA577476) | soil metagenome | isolation source: 200 cm saprolite under Douglas fir tree site 2 hole 1 | place: USA:California | collected 2015-04-18
TCAGCTTATGCCAACCAGACTTCTTGGCAGAGTCCTTATTGAGATAATAGCTGAGCAGGTAATAAGAGGAAGAATCGTTGGTCGCCCGCACCATCAGCGGTGCCAAATCGTTAGCATTGTAGAAGGCACGTCCTCCGGTCATGTCAGCAAAGGAGCGCAGCGTCGCAAGTGTATCTTCACGGACGCTTTCCGCGTTCTGTACTTCGGCGCTCCGCAGCACCTGCGCACGGGCGGCAATATTGTTGCTCAACTGCACCGGGCGATTCGCGTCATGGGGGCTCACTACGCCGGGGGCCAGGCCTCGCACGTCAACTGGGTAGACCGCGATATTGGCGTTTCCGAGCATCTGGAACGTGCGCTGGTACATCTCCGGGGAGATACCACCGATCAGGTCCCCGGGATCGTGCATGACAAACGGGAAGCTGCCTGTGGCCCAGATGAGCGCCTTGCGCCCCGGCACGGATGCGTAGGACTGAGCCAAGTGCTGCAGGGCTTCCAGAGTAGTACGGATGGCCATACTCTCTCTCGATGCCGCAACTTGACCGTTAATGATCGCCGCTTGGGCTGCGGCTCGGATGAAATCCGGATTGACCAGGTTGCTCAAACCGGCTGTCTCCGCGAGTATGGTCGCTCGTTCCTGGGCAGCCACGCCCTGCCCCATCGCGTCTTGCTCGTTGGTGTCGAGACGCGGCGTCCCGCCGCTCACCCGCTTCAGCGCAGCCATCAACACCGAAGGATCGGTCGTGAAGTCGTGGATGAGGTGCATGCCCGTGCCATCGATGTTCACGAATGAAACCAAGGTGTTTTCGTGAACCGACTCTGCCAGATATTTAAGCAGTGCACGACGCGCAAAGACCTCGTCGGCAAAGGTAGTGTTAAGAAAATCGAGGGCTATGATCACAAGGACGCGGGAAGAGGGGTCTCCCAGAACTTCGTTGGTAAAGGCATTAGGTAAGGGCGCAGCCGCGTGACGCATAGGAGTAGCACTGGCCGTAATTTCCTCGAACCGAGATATCCCCTGCGTCTTGCCATCTTCTTCCAAACGAAAATCATCCTTGTTCAGTTTGGACAGGTGTTTGCCGCTCTTATCGGTTACGACGACGGGCACTAAAACTAGATCCGTGCGGGTACTGATGCTGCTTCCCCCGGGTTCTTCCTGGGGAGTGGCTTGGGCACGGGCAGACGGAATCAGTGCTGACAGGAAGACGAGCAAAGATACGAAAGACACGAAGGAGCGCCGCATGAAATACCTCTGAAAGATTATTCTGCCAACGTCGTAGCCTCGGCATGAAGCCGCAAGTATATAGCAGCCTTGCTGATTGTCAGTGCCTCATCCGAAGCCCACGACCCTGATGCGCTGTCGATACTTCCGATTCCTCAAAAAAATCGGGCATCCCCGAAGGGATGCCCCTTTTAAAGATTGACGCCGAAATTCTAGAAGGTGATCTTGGCGCCCAGTTGGATGAGCCGAGGAGGTCTATCCGAGAGCACCTCCCCAAAGATGCCTCCGCCACCGTTCTGAACGTCCCCTTGGCCGGGCGTCCCTCCGACATTGTCGGGCAACAGGAACTGGGTGTGGTTGAACACATTGAAAAATTCAAACCGCAACTCCAACCCGACTCTCTCGGTAATCCTCGTGTCCTTGGCCACAACCGCATCGGTGTTGGAGATGCCAGGTCCGTGGAAGGAATTGCGACTGACATTGCCGAAAGTGCCGAACGCGGCAGGGACAAACGAGGTGGGATCAAAGTAATAGTTCCCTGGTCCCCCGCCGAAATCGTGCAGAACTCGCGGGTCAAGAATCCTGACCGGCCCAACCTGTTGCGGACGGTCCCAGCACGAGTAGTAGACAAACGCATCGCAAGTGAACGACGTAAAGCCCGAGTCTCCCACAGTGATCGGGAAACCGGTCTGATAGGTCGTGATCCCGCCGATCCTCCAGCCGTTGACCAGCCGGTTAAAGAGCCCATTCGAATGCAGATGCGGGAACTCGTAGTTGTAGGTGATCACAAACCGGTGGCGCGCGTCGAAAGCAGAGTCACCCCTGTCCAAGGCAGCGATGGGGTTGTTGCCACGAACCCCGGTGAAGGCCAGATCCTCATAGCTTGAGCCCTCGTCAATCGAATGGCTCCACGTGTACGTAGCGAAAAACGAGACTCCGTGCGTCGGGGCCTTGTTCAGCGTCACTTGCAGTGAATTGTAGCTGGAGTTGGCGCGCGTCCCCTCGGTTCCTAATGAGGCAAATATGTCACCGGGGAAGACGGAATGATCCGGGAAGAAAAAATGTTGAAACAGGAAGCCACCACCTACCTCGTTGCAGGCTGGATCCGCTGTGCAAGCCGCCTGCCCCGCAGGGGTGATCGGATTCCCTTCGATTGAGGTAATCAGTTTGCGCCCCATTGCCCCAACGTAGCCGAGACTTAGAACAGTCTTGGCCGGCAGTTCTTGCTGAAACGTCAGGTTATAGTTCATGGAGTAAGGGGTGTCGAATTTCGGGTCCAACAAATTGATCGACAAAGGGAAGAATTTTGTGAAATCGACCGCAGTATCCCCCGGCTGTGGAAGAGTAAAGGGGAACTTATTCGCCTCCGAAAGCCCAGGCCTACCGCTAATGTCTGCAAATGGGTCAGCAAACGACGGTGAACCGCCTACATCAGCAGCTCCATTGCTGCTTATAGAGAAGGGCGGAGCGCCCAAGAACTGCAACAACAGCTCTTCTTCGTGCCGGTTGTAGTAGAGGCCCCAGCCGCCGCGGATTGACATCTTGCCTGATCCCCGAGGACTATAAGCAAACCCGATACGTGGTCCAAAGTGCGCGTATTTAGTTGACACGCCTGATTGCTTGTTGCAATGCGGATCGCCAGGGAAGTTCAGGTCCAGGGGAGCCGTCGGAAACACCTTCGATTGTTGCCCCGGGATGAAGCAATTCGTAGACACGCCTTTGTTGAAGTTCTGGGCGATTGGAGTGTCGATCTGGTATCCGGTGCCCAGGGTAAGCGTCAAGTTATTCCACACGCGCCACTGGTCCTGGAAGTACATGTAGAACTCTTTGGCCGTTGCATCAATATGGCCACCGCTACCTTGGAAGTAGGTGGCCGGGATGCCCAATAGGAAGTCAACCCCGGAAATTCCGGTGGTAAACTCAGACTGGGTGTTGAAGCCGAAGACACCGTTATTGGCCCCGAAAAACGGGTTGGCTACCATGAAAGACCGTCCCTCGAACCCCATCTTCAGTGAATGCTTCCCCACAACTTTGCTGAAGTTATCCGTAAGCTGATATGTGGTGTCGACTCTGGGCTGCGGGCCATTGCTGCTGAACCCAAGATCGAACAACCCTCTCACCCTAATCCGGGGAACGCCCGCCCCGGCGGTGTCTTGCGGGTTGATGTTGAATCCTAAAGAAGAAGGTGCTACTACCGTTTGTGGGTCCACCGCCACAAAATTCAGCCGAGTAACCCCCACCCGTAATTCATTAAGTGTGCTGGCTCCGAAGCTGTGGTTCCAAGCCACTGTGGCCTGGTTAATGTGCGACTTTGACTGGTCACCAAAGCCCGGGACCGTGGCGCCCGTAAAGGGTAGCGTCCGATTCTGCGGAGCGCGCTGCCACAGCCAGTTGCCCCAGATGGCATCTCTCGAGCTGAAGGTGTGATCGATACGGACGAGGGACTGATCGTTCAAACCGACCGTAACGGGATTGAAAAGGAAACTATTGGTTCCAGAGTTGGGCAGCGGAACAAAACTTAGCAGGTTGCTCGAAATCAAGTCAAAATCTGCCGTCGGAATCACCCCGGTGGGCCACAGCGTACAATATGGGGTTCCAGCGGGCTGGGTCACCCCATTGCTATCCTGCAACGGGAAGGGCGACGTACCTCCGCCGAAGGGGCACCCTCCTGGTGTTGAAGCATGTGCCGAAAAGTCTCCGCCGCGCTCAGCCGGGGTAAACACATGTGGCGTGGAATGGGCCTGCGCCTGTCGGAAGCGTGTGCCCTGATAGGAATAGAAGAAAAAGGTGTGGTCCTTCCACACCGGCCCGCCGAAAGTTCCACCAAATTGGTTCTGGTGGAAAACACTGGGCTTCTGCAGCAAGTAGTCGTCGGCATTTAGGCTGGTGTCGCGGAGGAACTCGAATCCGCTGCCATGAAAAGCATTGGTTCCCGACTTGGTCACTGCATTGAGAACCGCTCCCGAGTTTCTGCCGTATTCTGGGTTAATGGTATTGGTGACCATCTGTACTTCGGAAATCGAATCAGGACTGGGAGTTACCAGTGGGCTGTTCAAAGGCAGGTCGTTCGTGTCAGTGCCATTGACGAGGAAGCTGTTTTGCTGTGCCTGGCTGCCGTTAGTGGCAAAGTTGGTGGTGAAGCGCGACTCGGCAGCCACCACCCCGGGCAGAGTCTGCTGCAGGTTGATCCAGTTACGTCCATTCAGCGGGAGATTCACAATCTGCTGGCCGGTGAGAGTGCTCCCGAGTTGGATGCTCGTGGTCTCCACCTGTAGGGGGCCAGCTTGCACTTCGAGGATCTCACTGACCGCCCCCACCTCCATAGGTACGTTCTGTACGTAGATCTGATTCTGTACGAGCGTAATACCCTTTACTTGGAAATTTTTGAAACTGGCCTTGGAAGCGGAAAGATCGTAGGTGCCGGGCTTGAGGTTAAGGAAGGAATAACTGCCGTCGGAGGTCGACACCGCTTCTTCAGATATTCCTGTATTGGTGTTGGTGATTTTCAACCGCACGCCGGGCAGAACGGCACCGGTTGAGTCGGTAACCACACCGCGCACCCGACCGTAGAGTTCGTCAGCTCGGGCTGTGCCGGCTGTGAATAGTGCCAGCAGCAGGAGACCCAAAGCGAAAACTGCTATCTTGGGACGAAAGTCATATTCCATGTGACGCTCCAATCTTCTGAATTCTTTCAATGTTGTCGGAGGCAAGATGTGCCAGTGATCTAGCACCTGGTTACACAGTCGAAACGCTGATGCCAAAACAGCAACTAACGTTCCAAAACAGAACGGAATAACAGTGCGTGTTTTCATGTAGTTACATTTGGGTCGACTGCAAACTATTGAAATATGAAGAGTTTGCTCGTGCTCCTATGAAATACCGGATCCGGAACGGAGCTTCTTGCAACTCGTGCCACAATGGCTGGATGGATCAGGAAGCCTTTCTTCGCGGAATCCAACTCTTCAACGAAGCCGAGTTCTTTGAAGCGCATGAAGTCCTGGAAGACGTGTGGCGAGCTGCGCCGGCTACCGAAAAGAGATTCCTGCAGGGACTGATTCAGATCGCGGTCGCATTCCATCACCATTCGACTGGGAATCTGGTAGGCGCACATTCGCTGCTCGAACGCGGCACAAGGAATCTGGATGGCTCTCCCGATGACTTTGGCGGAATCGATATAAGTAAGCTACGGCGGGTGCTAGCCGCCTGGCACGACGCTTTCGCTGATGGGGGAAGCGAGCCTCCGCTGCCCCGCATGGAACCTCGTGGGGAGCAGCTGCCGTCCGCCGACGTGTGACCTGCGATCCCGACCTGCCGCCTGCGACCTGCCGCTTGTTAGAATCGCCTTTCCCGTGAATCGGCCTTCCATCGCCAAACCGCACCTTCCGAGCTCGGTCGCGAAGACTTTCGACGCCGTGCAGTTGCTCGACCTGCACCGCCAATACAAAACAATTCGCGAAGAAGTGCTGGCCGCTATGGAGCGCGTCTGTTCGTCGCAGCAGTTCATTATCGGAGCGGAAGTCGAGGCACTGGAAAGTGAGATTTCCACGTTTACGGGCGTGGCCGAAGCCGTGGGCTGCGCCTCAGGAACGAACGCTCTGTGGCTGGTCTTCTCGACGAACTGACGACAAGTGACTCAAAGGCTGGCGAGTAATCCTTCAAGGACCGACTACCGCCGGCGCCTTTTTCGCCTCGACGGCTCTTCCTTCTGCTCTCCTGGTGCAAGCACGCGGCGGACTATGGGCGTATTCAGCTTGTACTTACGCTCGGTGACGTTTCCGTTTTCGTCTTTGACGCGCAACGCGAACACCGGGAGGTTGCCTTCTTTGTCAAAGTTCTCGCGCCCGATCGTCACCGGTAGTACGCCGTCGAGTTTGCGTTCGCGGTAAGCGGTTTCGTAGCGATGCCGCTTCACGTTCCAGGTAAAAACGCGAATCTGGTCGTAGTCATAGGGCAAGCCGTCCTTGGGTTCCGCCAGCACCGCGAGATATTGGGGAACTTTCTTGTCGCCGTCCTGCACCTCATTCAGAACAAAGAATGCCACGAAGCGCTGGCCTTCAGCGTACTGCGCAATTTCGAGCGGAATATCGAGATCCACCATCCGCGCCAGCACCCAGCCAACGCGTCCCTGAGAATCGCGGAGCAGCCACCAATCCTCCAGAGCGGGCGGTATGGACTTTGACGGTTCCTTTGCGCCGTTGGGGGATGCGGGCACCTTGATTAGTTGCTGCTTCTCGACAGTGGCGCGTTTCAGAATCGCAAGCTTCTCGCCGGCGGAAAGCAGGTACAGGTGCTCGGTCTCCCGGCCCGGTTCGACATGAATATTGGTGTCGTTACGTGTGGTGCCATGAACCTGCACCGGAGCATTCTGGTTCTCGCGCAAGAGTTTCTGGAAATCGTTGTAGACCTGCTGGCTCACGAGATGGCGCTGCTCAATCCAGCCTTCCGTCCCGCTGGAGGTGCGCACGCGCACGAATCGCCGCTGTCGCTCGAGGACTTCGACGCGATCGCCATTCTTCACGACGCCCGTCTTGTTGTAGACAGCGGCCACGCGGTCACGCAGAGGAACCTGTGAGGCGGAAACATAATCGACCTCAAGCACTCTGCCACGGCCACGATTGCAACTGGCAAGCAGGAGAGTCGCAGCCAGCATGATTGCCAGCACGGCGGTTGGCGTTCGCGACAGTCGAAGTAGTTTCACTGGGATCAAGAGAACAATATAGCGCGGCGGGAGGGACCCCGTGCACGGGAGGAGTGCACCTAAAGGGCGTAGGGGGCGCTCCACATCCGAACGGCCCCAAGAACCAATTCGGGGGGAGCTAAATCGGCATCAGAAAAAGGCACTCGTTTGCTGTGGGCGAAATAGGGGAATGCTCCCCAGGACACGGAGGAAACACCAACCACAGCAGAGCGAGCGTAAAGGATTTCTTCCGTTGTGCTAGAGTCGGGAATTCCATGGACGTTCCCGCGATTTCAACGGAGGGTCTGACCCGCCGCTTTGGTGAACTTGTCGCTGTACATGACGTGAACCTTCGCGTCGCACCAGGCCAGTTCTTCGGCTTCCTTGGCCCGAATGGCGCCGGAAAATCCACCACCATCAAGATGCTCACCGGCCTGCTCGCGCCCACAGCTGGGCGAATCCATATCCTGGGACTCGATCTCATCGCGAAACCACTCGAGGTGAAGCGGCAGATTGGTGTCGTGCCGGAAGGCATGGCGCTCTTCGGGCGGCTAACCGGCTCGGAATATTTGAATTTCGTCGGTCGCATGTACGGCCTCGACCGCGAGACGGCAGCGAAGCGGACAGCTGAACTGCTCGAGTTCATGCAATTGGCGGACCAACCGAAGAAACTTGTTACCGACTACTCGCACGGAATGCAGAAAAAGCTTGCGCTGGCCGCAGCGGTGATCCACGGGCCGAAGATTCTCTTCCTCGACGAGCCATTCGAAGCCGTAGATGCCATCGCCTCTGGCACTCTGAAGGCTATGCTCCAGCGCATGATTGCACGGGGCGCCACGATTTTTCTCACCTCTCATGTGCTTGAAATCGTCGAACGGCTGTGCAGCCACGTCGCCATCATTCATCGCGGTCAACTGGTCGCGCAGGGTTCACTCGAGGAGCTTCGCGCGGGTGTGGAAGCACAGGCTGCAACTGGGGTACCGGCTGCGCCCGCCGAGGGTGCCACACAATCGGGGCGCGAGAAGTTGACGCTCGAACAGATTTTTCTCCGGACCGTCGGCGACTTGCGGCGCGCCGATCAGGAACTTTCATGGCTTGGCTGATTTTCGCGCCGGAAGCGCGCGGGCAATTCGCCGCAATTGCACGGATCCGCTGGCAGCTCTTTGTCAACTCCCTTCAGACGGTCCGTGGACGTGTGGAGCTGGCCTCCCGGATCTTCATGGGCTCATTTGTTGCTTTAGCTGGGGTTGGCGGCGCCATCGGGTTTGGTGGGGCGGCTTGGTTTTTTATATCTCAGGACGAGGCCGGATGGCTCTCGATTCTGCTGTGGTCCGTATTTCTTTTTTGGCAGCTCTTTCCCTTGATGGCGACAGCATTTACGGAAAATCTCGACTCGTCGAATTTCCTCCGCTTCCCGCTCGGTTATCCATCGTACTTTCTGGTTCGCCTGGTTTACGGCTCTCTAGATCCGGCCACAGCGCTCGGGTCTCTTTGGCTGCTCGGAATCACGATTGGTATCGGATTCGCTGATCCTGGTCTGCTTATCTGGGCTGCGCTCGTGCTGCTGGCGTTTGCGATTGTGAACCTCCTTCTCGCGCGGATGATTTTCGCCTGGGTCGAGCGCTGGCTGGCGCAGCGGCGGGCGCGCGAAATCATCGGCGTTCTGTTTTTTCTTTTCATGCTCAGTTTTCAATTGATCGGACCACTGATGAACCGCTACGGCGAAAAACCCAGGCCTGGAGTGGTGCGGGTTTCCCGGGAACTTTCACCAGCCCAGCGGTTGCTGCCGCCCGGGCTCGCCGCAGAGGCGATTGCTCGGATGTCGCACGGTCAGGTCTCGGCGGGCCTAGGCTTCTTTGCGCCGCTCTGTCTTTACGGAGCCGCAATTCTCTGGCTCCTGAATCTCCGGTTGCGCGCGCAATATCAGGGAGAGAATCTGAGCGAAGCGGTCGGGTATATAGCTTCGCGAAAAGAAAATCAGGCGCTTCGTCTTGGCTGGAGTGTGCTTGGATTTCCGGGACCCATCGCGGCGACCTTCGAAAAGGAATTGCGGTATCTTTCGCGGAGTGGGCCGATGCTCTTTACCATGATCACGCCGGTATTCTGGCTCCTGATTATTCGACTTTCGGGGAAGGGCGGGAATTTTCTCGCACACGCTCCCGATCTCGCGTTCCCAGTGGGCGCTGCCTACGCGCTGCTGTTGTTGACTAATCTCGTTTACAACAATTTTGGAGCCGATGGCGGCGGAATCCAGTTCTTTTTCGCTTCACCCGTGCGCTTCCGGAAAATTGTCTTGGCAAAAAACCTCGCACATGTTGCCGCCTTCACACTGGAGACGGTTCTTGTCTGGCTCGCGGTGTGCATGATGTACCGGCCGCCCGCAGTCGACGTTACAATTGCGACGCTCGCAGGAATTCTCTTTGCCGCACCCGCGAACCTCGCGCTGGGCAATCTGCTCTCAATTTATTCACCAAAGAAACTAGACTGGGGGACATTTGGGCGCCAGCGCGCATCGCGGACAACCGTCCTGGCCAGCTTCGGGATCCAGTTTGGTATCGTCGGTCTGGGCACAGTCGTTTTTTTACTTGCACGGCACTATGGAAGTTTTTGGCTCGCGACGCCCGTCTTCTTGGTGCTCTCCGTGCTCTCGTTCACTGGATACGCTCTTGTCCTCGAGCGCATCGACCGAATGGCGCTTGATCGAAGGGAAACCCTCATTTCCGAGCTCTGCCGCGCTTAGCCGCTCATTTCGAATTGCACGACGTGGTGTTGGACGCAGTGGCACTTAATCGCGGGTTAGAGGCCGGCAGAGGGGAACCACCGAGCTCAATCCTATATGGTATTGCAGGAGGAGTAAGCCAGGCTCTCTATTGTTTGTAAGGGTGTAATGCGGTCTCTATTGATACCGCCGTGTCCAATTGACCCGCTACATGCTGGCTAATCGCCGAAGCAAATGCCGATCGCGCGAGCGGTGCGGACGATTTCGCCTTGAGGATCGACCGTCTTCAACCGGCCGACCGCTTGAACGATATCTACTGCGCGGATGCGCTCCTGCTGCAAACAGACCATTTTGCCGAAGCCGCCCGCGGCGATCAGGTCCACGGCGGCTACTCCGAAGCGTGTGGCCAGGATGCGATCGAAGGGTGTAGGCGATCCACCTCGCTGGATATGTCCCAACACGCTCACCCGCACTTCTTTGTGAGCACGCAGCGCGATGGCATTGCCGACCAGATTGCCAACTGATCCGGCACGGCGATTCTCCTTCAATTCCGGGGGCAACTGGATGCCTTCGGCGAGCACGACAACAGTGAAACGTTTGCCGTAGCCTTCCCGTTCGCTCACGTATTTGCAGATATTCTCGACGGTGAACTGAATCTCGGGGATCAGAATGACGTGTGCGCCCCCGGCAATGCCTGCCTCGAGCGCGATCCAGCCCGCGTCGCGCCCCATGACTTCAACCACCATGATTCGGTGGTGTGATTCGGCTGTGGTGTGGATTTTGTCGACCGCGTCGGTGGCGGTGTGCAGCGCGGTATCGAAGCCGAATGTGACTTCGGTGGCAGAGAGATCGTTGTCGATGGTCTTGGGAACGCCGACGATGTTCATGCCCTTCTGGAAAAGGTCGAGTGCAATCTTCTGTGAGCCGTCACCGCCGATGGTGATGACGGCATCGATTCCGAGCTTGAGGGCATTGGCGATAACTTGATCGGAGATGTCGCGCATGACTTCCTGGCCATTCTCGACCATCTTGTAGTGGAAGGGATTGCCGCGGTTGGTGGTGCCGAGGATGGTGCCGCCACGAGGCAGGATGCCGCTGACGTCTTTGAGCGTGAGCTCGCGAGATTTTTCCGGCCAGATCAGACCGTCGAAGCCGTCAGAAATGCCAATGACTTTCCACTTATACTTGAGGATCGCAGCTTTGACCGCGGCACGGATGACGGCATTGAGGCCAGGGGCATCGCCGCCTCCGGTGCAAATGCCGATGCAGCGGATGTCTGGCATGGAGGCCGGCTCTCCCGTTAAGGATTGACAGTCAGAACCGCCGCAGTGCTCACAATGCTGCCCGAAGTCGCCGTGATGTTCGTGGTTTGGGTTACGGTGACGGACTGCGCCGTTGCCAAACCGTTAGCGTCAATTGTCGCCGCGGTGGGATTGGATGAATTCCAAGTGGCGGACGTGGTGAGGTCCACCGTTCCCCCGCCCTGGATTGTACCGATCGCAGTAAACTGCTGAGTTGCGCCTTGCTTAATGCTGGGATTCGTGGGAGTAACCGCAATAGAGACCAGGTTGGCGACCGTGACCGTAACCGTAGTAGAGCCGCTGACCGTGCCCGAAGTAGCGGTAATAGTTGCCGTGCCAGGCGCCACACCCGTCACTACTCCCGAGCTGCTTACGGTGGCTGTGGCGACGTCTGAAGTGCTCCAGGTGACGTTAGCGGTCAGCGTCTTCTTGCTGCCGTCGTCGAAGGTTCCCGTCGCGGTCATCTGCAATGTGCTGCCCTGTTGAACCGAAGGTGTGGCAGGCCCGACCGTAATCGTGGTAAGGGTCGGATTCACGAAGAAGCCACGGCACCCGACCCCGAAGGTTAGACAAAAGAGGCTGGTGATTAGACAAAACAGCAGTTTCGGCTTGGCAATCGGCATATTTTAGAGAGCCTGGTAAAGGGACCGTTCGCAGGGGGATCCGCCCGAACAGACAGCCGGAATTGAGAAATGTTTCCCTATGCTGAACGAATTCAATTTCGTGACTTGCAGGAATTATTCACTCCGTCACGCTGCATCGCAATGAAAACTTCCTGCACCTAAAGAATGTAAAGAAATTGTAGCAGAGAATCATTCGGTCGATGATCCTTAGTCAGACGTCGAAAGCAAGGTCTCTACTCGTGGGTTAACTCTATCCCATCTGTTAATCTCGGACGGCACCCATCTCGATGAGAAAACGACTCGCTTTCCTGCTGGTTCTTGTCTTTCTTGTCGCCGCGCCGGAACCTGCTGTTCTTGCCCAAGCGCCGAGCACGCAACCGGCAGACAGCAAAACGCAGAGTGCGACTGAGCATCCGGCAGCCGCGGCGCGGTCCACATTAAAGGTTTGCGCGGTGTGCATTCGCGCGCATATGGAATTTCTGGCGAGCGATGCTTTGCGAGGCCGGGGCAGCGGCACGCACGACGAGTTGGTCGCCGCAACCTACATCGCCTCCGAACTTCGCCAGTATGGAATCGAGCCGGCGGCCGACGAAGGCGGCTATATCCAGCGAGTGCCGACCTTACGGCGTTCGCTGAGCGCGCCGCCTCAGATGAAATTCACGACGCCGGGCGATGGCGCCTCCGCTCAGGAGATCACCTGGACGCACGGCAAGGAAATGCTGGTGCGCTATCTGTCACAGCCGGAGTTCTCCGGTCCGTTGCAGAAGATTGATCCCGACAGTGGCGAGGCTAAGGTTCAACCGGGAGCAATCGTTTTCTTGATACCCAAGTTCCTCCCCGTCAAGGACCGAAGCAAGTTGCAGAGCACGATATTGCATGTGATTTCCGCAGGGGCGACGGCCGTGCTAATCCCAGCATCGCCGGAAAGACGTGAGCACTGGGAAGAGGACGCGAAGAAGTTGCCAGAGTTGCCTTTCCAATTGGAGGGCACAACCGAAAGCGAGTTAGGCGGAAATTTCAACGTGGTTGTGGTGAACGAGCAAGCCGAGGTTGTGCTGAAGGCGCTGGCGGACGGAACCTTGTTGCGTTTTGAAGGTCATGCTGCCGCGCCGGAAAAGGGCTTCACGTGGAATGCGGTGGGCGTGCTCCGCGGTCGTGATCCACGCAAGACCGTTATCCTGCTGTCCGCGCATCTGGATCACTTGGGTATTGGTCCGGCAGTGAACGGAGACAATATTTACAATGGCGCCGATGACGACGCCTCCGGCACAACAGCGGTTCTGGAACTGGCGCGCATCCTCGGTACCGGGACGCGACCGCGTCGAACAGTGGTTTTTGCTCTGTTCGGGAGCGAGGAGGCGGGTGGGCTGGGGTCGATTTATTTTCGCGAGCATCCGCCAATGCCTTTGAAGGAGATTGCGGCGAACCTGGAATTTGAAATGGTAGGGCGCCCCGATCCCGAGGCACCGCACGATGCGTTGTGGCTGACTGGATGGGAGCGGTCGAACCTCGGTCCCGCCCTCGCGGCCCACGGTGCGAATCTGGTAGCGGATCCGCATCCGGAGCAGGGATTTTTCCGGCGATCCGATAATTACGTGCTGGCGAAAAAAGGCGTGCTGGCCCAGACGGTTTCGAGTTTCGGGCTGCATAACGATTATCACCAGCCGAGCGATGATCTGGCGCACATTGATTTTGCGCACATGACGGCGGGGATCCGATCGATGATCCAGCCGTTGGAATGGTTGGTGAATTCTGATTTCCGCCCGCGGTGGAAACCAGGGGGACGGCCTTAGAGCGGGTGGCGATCCCGGGACATTGCGCGCTAGATCCTTCGCCCCCTGAAGCGAGGACTCAAGACGACAACTTTCGTGGGGAGAATACACAAAATGAAACAAAGCAGTAAAACATCAGTGCTTATTTCGCTCGCGTTTCTTTTGTTCACCTGTTGTGTACCCCGGGCAGTTTCCGCCCAGGCGCAAAGTCCCGTTCCGATAGCGCGAGGCTTCCACCAAGTGGCGATTTCTCCTGACGCTGGCCACGTCGCGTGGGTCGAGCCAATACTCGACAGTCGCGGTGAATCCACCGGAAGCTCGGATATCTATATTCAGGATTTGAAATCACCTGACGCCAAGCAGAGGCGCATTTCCGCGAGCAGCGGTGGCGGAAACGCGGATGAAGGAGAAATAGCGTGGTCGCCTGATAGCAAACAGGTTGCATTCCTGTCCGATGCGGAGAGGTCAGGCCAATCCCAATTGTATATAGCTAGTGTGGGAGGAGCCGCTCGCAAATTGACCACTTTGACCGGGTACTTGGCTGATCCGGCATGGTCTCCCGATGGCAAGGCTGTGGCATTTCTGTTTACTGAAAACGCGCCGCGTGCCGCTGGCCCTCTGATGCCCATGACTCCTGAAACAGGAGTAATCGGAGCCAAAATTTACGAGCAGCGCCTAGCCGTGGCGGACGTGGCGACGGGCACGACTCGTCAACTATCGCCTGCCGATCTGTACGTCTACGAATTCGACTGGTCGCCCGACGGGAGGAGCCTCGCTGCGATTGCCGCCCACGGCGCCGGCGATGACAACTGGTATATCGCGCAGCTCTACACTCTCGCGCTAGCGAGCGGAGAAATGAAGCCGGTCTATAAACCTCCTTTGCAGATCGCGGTCCCGCGCTGGTCTCCCGATGGCAAAAGCATCGCATTCATTGCCGGACTGATGAGCGATGAAGGGTCGACGGGCGGCGACATCTTCTTGGTGCCAGCAAGCGGTGGAGAGGCTCGCAATCTTACGCCTGAGATCAATGCGTCTCCAAGCTGGATCACTTGGGAATCACCTGACAAAATTCTTTTCGCCGAGAACATTGATGGAGACGCGGGAGCAGCAACTGTTGATGTAGCAACCGGCAAAATCACGCCTTTGTGGACGGGACCGGAAGTCGTAACCACGGAAGCTTGGGGCGGGATAGGAATCTCGATTGCAGCAGACCACAAGACTTCTGCAGTGATACGCCACTCAGCTGCGCATCCTCCCGAGGTATGGGCCGGGCCGATCGGTGGGTGGAAGCAAGTGACCCATGTCAACCAGGCGGTACATCCCGAGTGGGGCGAACTGAAAAGCGTGCACTGGATGAGTGATGGCAAGCGCATCCAAGGCTGGCTGCTGTACCCCACGAACTACGACCCAAGCAAGCGCTATCCCATGGTGGTCACGGTACATGGCGGTCCGGGTGCGGCGGCCCATGCAGGATGGCCTGGCCGCTTCTTTAATACTCATCTGCTATCCTCGCATGGCTTCTTTGTGCTCTATCCCAATCCGCGTGGCAGCTTCGGCCAAGGCGAAGCATTTACCCGCGCAAATGTCAAAGACTTCGGCTACGGAGATTTTCGGGACATCCTGGCCGGAGTGGACGAGGTGGTAAAAGAACGGCCAGTCGATAACAGCCGGATTGGCATCACCGGCTGGAGCTATGGCGGATATATGACGATGTGGGCAGTTACGCAGACAAACCGTTTTCGCGCCGCAGTGGCTGGCGCTGGAATCGCAAACTGGCAGAGCTATTACGGTGAGAATGATATCGATCAGTGGATGACTCCCTTCTTCGGCGCTTCCGTGTATGACGATCCAGCAGTGTACGCCAAGAGTTCTCCGATCAACTTCATTAAGAACGTGAAGACGCCGACGCTGGTGCTGGCGGGCGAGCGCGACGGCGAGGTACCCGCGCCCCAATCACGCGAGTTCTGGCATGCCTTGAAGGCGTTAGGAGTGGAGACACAACTGGTGATCTATGCGGGTGAGGGACACGCGATCTCGCGGCCAGAGGATCGCTCCGACATCATGCAGCGGCTGCTGGGATGGTTTGATCGGTATCTGAAGCCGGAGCCGGGTTCGCAAAGAGCGGCGCAGTAGATTCAGTTCTGCCCCAGACGCTGAGCATAATCTCGGCAAACGTCGTGGACCTCAGGGATGGTGTGCAGGGCTGAAACCACACCTGGTACGACTCCTGAGGTCTCCACCATTCGGCTAGCCACTAACCCATGAGCAGCGACTAACGGCCAACGACTATTTTGATTTCTTTTCCGCCTTGGCGATGCGCTCGTCGATAGGTTTGCGGCCGGCGAAGCCTTCAGTTGTTCCGTGCCAGTGGGTGATTTTCTTCTCGCCCAATTTCCAGCAGAGCAGCACAGTTTCGCGATCTACGATGCAAGGAAAATCGAGCAGGCCAATATCGAGGTCTTTGACCTGCACACCCGTGGCGTGGATTTCGGCCACTGCATCCTTGGCGCGCTGAATGGCTTTTTCTCGCTGGGCTTTGCGGCGGGCCAGGTGAATGATATTCAGTAGTGTGCCGCCGTTCAGAAATACGCGGTGGGCCACTTCCTGCATCTCGGCGTCGACTTCCTCGATGAGTTTCTTGCCATCGATGGCGGTGCGCAGAAGCGATTCGAGAATTGGCAGAAGCCCCTGAGCTTCTTGGAGAGTAAAGCTGCGGTTAGGCATGGGTTTTTATTTTAGTTCATTCCGTGGCGTGGTCGTTAGTCGTTGGTCGTTGGCCGTTAGTCGCTGGCTGAAATTCTTAAACCGCAGAGGCCGCAAATGGCCAAGAGGACAATGGTCATCACGAGCAAGTGTAGCTCTCCGCGTACTCCGCGGGACCTCTGCGCTCTCTACGGTTAGCTTTTTTCGAAACTACTGAATTTCCAGCATCCGATCCAATGCCACACGGGCCCAGTACTTCACTTCGTCTTTCACTTTGATTTGATTTACCACGTTGCCGTCCACCAGGTTCTCGAGCGCCCAGCACAGGTGTTGCGGCGAAATGCGGAACATCGTAGTGCACAGGCATCCGGAGTCGTCAAGCGTGATGACCTTCTTGCTCTCCGCAGCGAATTCTTTGCCCATTCGGTTTACGAGGTGTATCTCGGTGCCTACTGCGAACATCGTCCCGGAGGGTGCGTTCTTAATCATCTTCAATAGCCCTTCGGTCGAGCCGATGCCATCGGCCTTCTGGCAAACTTCCCAGCGGCACTCAGGATGCACTATCACGCGAATGTCTGGGTATTTGGTGCGGACGTTATCCACATGCTCGGGCAGAAAGCGCTGATGCACGGAGCAATGCCCCTTCCAGAGGATGACTCTCGCCGTGCGCAATCGTTCGGGGGGGAGGCCGCCGCTAATCATGTAGGGATCCCACACGACCATTTCGTTGAGCGGAATGCCAAGGTTGTAACCAGTGTTTCGGCCAAGATGCTGGTCGGGCAGGAAGAGGATTTTGGAATTTTTCGCAAAGGCCCATTTGAAGGCGCCAGCGGCATTTGAAGACGTGCAGACCACGCCACCGCGCTCGCCACAGAACGCTTTGATGGCGGCGGTGGAATTCATGTAGGTGATGGGCGTAATGCCCTCGCCGACATCAGTGGTCAGGCCAGCAGCGACAAGCTGTTCCCAGCAGTCTTCCACCTGGGTGATCTCGGCCATGTCGGCCATGGAGCATCCGGCGTTGAGGTCGGGCAGAATCGTGACCTGGCCAGGGAGGCTCAGAATGTCAGCACTTTCGGCCATGAAGTGCACGCCGCAAAAAACGATGTACTTGCCGGCCGCGTGCGCAGCCTGCTGCGAGAGCTTATAGGAATCGCCGCGGAAATCGGCGAAGCGGATGACTTCATCGCGCTGGTAGTGGTGACCCAGGATGACGACGTCGCGGCCCAAAGCCTTTCTAGCCGCGGAAATGCGGTCGTCCATGGTGTGATCTGGGAGCACAAGATAATTGTCCAAAGGACAAGCAGTTGTCGCGGTTGCCATTTTTGGTCACGCTTTCAGTCCCGAATGGGCTACCGCCATCTACCAGCGGCCGCTCAAACTGGAACGGGGATGTTGAAAGCCTCCAGCGACTCCAGTCGGTTCACTGCACCATGGGTACCCAACCGGCGGGGATGTTGAAGCCGCTAGCTTTTCCCTTACAGCTAGTTGGATGCTCAGAACCAGCCGCAAGCGTCACGATTTCTGTGGCGTACGTTGCAGCGGCCAGCGTTTGAAGATCCGACCATATTGTGCACTTTTCGCGGGGCAATAAGCAAGTTGAGGCACATATCTCACACAACACTAAGTTCCACGAAGAAGCCAATCCGCATGATTCAATGAGTTTCTTCGTGGACTTCGTGTCCTGCGTGGTGAGATGTCTTTCTTGAATGCCGAGGGCTGAGATCGGAGAGCTCATCCCCCGATGTGCACCATTGTCCTCGAAGCTGGCACGAAATCTGGTTCCCCAATGTGGTGACGCGCTTCTTTCCGCTGAATCACTCCGCGGATGAAATCCGCCAATTCGTCGTCAGTGGCGCCCCGGCGCATCAGCCCATACAGGTCGTGGTCCCAGATGGAGAAGAGGCAGGTGCGGATCTTGCCGTCGGAGGTGATGCGGATGCGGCTGCAGTGTCCGCAGAAAGGATGCGACACAGGCGCGATGATGCCAATTTCGCCAATGCCATCATCGAACCGATAGCGGCGTGCAGTTTCGCTGCGCTCGTGCGGGATTTCGACAAACGGCCGATATTCGTTCATGCGCTGCACGATTTCATCAAGGGCTACGACAACCTCAGGCGACCAGACGCGGTCTTCTTCGAGCGGCATGAATTCGATGAAGCGGACAATGACGCCTTCCTCGCGGGCGAACATGCCGAAGGGGATGATCTGGTCTTCATTGAAGCCGCGCATCAAGACGCAATTTACCTTGACCGGATCGAGGCCGGCGCGCTTGGCAGCGCGGATGCTGGCGAGCACGTTGTCGTAGCCGTTGGGAACGCGCGTGATGCGAGCGAAGCGGTCGGGATCGACAGCGTCCATGCTGACAGTAACGCGGTTGAGTCCGGCTTCTTTCAGGGGATGCGCCATGTCGGCCAGCAGGTGGCCGTTGGTAGTCATCGCGATATCGAGCGGATCGCCGTCGATAGTGGGGAGTTTTGAGAGTTCGCGGACGAAGTCGATGACCCCCTTGCGCAGCAACGGCTCGCCCCCGGTGATGCGGACTTTCCTGATTCCTAGGCCGACCAAAATACGGGTCATGCGCAAGTATTCGGAAAACGGCAGGTCGGCGTAGAGCGCGCCTTCATTCCCTGTGCGGCAGTAGACACACTTGTAGTTACAGTGGTCAGTGATCGAGATGCGGAGATCGGTGATCGGCCGGCCGAATTTGTCGATGAGAGCCACAGCCGTTAGCACTTAGCAGTTAGCATTTAACCCCTCAAGCGGTTTTGCTGGACACCGGCACAAACCTGAATTGGCTGAATGCGAAGTGCTAATTGCTAACTGCTTCCTTGTCGAAGCTACTGCATTAGAGTCATGCAATGAAGGAAAAGAAACACACAGGCACCACTCTGCCGGGCGAGTGTCTCCTTTCCAAAGTGCTTCTCGCGAAGCACGGGAGGCACCGGCGTTTCCACCAGCACCCTCGGGGTTGTAGGTTGTTGTGCTCTGCGGAATCTTCACGTCCTCTGTGATGAGAAGTTTTCACCGCAAGGATCGCAAAGACCACCCGAACAGCACAAAGAAAAATTCTTCCGCTACAAACCCCTCGCCGCCGCAGCCAAGGTATCACCGGAGGCTAAGGCGGTCGGAAACTCGGTTCAGATTATAAATGCAGCGGGACTGCGGAAGGGCGAATTTTCGAGTATCACGATATCAGGTCTCAGACGGCGGCACGGAGTGAACCCGTGCGAATCCGTGGCGAAACGAATTACATCCCGTCGTAATTTGGCCCGCCGCCGCCTTCTGGAGGAACCCACGTAATGATTTGATAGGGGTCGGCGATGTCGCAGGTCTTGCAGTGCACGCAATTCGACGGATTCAGACTGATGCGCTTACCGTTTGGGGCGGAGCTGTCGTCCATAATTTCGTATACGTTCGCCGGACAGAAATTCTGACAAGGGCTGCCGAATTCTCTTATGCAGCGCTGCTCGCAAATGTCCGTGTCGTGAATGATAAGGTGCGCGGGCTGGTCTTCTTCGTGCTTAGTGCCCGAGTGGTAAAGATCGGTCAGCTTATCAAAAGTGAGCTTGCCATCGCCTTTGTAGGGGCCGAGCAGGTGGGCCTCGTCGCCGCCGTTCGCGGGGAGCTCGGCAAGCTTCTTCATGTGCTCGTAGCCGGGTTTCGACCAATAGCGGTCACGGAGACCGCGCCCGCCGGTGATCTGCTGTAATGCGGCATTGAACATCCCTGCCCAGAAGCCGTGCTCGAATCCCTGGTGGAAGTTGCGAACTTTCCAGAGTTCATCTTTTATCCAGCTATTTTCGACGCGGGTTTGGAATTCCCCAAGCGTCGCAGCGGAGAAGTCACCTTTCTTCAGCGCCTCGAACGCAGTTTCCGCGGCCAGCACGCCGCTCTTGATGGCCAGGTGAATTCCCTTGAGCCGCTGTGAGTTGAGGAAGCCGGCGGAGTCGCCGAGGATCATCCAGCCATCACCCGCGACCGGCGGAATCGCCCACCAGCCGCCGTAAGGGAGCGCCTTTGCGCCGTATCGGATCATCTTCCCGCTAGCGAGCAGCTTGGAGATGAACCGGTGCCGCTTGAATTCTTGTAGGACGCGCTGGGGATCGAGCCGCGGATCAGGGTAGTCGAGACCGGTGACAAAGCCAAGTGAGACGATGTTGTCCTTGCCACCATAAATCCAGGCGCCGCCGTATTCTTTCGAGGTTAGTGGCCATCCCATGGTGTAGATCACTTCACCCGGAGCGATGCGGCCAGAGGGCACTTCCCACAATTCCTTTACACCGACACCATAGCTTTGCGGGTTGCGACCGCGCTCCAGATTGAAGCGCGCAGCTAGCTGCTTCGTAAGCGAACCGCGAGTGCCTTCAGCGAGGATGACGACCTTCGCTTTGAGCACGTAGCCGGGTTCGAAATTGGATTTAGGCTGGTTTTGTTTGTCGACGCCCTTGTCGTCAGTCTGCACACCGATAACGCGGCCACCATCCAAGAGCAACTCAGATCCCGCAAAGCCAGTAAAGATAGTGATGCCCGATTCCTCCACCTTGCTGCCCATCCACTTCACAAATCGGTTGAGTGAGATGACGTAATTACCGTGGTCCCGCAGGGGCGGCGGTGTGATGGGGAATTTCAACTTGCCGTTCTTAGTTAGAAAGTACACGGATTCTTTATTGACTTCTGCGTCGATGGGAGCTTCTTTTTCGAAGTCAGGGAGCAGTTCGCGCATGGCGCGAGGATCGAGCAGAGCACCGGAAAGGCAATGCTGGCCGATCTCGCGGGACTTCTCGAGCACATAAATGTTTTCTTTGCTAAGTTGCGAACCGGAATTCTTCTCGTTGTGCTGGCCAATGAGCTGCGAGAGACGAATGGCACAGGCCATGCCTGCGGGGCCCCCGCCAACGATAACAATGTCAGCCTCCATTTGGGGGCGGGAGATGCCCGAAACGGGCTTGCGAAAAACTAGCATAAGGAAAACCTAACGACGGATTGCGCGGATCTAGACGGATAAACGGCGTTGATCCCACTGCCGTATTGTAAGCACAGGAGCCCAGCTCAGCGCAGGGGACTGGATACCGCGAGTTGCTTGCAAAATGCGGAGGGCAGTCTGGGTTGTGTACACCCTGTGTGCTTAGCGCCTTCGCGCAGACCATACAGCCGCGAGCTTCCAACTTAGCAATGGGTATGCAGCGAGCGTTAGCTTGCCGCCTTCGCTTTCTTGACCTCCTCAATCAGTGGTGGGACGATATCGAACAGATTCCCGACAATTGCGTAATCGGCGATTTCGAATATGGGCGCTTCGGAATCTTTGTTCACCGCAATGATGGTGCGCGCACCCTTCATGCCCACAATGTGCTGAATGGCTCCGCTGATGCCGAGCGCGAGATAGAGTTTGGGTGCAACCGTTTGACCGGAAGATCCAATCTGGCGGTCCATGGGCAGCCAGCCCGAATCGCAGATGGGACGTGAGGCCGCAATCTCGCCACCGAGAGCTTCGGCAAGTTGTTTTGCGATTTCGATGTTCTTCTGCTCTTTTATGCCGCGACCGACAGCGACGATAATTTCGGCTTGGGTAAGATCAACTGCTTGCTTTGCTTCTTTGAAAACCTCGTGCGGTTTGTTGCGGATGATGTTTTCTGGGATCTCCACATCAACCGCCTCGACGGGAGCGGCGCTCGATTCGGCCTCAACCTTGTCCCCACGAAAAGCTCCATTTTGAAAAGTGACGAACCAGGGCGGGTCGCAGGCGAAGCTGACATCGGCGGCGAGCTTGCCCTGAAACATCTGACGAGTGAGGAGCAGCTTGTCCCCTTCTTTCCTGTAGCCGATGCAGTCGCTGATTGCAGTGCGACCCATGGCGGTTGCGAGCTTGGGCACGAAATCGCGAACCTGATAGGTGTGTGGCATCAAGACGAGCTTGGGCTGCTTCGAGGAGATGAACTGTTTGAGCGCGGCGACGAACGCGTCGGGCGTGTAGGGCTCGAGCTTGGGTGACTCGATCGCATAGACCTTGGCGACTTTCTTTGCGGCGACTTCTTTGGCGAGTGCGCCCGTCCTGCCGCCGAGAACCGCAGCTTCGAGTGTCCAGCCGGTTTCGGCGGCAAGGGCCTGCCCAGCGGTGAGAGTCTCCCACGAGACGCGGTTGAGCTTGCCCTCCCGTTGCTCGACGACCACCAGAATTGTGTCAGGCATAAGCACGGTCCTCAGTTCTCATGCTCAGTCGGACCCATGTGCCGCGGGGCGCGTCCCGCCCGCGAAGAGTATGAGCAGCCTTCGTCGTTGCATACGCGGCGGCCAACCGGCCTGATGCAAGCATGAGTTTTGCCGCTTCCTCTAAATCGACGCCGACTCGACAGTTTGCCAGGCGAGGGCGCTTGCGCCTACGCGAACCTTGTCCCAGGGCAGACGCCTGCTCAAGGCTTAGAGTATTCGCACTTCGTTGCGCAGCTTCTCCGCTAACTTCTTCGCGACTTCGCCCGGAGGGCCTTCGAGGAACTCCGTGTTCTTCGTCTTCTGTGGTACGTACAGCCGCTCGATTTTTTGCATATTGCTGCCGATCGCCGATTGCAGTTCGGGAAACGTGACTTTCCGCAGCGGTTTGTTCTTGGCCTGCTTAATTCCAATAAGCGTCGCGTAACGGAGCTTGTTGATTCCGGATTGTATGGTCAGCACGGCAGGCAGCGGCATCTCGACAAACTGGAAATATCCGGCCTCGAGTTCACGCTTTACGCGAATACCCGAATCGCTTTTTTCGATCTGCATGATGATGGTGGCGTGCGGCCAGCTCAGCAACTCAGCCAGGACAACGCCAGTTTGAGCATAGCCGTAGTCATCGGATTGCAGGCCGGTGAAGATCAGGTCGAACTTCTCACCTTTTATCGCAGCTACGAAAGCACGCGCCGTGTTGATAGCATCGAGTCGGACAAAGCTCGCGTCTTCGAGGTGAATGGCGCGATCGGCGCCCTTGGCCAAAGCTTCGCGGAGCACCTGCTGCGCGCGCGCCGGGCCAGCGGTGATGACGACGACCTCGCCGCTGTGCTTTTCTTTCTGGCGCAAAGCCTCCTCGAGCGCGTACGCGTCCGGTTCGTTGACCTCATAGGACACATCTTCGCGAATCCAGGCGCCGGTTTCGTTCAGCTTCAGTGGCGCGTCCTTCTGCGGCACCTGTTTCATGCAGACCAGGATCTTCAACAGCAAACTCCTTGCATTCTGTCGCGTCAGAGTCGACAGGGAAGTATAAAGGACGGCGACGGGAGTGGGAAACGCGCCGCACATTGTGTGGTGCCTTTCTTGTGGACGCAAGTCCCCGCCTGCCAAACGCACGGAGAACGGGAATTAGCCCTGATTACGGCAGCAGGCCCGAGTCACGACAGAAAAATCGGGTGGCATCGGTGAACCCATAGGCATCCTGCAATCTTCTCCAACCCGTGCTGCTCGGCAAACCGCTTCACCTCCGGAAGCGACTGATCCCAGTCGACAAGTTAACCCACTACCCTACGCTTTGACGGATTGATGGCCGGCAATGCAAGTTGGCCGAAACGCTGCTCGCTCGGTATCTCTGCGTCTTTAAGTTCCTCCCGTTGGAGAAGGGTAATGGTGCGATATGCGTCGCTCAGTTCCATCAATTCGCGACGATTGCTGTCATTGCCGGAATCCACCTGCTGGAGCCGATCGAGTATCGCCTTCTCCGCTGCTTTTGCCTTTTCGACAAACAGGGTTGGTTGGAGTTCTAATACCGCGTCTTCATAGAGACGTTTCCAAATGGTTGCTTTGCTGGCTTTGCTCTGCATAAGATTTCTCCTGTCAGGACTTGCGAAGGAATCGGATTGGACGGCTGCAAGAGCTAGGCTCCGCAGCTCCCAAGCTCATTTAAAGTTTGCTGTATCGCGATCCACGCCTACTGGAGCGAGCTTGCAGCGGCCGAGAAAGCGTTGTTGGCGTTGGAGCCGACCAGTCGGATAGTACCAACGACAAGCACGAGAATGAGCGCCAGCATGACCGCGTACTCAGCGATGTCTTGCCCGTCATCCTCTAAACACATCTTGAAAAGGAGGGCGATCATATACCACCTCCGGTGGACTGCAACACGGCCCTCGAGGGCCGTAACGCCAACAGTGGATTGGTTTGAGAATCGCTAAGCTAGAAGGAGCGCAGCAGAGGGCGGTGCCCGACTATCGACCGGATGGATGAATACTGTTAGGGAGAGCAGAAAACGTTGTTCAGTAGCGGCACCGACGAGCTTGCGGATTGGCGCTGAGAACAACGCCAGCAAGGGCACGAGCGGGAGCACGCGCAGCCGCGTACGAGCCGATGCCCCGCTCGGCGTGATGCACTTCGGTATTTTGCGGGAGAAACCCGAGGCTTCTACGGCTAGCGGCGTGGCGTGCAAATCGTCGGTGGCTGAAATCACCGGCAAAAGGAGAACCAGCACACAGCCAAGCGCAAACAGTGGCAGGGGCAAGTCCCGCCGCTTTGCGCCGCACCTCCACTGGCGAATCCAGATGCCGAGCGCAGCGGCCGCAATGACTAGCCAGAAAGTGTTTAGTAGGAGTTCCATTCTTGCGCTTTAGCCCCAGCTGCAAACGGCGATTGTACCTCCCCGGTTGAGTTTCAACAAGTCGAGCAGACTCAGATGACGTAACTTCGATTGTGTAAAAGCGGGCGGGTGTAAGTTAGGGGCTGGATGCGGCGAGAATAAACGTCGCCTCCGGGGAGGAACAAAAATGTCTCTTGACAATCCCCTTTATAGGACAAGCAGCTTGACGTCACCACCTCATGCCACTGTCTAGTTTGCTTCTGTCCCTCTGTGATAAAACTCTTCCGTGACCCCGTACTCTCCGCAGCAGCACGCCAGTTCCCGCATGACGGCAGCGCGGATCCAACTGGATGACCAGTCCCGTCAATATTTCCCCGGCCTCCTCGACAAGGTCTTTCTCGATGCCGCTTGTGTGTCCCTTGCGCCGCGGCCTGCCGTGGAAGCTGTGCAGAAGTTTCTCGACCTGGCCATGGTCTGCCCGCTGGACTCCTCCACCCAGCATCATATTTTTATGGACGAAATGCGAGCCGCCGCCCGTCCCGCTGCCGCTCGCCTCATTAACGCGCATGAGGACGAAATTGCGCTGGTCGAAAGCACCACTCACGGTCTCACTCTTGCCGCGAACTCCATTCCGCTCGAACCCGGCGACCGCGTCCTCCTTTCAGACCTTGAATTTCTGCAAGTTGCCGTTCCCTGGATTCAAAAGAAAAAAGAGGGCGTCGAAATCGATGTCGTCCCCAATCGCAACGGCGAAGTGCTTGTGGAAGATTTCGCCGAGCGAATCTCGCCCCGCACACGTGTCATCACCATCAGTACGGTTCAATGGACGAACGGCTATCGTCTCGACCTCGCCGCCCTCAGCCGCCTGTGTCACGAACGTGACGTCTGGCTTGTGGTCGACGCCATCCAGCAACTCGGCGCCATTCCGCTCGATGTCCGCCAAACGCCCGTGGACATCCTCACTTGCGGCGGACACAAATGGCTCAACTCTCCCTTCGGCTGCGGCTTCCTTTATATGAGACGCGACGTGCTGCCGAATCTGCGCCCGCCCATTGCCGGATATCTCTCCATCGAAGATCCGCCTGGCGGCTGGGGCGAATATTTCCAGACTCCTACCACCACGCCAGTAAAGAATTATGAATTCGTGAACACAGTCCGCCGTTTCGAAACGGGCGGGACTTCGAACTATCCCGGCGCGGTCGGCCTCGCCGCTTCCCTCGAGCTCATCCACGAACTCGCCCCCGATCGCATCGCCGAACACATCTATGCACTCACTGACCAACTCCTTGCGGGATTGGACCGCCTGGGCCTGAAGATTGTTACGCCGCGTGCCCGCGAGAACCGCTCCGGCATCGTGACTTTCTCCGTCAGCTCTGCCGAAGAAAATGTCAAGTTCATGCAACGCCTGCTGGAAAAGAAAATCCTCGTCTCCGTGCGCTATACCTCTAACGTCGGCGGCATACGCATCTCCTGCCACTTTTACAATTCACTGGAAGACATCGACACTCTGCTAAGTGAAGTAAAGAAGCTCACGTAGGGGGCAGATGCCCTCGTCTGCTCGGCCCTAGCATGACTCGGCTTGATCGGTTGGTATGAAACACGTCGTAAGCAGTCTGTTATTAACCGTGTCACCGCGAGCGAGCGTTTTCCTGTGGCTCGCGAAAGGGACATAGGAGTCGGAGGACCCTGCTGCCTTGATCTGCCAAGAATGCGGAAAGGAATTTCTAAGAAGCACTCGGGGTTGATCCAATTTCCCAAAGAGCTTTTCCTTCGTGTACCTTCGTGTCCTTTGTGGTTAGAAAAATCTTCCAGAGCCTTGCCCTAAGGGCAGTCGAAGGGAGCCCTGTGTGGTCAAAGTACTCGGTTCTCCCTACTGAAGTTTCTTCAGCGCCTCCAGCAATTCTGCGATATTCGGCAACTGATCCAGCGGGTAGGTCTTCGCAAACGCGATCTTCCCGTTCTTGTCCACGATGAACGCCGCGCGCTCGCAAATCCCCGGCACCGGTGGCCCCTCTCGCAGTACACCGAATTTCTGCGTCACCTCTCCATGCGGATAAAAATCCGAGCATAACGGCAGCTTCACCATGCCGATTTCTTTTTTCTGCCACGCTTCGTGACTGAGAATGGAATCTACGCTAATGTCCACGACCTGGGCATCGAGTGCCGCCAACTTCTCGCGGTTCGAGTCGAAAGCCGGCACCTGCGCCGCTCAGGTCGGGGTCCAGTCCAACGGATGAAATGCCACTACGACGTGTTTCTTGCCCCGGAAAACGCTGAGGTTCACTTTCAACTTCCGCTCGCCCTCAATCGCTGGCAGCTCAAAATCCGGAGCCGTGTCTCCCACTTTCAACGCCATTCTCGCCCTTCCTCCACCTATCAATATTATCCGAGCCGTGCCCGCTTCTCCGCTCGGTCTCCCGCATTGATCGTCTTCCGGTGCCGGAGCGAAAAGTCTCCTCTGCGTTCCTTGCGGCGGGTTCCCGGCGAAATCTCCTTCACTTTGATCATGGCCCTATATCCAGAAAGTAGCATGCAAAAATTAAGGGCGACCTTTCGGCCGCCCTTCTGTGTTTCTCAACGCTCGTGGTTTATACAGGCCGCACGTTCTCGGCTTGCCAGCCCTTCGGGCCTTTTACCACATCGAACTGCACCTGCTGACCTTCCTGCAGGCTGCGGAACCCCGCTGCCTGGATCGCCGAGAAATGAACGAACACATCCTCGCCGTTCTGGCGGCTGATGAACCCATAGCCCTTTGCATCGTTAAACCACTTTACTGTTCCTGTTTCCATTGTGTTGCTTGTTCCTTTTTCTTTGAAGTATTTGCGCTGAAACTCGCAGACTTCTGCAGGCAGGTCACGCTTGTGGAGCGGAGAAACTGCTTACAACCGCAAAGATCAAACGCGGCTTCATTGTACCTTTAGCGTCAAGGAAATTCCAGAGTATGTACTCGTCCAGTAGATCAGTGACACTTTTCATTCCTTTCGTTGAGATGAACCCCGCAGCAGGAACTGCTGCGGGGTTAAGTAGCCGAGCGACTGGTGAGGGCGCACGGTGTTGTAGATCTTTTCCCATTGCCGCAA
>WNFB01000711.1_pt1 | contig 27601 bp, 23 predicted proteins | sample 5400501 | NCBI WGS metagenome assembly WNFB01 (sample SAMN13153341, study PRJNA577476) | soil metagenome | isolation source: 200 cm saprolite under Douglas fir tree site 2 hole 1 | place: USA:California | collected 2015-04-18
TGCGCTCTTCTTTGGAGAGAACTATCGAGAATGGGCTTTTCCTCGGCATAAAAACAATCTCCTGAATGCCGAGCCTACCAGAACTTGGTAGCCCAAAGCCACTTAATACGTCATCGTATTTATGAAAAGGAGTACTAAGTTAGCGCCGTTTACGCTTTTTCGCGGGGCGGCGCGGCCGTGCTTTGCTGCGACGACGAGATATTTTCTTCGGCTTGTCCGCAGCTGTCAGTTCGCGTCTCCGCTTTGCGGCCCAGCCGGCTTTATTGGCCTGACGGCCTCGCGCGATTCCCAAGGCGTCCGCGGGAACGTTGTCGGTGATCGTGGAGCCCGCGGCGATATAGGCGCCATTGCCGATTCGCACGGGGGCAATCAGCGCGGAGTCACTTCCGATAAAAACTTTGTTGCCGATGTGCGTCGGAAATTTGTGGAAGCCGTCGTAGTTGCAGGTAATCGTGCCGGCGCCGATGTTTGCTTTCGTGCCGATCTTCGTATCGCCGAGATAGGTGAGGTGCATCGCCTTGGTGCCTTCGCCGATAGTGCTCTTCTTCAGCTCGACGAAATTTCCGATGCGCGAATCCGCTTTCAGGTGATTGTTCGGGCGAAGGCGCGCGAAGGGACCGATGATGACGCGGTCGTCGAGGCGGCTTTGCGCCACGACACAATGCGGCTCGACGGTTACGTCGTCGCCAAGAGTCGCGTCGGCGAGAACGCTTCCCGTTCGAATGGTGCAACGCATGCCAATTTTCGTCTTGCCGAGCAGTTGCACGCCGGGTTCGATGACCGTGTCTTCACCCGCGACGACCTCCGGATCGATCACCACCGTTTCCGGCAACTGAATGGTTACGCCGGCCTCCATCAGCGCGCTGCGCTTCCGTTCGCGGAAGATGCGGTCGACTTCGGCGAGGTCCGCTCGCGTGTTGCAACCGAGAACTTCGCGCGGATCCGCGGCCACGTGGGCGAGGACGGTTTCGCCCTTCGCGTTCAGAACGCCGATAGCGTCAGTCAAATAAAGTTCGCGATGCTTGTTGTTGGGTTTCACCTGAGCGAGAGCCGGCCAGAGTTTTTCCAGCGTGAAGCAGTAAATCGCCGAATTGATTTCGTTAATCTCGCGCTGCTCATCGGTAAGCTGGGATTCTTCGACGATGGCGGATACCAGAGTCTCGGATTTCCGCACGACTCGCCCGTAGCCGGAAGGATCGGCAAGCACAGCGGAGAGGATTGTTGCGGCCGCGTTTCCCTTATGATGGGTGGCCGCGAGCGCCTTCAGCGTTTCCGTCCGCACCAGCGGGGCGTCTCCTGCGATCACGATCGCAAACTTCGCCCGGCCCACGGCGCGCTTGGCCACTTGCATGGCGTGGCCAGTGCCGTTTTGCGGCTGCTGCAGAACCGTGACCGCTCCGAGCGGCTCGACCACGGAGGCTACCTGCTCCGCCTGATGGCCAACGACGACAATCGTCTCCCTCGGTTTCAGCGGCGCGCAGGAGCGTACAACGTGCTCGACGAGCGTGCGCCCCCCCGCGCGGTGGAGCACTTTCGCCAGGCTGGATTTCAGCCGCGTGCCTTTTCCCGCTGCCAGGATGACGATTGCCAGATCTTTATTCGACATATGGTTTTCAGCCCATTCTGCGGGAGTGGCGGGCGTTTCGCAATGCAGGGATACAGGTAGCGCAGCGAATGCCTAATCAGCAGCGGAGGCGGGAGCGAGGCTAGGCAGGTAGGACTCGCTCTCGGAGCGTGAAGATTCCTCCGTAGTAATAGTCCAAAGCGAAGGGTCGGCGAGGAGTCGGCTGACAAGTTGGGTGTGCAGGGCATGGCCGGCTTTGTGAGCCTCGACGTGGGCCAGGAGCGGCAAGCCAGCCAGCGCCAAGTCGCCAATGAGGTCCAGGGCCTTATGCCGTCCAAATTCATCGGGAAAACGCAGGGGCCCGTTCATGACCCCATCGTCGGTGAGCACGATAGCGTTTTCAAGCGAGCCGCCGCGAATGAGGCCCATGGCCTTGAGTGGCTCGATATCGCGTTCGAAGCAAAACGTGCGGGCGCGAGCAAGCAGATGGCGGAAGGTTTCCGGTCCGACCACCATCTCTACTTCCTGCTGGCCGACCAGAGGGTGCGCGAAATCCACGTAGCAGCGTACACGAAATTCATCAGCGGGATAGATGCCGATGCGGCGGTCGCCTTCGACGACTTCGAGAGCCTTCAAAACCTTCATGTAGCGGCGCCTTCTGCGGAGTTTTCGAACGCCGCACTGCTCCAACATTTGCATAAACGGCTCGGCGGAGCCGTCCAGGATCGGTATTTCAATCGAATCAATGTCGATGAAAATGTTGTCAATGCCGCAGGAATAGATGGCGGCGAGCAGGTGCTCGGTGGTGGAGAGAAGAACGCCCTGCTTCATGAGGCTGGTGGCATAACTTACGCGCGCGACATTGTGGCCCTGTGCCTCGATGGGAAAGTTATCGAGGTCCACGCGGCGAAAAACGATGCCGGTTTCGGCTGGCGCAGGGACGAGACGAACGTGGCCATAGACGCCAGTGTGGAGTCCTATGCCTTCGGCAACAGCCGAGCGGGCGATGGTAGTCTGAAACATTCGTGCGCTAAATGGTAGCACATTGCGTGCCAGACTAAACTCCGTTTGTGCTTTATTATCAATAACTTAAGAACAGCCAGAAGCCTGATTTAAAGATGCCTGTGGCAAATACACAACATTCTTGCCAGAAGCGGCGTGTCTTTTTGGGACAATCTGCTGAAGTGTACCTTCCGCAGGCTTCCTTTTTCTTTCTTACCGCGTCCCAAACAGTTGCAGTGTTATAATCAGGGCTTGTAGATTTTCAGGGACAGGTGAGGAATGAATCGAGCGGCTCGCATCGGCATCGTTGTAGTTTCGGTGGTGATCTTCTGTTACGCGGGACTGGGACACGTCCTGGGACGCGCAACCGATGACAAGGCTTACAAGTCACTCACGGTTTATGGCGAAGTCCTACAGAAGATCCAGCAGGACTACGTGGATGACCCGAACATGCATACGGTTACTGCGGGTTCCCTCCACGGCTTGCTCGAATCGCTTGACCCCCAATCCAGCTACCTCACCCCGCGGGAATACGACGAATACAAAAAGAAATTGCAGAATTCCGGTAGCGGCGAAACCGGCTTGACGCTAAGCAAACGCTTCGGCTATGTGATCGTTCTCTCCGTTCTTCCGGATAGCCCGGGAACCAAGGCTGGCGTTCGCAGCGGCGACATCTTCGAATCCATCGGCGGGTTTACGACGCGGGACATGTCCGTGGGCCAGGCTTTGAATCTTCTCTCGGGGCAGCCTGGTACCGGCATTAAAGTGGCAGTCATTCGCCGTGGAAAAGCCACGCCCGATGAAGTCGATCTCGTCCGCGAAAAATTGGCTACCCCGAAGATCATCGTCCAGAAAGCAGATCCGGACATTCTCGTGTTGCGCTTGCCGTCGCTGGATGCGGGGCGCGCCGATGAAGTACGCAACCGCTTGCTGGATGCGGAGAAGCAGGGCGTTCGCAAGGTCATTGTGGACCTGCGCGAATGCGGGCGCGGGCCGGTCTCGGAAGCGATTTCTCTAGCGCGGCTTTTCGTGCCGTCCGGGACCATCACCACACTTCGCGGCCAGACGGTTTCGGCGCAGGTTTTTTCGGCTGAGCCAAAGCAAGTGGTATGGAGAAACACTGTTTCTGTGCTGATTGATGCAACCACCTCCGGCGCTGCGGAAGTTTTCGCCTCCGCCATCGTGGCGAATCATCGCGGCGACGTCGTGGGAGAGCGCACGTTTGGCTTGGCGTCCGAGCAGAAACTGATCACTATGGATGACGGCGCGGCGCTGATTCTCACCGTGGCGAATTACTACAATCCCGGCGGAAAATCGATCCTGGAAGAAGGCATCACTCCCACGGAAATTGTGCGCGCCGTTCCGGAAGATTCGGATTCCGGCGATGACGATGCGGCGCCGGCACCGGAAACGCAGAAAGAACCGGGCCTTGGCCCGCGGCCGCTTTCGCCGGAGGATCCGATCTTCCACCGGGCGCTGGACCTCTTGAAGGTTCCCGCAAAAAAGGCCGCGTAGTATTCCGTGGCCTTTGGGGACGCTCGGAAGACCTCGTATTCCTCTTTCTCAATCGATACTCAAGCAAATCTAGCCCGTCTTTCCGCGTTTGTTGTTTTCCTGTTTTTCCTGGGCTGGGCCGCCGCTGGCTGTAAGAAGCCGGGGCCCGCGCGCCCCGCGCCGGCAAAAATTCACGCGATCACGCGCGAACTCGCTGCCGCAGCTAAGTCGGCGGCACCCACCGGTTCCGAGATCCGCGTGGCGTTCCAGGCCCCCGGTGCAAATGGGGGCGTCACCGATCGTCTGGACATCACACTTTTTTCGACCGGAGCGGATTCCGCTACAGGGACTCAAGTTGCGAAAATCCAGCAGTCCTTGAGTTCCGTAGCGACCCGTCATGGCCTTACCGAAGAGCCATCGGAAAGCCGCGAAGGAGTACTCTTCTTTTTTCTGAAGGCGGGCGTTCGAACGCACGCGATTCACATCCACGCGGGCGCGAAAGCCTCGCTGCACGCCGGCGGTCCCCCCGGCCCACCCTCTGCACCGCGGCTCGCGATTATTTTGGACGACCTCGGCAGCGACCGCGCCGCTGCCGAAGCAATCTTTGCGCTGCCCTATCCGCTGACCATCTCCGTTTTGCCAAATCACGAGCATTCCACCGAAATTGCGAACGAAGCGCATCGCCGGGGCTACCAGGTGATGCTGCATCTGCCGATGCAATCCATCGCGAATGAAACTCCCGAAGCGCAAGAATTGCGCCCGGGCATGCCGACAACCGAGGTGAGCGCCCTCGTCGAGCAGTTCTTGCAGAGTGTCCCCGGCGTTGTGGGAGTCAACAATCATCAGGGTTCGCAAGCCACTTCCGATCCCGAGCTCATGGATGAACTCATGCCGGTTCTGCGCGACCGGCGACTTTTCTACGTGGATAGCCGGACTACGGCGGCGACGGTGGCCTTTGATACCGCACAGAGCTTCGAGGTTCGCTCCGCCTTTCGAAACGTTCCGTTCCTGGATGATGTCGCGGAAGTCGCGGCGGTGCGCAAGCAACTGGAATTGGCGCTGCGCGGCGCTCGCGAAAAGGGCGAGGCCATCGCGATCGGGCACCCGCACCCCGCAACGCTTCAGGCGTTGCGCGAAATCCTGCCGCGCGCGCAGGCGCAGGGAATCCGACTCGTCTTCGTATCCGAACTCGTCCACTAAGAAAGTTGCGTGGCCTGGTTGGGCGTGGGATTCGAACTCTTCGCGGGATACAGCCGGTTCACAACCAGGGCAAGGATGGCCATCGTCAGGAAGCTGAAGACGCTTCCCTCAGGGCCGACGGTGCCTCCAGTTAGCCACTTGGCACCGTGCAACGAAGCGCTGCTAAGGTGTCCGTCGAACACCACTCCGCTATTCGGAACCGAAAAAAGAAATGTCTCGCCGAAATCAAAGCTTGCATGCCACCCGACCGCCAACCAAAGGTTGCCGGTACGACGAAGGGTTAGAGCAAATACCAGTCCAATCATCACAACCGCCGCCGCACCCACCCAACCTTCCCCGGGATTGCCGAGATGGACTGCCCCGAACGATACGGAAAGCAGGATCGCCGCAGGCCAGAAGCCGATCCCGTCGGCCAAAGTAAATTGCGTATACCCACGAAAGAGAAATTCTTCGAAGAGGCCAACGAACACAAAGAAGATCGCCCACACGATGGCCCAGCGCAAAATGTCAGAGCCGTGTAATGCCAAAGTTCCAAAAGAGTACCCGCCAAACGCAGAGATCAGACCGACCAGAGCCGAAATCTCCACTAAGCCTATCAGGAAGCCCTGCCAGAATAGTTTCCCAAACGCGCTGTTCGCAGGCAGCCCGTAGTCACCGGGTGAGCGATGTTCGATGCGCGACATGATCAGTGCCGCTCCAAAAACCACGACGAAGCTGAATATCTCACCCGCAAAAAGATAGCGTGGAGAGAAGACGCCATGTGTGGGAGGAGCGAAATGCCGGAGGACCATCCCACCGCCAAACCCGATGGCGGCCACGAAAGCGGCATAGATGAGCAGGCGCCAGCCGGCGCGCAATCCTTTTTCATTCAAGAAAATCGTGCTCGCAATTCCCACGGGCGGAGGCGGCGTCAGCGGCGGGAGTGAGGAAGGATCGGTAAGCGGTTCAGCGTCCAACAATCACCTCGAAAAAAATGAAGTTCCATACCGCAGTCAGACGCGTGGAAGGATTCCCCGCGAACGCGCAGTCCATATAACTCAAAATACCTTTTGCAGGCAAGGATTCTTTGGAGGAACTGCTTGTGTTTGCGCCCTGCTTCATCTTGTCTTGGAATCGCCGGCTTCAGTATTCGATACGGCTTGAACTGCGAGACTTCAGCAGGATGAGATAGGGCCTCTGGCTAACGTGCCACGGGAATTGCGGCTGCGCCAAGAATGCGGCGGCTCTTTTTTCCTTGCACGAAAACTACGGAATGCAAATTCTCGCGTTTCCATTCCGCGCGCAATGGAACCGTTGCGTCTCCGGAAAATGACGTTTCGTCTCCGGCCTTCGCTTCACCGATCTTGCGAATGCTTCGAACGATCGCGGCGTGATGCAAATCCTCGCCGGCATTTTCCCCGCGTTTCACCGCGGAGTGAAGCCCCGTTTCGGTGATTGCCAGCCACACTTCCGCCGTATCACGGCCAGGCGTTTCCGGTAACTTGCTTATGCTCACGGACAAGTTTTCTTTATCGGAATCCGGCGAATTTCCCAGTCGCAGAGTTACCTGGGCTCTCGGCTCCGCCGCGGCTTGCTGCACCGCCTGCCAGGCTTTCCGCGATTGGCTGCCCACAAACTCGGTTTTGCCATCGACCACCATTTGCGGCGTATAGGCGTTGCCGTTGCCAAGGACCCCGGCGTAGACCTGCTGCCGTGCCGTCCATTCGCGCGAAGAAAATGGGTCCTCCCAACCAAGTTCATTCCAGTAATCCACGTGCTCTTCAAGGGCGATCACTTCCACATTGGGGATGGGCTGTTGCTTCGCCATTCGCGACAGCAACTCGTCCGCAGGGGGACAGCTCGAGCAGCCTTCCGAAGTGAACAGCTCCACGACCACGGGCTTGCGCGTGGGCCCCGCAGCAGGGGATGCCGATTGCGGCCGAGGCCGAATCACCGCCATTACAGCGAAAACAGATAGCAGGCTGAGCGCCAATCCAGCCAAGAGGGACTTCATGGAAATCTCCCGTACCAGCAAGCTATCTGATACTCACCCTAGCAAAAGGTTTCCGGCACTTGCCGATGAACAATGTTTTGCGCCGCATAACCAATATGTTAGCTTTAACTGGTTATTGGAGGCTTAACCTGCCTTCCTCGCTTTCTTTCATCCGGTTACTTGGCGGTCGGCTCTGCCTTGACTTCGTCAACACGACTCCTTCCCACTCGGAGCTGTCGTGGGAGGGGCTGGTTTTCCTGCTGGAGGCCACCCGCATCGTCTCCGCGGAACGCGGAGCCCAACTTCTCGCTCTACCTCAATCGGACCCCCCGGCAGCAGAAGGATTGCTCCTGAAGGCCCGGCGCCTGTCCGCCTCGCTTCGCAAGGCCCTGACGGCCATGCATCGAAAGCATAAGATCGCAGCGGAATGGGTCGAGCCCATCAACGAAATCCTTCGGATCACCGAAGGGCATGACGAGTTGATATTCGAAGACGGCGCCTGGCGCATGGAATTCGTCGCGCGCGAAGGCGGCCTGGATTGGCTGCTGGCTGCCATTGCCCGTTCGGCGGCGGAACTTGTCGCCGAGGGTCCAAAGGCACCTCTCAGAATTTGCGCCAATCCCCAATGCGGACTCTTTTTCTACGACAAGTCCCGCACGCATCGCCGCCGCTGGTGTTCCATGTCGGCTTGCGGAAACCGCAGCAAGGTTGCCACCTTTGCACGCAGGCATTCCGCCGCACATGGCGATGCCTGACGCAACAAGGTGATGTCCACCTCGTCTTCACTTCACGTACTTCGGCGACTCGCCTTTGGACCAGGGATCATAGCTATGAGCGAACACGAGCCGCTCTGCCAAGGGCGGATGCGAGTATAGCCAGAATTTGATAAACGCCGGCGGATTCGGATCCGCCAGATCGAGTTCTCCCAGGACTTGAAATGCGTGGGCCGCAACTTCTTCCGAATTCGGTATCAGCCCGTGAATCACTTCCAATCCGTAAATGTCCGCGGCATGTTCCTGCATCCGGCTGAACCCGTTGATGGCGGGGGATGCGACGAAGAGCAGCACTTGGAGCAGCAACAGTAAGACTGCGAGCGAGGCCCAATCCTCTTGTCCATAAATTTTCCAGTCCTTGGCCCAGCGGTCCAGAGCCCAATGCAAACCTCGAAACAGGAAATACAGCGCCACCAGAAGCCCCATGGCACCTACCAGAAATCCCTGGCGCACGTGGCCGAGAACGTAATGCCCCAGCTCGTGCCCAACGACGAATAATGCTTCCTCGGGTGCCGTCTTTTGAATCGTGGTATCCCAGATGACGACCCGCTTGGACGCGCCCAATCCCGTTACGTAGGCATTGATCTGTTTCGTCTTCCTGCTCGCCATCATCAGGAACATACGATCCGGGGGAATCGGAACGCCGGCATGTTGCGTGAGTTTTACGATGGACGCGACAAAGTCGGGATGCCGCTTGCTAAGCGGCTCAAACTTGTTGAACAGCGGATCGATCACTAAGGGTGTGATGAAGATCACGCCGAACAGGATTAGCACCGCGGGAAACCAGAACTGCAGCCACCAGCGGCGCGGGCTGAACCGCATAACAGCAAACAGGATCACGGCCAGCACGGTTCCGAACGCCATTCCGAGCAACTCTCCCTTGCTCCAGTCCCACAGCCAGGAACCCCAGCCCTGGATGGATTGTTCGTAGCGCAGCGAGAGCAGATGCCAGTAGGCGCTCAATGGCAGGCCAAGAATGTCGATGGTCAAAAACAAAAGCGGGGCAAACACCAGCCCTTGGATCCATCTTCTGTCGCTCAGATTCTCAGCGATATCTCGAAACTTCGCCGCCAGTCCGAAACGAAGAAGCAGGAGCAGAAACACCGTGCTAAGAAAGTAAGAAACAAAGTACAGCGTGTATCCCGCCCGCGAATAGGCCACCGCTTTCTCATAGCGTTCGTGGGAGAGGGTGTACTGTTCCGTTTTTGTCTGCTCGGAAGTCTTGGAATCCGAAGGTGGTCTGCCGGGCAAACTAGTTTGCGGCGGGGCTGTTTGGGGCTGCGCAGGTGGTCTGCCGGGAAGACTAGTCTGCGGCGCAAACCATCGAGCCACCGGTAATTCGACCCCTGGAGCAGGAAGGGGATTCGCGGAGCCGCCGGCAACCGCTACAAAAAGAATGTGGACAGAAAGGGCCAGCACGAAACGGAGACCGTAGTGACACCGTTCCAGAAGACCTCCTCGCGTCTTTCCTGACAGAGTTGCCCGTGCGCCTCCGACCCAGGCCCACACGCGCCGCGAGTATGCCGCACCATCGGTCGAACCGCAACCATTCATGCTATTGAGTAAGATGAGCGAAACTTGTTGCGCGTTTCCGCGCTTTGGAACTGCGAGAGGCTAAGGCGAAGTCTTCGGGTGAGCAGTTGGCAAGCAGTAGTTGCGCACAGCGCCTGAGGTTGTAAGCCCGATATGCACAATCGACGTCCAGCGTTCGAGTTTGTGATGTCCGGAACGATGGAATAAGTAGGAGGCCCCGATCGAAACGGCAGTTCCCGCAGCCTCGACTGCCGCAAATGCCGCGTGGTTGTCCACAAGATCATTGGTAAGCAGGATTTCGTTGTCGCCCCGTCGCCGCATGTTCAATGTTGAGGAGTAGTCTAGCGTGCGCGACGCTCCAACACTCGCGAACAGCCAGGCATTCTTCTTGTCCCAGAAACGGTGTTCCTGCCCCAAAGGCAGCGTCTGACTCCTTGCTGCGCGGGCGGAGTCATCGGGAGATGGAGTCTGAGCAGCTACTGGCGGCGTTTGTCCACGAGTCGCGCCCGCTCCGGGCACTGTCATCAAGGCGAGCAGCACAATGGTTTTTCCGTTCGGCACTGCTTGTTCTCGGTACCTTCTCTAGTCCCGTGTCTCGTTATGTATTTGAGTATATGCGGTACGAACTAGTATTTCCCGGTAATGTATTATCGGAAGGGCATCGGTCCTGAGCTTGGGATTGTCATTCCCATTTCGGCAGCGTATCTTGAGAATTGGCCCAATTCCGCTCTCCATGAGGAGTTGCATCATGTCGCGCTTGATTTCCTTACGTCTGGCCGTTTCCATTGTCTTGGCTTCGGCGTTGCTTCCCGTGGCCGCGTTCGCGCAATTCCAGGATTCCGTAGCGGAGGCCGCCCGCCGCGCGCGCGCCCAGAAGAAGAACTCCGAGAAGCCCGCGAAAGTCGTCACTGACGAAACTCTGGAAGTAAAGAAGGGCGATGTGCAGAGTGCCGCCGCGGAGCAGCTCAGAATGCCGGGCACCCCGGAAACGCCGGCCCAGCCGGCTCCTGCAAATGCGCCATCCTCCGCAGCTCAGAACGAAAAGAAGGCTCCCGAAGATGAAAAACTTGCCAAGGAACTCGCTGCGTTAAAGGAGCAGATCAAGCAGGCCCAGAGCGACGTCGATCTTGCGAAGCGGGAACAAGCCTTGCAGCAGGATACCTACTTTTCGAATCCTGATTATGTGCACGACACCGCCGGGAAGGCCAAATTAGACGCGCTCAAGCAACAGATCACCGACAAGCAGCAAGAACTCGACCGCCTGAAAGCACGCCTCGCGGAATTACAGCCGGCGCCACCCAAATCTTAGTTCTTTGCCGATGCGAGCTCCGGTCAATCCTGGCTAGCATTTTCAACTCTCACAGCAATCAAATCTTTTTGGCAATTTCAAATGGCGGGAAAGAACTAGTCGATCCCGTGAATCCGCAGGCTGACGAGTTGATCGATCGTAAGGTTCTTCATGCCGCGCGCTTGCAGATGGGTGATGAAGTCGGGCGTCACTCCATGAATGCGCATGGCTACCAGTTGATCCGGGGCAGGATGCGAATAGCCCAGCTTCTGAAGCTGGCCGATAAACTCAGGCGAAACGCCGTGAATGCGGAACGCAATCAGCTTGTCCAGATCCAGATGATCGTAGCCTTCTTTCTTTAGCTGCTCGACCCATTCCGGCGTCGCGCCGTGAATCCGCATGGCGATGAGTTTGTCCGCGTCCGGGGTGTAACCGGCCTGTTTAAGGCTGCGAATCATTTCCGGTGATACGCCGTGGATTCGAAAGGCGATGAATTTATCGCTGTCCGAAAGGTTCAGGCCCGCCGACCGGATCTCCGAAACAAACGCCGGTGAAACGCCATGAATGCGAAACGCGATCAGCTTGTCGCTGTCGGAGGCATTTAATCCCGCTGCACGAATGCCTTCGATGAATTCGGGTGTTACTCCATGAATCTTGAACGCAATGAGTTTGTCCGTGTCCAGCCCTTGCAGGTTCTTGGATTTAATCTCCCGGGTGAATTTCAGGCTGACATCATGAATCGCCATCGCCAGTTGCTTGTCCGCGTCAATCCCTTCAAAGCCGAGCGACTTCATCTCCTGCGGATATTTCGGATCCGCCAGGAAGTGAAACAGGCCCGCCCCCTCGCCTTTATTTAGATATCCTTCACATTCGAATTTTCCGGCGTCGCGCGCGATCGTGAAATGAACTTCCTGCCGCCCGGCCTTTGTGAGATCCAAACCGGAAAACTCATTTGCGGGCCAATCGGAGCTGTAGTGAAAGTGCCGCCCCGCGCGGGAGTCCATCAAGGAAAACTCGACCTTCCCCGGGATGTCCGAACGGTGAACCGTCCAGTCGCCGCCCTGCGATTGGCCGTGAATCGTGCTGACGACGATAAACGCAATCCCCGCGACGATGAGAACCAGACCGAAAGCTCGTTTGTAGTTCATGGAACTCACTTCTCCTCGCGTCTCTCGCGCAACTCAGAAAATATCGGCGTGCTTCAGCGAAATCAGCTTGTCCAGCGTCAGATTCTGGAATCCGTGCTTGCGCGCCTTCTCGATGAACTCCGGCGTGATCCCCTGCACTTTGGCGCCGATAACTTCGTCACAGCTCAGGTTCTTGAATCCGGCGGACTGCAGCGTCCTCACGTACTCCGCCGTGACACCCTGCACTTTCATTCCGACGATCTCATCCACATCGGGATTGATTCCGGCGGCTCGCAGCTCCTTGACGTATTCGGGCGTTACTCCCTGCACCTTCATTCCCACAATTTCGTCAGCGCCCGGTTGCAACCCCAACTCGCGCATCTCGCGCACGTATTGAAGGGTGACGCCTTGAACCTTCATTCCGATCAGCTCGTCGATCGAAAGATTCTGCGCCACCGTCCTCATGTCGCGAATGTATTCGGGCGTAACACCCTGGACGCGCATCCCGACAACTTCCTCCGCGGTTGGTTGCAATCCCAAATCGTGAATGGCTTTGATGTACTCGGGCGTGACACCCTGGACCTTCATCGCAATGATCTCGTCCACATCCAGGTTCTTGAACCCCGCGGCTTCCATAGCATCCAGATAAGATTGCTTCTTGCTGTCGTCGTGGGCCGCCGGCGAATTCTTTTCATTGCCGCTTTGCGGTTTCGGCGCGAGTTCAGCTTTTCCGGCAGGCTTTGCGGCTTGCGTGGCGCGTTCCTTCGCCGAAACAGGCTCAGGCTTGACGATGATGATGCTGCTGCTGCTTTCTTGCAGCTCTTTTGCCGAGGAGCTGGTCCCCAAAGACGCGTGCGCCACGCCCAGAAATGCGTTCCCGGCCAGCAACGCTCCAGTCAGGCAAACAGCACTCACTCCCAGTCCCGCCATGCGTGTCCTCCCCGTAGCTGCAGCTCCATTCAATCCGAGTAGCCGGACGACGCGCTCCGCCAGCGGGCTGCGATTTGCCGCCATCATCAAGGCTGGAGCCGTCCGCCATTCTTCCATCAGCGTGAGGGCGCGCGCGTAAACCACCGCGTCGCCGCAAATGGAAATCGCTTCGTCGTCGCAGCAGTTCTCACGTTCGGCGCGAACCCGCTGGCTCACCCACCAGACGGCCGGATGATAGAACAGCAGTGTTTCGACGGCGATCTGAAAGAGATTCACGAAGCAATCCAGCCGGCGAATGTGCGCCAGCTCATGCGCAATCACCGCTTCGATCTGCTGCTCGTCCATGCCGGTCAGCGCCCTCATGGGCAGCAGAACTATCGGCCGAAACCATCCGAGAACGGCTGGAGCATCCAGGCGGTGGCATTCGCAATACCGGATGACGCGATCGAGCCCCATCCTCCGTTGCAGAGCCATGCACCTTTCATGCAGTTCCTGCCCAATCGGCTTGATTTCTTTCCGCCGCATTCTTTCGATCAACAGCAAACCGCCCGCGGTTCTCAAGCTCAAGACTAGGACGCCAAGGAACCACAACTCCACGAGCCAGAGCATGGCGGTCGGCTGTGCGCTTAGAGATGCAGCGGCCGGGGCGCCGGAGACTGCTGCGACGACGGCGTGTTGTGCCGCCTTCCCAGCCAACGGCAAAGAACCTTGCGCCCCGGACCGCACGGCCGGAATGGTTTCGCGTTGCAGCCACACGAAGGTAATCACCGGAGAAGCCATCATCAGTGCCAGCGTACCGACAGCCAGCGCGTACCGTGCCGCCGCGCTTCGGCAAGCTGCCATCGCGACCGCAAACAACGCTGCCAGCGCCGCGCCCTGCCAGATGAAATGCAGCAGGGTCCATCCGAGCACCCTCATCAGCTCCGGCGAAATCCAATGCGCGAAGTTCGTCATCGCGTTCTCCCTTCGTACTCATCCAGCAGGCGGCGCAGTTCGTCCAGTTCTTTCTTGGACGTTCGCCGGCCTTCCAGCGCATGAATCATCAATTCGCTCGCGGAGCCCTCGAAAACCCGGTGTAGCACGTCGCCCACGAGCTGCCGCTTCGTCTCCTCCGCCGGCTGACAAGCTTCGTAGACGTGGGCACGCTGCTCTTCGTTTCTGCGTACCGTTCCTTTTGCCGTCATTATTTGCAGGAGTTTCAGGACCGTGGTGTATCCAAGCGACTTTTGCTCGCGCAGCGCCTCGTAAACCTCGCGCACCGTGGAAGGGCCTCGCGTCCACAAGACGCGAAGTATTTCGAGCTCCGAAGCCGTCGGTTTCTGTGGAGTTTCCTGGCTCATGCGGAGAGGCTAATACGAAGACCTTCGTATTGTCAACGAAAATCTTCGTAGTTCTTTCAGCCCCCCGCTATGGCCTCTCTCCCCGCTTCGTTTTATCTCGGCTCCAGCACCAGCGGGAGTCCGTTCTTGGGATTCCCGATGATTACAATCTTGGCATTCGAGCTCGCTGCCAGTTTCTCCGTGGCTTCGATGCCCTTCCATTCGAGCAACTGCGGGCTGATCCCCGCGGCCACGATCTTCTGGAAGTCCGCGATGCCCTGCGCTTCGATGCGCTTGCGTTCCGCCTCTTGCTTCTCTTTTTGCAAAATGAAGCTCATCCTAAGCGCGTCCTGCTCGGCCTGCTGCTTGGCCTCGATCGAGCCTTTGAGCATCGCCGGCAATTGCACGTCGCGCAAAAGCACGTTTTCGACGATCACGCCGCGCGGCGCGAGTTGCGCCTTCAACTCATCCTGAATCTGCTGCTGCACCAGTTCACGCGCATTGGTGTACAGTGCATTCGCCGAATGCGCAGACGTGGAGGCGCGTATTGCTGCCCGCAGTGTCGGCTCCACAATCTTCTCCGCGTAATTATCGCCGACGGTCTGGTAAACGTACGCGGCCTTGTCCTTGTCCAACCGGAAAAGCAGCGAAGTGTCCAGCGCAAGAATGAGTCCTTCATTCGAAGGAACGTTGGCGCTCTCTTTCACCGATTGCGTCTGAACGGAAAGTTTCTGCACGGATTTCAGCGGATTGACCAGATGGATCCCTTCGGGCAAAGTTTCTCCGGTCACGCGCCCGAACAGCGTCAACACTCCCACGTTTCCGGTTGGAATCGAAGTCGTGCTCGCCATCAACAGGATGATCACCAGCACCACAATCGCTATCTGCAATAATCTCTTTCCCGCGCCGCTGAAATTCGGCATTCCCGGCAATCCTCCGCCACCCAGATCAAATCTTGTTGTCGTTGGCATTTTTTCTCTCCGTCTTGCTGCTCACTCGTCCAAAAATCGAGCTGTACCACCCTCAGTACCTAATACGTAAAAAGAGTTTTCGTAATTTCCTTACCGCTCCGCGGCCGCGCTCTTTTCACCAGTCACGAGTCACGAGTCATCAATCACGAGTCACTTGTCAGCTCCCAAATGAGGCCCTTCACTCTCCGCAACCTTACCACAATATCTTGTAGTCTTTTCTCTTGACACCACAGCGCTCTCGCGCCAGAATTCGCCCCATCAGTTGCTTGGTTCCCGCGCGGCCCTGACGACCTTTGGATCTTGCATCGGAATCTGCCCTGTCCGGAATCGAGGCAGAGCATGCCGCGGGATTTGGCCAACTAGGGGAGCTCCGGTTTTTTTGCGCGACCGCGATTCGGCCGTGCACGAATCGACCTGAGCTTTACGGCCTCTGAGGGAGAATCAATGCAATACTTGCCCGGTTTCACCGTGCAGTGCATCAATCCGCTTTGCGAAGCCCGCGGCCAATGGATGCGCGCCGATATCACCGTTCCCACTCCCAACGACGGCCACTGCCCCTGCTGCGGCAACTACCTTCGCAACGTTCCTCCGCCGCTCGGCCCGCGCTTCCGCATGCGGCCCCGCTCGCTCACCGCGCGCCCGCCGCTACGTCCCCGCCCGCGCTAGCAAACTCAGAACCGTCAGCTGGTCTCCTCGTCGCTGAGCCACAGATCGGGGATATTGGCTGACCCGAGCCGAAGAATATCTTCCAGCGCACCGCGAACTTCGCCGAGGCGAAAGTCCACGCCGATTCGTTCGAGCAGTTCGATCAACGCCTGCGACCCTTCCGCCAGCACCGGTTTCGCTTCCGCGGCGGCGCGATCCAGGCGGTGGTATTTCACGATGTAAATGGATTGTGGTCCTGCACCGTGTCTGACGATGTGCAGAAACCCGTTGGTTTTGGGTTTGGCCGGGGCGAGCCGTGCTGCTGCTGCTGAGCCGGAGGGGAGCGCGCTCATCGTGTGTGTGCTCTCACCTGTCCTTTGCGCCTCAACTGCATCCGCTCGTGCTGCCGCAGTTTTCGCACTTGTAGCATGCGCCGTTCGGCACCATCAGCATCCCGCACTCGCTGCACGTCGGCGCGCCTTCGTGCGCGTTGGTCAGCTTGGACGCGGACAGCGCTGCCTGCATCGCATCCAGCGACACGTTGTTCATCGCCGGAAGCGCCGCAGCCGGAGCCGCCGCGACAATCGGAGTCTCTGTCGGCGCTCCGCCGTTCAGCTTCAGGTAATCCATGGAGATGAATCGTCCGCCCAGCCACCGCGCAATGTAATCCAGCACCGAGGAGACAAAACGGATGTTCGGATTCGCCGTGATGCCCGACGGTTCAAACCGCGTGTTCAACAGCTTGTCCACGAACACTTTCAGCGGCACGCCGTACTGCAAGCCCAGCGAAATGGTCAGCGCCAGTCCGTCCATCACGCCGGAAAGCGTCGAGCCTTCCTTGGACATCTTGATAAAGATCTCGCCCGGACGCCCGTCTTCGTACATGCCGACGGTGATGTAGCCTTCGTGGCCGCCGACGCTGAACTTGTGCGTCACTGACGCTCGCTCCACCGGCATCTTTTCGCGCTGCTGCCGCGCAAAGAGTTCACGTTGCATGGGTTCCGCCATGGCCGCGGGTACTGGTTGCTTTTCGTCCTTCTTGTTGCCGCCCGCGTTGAGCGGCTGCGAGCGCTTCGAATTGTCGCGGTAGATGGCCACGGCCTTCAGCCCCACCTTCCACGACTCGATGTACGCGTTCATGATGTCTTCGATGGTCGATTCCTCGGGCATGTTGATGGTCTTCGAAATCGCGCCCGAAAGAAACGGTTGCGCCGCCGCCATCATCTTCACGTGACCCGTCCAGGAAATCGAACGTCCTCCGGCGGTCGCCAGCGAGCAATCGAACACCGGCAAGTGCTCCGCTTTGAAGTGCGGCGCGCCTTCCACGGTCCCCTTCTGGTCAATGTGCGAAACGATTTCGCTCGTCTGTTCCGGCGTGTAGCCCAGCCTCATCAGCGCCTGCGGCACGGTGTTGTTCACGATCTTGATCAGCCCGCCGCCCACCAGCTTCTTGTACTTCACCAGCGCCAGGTCCGGCTCGATGCCTGTGGTGTCGCAGTCCATCATGAAGCCGATCGTGCCCGTCGGCGCCAGCACCGTTACTTGCGAATTCTTGAAGCCGAAGTTTTCGCCGTGCGTCAGCGCCGTGTCCCACGATTCCTGCGCCGCCATGAACAGTTCCGGCTGCACGTGCTCCGGCTCGATCCCGCGCATCGCCTCGCGGTGCATGCGGATCACGTCCAGCATGGGTTCGCGGTTCACTTCGTAGCCCGGGAACGGCCCCATGCGCTCGGCAATCCGCGAAGACTGCGCGTAGGCCTCGCCGCACATCAGCGCGGTGACGGCGCCGGACATGTCGCGCCCTTCCTCGGAGTCGTACGGCAGCGCCATGGACATCAGCAGCGCGCCCAGGTTCGCATAGCCCAATCCCAGCGGCCGGAACTCATGTGAATTCTTGCCGATCTTGTCCGTGGGATAACTCGCGTTGTCCACCAGGATTTCCTGCGCCGTGATGGTCACGTCCACCGCATGCTTGAACGCCGGGACGTCAAACTGCCCGCTGGCATTCACGAACTTCATCAGGTTCAGCGAAGCCAGGTTGCACGCCGTATCGTCCAGGAACATATATTCCGAGCACGGATTCGAAGCATTGATCCGCGCCGTGTTCTTCGACGTGTGCCACCGGTTGATGGTCGTGTCGTACTGCATTCCCGGATCGCCGCAGCGCCATGTCGAATCCGAAATCTTCATCATCAAGTCGCGCGCCCGCAGCTTTTCATTCGGCTGCCCATCCAAAACGTTCTTCGTCCACCAATCCTTGTCATCCACCACCGCGCGCATGAACTCGTCCGTTACGCGCACCGAGTGATTCGCGTTCTGGAAGAAAATCGAGCTGTACGCGTCGCCGTCAATCGAGCTGTCATAACCCTGCTCGATCAGCACGTGCGCCTTGCGCTCTTCCTTCATCTTGCATTCGATGAATTCGACGATGTCCGGATGATCGATGTTCAGGATCACCATCTTCGCCGCGCGCCGCGTCTTCCCGCCGCTCTTGATCACGCCCGCGAAGGCATCGAATCCCTTCATGAAGCTCACCGGCCCCGAGGCAATTCCCCCGCCGCTCAGCGTTTCCTTGCTTCCCCGGAGCGTCGAAAAATTCGTACCCGTGCCCGAGCCCCACTTAAAGAGCATCCCCTCGGTCCGCGTCAGCCCCATAATCGATTCCATGCTATCGTTGACCGAGTTGATGAAACACGCCGAGCACTGCGGCTTCGGCTGCACGCCCACGTTGAACCACACCGGCGAATTGAATGCCATCTTCTGCTCGACCAGTAGGTGGATCAGCTCGTCGCGGAAGGCGTCCCGCGACGCTTCATCGGCGAAGTATCCGCCCTGTTCGCCCCAGCGCACAATCGTGCTGGTCACGCGGTCGATCAATTGCCGCACCGATCCTTCACGCTGAGCGCTCCCAGGCTTGCCGTGGAAATATTTGCTGGTCACGATGTTCGTCGCCGTCTGCGACCAGCTCTTCGGCACTTCCACGTCTTCCTGGCGGAAGATCGTCACGCCCTTTTCGTTTCCGATCAGCGCGGTGCGCTTTTCCCACTCCACCACATCGAAGGGAGACTTCTTCCCGTCGGTGAAGTACCGCTGGAAGAACAGACCTGTCCCCGCGTCCGTCGCTGTCTTTTCTACAGCCGTTTCCGTAACCGGGAATTTCCCGCCCAGTGCATGCTTCACGGTCGCCATCCGTCCCTCCGCGCCTTGGGGCTCCCACTCGCGGGGGAACCCTCTTATTTTACACCTCTGCGTCCGGCAGAGGCGCCGCGTGTCGCTTTAGGGTCTGGGCTAAAGCCAACGCGACTCGATTCGAGCGGTTCGTGAAAGCAGCCAGCGAAAAAAAGCCGATCGCTTTGCGATCGCACTCTCGGTTGACCGGTTGGCGCCGCACCTTTGAAACCGTCCAAAACGCCAATGCTCTGCCGCTGGCCGGTGGGTCGCACACAGCCTCACAGCAGGTGCCGCGCCTCAAATGCGGGCGCGGAGCAAATACTTCGCGCTCGGTTTTTTCGCTTAGGGCCTGGGTTGGTTTCGTGGCTTCATACGGACCGTACAGGTTCCCCGACTCAGTCCGTCTGGCGCTTCCACGTCCCCCGAATCTGGATTCGCAGTATCAACGTATGAATATTTTCTGTCAAGAGAAAAACGCAAAATATGGTTGACGTTTACGTACTGTGTCTATTTGTAGTGGTGCTCTTTCCGCGTAACCGCCGTCGCTTCAACGTTTTTCACTTCTTTCCATCTCTTGCTACAATATTTTGCATCCTATCCAAAATGAAACCCTATTCCCTTCTTCTCGCTCTCGTTTGTTCCTCTTTCTTGTATCGTCCCCTTTCCGCGCAGGCCCATCCGCAGTCTTTTCCTCCCTCCGTCATGCGTTCCGCTTACGGAGACAAACTTCGCGTCCCCGGCATTCCCAATGCCGGCAGAATCAATGATTACCTTTATCGCGGCGCGCAGCCCAAATCACAAGGCTTGGCCCAACTCAAGAAACTCGGCATCTCTACGGTGGTCGACCTTCGCGGTGAAGATCCCGGGAGGATCGCCTGGGAACGCCAGCAGGCTGAGTCCCTGGGCATGCGTTTCGTCCATATTTCTGTCAGTGGATGGTCTCCGCCAACGGATGAGCAGGTGGTTCAATTCCTTTCCCTCTTCTACAATGACCCCAAAGAGAAAATTTTTGTGCACTGCCGCTTCGGCAATGACCGCACCGGCATCTTCGTCGCCACATATCGCATGGCCCTCGAAAAATGGCCCGCCGAGCAAGCCCTGAAGGAGATGTATTTTTTTGGCTTCAACGGCTTTTGGCATCCCTCCATGAAAACCTTCATTCGCGGGTTCCCTGCGCACCTGAACTCCACCCCAGCCCTCGCCTCGCTCCGCACTCTTTCTTCGCAGCACTGATCCACCTGCCTCGGTCATCCTCACCGCAACCCACCCGTCTTTTTTCTGGACATATTATTCCTCTTGGAGTACTTTCTCCTTAGGTACACTTCCATTTGGACTGCGGCAGCACGGCTGCCGCTTTTTTGTTTTCAGCCTCAAGATCTCTTTCATCCAACTTTGCTTTCAGCGCGAACGCGAAGGCTGATGCTATGATTATGTAAACCCGTAAGTTCTTTACTATCAACACTTCCAAGACCCCTCGCAAGTGTTGATTCCAAAGGATTTACGCAATCATTAAACCCTTTAGAATCAACACTTACAAAAAGGTGGGGGGGGTGGGGGGTACCTTTCGCCCCGGGCTAAACACCAAAAGTTAAGATTCTAAAATGCCTTTTCGCCCAGTACTTCCGTACCCTTCCGAACAGGACGCTTGCTTCATTTAATAGAACACCCCTTTCCCCCATCATTCTAGCGACACGGAATTTACCTGTCTGAGGGAGAGGTCCCCGTGCAAGTCGGACGTTACGAAATTCTCGAGATTATCGGCACCGGTGCCACTGGCCGCGTGGCCCGCGCTCACGATCCCATGATCGGACGCCAGGTGGCCATCAAACTTTTCTCCAAAGAGCTTGCGAAGGGCGAAGGCCGTCTGCGTTTCCTGCAGGAAGCCCGCGTCGTCGGGCAGCTCTCGCACCCTTCGATCATGACGCTGCACGATATGGGCATCGAGGAATCCACCCAAACGCCCTATCTAGTTATGGAATTCCTCGAAGGCCAGCCACTCGACCGCATCCTGGAAAAGGGCAGCCTTCCTTACCCCCGGGCGTGCGCGATCGTCGCGGAAGTCGCCTGCGCTCTTGGCGCCGCGCACCGCAGAGGTGTAATTCACGGTGACGTCAAGCCAGCCAATGTGCTCATCACCGACGACGGACGCGTTAAGCTCATGGACTTCGGAATGGCTCGCCTCGCCAGCCACGATACCGGCGCCAGCCCGCTTCTTGGCACCCCTGCTTACTGGTGCCCCGAGCAGATTCTCGGCAAGCCTCAAGACGCGCGTTCCGATATCTTTTCGCTTGGAGTCGTGCTCTACGAAATGGTTACGGGAAAGCGCCCCTTTGACGCAGAATCCCTTCAGGGCATCTGCAGCCGTGTGCTTTCTTCCACGCCGCTCCCGGCGTCTCATGCGAATCCATCGATGCCCACGGGTTTCGACGAAGTCGTCGCCCGCTGCCTGACAAAAGATCCAATAGCTCGCTATGCCGTAGCTGAAACGCTCGCGGAAGATCTGTATCCTTTCGCTCGCCGCAAAACAGTTCACCAGGTTTCGCCGCAAGCTGTCAGCAATGGTAATGGTCTGCGCGACCGCGCCGCGCGTCTCCTTCGCTCCGCCTGATGATTACGCTAACAAAGGAGCGCTATGAAACCCTCGGACATCTCGGCTCCGGGGCCTCGAGCCGCGTCGACAAAGCGCGCGACAACGTTATCGGCAGAACCGTCGCCCTCAAAACCTTTTTGAATGATTTCGGTCCAGGCCTCGAGCAGCAATTCCTCCGCGAAGCCCAGATCATCGGCCAGCTTTCCAATCCTTCCATCGTCCAGTTGTACGACGTCGGAATCAACGAGCACGGTATTCCCTTCCTGGTGATGGAATTAGTCGCCGGAAAGACGCTGGAAGATCATCTCGATCCGTCCGCCCTGCCGCTTCAGCGGGCCTGCGCCTGGGCTGCCGATCTCGCTGGCGCCCTCGCGCTTGCCCATCGCGCGGGAATCATTCACGGCGACGTCAAGCCCGGCAACATTTTCGTCACGGCGGAATACAAAGTAAAACTTGGCGACTTCGGTATCGCGCGCTTCGCGTCACAGAGTTCCGGTTCCGGCAACCTCAGGGGCACGCCGGCCTATCTGGCGCCCGAACAGATTCAGGGCGAACCTCAGGATCCGCGCTCGGATCAGTTTGCGCTTGGCATTGTTCTCTATCAGATGGTGTCTGGTGTTAAGCCCTTCGATGGAAGTTCGCTCGGCGCTGTCTGCGCTCAGATTTTGAACGCCGAGCCGATGCCGCCCTCGCGTCACAATCCGGCGGTTCCGAAAGCGCTCGATCGCATCATCGCCCGGTGCCTGGCCAAAAACCCCAAGGACCGCTTTGCGCACTGCGACGAACTCGCTTCCGTCCTTTATCCGTTCGCGCGTTCAAGCTCTTGCTCCGCGGAACCCAAGATCAAAAAGCCTTTTTGGTGGTCGAAGCCCGGCGGGCAGCGCGACGTGTGGATCACCGCGGCCGCTTGTTTGCTCCTCGCTGCTTCTGTTCCGGTGTCCCAATCCTTGCGCGCTCGCTTCACAGTCCCCTCTGCCCCTGCATTCCATTTTTCACTCCCGGAAGCGCCCTCCGAAGCCTTCACTCATACGTCGCAAACAGTGACCGAAGCACCCGCACCAGTCGCCGCAGACGACCGCGTTTCGCAAGTCGCGCAAGAACGACCTCACCGGCGCGCCAATCGTCCTGGGAAGCTCGCCGCCGCTCGAACGAAGCAGCCTGGCGTTATCCCTCAGGGGGCTTCGTCTCCTAAGCTTATTGCATCTCCGGCACCCGAGTCTGCCGCGCACGCGGCTGCCGCCCCTACCCTCCGGATCGAAATTACATCCGCAGTCGCCGAAGGCACTCTGGCTATCTTTACGGATCGCGAATTGCTTTTCACCACAAACTTCGCGACGGCCGCGCCGGGCGAACCGATCCATTTCGAGCACGCTCTTCCCGCCGGACCGCATCCATTCCGTGTGGCTCTTTACAAGCCGGACAAGAGTCTGCGCTTGGAAAAAGAAGGTCTGGCGGAAATTCGTTCGGACGGGGCAAATACCCTGGCCGTCCGCGTCAATCGTCGTGCCAAGCTGCTCGTCCGCCGCGAGTTCACACTGGAAGTCACCTGGCCCGCCGGCTCGGCGGCGGCTTCCGAACGCGCTGCCGCGCCCCTGAAAACCTCAGCTCTGCTGAAATAATATCTGTTTGAAAATACACGAATTGGATTAGAGAGTTTGCCGCGCTATTCGTAGCGCAGCGCTTCGACGGGATCCAGCTTCGCCGCCTTCATCGCCGGCCACACGCCGAAGACCAGGCCCACGCACACGCTCACCACAATTCCAGTCACCGCGGCCCACACCGGCACGCTTCCCGGCCACTTCAATCCCAGTCGCACCAGCAGCACCAGCCCATTCACGAGGAGGAGCGCGATAACCCCGCCGGCGCCCGTCAGCGTCATGGCTTCCAGCAAGAATTGCCAGGTAATATCTCCGCTCTTTGCGCCGATGGCCTTACGGATTCCGATTTCGCGCGTGCGTTCCGTCACGCTCACCAGCATGATATTCATCACCCCCACGCCCCCGATCAGCAGCCCGATCCCGCTTAGCACGATCGTCGCGAGCGCCACCATCCCCATGATACTGTGAAACTGTTCCACGATTTGTTGCGACGTCTGAATCGAAAAACTATCCTTACCATTGAAAGGAACGTTGCGCCGGCGCCGCAGCACTTCCGTCGCCTGATCGACCGCCTGATCCAGCATGTTCGGATACGCCTGCAACCGGATGCTGTTCTCGTAGGCGCCGGGATAAATTTTCCGGAAGGTGTTGTACGGGATGAGCACCCGGCGGTCTTCATCGTCATTGCCGAACATGCCCTTCGGCTTCTCCACCACGCCAATCACCCGAAACGCCGAGCCGTCGATCATCACGTCTTTCCCGACCGGCGAAACTCCGGGAAACAGCACCGGCGCGGCGTTCTCACCGAGCATCACCACTTTCTCCCGATGCAGATCATCTCCTTCGCTGATAAACCGTCCTTCCAGTGTCGCGGCGTTGGCATAGACCTGCCCGAAATTCGCCTGCACTCCGCGGAAATCGATGGCCACCACCTCGCCGGACTTCGTTCGAACCGAATGCTGCTGCTCCCACCAGGTGAGGAAGACCGTCACATTCTTCACCGCGGGACTACCTTCCTTAATCGCTTCCGCATCCTCGAGCGTCAGCGGCTTGCGCTCGCGCTCGTCTTTGGGCCGCCGCCCGCCGCCGTGCGGGCCCTGGTCGAAGCGTGAAATAAATGCCGTGTCTGCGCCATACTGCTTGACGTTTTCTTGAACCTGCTGATCGAATCCAGTAATCAGCGCGGCCACCAGCATGATCACACTTACGCCCAGCACCACGCCGAACACCGTCAGAATGCTGCGCAGTTTGTGCGCTTTCAGCGTGTCCATCGCCTGCTTGAGATTTTCACCGTATGCTTGTGCCATCGCCGTTCCTCAGCCGTCCGCCCGCAGCGCTTCGATGGGATCGAGCTTTGCCGCGCGCATCGCCGGGTAAATTCCGAAGAAAAGACCTACTGCCGTCGAAACACTCAGCGAAAGTATCACCGAGCTCATCGGCGTCTTCATAGGTATCGCCGTCGCCGCGCGCGCGACTGCAACCAGCGCATACGCGAGGCAAATTCCGATCAGCCCGCCGGTGGCCGCCAGCACCGCCGATTCCGTCACAAACTGCAGAACGATGTGGCGTCTTCTCGCTCCCAGCGATCGTCGCAGACCGATCTCCCGGGTGCGTTCCGTCACGCTCGCCAGCATGATGTTCATGATCACGATTCCGCCGACCACCAGGAATACCGCCGTCAGCCCCACCGCCACGGTAAACAAATTCGCGGTCAAAGATTTCCATAGCCCCATGATCGAGTCCGAACCCACAATCCCGAAGCTGTCCGGATCGTTCCAGGGAGTGTGCCGCCAGGCCCGCAGGAGCATTCGCGCTTCGTCCTCGGAGGCCGCCATCATTTCCGCGTTCTGTGCCTGGATAAACAGCACGAGGGAATCTCGCTGCGTGCCCCATTCCTTGCTGTACGTACCCAGCGGGATGAACATGAAATTGTCTTGCGATTGCCCGAGCGCGCTTCCGATGACTGCGGCCACGCCAATCACTTCGTAACTGTGATTCCCTGCGCGTATCGTTTTTCCGATGGGATCCACATTCGAGAAAAACTTCTTCTGCACGTCGCCGCCGATAAAGCAGACCGGGGAATGGTGTGTCTCGTCCGCCTCCATCAGAAACCTGCCCGATGCGACGTTCAAACTGCGCACCTCGGAGTAGTTCGGGGTTACTCCCAAGATGTTCACATCCCGCAGCAGCTCGTTGCCATAGCGTAAATCCGAAGAGGTACCCAGCAGGGCAGCCACCTGGCTTGCGGTCCGCATTCCGGCCCTCAGCTTGGTAAATTCTTCCGTGGTAACCAGCGGCCGCTTTTGCGCCTTCACCCAGGCGTCCTGGCTGGTGATAATTCCGAAGCGCGTAAGGACGTATACGTTTGCGCCGAGGTTGGCGATCTTGTCAGCCACATAGAAATTCAGTCCCGCAACTACGCTCATCACCGCCACTAGTGTCGTCACCGCCAGGATCACACCCAACAGCGTCAGGAAACTCCGCAGTTTGTGCGCCCTCAGTGCGTCCAGCGACAAGCGCACCGTCTCGAGCATGGTGACCGCGACGCTCCGGAATCCGCCCAGTCTCAGCCCGGTACTCGCAACTCGAGGCCCCGTATGATGTATCGCGCTTAACCCGTCGATGGGAGTCACTCCCAAACAGACCTCCAACCCTCTCTATATCAATACGAAATACGGGGACCGTTCGTTCCTTACTCTTATAGACGTGTGGGACACCACTTTGCTTTCAGCCCCGGTTGGGTAGCTTTCCGCCCGGGTTAGACGGATACGGCCGTCCCGACGCCAGGATTGGAATTCTACCTTGTTTGACCGTGAATGGGGGAAGGACCGGGCGGTGATCCTCGATCCCTAGGGGATGGCGGGCGTCGTATCTATGTTTATTATCTATGCTTTACGGCACTTACTCTAGGCCTCACAAATGCTGGCTGCGCTTAGGACCTGCCGTGGTGTACAACAAATGTGTTCGCCCGAGAATCCAACGAGATTGCAGGCTGGCGGCTTTTCCTGGGCATCGAATCATGCTGAAACGCGCGTTTTATCAGATCGCTCTATTCTCCTGCTTCGCTGCCGCGAGCGCCTCAGCGCAATCGGTGGTTCCCGATTCCATTCCAGCGATCTCCCCGGCGAAACCGGGCCTCTTCGACCGCGTCATTTCCTGCCAGAAGAAAAATGAAGAAGCGCTGGACGTCTACGAGCGCCTCGAGCGTCTGGAAGTTCGCAAGAACGGCAGCGACGCAGCCCCGGCGTCCGTAAGAATCGCCCGCGTCATTCCGAACGGCACAGGAATGAACCGCATCGCCGTCGGCCCTGACGGACAGCCTACGGATCCAGCGGCCTATCGCGCCGAACTCGCAAGACTGGAAAAGGCGCTCGCCCTGCTCGTCAATAACAGCCGTTCGCAGCGCGACGCCGTGGAAAAGTTCGCGAAGAAAAAAAAGGAGCGCAACGACCTGATTGACGCCACGCGAAGCGCCTTCCTTTTTACCTTCGTCGCCCGCGAGCCTCGCGCGGATCGCATGCTTTCCAAGTACAGGATGGAACCCAACCCGGCCTTCAAGCCCACCACGCGCTTCACTTCCATTTACACCAAGGTTCGCGGATTCGTCTGGGTGGATGAAGATGCGGAGCAGCTTGCGCGCATCAAAGGCGAAGTCACCGAAGACATTTCCGTCGGCCTGTTTCTCGGCAAAATTTACAAAGGCAGCCATTTCATGCAGGAGCGTTATGAAGTCGTCCCCGGGCTTTGGCTCGCCAGTTTTTCGCAATATGATTTCGACGGGCGCAAGCTCTTCTCGGGTTTTTCCGTGCATGAGCGAACGTTTTATACAAGCTACCGCTACATCGGGCCGCCCAAGGAGGCACTCCTCGCCGTTCGAAAGGAACTAGGACTTGCCGACTTGGGCAAACCTGGTTCTGCCGCCGCCGACCGGTGATTCGTTGGCCGGTATACTTATTGTATCGGCCCATCTTCGAAGGGGAAACGGCCGGGAGGTTTCATGGGCCGCTCGTCCATTCTGGCCTTTGTTCTGGCTTTCTTCGTCACTCTGGACTGCCCGGCGCGATCTTCCCAGTCCGGCTCGGATTCCGGTTCCGCCAAACCCACGCCGCAATCCCAGCCTCCCGCTCCTGCTGCGCCACAGTCGGCTCCCGCCGCTGCGGGAACCTCGGCGCCGAAAGATCCGAGCGCCGGAAAAGACCAGGCCAAGGAAAAAAAGAAACCAAAAAAGGTTTGGACGGAGGAGGAGATTTCCGCCGTCGGCGGGAGCATCTCCGTCGTTGGCGACCAGCGCCCGTCAAACAACCCTTCCCGCGCGACAACTTCGACGACCGCTTCGGACGGGCGGGATGCGGCCTATTACCGCGGCCGGCTTGCATCGCTCCGCCAGCAGATCGAAGACCTCGACCGCGAAATCCAGGAAATGA
>WNFB01000712.1_pt1 | contig 27589 bp, 24 predicted proteins | sample 5400501 | NCBI WGS metagenome assembly WNFB01 (sample SAMN13153341, study PRJNA577476) | soil metagenome | isolation source: 200 cm saprolite under Douglas fir tree site 2 hole 1 | place: USA:California | collected 2015-04-18
TAAACTCCAGCGAAAAACGGCTGGCCCGAGCTCTTCTCTTACTTGCTAACTTCGGCAACGGAGGCAAACCGGAGGCGGTCGTTCCGAAAATCCATCAGGAAGAGCTGGCGGAAATGGTTGGCACAACCCGATCCCGAATTAGTTTTTTTATGAATCGCTTCCGAAAACTGGGCTTCGTTGCCTACAAAGGGCGAAGCTCTATCACCATCCGCACCGCCAAGTTGTCGAGGTTCGTAATGGCTTGATTCATCACGAGATCCAACATTCAACCAAAAATGCAAAGAAAAAGGAATTATCTCTACTTTTCATTCAGTCCCAGGTAATAACCGTGTGCCCCTGAGCCTGATTCCGACCTTCGCGGTACCGCTGCTCGTCGTTCTTCACGTCATCTGTATTGCCTCTACCAGGCGGTGTGGAAACAAACAAGCGTGGCCGGGCGAGGTGTGCCGGGTCCGCTCGACCGGCTGCGGATGCCGTATTCGGGGAGACACGGACGATTCGGCGAGGCAAACCTGTGAGATAAGTAGCTTGAAACGGCGCCTGGGGATTCGCTATCCCACGCTTGAGAGGTCACAGGGGACAGTAGAAAATTCTTGGACACGCGCGGGTTGAACCCTTAGGCGCTTGCCAAGTTTCTGCGCTGCTGGGCAACCGCTTCACGCTGTGACAGCTCCCGTGAGTTCTTCAACAATGGCCATTAGTTTTTCGGGGTCTTGCTCTTTTTTGTAGCTTTTTCGGCGAGCTCGCGCCAGCTCATGGCGGGCTGTGGTTTTCGGATATTGACCGTTGTCCAGAAAAGTGATACGATAAATTGCGAAAATTTTCCGTGGAAGGCTATGTCTCCTGCTCGCCAACCCGACGGTTCTTCACAAGGAAGCACGATCGCCCGCCAAACGCCAATCGGCCCGACATTCCAACCAGAGCGTAGTGCCATAATTCCAAGTGTAGTGGCCAAGAAGAGGGGCGATTTCGATCCCCGTGCATTCCTCGCAACCATCGGCGAGGGCAGGAAATTTGTGCTTTTCCCGAAGAAACAAAGAATCTTTGCGCAAGGGGATACCGCCGATGCGGTGTTTTATGTCCAGACGGGCAAGGTAAAACTGACCGTGGTCTCGAAGACTGGCAAGGAAGCAACGATCGGCATATTAGGTGAGGGAGACTTTTTCGGCGAAGGTTCGCTTGCGGGCCAAGCTCTCCGCATGGGCTCGGCAACCGCAATGACGGATTGCGCTGTTCTGCGAATCGGCAAGAAAGCCATGATGGAAGCGCTTCATCGGGAACACGAATTTTCCGACATGTTCGTGGCCTATTTGTTGGCGCGGAATATCCGTTACGAAGAAGATCTGGTCGATCAGTTGTTTAATTCCAGCGAAAAGAGGCTGGCCCGGATCCTTTTGCTGCTCGCTCGTTTTGGCAAGGAAGGCATACCCGAGACGGTAGTCCCCAAGATCAGTCAGGAGATGCTGGCGGAAATGATCGGCACAACCCGCTCGCGGGTCAGCTTCTTCATGAATCGGTTCAGGAAATTGGGCTTTATTCACTACAACGGCGGCGGGCTGCAAGTCCACAGCTCGCTGCTTAACGTTGTCCTGCACGACTAGAGTTCCGAACGTTGCAACGCGAGGCCTTCATCAATGTGGAGTTCAGCCGGTGCGGTGACAGCCTTGTAGAATCCGGACCTGGTTGCACAAATCGGGCTTAATTTGGCAAGATGCCGGGTCACAGATCATGGAGCGCGGGGTCTCCTGGGGGGAGAAAAAGGGCACCCTCTGAAAACTCAGGATGCCCAGAGTATTACATCCCAGTCTGAAACCCTGCCGTTACTTCGGCGGCTTCTCGTCCGGCTTCGGCTGTTCGTCCTGATGCTTCTTCTCTTCCGGCGTCCGCGCCCCGGGCTGCGGGCGCTGTTGTTGCTGCGGTGCAGGCCGCGTTTCCGCAGGGGGAGGAGTGCGCTGGGGCTGCGAACGCTCGCTCGGCGGAGGAGTTTGCGACCGCTGAGCAGGCTCATTCCGGTTGGGCTCCGGTTGGTTATTCGGCTGGGCTGTCGGCGGACGGCTGGGCTCCGGCCGATCCGGCCGATTGTTCGGCTGGGCTGCGGGCGGACGATTCGATTCCGGCCGATTTGGTTCCGGACGGTTGGGCTCCGGCCGATTGTTCGGCTGCGCTGTTGGCGGACGATTCGATTCCGGCCGGTTATTCGGCGCAGGCCGGTCGGTGCGAGCGGCGCTGTTTTCTGGATGTGCGGCCGGCGGATTGGCCGGTGGCCGAGCTACGGCACGATTGCCTGCAGGGCTATAAGGCGCTCCTGCCTCTTTGGCCGGTACGACTGCACGGTCCTTAAAGGCTCCAGGCTTAGGAGTAGCTGCGACTGGCGGCTTGCCGTGGTTCGCGGATGCCCGTAGCTCTGGGTTAGCCCGGGCAGCCTGCACATGTTGAGTCTGAACGGCTACGGGCGGGATATGTCTCTCACGTGCCGCAGCCTCTTCTTCCGGCCTCGGACGCGCGTTGATCCCACCATTGCCGCCATTGTAGCTGACCCGGTTCACCGTGGTATTGTTGATCACCGTGGTGTTGTAAACGTTGTGAATCTCGGTGATGTTCACGTTGTTCACCGAACGGTTGTAGTAAAACTGTCCGTTCTGCCAACGTCCACCTTCATAGCCCTCACCAAAGTATCCGTAGCCGTAACTGATTCCGCCATAGAAACCTACGCGCGGACCCCAGTAGCCGTCATAGAAGACATATCTGTCGTTGCCCCAGCCCCAATAGCCTGGGGTCCAGAGCAGACCGACTTCCGGAGCCATGACCCATGTACCCGGCACCCAGTAGTAATCGTCGTCGGCGTAAGCCCAGTACCCAGGTGTCCAGATATAACCCTCGCCGGGGACGGGAGGCTGCTCGTACACGGGCAGCGCAGGCGGGGCGATTGTAATGGAGATACCGATTTGCGCGAACGATGCCGCCGACACGGCCAGCATTACGAGCGCGAACAACAGCGAACGAATGGAGGGGATGATACGCATTTTGCTTCCTCTTGCCCGATCATCCTTCGCTTGCCCGGTGATGCTCTGCTGCTGCGGGTTGCGTGGATTGAGAGGCACGATTGCCGGACGAAACATGCTGAAAACTCCGTCTCGGTCGCAAATGGTTCTGACAGAACTTTCTCATTTCGGGGATGTCGAAGTCTGTTCAAAAAAGCTCAGTTCGAGCATGAGTCCCTTCAGTTCCCTGTTGGGGAAAGAGGATGAATCAAGATAGAGATGGAGCCGGAAAAAGTGGAGTGACGACTCACGATCCAACGCCCCGCCACGGGTCACAGCGGGTCTGCCGCGGCCCTGCTTAACCTGCCCGGCTCATCCGTTTTGCAGCATGATGGTGCGCCTGTTCAAGACTGCGCAGTCACAAATTCTGTGTTACTTCTGGCAGGTGTCACTGACCATGGTCAAATCCGTAACCGTCATATGACCGCGCTCGGTGGCGTGTTTAGCCATGCCGTGCTCTTTCATCTCCGCCTTCGCGTCTTCCTTCATCCCGTGCGCTGTGGCATTTGACACTACGCCGACAATCTTGACCGTATGCCCGACATGTTCGTCGAGTTTGACGCTGTCGCTCTTGATCTCCCAGGTGCCGCCGCCCTTCGCGGTAAAATTGTACTCATTGGCATCCTCGCCTTTCTGAAGACAGCCCGTGAGCGTCCGCGTTTTCTTGTGGGTGGTTTTTGTTGTGTCCTGTGCCGTAGCCAGTCCGGCCGCGCCGGCAAACATGAACAACGCAATAACCCCCGTCACGATCTTGAGATTCATCATTAGCCTCCAAAAGTTGACACTTGCCTCACAGGTCGGGATGATACAACTTGCGCATAATGGCGCGACTGGTCAAACTTGCACACTTTTGAAAATAATCTAGGGAGTACGGTGTCAAGATAAGAACTGGCATTCAAGGGAGCACATTTGGAACTGCTGCGGAACGAAAGCAGGATGGCAGGTGAGCCCATGTCAAACTCCATGAAGCTAGTGCTCGGCGGAATTGCCCTGATGGTAATTGGAGTTTCCGCTTTTCTTCATTCGCTGGGATCCGGCGGGGGATACGGCGCAACGCTAACGTTCATCGCTGGAGCCGTCGTGTTCATGATCGGATGGGTCAAGTATTTCCTGAAGAAACCGCCCAAAACACCATAATGCACAGTGATCAGAACGCAGATACCCGAACTAAATCGTTAGCTGGTGCGATGGGGAATCCCAAGAATCCCGCTACTCAGGTCGGAACTCTTGCTGCAAGTAGACCGGCGTGGCTTCATGATCGCTGCGCCGACTCTCAGGACCCGGCACGCGGACGATTGGGGAAACAAGAAGCTGGCTCGCCTCTGAGAGGCTGAGATCACCGGGAACCGCACGGAAATCCGACCGGGTCTCGTATTCTTGTTTGCTGATCGTCTTGAAGAACACCAGACGTCCTGATAATTGAATATTGATCAGGGCAGTCTTCCATTGTGAAGGTCCGACCTGTACACGCCCAATCTCGATTGTGCCGCCGTTGTCGATGTGCCCCAAGAGCCCATACCCAAATTCCACACGGTTTATGAGTTGGCCCGAGAGCTTTGCCAGGCGTCTCTGCTGCGAATCGATTAGGATAGTTCCGGCCAGGCTATGCACCACCCGGGCTTCGTAAGTCGGGGGACTGTAGTTGGAGCTGGGGCGGAATTTGAGTCTGAGAAGATTTCCCTCGACGCCGTCGTAGTCGTAAAGAAAGGCTTCCGGCATCAGGCGCATCAGCTTCTCCAGCGTCTGCTCGTCTTCGTCATGTCCTCGCTTGAACTTCAACTGCTGGCTCGGATCATGCAAAAGGCGATCCATGCGCGCGTTGTCCTGCTGCCGCTGGTCCGGGTTAAGCGGTGTGCCGTCAATTGCAAGTAAACGATAGAAGGGGCCGTCTTTAGTGTCCACCTGCTCTTCCGTGAGGGTCTGCTTCCCCTCTCGCTTGTCGATCAGATACATCCACTTCCGCTGCTGCACACGGTCCGCCAGCTCATTTGCCACCACCTCATTAATGAGTTCGGCAGCAGGCGGCGGGGAACTTTGATCTCGCGCGGGAGCGGCAATACAAATTACCAACACGAGTGCGATTGTGAGTCGGCGTAAATTCATCGGGTTTAGAAGAATATCGATGTGCACGGGTGTCGCTCTACCGGGGCGGCTCCTGCATCTTGTTGTCGATCTTTTGCACGCGAACGCTTTAGTTGTACATGCTGACGCCAGATGCCCGGCACGGCGCGCGTCTTCTCACTGTGCAGGGCTGCCCGCGACAGTCGGCACCGGCACCGCGGACTTCAACTGGTCCAGCGCATTCAGCAGGCCTTGCCAGCGAACCTGGTCCTTCTTCGTCTCGATCGGTACCGAGAGGTCGGAATAAAACTGCAGGATGTTATCGCGCAGCTCCGGCGTCGTCAGATCGAACTTCCGCTCTGCCACCCTGGCCAGCAGCTTGGCGTACGTATCGTCGGTCAGCGAGTATTCCGCTGGCTTGGTCGCCTTGCCACTATCAAAATCACAATTAGGAAGCAGGAGTGAGTCAGTGCGCACTTCTTCGAGAAAGGCCCGGTATTGATCGACGGTAGTATTGATGCTCTTGATATACATATCTTCTGTTTGCGGGGTCGGGTTATTGAACGCTAACCCTTTGAAGGGACCAATTTTCGGCATGTATCGCAGGAGGGTTGACAAAATCCGCGTGCCCAAACCCGGCTTCACGTAGTCCTTTCCCCACTCCTTCTCATAACCGGAGCGCGAAAGACGATACAGGAACTTCCGTTTGGCAAAATTAGGCGTCTCGCGCATCAACTCCTTCTTATGGGTTTGCAGCGCGACCTGGGTCATTCGCGGAATCAGCTCGCTGACGGCGAAACGATACGAACCCACCGCCAGATCCTCATGGGTAAGCACCTCTTTCAACTCCACTCCGTACACGACGGGAAAGACTCGCTCCAGCAGGGGCTTGGACACCTGGAATCCAATGAAATCGTGGTACTTCTCCGAGGCGTAACGATTCTTCGCGACCTGTACCGTATCGAACCCGAACTCCGTTTTCAAATGCGCCGTCTTGTCCTGCGCATACCGGACCGATTGGCCAAACTTCGCCCGTAGCTTCGGGTATTGGATAGCGACGGCCTGGTTGACGGCCGGGTGACCGGCGATATCCGACGCATAGTGCGACAGGGCGCCCAGCGCGAAGGCGTATTCGTTGACATCCTGGCTTTGCAGCAGCAACTCGCGAACGAAGTCTCCGCTGCGGACGTAATGCACCAGGTTGCTGAATTCCGCGCTGCCGAACGGGTAGTAGCCGAGATCCTGGATGACGGCGCCTCCGTACGCGTAGGCATGCGCCTCCCTGATCTGGTCTTCCGACAGTCCCGGATATCGCTTGAGCAGGAGGGGCTGGATCTCATCGGTCCAGAGCAGGTCTACGATTTCCTCGTGTGTCAGAACGGAGTACGCGAAAGAGGCAGCGCCGCACATCAGCAAGATGACAGCGAGTGCCAACGCGCGGACATACAGGAGGCGCCAACCGTCAGCTATGGCGCCTCGCGATGAAACCGTCTGCTTGAACCTCGTAGACCAAAGACCTGGCTGTCTTGTGATAGATTTCATGATTTTCGTGCCCCTCGAGTCTTCCGTCCTCCAGCTGGACGGTGACGGAGTGTCCTGAGCGAAAACCCGACGTGCGCCGAGCGCGAGCGTGGACACCCGCGGCCGGGATGGGCCCCTACCTCCAGAGAGTGGGGTGGCCGTCCGGTTTTGCGGAAAACCACTCTCTTCAGGCACCAACAGGTTGGCTCAATTCCTTTCGGAATACTGTGCAGAATGGATCATTTCACGAGCAGACGTGCAGCGAGCGAGTAGATGTAAGCCCGGATTGGCTGAGCTCCAGACTGTGGCGAAAGTAACTGACCAGTTGGTGACCCAAACCGCTGCGCGGATCGTATAGGAAAGCCTGGAAGCAAGTAGCGATTGCTTGAATGTTTCAGCTACTGGTGGCTTCCCCAAATTACCAAGGCCATGACCTGATCGCCAGGATTTTGGTTGCGGCTCGATGACGGGCACACGGAACCCCCGGCTAGTGAGAGGCAATTTTGGGGTCCACGAGCGGAGTCTGCTTGGCGCTGTCAGGATCGGGGTCTTCTTGGCGTCGGGTACGGAAAAAGGCCGAACCCGTGTGAGTCCAGCTTGAAACGTGCGTGTCTGAGTACAGAAAAGTTACGCGGTCGTAAGGGTCCGAACGTCGGGGTTTCCGACACTAAGCCATGACCGCGTTCCGGGCTTCCAGACTGAGACACAGTATCTATTAACGGTTTCAATACCTGTTCAATTTTATACATTTCCGAGAGTAAACCTGAGCAACACTGTCTTTACTCGTGACGAGAGGCGGTGCGGTATGACTCCGGGCGGTGCTGTATGACTCCGACCGAACGACCCGTTGCGCATAAAGTTCTGCTTGTGGATGACGATGATGCCGTTCGCGCCATGATGAATGCGACACTTGAACGCAGGGGATTTGACGTAGTCGCTGCCGCCAGCGTGACGGAAGCTCTGAGACGTATCACCACAGAGAGCTTCGACGTGCTCATCACTGACCTGCACATGCCGAACCCCGGTGATGGTTTTACGGTGGTTAGCGCGATGCGCCACTCCCAACCGGATGCACTTACGCTGCTAGTCAGCGGCTACCCCGACGTGCCGAGCGCCATGGCCGCTATCCTTCTGGAAGCGGACGAAATCATCCTGAAACCATTCGAAGTCGGGAGACTCGCCGAACTCGTCCGCGAAAAGATGCTTACTCGCAGACCTGCTGCCCCGTTGGGCAAGGAGAGAGTGGGCGTGATCCTGCAGCGGTGCCTTCCCAGTATCGTCGAAGGGTGGTTGCTGCGCGCGAAACAGAGTAATGAACTGAGCTGCCTTCCGCTTAGCGACGACGAGCGTACTGGACATCTCCCTAAGCTGGTTGAAGACCTGGCTCTCCGCCTGAGCCAGACCAGCGCCACCACAAAGGAGAGTGATGCCAGCGATTCCCCCTCTGCCGCAGCCCATGGCGAGCTGCGATATCTGCGGGCTACACCCCGGCAATGCTTGTGCACGAATCGCGAATACTCCAGGTGACCATATTCGCAACGCTACAGAGCAATCTGAACCATCTGGATTTCAGCTTGCTGTTACCAGACGTCATGACGATCGCGGACGAAGTGGATTCTCAGTTGACACAGTCGATGGATAGCTACATGAAAGTCATGCGGAAGTCAGCGGCAGCGTAGCTACTGCTACCATCGCATCCGAAGCGCGGCTATCGTAACTGCCCGAAGTGGGAACGCCCTTCCGGAGCTCTGGTAGGGTGATCAATATTGAACAGACTCGTCAGGACGCGGGTTTGTATTGTTGGAACCTTCTTCGAAGTGCAAGCGAGAGTGTCCATGTTTACCAGCCAACCCGAAAAGTGGGCAGACCCCCACATAATTGCTCTAGTGGAATTGGATATGCAGAAAATGCGGGTGCGGTTTGTCTTGGCGCGTGAGGCGATCAGAGAACGACTGCGAGAACTGGAACACCTCAGGGACCATCACGGGGACGGGCAGGGCATCGAGCACGCGCCGGATAACTGCGGACTCGACAAAATGAGGCCAGAACAACGACCCAGTTAAGCATCTCTCCCACAGAAGTGCGCGTTGTATTCTGCAACTTTCGCCGGAGCCGTTTATGAAGATCGTGCTATTTGCAGGCCTGGTCTTGGTTGTGCTCGGTATCGCATCCCTGCTCATGCCGATTCCCCACACCGAGACGCAGGGAATTAAAGCCGGAGATGTGAACATCGGGGTGCAGACCACTCACAGTGAGCGTGTGTCGCCAATCATTAGTGTTGTGCTGATCGCAGGCGGGATTGCGCTGACGGTTGCGGGAGCGCGTACGCGACTGCCCAGGAAGTAAAAGCCGAGAGAAACCTAAGGGTCTGCTTGAGAGTGAAACAGAGGGAGACGCAGAAATGCGTCCCGCGCCAAATGCGTGACTTGGCCCAGACCTTCTTTGCGATGCGTTAGCGATTATCCGCTACAACTATCTGTCTGTTGAGTATGTCCGCCGCCTCGGCAAGTGTCAGGTCATCGGGCACTCGGTGGAAGTCGCTGTGGTTTTCGGTCTCCCGCACGCCGATTGTCTTGAAGAGGAGAGCTTTCCCTTTCATGTCCACCCCTAGGACAGTCATTTCCCACTGACCCGGTGCCACCTCTGCCTGCCTAACCTCAAACTTGCCCCCCTTGTCCGCGTGTCCTAACAGTCCGCCTCCGAATTTCACATCCTCCATGAGATGGCCATTGATCGCTGCCAGTCTCTCTTGTTTGGTATCGACCGTCATCTCACCTTGCATGCTGTGGAAAACCCGGGCTTCAAGGGAAGGCGGCTGAAAATTCGGGTTTGGTCTGAAGGTTAGAGTTACGACGTCCCCCTGACGGCCCGCGTAGCAGAACACAAATACATCAGGCAGAATATTGAACAAGCGCGCCCCTTGTTCTGCCTTCTTGTTTCTCGCCTGCTGTAATTTCCGTTGCTCATCTGGATGGCTCACGAGCCTCTGCATGCGCTGGTTCTCTTTCTGCTGCTGCTTGGCGTCAAGTGGGTGGCCACCAATGGAGAGGAGTCGACTGAGAGAACCATTGCTTGTCTCGAGGATTTCCTGGACCTGTTCCCTCCCGGATTCCTCTTTTTCGAGCCCGTACATCCAGTGGCCGTGATCCTCATCTTGGAATTTCAGTTCGTTGGTGACCACCTTCCGTGCCAGTTCGTTAGCCGACATTCCGAGTCTCTCGGAATCCGATTGGGGAAGGGCGTTCGATCCGAGCAGAATGATGGTCACTATGACGGTTGCAGGGCCGTGTACTAGTCTCACAGCCAATGACGACGCCAGTGCGCGGCACGTTTTGAACCAGTTATTCATGTGGCCATTTCTTTCAGTGAGACGAACAGTACGAACGGCTCGTAGATCCGCGTCGCTATCGCAGCCGTTTAGTTCCTCACAATTTCGATCATCGAACAACGTGCACCCAAAAAGCTGTTCAAAATTGAGCACTCTCCCTCGACAGATCCGAAGGGACTGTTTGCTTAACCCTCCCGTGCGGCCACAAGGCAGCTTGTGCAATGCGCTGATGTAGGCGGCGTTCGAAGGCAGGCATCGTACGGGTGCAATCACGGGATCCTCGATCGCCCAGAAGATTATTTGATGTGAGCGTTTTTGAACAGACAGCTCAATCCGCGGGTTGGTACGGTTAACTTGTTCTCCGTGAAAGGCTTGTCTGACGGCCTGAATACGCTTGACTATGTTCGTTATTATGTTCGTTATAGGGAGGAGCCATATGCTCGCCACCATTTTGATTGTGGTCGTTCTTCTGATGCTACTGGGGGTACTCCCGCGCTGGTCGCACAGCCGGCAGTGGGGTTATTTCCCGAGCGGTGGCCTAGGTTTGGTCCTGATTATTCTGATCGTCCTGGTACTGTTGGGGCGCCTCTAGTTGGCCTCAATCCCACCCTGACTAGAACGGAGGGCGCTGAGCGAAACCCCGATCCGGGTGAGGCGCGCAGTGCATCCCCAAACAACCGTTTCCGAGAACTCGGTTCTAGCGAGAAGAGAGAGATCAACTTCCATGAACAGAAAACTAAAGAAGAGGCTGAGTTGGATTGCCGCGCTGCTCGCGGCCGCCCTCCTAACGTTAACTTTCCCGCAAGCGGCCGCCGCGGAGGATGACGATCCGCCGGGCCGCGTGGCCCGGCTGAACTATATTCAGGGCTCGGTCTCTTTCCAACCGGCCGGTGAATCTGATTGGGTCTCAGCGGTTACCAACCGTCCCGTGACGACGGGCGACCGGCTCTGGGCCGACAACGGAGCGCGCGCAGAATTGCATACTGGTTCGGCGACGATCCGCCTGGACAGCGGCACTGGCTTTTCCTTCCTCAACCTGGACGACCGCACCGTTCAGATCCAACTCACGGAAGGAACGCTCGATATTCGCGTGCAGCGGCTCGGCCGCGACGAAATCTTTGAAGTGGATACGCCCAATCAGGCGTTTTCCATCCTGCGTCCCGGCCGATACCGCTTTCAGGCCAGCGAAGATGGAAACTCCACCTTCGTGATCGTGCGTAGCGGCGAGGGCGAAGCCACCGGCGGTGGCCAGACCTACACCCTTCATTCCGGGCAGAGCGGCACGTTCACCGGCACGGATTCACTCTCTGGAGATATTTACAACGCGGGCCACAACGATGACTTTGACAATTGGGGCCAAGGCCGCGACCGCCACGATGATGAATCGCAATCGGCGCGTTACGTCTCGCGCGACGTCGTCGGCTACGAAGACCTGGACGACTACGGTTCCTGGCGCTCGGATCCGGGCTACGGCAATGTCTGGGTGCCCACGAGGGTTGCTTCCGGCTGGGCTCCCTATCGCGATGGCCATTGGGCCTGGATTTCTCCGTGGGGCTGGACTTGGGTCGATGACGCGCCGTGGGGTTACGCACCGTTCCACTACGGCCGTTGGGTATCTCTCGGCGGAAACTGGGGTTGGGTGCCCGGACCGAGGGAAGTCGAGCCCGTGTATGCGCCCGCGCTGGTGGTCTTTATTGGTGGACCGCAGTTCGGCGAGTCGGCTTCACGAGGCAGAGACGGTTACGGTGGCAATGTGGGGTGGTTCCCGCTGGGCCCAAGAGAAGTTTATGTACCCGGGTATAACGCCAGCCGTGGGTACGTGAACCGCGTGAATGTTAGTAACACGACCGTCAGCAGCACGACCATCACAACCGTCTACAACAACCAGGTCACGAACAACATCAATACCACGAACATTACATACGTTAACAGGACGGTGCAGGGCGGGGTGACCGCTGTTCCGCAGAGTACGTTTACGAGCGCACAGCCGGTGGCCAGAGCCGCCGTTGCCGTGAATCTGCAGCAAATTGCCTCGGCGCCCGTCACTTCGAGGGCGACGGTGGCTCCAACCAGAAACAGCGTTATCGGAACTTCAGCCCCTAATGCCAATCGTGTGGCTCAGCCGCCGGCAGCGATTGCCAACCGCTCTGTAGTGGCAAAGTCGACGCCGCCCCCGCCGCCTGTGGCTTTTGCAAAGCAACAGCAAGCGCTCGCAGTGCATCCCGGCCAGCCGCTCGCTCGGCACGAAGTCGAAAGTTTGCGTCCGGCGAACGTTGCGGCAGGGCACCCGCTGGTCAAGCAGGCGCCTCCGGGTAAACCCGCGACGCCGAACACAAACCGTCCGGTCAGCCAGCCGGTCGTTGGCAACTCTAGGCAGCCGGCCAACGCGCAGCCGTCGAACGCGCCAGCGAACAAGCCCGCCATCGTGCCGGAGGCGAATGCGCCAGCCGATAAGCCTCAACCAATTCGCAGCGAGCGGCCTTCTTCGCCACAGCAGCAGGCCGACAAGACTCGCGAACAGCAGGCGGCTCAGCAGCAGGCGGAAAAGACTCGCGAACAGCAAGCCGCACAGCAGCAAGCGGAAAAGACTCGCGAACAGCAAGCCGCTCAGCAGCAGGCAGAAAAGACTCGCGAACAGCAAGCCGCTCAGCAGCAGGCGGAAAAGACTCGCGAGCAGCAAGCCGCACAGCAGCAGGCAGAAAAGACTCGCGAACAGCAAGCCGCACAGCAGCAGGCGGAAAAGACTCGCCAACAGCAGGCGGCTCAGCAGGCGGAAAAGGCTCGCGAACAGCGACCCGCTCAACAGCGGCCCGACCGGCCATCGAGTGCACAACCTGCTCAACAACCAAAAGCGCAACCGGCGCGACCGCCCGATGCGCCGCCGAATCCGCCGCTGACGCAAGCCGAGAAAGCCCGCGAGGAACAAAAAAAGCGGGAAGACAAACCGCCGCCGCAGTAGGAGCAACAGGGGCTTTGATCCGCCACATTTAATCAACGCAGCGGCCAGACGTCCTGAAAAGAGCCAGCGAAGCCAGGGGACACGGTTGCCATCGTGGATGCGGAGCCTGTCGGGCTCGCCGTTCTGCCAACGGCGCAATTTTATTCACCGGCAGCGATCTTCATGATTGACCTGGACGACAAGCGCTTCGCGGTCGGCAAAACAGTTTGGCGCAACCACTCTGATCAACACCGCGGAGGGCACGTCGCCCATCACGTGATGGAACTTACGGAGGGTGCCGGCGTCGACGTGGCCATAGAGGCGGTCGGGATTCCTGCTGCCTTCGATATCTGCCAGGCCATTGTCGCGGCTGGCGGACGGCCTTCGTTGCTCAGGATTCGTTGAAGCCTAGCTGTAACGTCGTGCTTCTGCGTATACACTGCAAAAACCTGACACCGGCGTCCCTCCGCCAGCTCTTTCTTGATCTCGTCGATCAATCTGCGCTCTTTGGAATAAATGCGGGTCCTCGGGAGGCTGCGTCGGGACGGCTATGCCGGCGCCGGTCGCACCTCCCCCCACGATGAGCATGTCCCACGGTCCCTTTGCGGCCGAGAACACAATTCAGCATTTCTGACCGGTTCATGCTGTACTCGGTCTGCCTCCCATACTTGGTATACCCATATCGATTGTCGCCGGAAAGGAAGGACTCGTGAAACGGAAAACTGGTTGCAACTTCGGTGCTGCTCTCTTGGCTTGATTTTTTCTCGCTGCCTGAGGACATAAGCGATTCAAGCAGAGCAGTGTGCTCGGGGCGGGTGGATGAAGGATTTTGTCGGGTATCGCTGGTCACGTAACTTCATTTGACACACGATTCTATCGATTGAAAGGGAATGGCGGGGACGACGGGACTCGAACCCGGCGGCCTCAGATCTAGAATTCCCATACAAGCCGCGCGTGTTTGGGGCACCGGTGGATGTATAATCTTGCCTTCTAAGACGGGTTACTGCTGCAAGAATACTCCATTGCAGTTCGTGGCCCTCGTTCGCGGTTTTCCAATTACGCACGCTATAAACTCCCACAGCTGGTGATGCGAGTGGATCATCGACTCTTGCGTTCCTGGAGAAGCGTTTGGATTTCCTTCTCCCAGCTATCTTTTTCCACCATACCCGAATGCAAATCAGCTATCTTCCCATCGCGGTCAATCAACACGCTCACAGGCATAGAACTGAGGCCGTATTGGTTGGCCAGGTCTTCATTGCCGATGACAATCGGGTAGTTCAATTTCCTTTCTTCAACGAATGGCTTCACCGATTTCCAACCGTCTTCATTCATCGAAACCCCGATTACGACGAAACCGCTGTCCTTGTATCTGTTGGCGAAGTCCATGTACCACGGGATTTCCTGCAGGCACCCGTGGCACCAAGTGGCCCAGAAGTTGAGCAGGACGACTTTGCCCTTGTAATCAGATAGCTTCACTGCGGAGCCTTTGTCATCATTCAAAGAAAATCCGGGCGCCGCCTTCCGAGAATCGGGCGCTGTGATTTCAGCTGACACCATAACCGGCGACGTCCAGTACACCATCATCAGTACGATTGCTGCGATCCTGCGCCGATCCGAGGTAGCATTCGTAGTGTCCTCCTAGTCTCTTGCATTCTGTTTCTGGAATCTCGATCATCTCGGCAGAATTTTAGGCGTACTTTGCGCCGGCGGACTCTCTTTAAGCAGTGCATCGAGCAGCACGCGCAGGGAGTCTTCGTTTTCCAGCTTCGGATCGCCGCCCCGGCCGCCACTCTGGGCAAGGATCATGCCAGCGCGGTCGATGACCACCACTTGGGGAATATTTAGAATTTCGTTCTTCTGTCGGCCAAAATAACTGTCTACGGCTTCGGCATTGGTGTATCCAACCGGATAAGTGAGTCTTAACGACTGGACAAACGCATATACGTTCGCCTCGCTGGCATTGGGCCCGAAGACTATACCGATAGGCTGGAAGCCGCGCACGCCGAGTTCACCATGCAGCTTGTTCAGCGTCTGAGCGACGCGCTGGCAGTGCTGAGACCCGAGGAAAAGGAACTCAATCACCACCACCTTACCCTTGAAACTGGAGAGCAGGATGGTCTTGCCTCCAGATTGGTAGATGTCGAATTCGGGCGATTGGCGCGGCAGCGTTCCGGGAGAAACGGCGAGCGCGGAAGCACCCAGTATCAGCGTCACCAGGATGGATTTGAGCCTTTGCATATTTTCACGGTCCATCTAACTCGGGCCGTTTTCTCCACCAGCGTGTTTCCACTTGTCGGCGATTCGCTTCACTTCTGCGGTTGCCGTGTCCCCAGCATCTTCCGGGCTGCGTTCGCCTTTGGCGACGCTCAAGAACATTCGCTGAATGATAAAGCTGTTGAAAACTTCCATGGTCACCGGGTCTGAAAAGCCGGGATAGCCGATGTTCGCAGTCCAATGCAGGGCGTCCTTCAGTGCGTTGTATTTCCACGGAGGAGTGGCTTGAGGGTCGTTCTGCAGCCGTACCACGAGATCGGGAACCGTCTTTTGATGCGTGGGGAAATTGCAGCCCTTCGATTTCTCGTAAGCGGTTTTGGAATTGTCGACTAGGTCGGCCACGATTTGTTTTGCCGCTTCCTGGTTTTGGGCGAAGTTCCAGACCACGGAGCAGTTGGTGACATGAGGGAGGCCAAATACGCCAGAAAAACCAATCAACGGCGGTTGGATCATTATCTTCTTCGCGAGTTCGGGGTCCTGCTTTTCTGCGACACGCAAAAGACTAATGGCATTGATGGTGCACGAGCTCTTGCGGGCCAGCATGGCGCGAACATTGCCGGCCGGACCCCAGGTAAGCTGCTCGGGAGTTCCTGAATCCTGGTAAAGCAATTTGACGTACTTCAGGGCCTCGGTGGTGCGCGCAGTATCTATCATCAGGTTCCCGTCTGCGCCCAAGACCCCTCCCCCGAACCCATACAAAAGGGTGTGCGTAGTGATGTTGCCCTCCAGGGTGGGCGCGAGCGCCAACCCGCAAGGAACGCCAAGCTTGTCACGGAGCCTTTTCCCACCGCTACGCAGGCTGTTGTAATGCAGCGGCCCCAAAGCCATGCCGACCTCACCCCAATAGTCCGCGAAATAGTGCAGCGGGGCCGGCATCCAGGAATCACAAAAGGCAAAGTATTTTCTAATTTTGGGATTGAAGGTCGATCTATGCCCCAGGCGGTGAACGTTCCCATATTTGAAGGCCACTGTCTGATAAATCTCGCTGTGGTCGATGACGTGCTCCTGGTACTCGGCCGGTGGCCAGGGAAAGATGAACACATCGTGGCCCTTGCCGGCTTTGACCTCGGCCGCGGCCCGCGCACTAATTTGTTCCACAGGAATGTGGTCCACGATTACCTTGCTGTCGTGTTGCTTCCCCCATTCCTTGGCCGCACTCTCGAACCAGGGATCGAACTCTGGCACGAAGTGGGTCCATTTTGCGATCTTCAGCGTCTGCTGGCTGGCGAGTGCGCGATCGGGAAAGAGGAAGAACGGCCCAAAAGCGGCGGCGGCGGTTGCCAGTCTGATGAAATCCCGGCGGTTGGTTCTGCTCTCCCGGCTCGTCATTTTGGGACCTTTTTTCCAGCGACCAGAAACAACCACACCCCTAGCTGGGTCTCGCCAGCCAGGGGTGCAACAGCCAAATAACGCTTTTCCTCTCTTATGTCGTTGGCGGGCAGAATTGTCCCGTTGTCTGCAAGCAATTGAATTGCTTTTGGAAACCCGGATCCAAAAAGCTACCGTTCGGCTTCCTGACCGCATCCAAAAAGGCGTCCGGCGCAATCGCTCCGTTCTGCGGATCGAGGATAGTCGGACAGATGACCCAGACCGCTCCCTGGTCAGCGCCGCCAACATCCTCCTGCCCTTCAGCCGTGCATCCAGGCTTCGGCGGGCTGGAACCAGAGAAGCCGGGAATCGGATTGGTTCCAACCTTGGAGCCTTCCAGGAAGTTAAGCTCGTCGGCGGTCTTGATGATGGGCGTTCCGTCCAGGCTGATCCCGTTGATAGACGCCAGTGCCGCCAGCATCTGGTTGCACTGTGTGGTCTGGTGAGGTCCAAACCCGGCGTCTGTGTACCAGAAGTAAGTAAGGATCCACATGCCCAGAATGTCGTCACAGAAGTAACCAAAGGGTGTGCTGGCGCCGCCGGAGCTGCCGTCAATCGCGTTGCGATTGCTGGCAAATCTCCAGTCCTGCCTCAGTTGCGGCGTGGCAACACTGGTCACCGGAAAGCAGGGCGTGGTGCCATTGCCCATGGTTCCACAGGGTGTAGGAGCGAAGGTGCCGCCCGGCAAAATCTGTTTGAGAGCGGCGTAAGCCTCGAAGTTGCCGGCGATGCTCTGCATGGAAAAGCCGCGGGGATTCAGGCCATTCGCGATTGTGACTGTGTTGTCACCTTCGGCGAGCGTAAAGTTCTGGAGAAAAAAGCTCTGGTCCAACACAAAGGCGATGAGGGAGATGAAGTCGGTGTGTGTCTTGCTGCCATCATCCGGGTAGCCTGCGGTAGTCGCCAGAATGCGGACATCGGTGGTGTCGGGATTGTTGATGCTGCACGTGGAATCGTTGGTCCAGTTGTTCCCTCCGTCGGGGCTTGGCGGACCCTGCTTGCGGAAGATCCCGAAGCGCCCGGCCGCGGGCTGATCCAACTTGTTCACGTCGATGCCGTTCACGTTGTAGAACGTATCGTTGAAATCGCAGGGCGGAGGATTGAATACGGGAAACGTCTGCGGGCTCGTAGTCTGAGCCGCGAGAAATCCCGCCAAAGCGAAGACGGCAGCACAAACCAATAGAGTTTTCAGTATGCTCTTCACAACTTTGTCCTTCCTCGGGACCACGATCACCGCGACCCCGGAACGAAGAATCTGTTAAACAACACTTCGGCCGCTTTGAAAGACAAGCCTAGTGGTCATGCCCTGCCGCCGGTGACCCTACCCGAATCGTGTCCGGCCGCACCATCCACTCGATGGATTCGGCGATCCAGTTGGCATGGGCCATCCCCGGACAAGCGCCCCACAACATCAGCGGTTCGTTGCCGTAGCGAATGTTTCCGATGTGCTGGTTTACGTCCTGGTCCAACCTGGGATCGGGATTGGTAAAGCCCAGCTTGCGGCGGAGCAGCTCCAGATCGGCGGGCTTTCCCGTGAGGAAAGTCCATCCCGGCCCGACGCCGTGCATCTCCCGGTAATGCTTGATCACGTCCACGGTGTCCTCGTCCGGCTTCAGCGAGAACGAATACATAAACACCTGCCGGCCGACCTGGTCACCGAGCAACTTCTGCACTTTGACCATGTTGGAGGTGACAACAGGACAAACCTCCTCACACCTGGCAAAAAAGAAGTTGATGGTAACGATCTTGCCCTTGATCAGGTCATCGTAAAACCGCACTTCTTTATTGTCCTGAGTGCGCAGGGTGATGTTGGGGAAGTACCGCTCGCGCGCGCGCTCGCGCGCCGCTGCCTGTACGCGATCGGCCGAAATGCGAGCTGTACCGAAGGGGATGCCGGTAGCGCCGGCGGCGCTTAAAACGCCGCCGGCCAAGGGAGCGGCTCCCAGCAGGCTCAATAGCTTTCTTCTCGATAGTTCGCTCATGGTGCGTCTCCTTCGTCCCCTGGGTTGCGGTGCGTTTACGGCACCTCTACGGTGTCTGCCTGTCCTCCTGACGGCACTACGTTCCACAGTCCCATCATGGCGTGGTCTTCATGCACCACGTTGTGGCAGTGGATGGGGTACTTGCCCAGCCAGTCACGGAAGCGGAAGAAGAGCAAGACGCGTTCGTTGGGACGCAACTGGGTCACGTCCTTGCGCGCCTTTTCTACCGCCGTGAATGGTAGCGGGCCGCGGCTGCGGCTCAAGATCTGGTGCTCTTCCAGATGGATGTGTACCGGGTGGGTCCAATCACCCGTGGCGTTGAACAGGATCCAGTTCTCCACGCTGTTCTGCAGCACCTGGAAGCGGAAGTGGTCGCAGGTCATGAACTGCCCGTTGATCGACCACTGGCCATTCAAGCGGTCGAACTTGAAGGTGCGGGTGACCCTGGGGGTCGCGGTGGTGTCAGGCAGTTGGTAGAAGGTGGGATTGGTCTTGGGATCCACGCTGCCATCCTCAACCTTTGTGGAGCTCACCCGGAACTGCAACAGCAGGTTTCCGCTTCCGGCCGGCAGCACATCCGACATCAGGTTTCCGTTGGAGCTGCTGCATTCGATTTGACCGGGGACGAAGCCCGATGGCGGTACCGGACCCATGCCGTTGATCTGGTTCAGCCGGTTCTCCAGGTAAATGGTTTTTCCGGCAAAGGCGCTGAAGTCAATGATGATGTCAACGCGCTCGGCCACGCCAATGCGGACGCTGCGGACCTGCACCGGGTTGGGGAGGAGGTTGCCGTCATTGGCAATCACAAAGAAGGAGTTGGCCGCGCTCAGGTTATTCAGATCCGTGAGGAAGAACTGATAGAAGCGCGATGGGCCGGTATCCAGCAGGCGGAAGCGGTAGCGGCGCGGCTGCACCTGGAAGAAAGGCTGGATCTTGCCGTTGACCAGGAATTTGTCACCCAAAATGCCGTCTAGGTTGAACAGATCGAAGAACAACTGGCCGGTACCGTGGTCGTAGACCTTGTCGGCGAAGGCCAGCGGCACATCGAACTGCGGGAAGCTGGGAAGATGGAAGCCGGTGCCCTCGTCGCCCGTGTCAAACTGGTTGAACAGGCATTTGAACCCGAGCAGCCCCTTATAGGTATTCTGCGAAGTGAAGTCCACGCGGTGGTCGTGATACCAGAGCGTGCTCAGCGATTCATTGACATCGCCGGTGGGCGGATTGGTGGAGTTGAATCCGGCCAGCACCTCGGGATAGTACTGATCACAGAAGAACGCCGCGCTTCCCTGACCCGAACTATAGAAATCGCAGGGGTTGCCGTCGCTTTCTGAAGGGGTATGCCCGTTGTGAAGATGGGTGGTCACCGAAGGCATCCCAAAACCGCCATTCTGGCCCGGCGGCGGAAGGTTATTGATGTTACGGGTCAGTTGCGGCACGCCGTAGTTGGCCTGATAGGTTGGGCCGGGGCTGCTAAGGTTGGTGCCGTCATTGAAGCCCCAGATGGTTTGCACCGGCAGTTGCGGCGACTGCACCACCTGGATCGCCTGCTGCCTAAACTTGTAGACCCTGGGTGGCGGGAACGGGAACATGGTGCTGTTCAGCAGCGGCGCCTGGTGGGCAGCCGAGCGAACCTCGCTGCCATCACTTCCGGTGGTTGCGTTGGGAGCGATTGTGGGCGCGGGATTCAGTGTTGCAACAGACACGGTCTTCGCGATTGGCATGATCGGCAGAGGCTCCACGAATGGTTTGGTCGTAGGGCTCATCGCCTGATTGCCGGGAAGACACAAGTTGAATGAACCCGTGCTGCTCGATGAGGTGGTCGTGTTCTGGCCCCAGGCGCGGGCACTCAGGCCGCTCTTGGCGACCAGCATACCTCCCGCGGTCAGCAGCCCCATCTTGAAGAGATCGCGCCGGCTGGTGAGTCCGGCTTTGATGAGTTCCTGCCGGTTCTTCTGCGCCTCCATCATCAGCTTGAAGCGAGCCCTGGAAACTTTCTCTCCGAGCACGTTGTAATACGGCATGGTATGCCTCCAGTCGGATTCTGAAAACGATAGCCAGATCAGCCCGGGCCCAAGGGCCGCACTCGACCTCTAAAAAACTCTCGCGTAGCTGTCTCGTTCCTTGGCTCGGGGAGTCAGGAGCCACCTGCGCACAGTAGTTCAAGGGATCACCGCTGAAAAGTGAAAATGCTTAGCAGAAAACGGTTTTTCTTAGCTTTTTAGGCCGCGGTCTTCTGTCTGTGCGTCTTGGGGGTTTCTGCGAAGCGCCGCTGAAAGGCGCGGTCGAAGCTGGAGTGATGGCGATATCCGACGGCGTAGGCGATTTCCTTGACCTCCAGGTAACTGGTGGCCAGTAGCTCCGCCGCCTTCTGCATCCGGAGTTCGGACAACAGATCCCTCATGTGCATCCCGGTCTCCTGTTTGAACAAGCGCTCCATGTGAGCAACACTCAGGGAGATGGCGCTCGCCAATTCGTGCATCGAGAGAGACACGTCGGATTCAATGATCTTCAATACGCGGCGAACCCGCGCATCATGAGCTTCGGGAATCGCTACATGCTGACGCGATGCAATACGCCTTGCAAGCAATTCATCAGGGGAAGCCATGGTTCGTTACCCCTTACTCAGGCGGAAACTGTGGTGGATACGCGCAGGGTTGTGCGCCGCTGTGGGCGGTCTGCCGTTTCCCCGTGATTTCATTCTCCAACCCTGCCGCACCGAACACATCATCCGGGCTGCGACGGCTCGTTCGGACACGTCTGTTTGTCGGGAAATCGGAAGAGAAGAATCGAGCGCGGTTAGGAGCTCAAGTCTGCTCGCCCCTTATGGCGCGAGAAACTAAGGTAAGTTGCTCGTGCTGTCAAGAAAAAAGATGCCTGAAGATGCAACTGCCGTCTCACTGTGAGAGCTTGTTTCAGAAATGAAAAATCGCTTTGAATTCCGTTGTCGATCACACGGTCTTCGTGTACGCCTATTTCCCGCAAACGGCCTTGCTGGCGCACCATTACGAGCCTCTACAACTCGCTGAAAAGTTGATAGTCACATTTCTATGTCGTACGAACAGAAATCGACCGTTTGTTTCATTTTCGTAACAGAGGTAGCCTTCGCCGAATTACATCTGACGTCAAGTGAATAGACGATTAAAACATTCCATACTCCATACTGAGGTTCAGCCAGGAAAAGGTTCGTTCCACTACCCATCGCCATCGGCCCAGTCCGGTGCCGTGTCCCGTGTTACGCCTCGCGAGCAAAGGCATGATGCCGCGTTCCCGCAAACCTTGCCGGATTGCCTCCACGTCATAACTACGGTCACCTAACACGCAATCAGGAACGATGGCGACGACACTCTTGCCCGACACGTTATGGGAGTTGCTTGAGCTTTTTCTCCCCGCTACGAAGGCAGGTCCAAAAGACAATCCTCCTGAGCAGAAAGATATGCCAGGCAGCTCAAGGGCTGCGCTGGCTGGACGTGGATCTGACGGGCAGGGGCATTATGCTTCCGAGACAAAGAACGGCGAAGGGCGCATCGTGTACCTCAACAATCTGGCACAACAGGCGCTCTCGGCTTCCCCGCGAAAAAGCAAAACCGACCGACCATGTCTTCTCCGGAGACTCTGTCACCCCAGAGAATGTTTCGCTGACGTTCCTTCGGGCGTGCCGTGCGGTGAGTATTTCGGACTTCCGCTTCCACGACTTGCGGCAGACGACGGCGAGTTGGATGAGGATTCGGGGAGCGGACATTCACACCGTCGCGCTCATTCTGGTCACAAGGATTTGAGAATGGCTGCAGGATATCAGCACCTCAGCCCAGCCTTTCTTTTGGACGCCGTGAGGCTCTTGGACACCACTTTTACGGGATCCTCGCAGACCCTGGAAGGGCCTGAAAACGGGAAAGGTTCCTGTTCTATCGTCCCCACAGCATCCCCGACCGAAAGAGCTATAGAGATAGGATTGTGATAAGTGCTTTGGATTGTTGGCGTCCCCGACGGGATTTGAACCCGTGTTACCGCCGTGAAAGGGCGATGTCCTAGGCCAGGCTAGACGACGGGGACGACGATGTGAGGCGGGCGCCTGCGGCTAGATATTGATGGTAGCAGCGCCCCAACAGGGTGTCAAAAGATGCACGCAATTACGGGTCCGCACGCGTGTAAAACGTGGCCACTAGGGCGCCACTCTTGCTTGTCCATCCGACTTCTCAACTGTCCAGCATTTACAATTAGAGTGAGCAAGGCGCAACCTGCGGCCTCGTCAGCTTATCCTCATGCCCGATCCTCTTTATTTGAGTCTCTGGTTCCCCAGCTTTGAAACGGAGGACATGCTGCCTCGCGCGCTCGCGGTGATGCGGCAGTTCCCGTTTTCAGCGCAGCAACCGGGGATCAGCTACCTGGCTCTCCACCCAATCTCGTGGAACGAGCCCACGATTCTCGAGCAGAGGTTCAAGCCAGGAATTTCTCCCGAGGAGGCTGTGCTGATCGCCTCTGATCTGCTGCATGAGGATTATGCCTACATGTTCGAGGCGTTCTGGGATTTGTGGACCCTTGCTGAAAATCGCCAGCAGTGGGTTCTGCAGCCGTCGCAAGTGAAATTCCTGATCCATGGCCTGGAGTTTGACGAAGGCGTTTACCGGCAGGAGGGCCACATTCAGGTAGACCTCGGCCTCGATGCGCCTTTCCTGCACGAGGAGGTACTACTCACAACCGAGGCTGAGGCGCGGGTCCGCGCCAATGTTCACAAGCTCGTGGAGTTCACTGCCAAGGTAGAGAAAAGCTCCGGCGCCAGCAGCCGCGTGTTGTGGTCGGAATCAGAAGAAAACTTCGCCCAAAAGTTGATCGCGCGCCTGCAAAAAGTCCAGTAGGCACCCCCCGCGGAGAACGGGCGGCTCGATCCGCTGCAACCAGGTCAATGAGTCAGGGCCGCAGCCTGCTTTTCTATTCTTTTTCGCTATCGCCCCGGTTTCAAAGGGTTCTCCTGGAAGCTCGGCATTCCGCAAGCAGCTTTGTGCAGGCGTACACAATGCGCGTATGGGTCATGGGAAGACCTAATCGCTCTCCCAACTCCACTACTGCGCCTACCACTGCTTCTAATTCCATCGGACGTCCCGCTTCGAGATCTTGCAGCATGGAGGTCTTATGTTCTCCCACTTTTTCCGCGCCCGCCATCCGCTGTTCGACGGAGACGGGCAGATCCAGGCCCAAATGGGAAGCTACGGCCTCCGCCTCCTGCATGATATTTCGAATCAGTACCGCAACCTCGGGATCACGCGCCATCTGTACCAGGGTAGCACCCGTCAGTGCGCTAACCGGATTGAAGGCGACGTTGCCAAGAATCTTTACCCAAATCTCGTGCCGGATACGGGCTGTGATGGGAGAACGCAAACCGGCGGCAACTAGCGCTTCCGCAATTCGGCGGCAACGATCGGAACGCGTGCCGTCCGGCTCGCCGAGAGTAATGCGGTTGCCCTCCGTGTGGCGGATGACTCCGGGCGCGGTAATCTCAGTCGAAAAATAGACGATGGAACCCACTACGCGATGCGGTTCAATCGCGGCGGAAATCATTCCTCCGGGATCCACGCGCTCCAGGCGTATTCCTTGCCATGGGCCGCCGAAGTCCTGGAAAAACCACCAAGGCACTCCATTTTGCATGCTGACGACCGTCGTACCTGCCGCGAGCACGGGCCGTAACTGAGGTGCAAGTTGGGATAAGCTGTGAGCCTTTACCGCGAGCAAAACCACGTCGACCGGGCCCACTTCCTCGAGCGTGCCGGCTATCTTGGGCCGTGCCTCGAAATCCCCGTCTACACTCCTCACCTGCACGCCCTTGTCTTGCATGGCGCGAAGGTGCGGCCCGCGCGCGTAGAGTGTGATATCCAGTCCCGCGCGCGCCATGCGCGCACCGACATAGGCTCCGATGGCGCCTGCACCCGCGATCAAGAATTTCATTGCGGCTCATCCAAAAGCGCGGCCGCCACCGCGCGCCGCCGAATCTTCCCCGTCGCTGTTGTCGGGATACTCTCCACAAGATAGATTTTCTTAGGGCATTTGAATTCCGCCAGCCGGTCACGGCAGTGTTTCAACAGGGTTGATTCGGTCTCGCTCTCCGGTTCGTGCAAGACCACCGCTGCGGCCACTTCTTCGCCGAGGATGGGATGCACGAAGCCAAACGTGACGGCCGCCGCGACCGCAGGATGCTTTAGCAGAACCTCGTCGATTTCATGAGGTGCGATGTTCTCGCCGCCGCGGATGATGATGTCCTTGATCCGTCCGGTCAAATGAAGGTAGCAGTCCGCGTCGAGAAATCCCTCGTCCCCGGTACGAAACCATCCCTCAACAAAAGAACGAGCATTGGCTTCCGGATTGTTCTCGTATCCGCGAAACACGTTCGCTCCCTGAATGACGACTTCACCGCGCTGATCGGTTCCCAGGTGATTGCCCTGCGCGTCCATTATGGTGATGCGAATGCCGGCACCGACACCTACGGAACCCGGCTTGCGATGCCGGGGAGGCAGAGGATTGGAAGTCATCTGGTGCGCCGCTTCGGTCATTCCATAGGCTTCGACGAAGGGTACTCCGAAAATCTCCTCCATCTTGTGAATGGTCTCTGCAGAAAATGGAGCGCTGCAGGAGCGGATAAACCGTAGAGAGCGGGAATCGGTTGGCTTCTCGCGGGTGCGCGCCAACACCAGTTTATGCATCGTGGGCACTCCGGAATACCAGGTCACGCCATGATCCCGCACCATGCGCCAGAACGCCAGCGGGTTGAACTTAATGGGAAGTACCACCGTGCCTCCCGAAAGCAACGTCGACATTGCCGAGGCCATGATGCCGTGAATGTGGAACAGCGGCATAATGCATAACGAAACGTCGTCTTCCGAGAGCGTGTAGGTGTTAGCGATGTTTGCCGCCGAAACCGCCAGATTGGAATGCCGGAGTGGCACCCGCTTCGGTCGCCCGGTGCTTCCGCTGGTGTGCAGAATCAGCGCGATATCGTCAGCGGTTGGCGGTGTGGCAGGGACTCCCCTCGGGGCATCTTTCAAATGGACCTCACCCTGAGCGCTCATCTCCACGGGAAATACCGTGATTCCAAGATCCGCCGCGGCACTGCGTGCATATTCGGCTTCAGCGGGAGGACAAAGCAGGAGCCGTGCACTGGTATCTTTCAGAAAGAAAAGAAACTCCTCATAGGGGTATGCGGGGTTCAGTGGAGCGGCTGTTCCCGCGATGGAGGCAGCTAGAAAACTCACTATCGCCGGCAGGCCATTGGGCAGGGCCATCGCTACACGATCACCCCGGCGAATCCCAGCGGCAGCCAAAGCATCGGCCATGGCCAAGACCTGCTGCCGCAGCGAATCGTAGGTGACCCGAACTCCAAGCTCGGGAACGATAACTGCTGTGTGACTATCGGCGAAATGTAAGACGTCGAGCAGCGTGTGTACCGACTTCAATGTCATTCGTTTTCGCCTGCACCGCGATTCTTTCGATGACTGAATAACTCTTCATGCTCTTCATAAAAAGCAAGGCGGTACGATCTACACGTCCTCGCTCACTTCGACTCTCGTGATACCGCGTGGCCAGATAGAACACCACTCTCATACGACTCGGCATTCACGAGGCTGTACCCGTCTGCGCTCAGAGGCCAGTTATCCCAGCTTAGCGGTATAAGGGACAATCTTCCAGAATTTCACCTGAAGTGCAACTCTCCAACCCGCAGATGTACCATTCGAAGATGAGGCCGGCCAGCATTCGGGCTGCGCAAAGACCGCGGCCTGGCTATTCGCGGCCGATACGCTTTAACGTGCTGGTAGACTCTGGGGCGAAAGAATCAATCCGTCAAACTGATTGTTGCTATCAGCTTAATTGAAAAATATTATCGCCCCGCTCTTAGTTCATGTTACGGGCGCGAGTAGATCTTTACGCCGCCTATTTCGTTCTTCCGCCCTCGACCTTCAGCTGATCACTCGCCGCAGCCTGTGCTGCTGCCAGCCGGGCCGTCAGCACGCGGAAAGGCGAGCAGGCAACATAGTCCATTCCCACTTGATGGCAGAACTCGACTGACGACGGGTCGCCGCCATGTTCGCCACAGATTCCCACTTCGAGCTTGGGGCGGGTCTTGCGGCCGCGCTCGATGCCGATGCGAACCAGCGCGCCCACGCCCTCGCGGTCGATCACCGCAAACGGGTCCTGCTTAAGGATGCCTTCCTCCAGGTACGTGGGCAGGAATTTGTTGATGTCGTCACGGGAGAAGCCGAACGTAGTCTGCGTTAAGTCGTTGGTACCGAAGCTGAAGAACTCGGCCTCCTTCGCGATCTCGTCCGCGATCAAACAGGCGCGAGGCAGCTCGATCATGGTGCCCACCAGGTAGTGCACCTGCCTTCCCTTTTCCTTGAACACTTCTTCCGCCACGCGCCGGACAATCGCCCCCTGGTTCGCCATCTCTTTCAGCGTCGAAATCAGCGGGATCATCACCTCCACGTGGGTCTTCACGCCTTTCTTGTCCACGGCCACGGCGGCCTCAAAAATGGCCCGCGCCTGCATCTCAGTGATCTCGGGATACGTGATTCCAAGACGGCAGCCGCGATGGCCGAGCATGGGGTTGAACTCATGTAACTCCTCCACACGGGCCAACAGCCCGGGAAGAACCTTTGTCAGATCGCCAGCCCCTTTCGCGCCGTACTCGCGGTATTCCTCTACCAGGGCTTTCTTCTGCTTCGCGCTGGCGCTGGATAGGCTGGCGATGTCGACCATGAGTTTCTCGCGCTTGGGCAAGAACTCGTGCAGCGGCGGATCGAGCAGGCGGATCGTCACCGGCAGCCCGGCCATCGCCTCGAAGATCCCCTCGAAGTCGCTCTCCTGCATCGGCAGGAGCCTGTCGAGTGCCTTGCGGCGGCCCTCCTCGTCCTCCGCCATGATCATCTCGCGGACGACCGGCAGGCGGTCCTCGGCCATGAACATGTGCTCTGTTCGGCAGAGACCGATCCCCTCCGCGCCGAACTCGCGCGCCTTGGCTGCGTCTTCGGGCGTATCCGCGTTTGCGCGGACCTTGAGCCGGCGATGCTCGTCGCCCCAACCGAGCACCGTCTCG
>WNFB01000713.1_pt1 | contig 27587 bp, 26 predicted proteins | sample 5400501 | NCBI WGS metagenome assembly WNFB01 (sample SAMN13153341, study PRJNA577476) | soil metagenome | isolation source: 200 cm saprolite under Douglas fir tree site 2 hole 1 | place: USA:California | collected 2015-04-18
GTCAGCCGATGGCCGACCTCTACAGCCGGAAGCTTGTGGCCCCAATGGGTCTACCAGGCTGAGCTACCGCGGGACGGTCGCCCGGACTCTCAAGATTTCTTAAGGGTTTCAGGTCCAAGGAAAGCCAAAATACACCATGAAAGTGCGCTGGCTTCGAATCGGGGTCTGATTGATTGAGTTTTTCGGATTACATCGCACTGACGAAACCGAAGATAGTCCCACTCCTTCTTATGGCGGCCATCGGGTCTTCGATAGTCGCAGCCAGGTCAATACCGTCGACGCCTGTGGTGGTCGGCGTGCTCCTGGGAGGTGCCTTCGCTTCTGGGGGCGCCCTCGCGCTGAACAGCTATCTCGAAATGGGAATAGACTCGAAGATGAAGAGGACCATGAACAGACCCCTGCCTGCGAGGAGGATCGTCCCTTCCTCCTATGCCCTAGCCACTGGTCTCGGGCTGCTCGCAGCGGGAATCTTGATCGCATTTCTGACCCTGAATCTGGTCGCTACTTTTTTCATCGGCCTGGGCGCATTCGTCTATGTCCCCATCTACACCGTATTTCTCAAACCCAGGACATCGTGGAATATTGTCCTAGGGGGCTTCGCAGGGAGCTGCGCCGCGTTGGCCGGGTGGTATGCAGTAACTTCTTCGAACGCAATCGTCGGTTGGATCCTGGGGGCGCTCGTCTTCGTGTGGACGCCCACCCACTTCTGGAGCCTTGCAGTGATTACTGAGCAGGATTACTCTGCCGTAGGAATACCGATGCTTCCCTCTGAAGTCGGACCCAGAGCGGCTTCCAAGTACATTGTCGCCAACACTCTGCTCCTGATTCCTGTCAGCCTTCTCCTGGCTTTCTATCTTGCAGGTCTCGGCTTGCTCGTTTACCTGTCAGTTGCAATCGTTTTCGATTCCCTTTTGTTGGCGACAAATCTAAAGCTCCTGAAGACGCCCAACAAGGCGAATGCTTGGCTCGCTTTCAAGTTCTCAAGCCCGTATCTTGCCGTGATCTTTCTTGTTGCGATGGTCGCTGCAGTTCTGCCATCTTAGCAGGAGTTGGGCAAGCTTTTTCTTGGATGAAGGCTGCGATTCTTAGCATGCCCGCCAAGTTCGTGGTGCACTACTCTGAAGTTGCGCTTAAGGGTAACAACAGGCCGGAGTTTGTAAAGGCCCTCAGGCGGAACATCAACAAGTCACTAACAGGGATTGATCACCAGACGGTGCTGGCTGACGGGAGATTCATGGTGGCAGCCGAAGGGGATGGGGCCGGAGTAGCTCGAAGGCTCTCCCGGGTTTTCGGCGTGTCATGGGTGGCTCCAGTGTCTACTGTGAAACCTGACTATCAAGAAATTCTCACCACCGTCCTTGGTTCCGCTGCGTCAGCCCCTGGAAGATCCTTCAAGATTGACCCCAGGCGCTCCGACAAATCATTCCCGCTGACCTCCCAAGAGTTGGCGACGAAACTCGGAGCCGAAGTGGTGGGGGCCACCGGGAAGACGGTTGACCTTTCGAACCCTGACGTTGCGATACACGTTGACCTGATAAGGGGTAATGCACTCGTCTACACAGACAAGCTTAGGGGCCCCGGGGGTCTCCCCATCGGAACAGCGGGACGGGTGATGCATCTATTCTCTGGGGGGATTGACTCCCCGGTAGCGGCTTGGCTTCTGATGAAGAGGGGTTGCAGACCTGTCTACGTTCACTTCTATCTCGGACCGTCTCCGAAGACGGCACTGGAGAGCAAGATAACGAAGCTCGTCAAAGTGCTCTCCGACTACAGCGGCAAGATCACTATTGTCCTGTTGTCATTCGCGGAGTATCAGTTGGCCACGGCTGGAGGCCACCCAGACTTGGAACCCTCGCTCTTCCGCAGATTCATGCGAATGACGGCAGAGGCACTGGCGCCACGCTTCGGAGCTTCTGCAATCGCGACGGGTGACTCGCTTTCCCAGGCCGCGTCACAGACCCTCTGGAACATCGCTTCTTTCGATGACGGCTCATCTCTTCCCATCCTGCGGCCTCTGTTGACCTATGACAAAGAGGAGATTGTCAGCCTAGCCAAGAGCATCGGCACCTACGAGCTTTCCCTTGAAGAATACATGGACTGCTGTGCCATCATAACGAGGCACCCCAGGACAAAGGTAAGGTCAGACATCATCGCGGAATACGTTGGCAGGTTTGGCCTCCAGGACCTGGTGTCGAAGGCGCTGGACCGCGCGACCCTTGTGACATACAATCCGGTTGGAGACGTTCTCAAGTCCGCTCCTTTGGCGGAGTTGGCCCCCCGGGCGTCCGTGGGACGCCATACCCCTCCGCGTCCTGAAGAATAGCCTCTTGGCCTAGCTTTGAAACGGGACAAAATTATAAGCAGGGAGAAATTCGCCATTTCCAAGTGAAACAAAAATGAGCAATACTGTAACTCAGATTCAGGGAAGCAAGTTCCAAGAAGAAGTAGTGAACTCGAGTCAGCCCGTGGTCGTGGACTTCTACGCTGACTGGTGCGGGCCCTGCAAGGTCATAGAGCCTGTAATCCACAAGCTTTCAGAAGAATATCAGGGCAGGGTGAAGTTCGTCAAGATAGACACAGACGCCAACCAAGAGCTGGCGATGCAGTTCGGAATCATGAGCATTCCGACAGTTATGTTCTTCTCCAAGGGCAAAGTTGAGGATATCGTCATAGGCGCCGTCCCCTCAGCCGTCCTGAAGTCGAAGGTCGACGCCCTCACGAAGAACTCTAGAATCACTTAAGACACAAACTCGAGCGGCTGGGTCCAATGCAGGGCAGGAACGCACTTCTCGGGTTGACGGTCGTAGTCGTGTTCTCCCTTCTCGTAGTGGGCGCATCCGTCACGTCCAACCACTACGGAGGCCTCTGCGGCCTCAACACTCCGGAAGACTGGCCGCTCTGCAACGGGCAGCTCTTTCCGCCCCCAGACGTCGGGGCGGTTGTCGAATACACTCACAGGATTCTTGCATCACTTTCTGGGCTCTTCCTGATCCTTACGGCCTTGGTCTTCTGGAGGGCCAAGGATGCTCCGTCCGGGGCCAGGAAGCTGATTTACCTAGCGTTGATTTCGGTTTTGGTCGAAATTGCGATCGGAGGAGTGGTGGTCAACACCAATCTTTCCGCGTCCGTCGTGACCCTCCACCAGGCATTCGCGCTCCTCGTGTTTGGATTCACCGTAGGAGCCGCTGCAATTTCCCTTCGCAAGGCCTGATTCCTTTTATCGGGCTTGGCATGCGCCCGAAGTGTTTGGACCTCGAAACCAGGCTCAACCTCATCAAGAGTGTAGGTGAAGAAATCATAACTGAAAGGGAGCTAAGAACCCTTCTCGAAACCGACGAGCACCCAACGGCCTATGACGGCTTTGAGCCGAGTGGTCTCGCGCACCTCCCCTTTGGAGTGTTACGGCCGATCCTTGTGGAAGACATGTTGAAGGCCGGAGTAAGGATGAAGCTGTGGATTGCGGACTGGTTCGCCTGGGTCAACAACAAGATGGGCGGGGACCTTGAGAAGATCAGGGAAGTTGGAAAATACTTCGTCGAGGTCTGGAAGGCGGCCGGGGTCGACATGAGCAAAGTTGAGATTCTCTGGACGAGCGACGCCGCCAAGAACGAAGAATACTGGAAGAAAGTAATCACAGTGGCACAGAACTCCACCCTCGCAAGGGCTCAGCGGGCCCTCACCATCGCCGGGAGGACAACCAAGGAGTCTGTACAGACAGCCCAGCTCTTCTACCCAATGATGCAGGTCGCAGACATCTTCTGGCTTGACGTTGACATCTGTCAACTGGGCGTAGACCAGAGGAGGGCCAACATCCTAGCCCGGGAGATTGCTGAGAAGATGAAGTGGAAGAAACCCGTCGCCGTCCATCATCACATGCTCATCGGACTCCAGGGAAAGAAAGACCCAGAGGGCTACGACGAGGATGGAAAGGTGGATGAAGAAATAGCCAGCAAGATGAGCAAGAGCAAACCGGAGACATCAATCTTTGTCCATGACAGCAAGGACGTGATCATGAAGAAGATCGACTCTGCCTATTGCCCACCAAAGGTATTGCAAGGGAACGTGCTCATCGAATATTCGAAGTACATCATATTCCGGAAAAAGAAATCTATGAAGGTGGTGCGGCCCGAGAAGTACGGCGGCCCGGTCGAATTCCACTCGGTAAGCGAGCTTGAGACTGCTTACCAAGGCGGACGCCTACACCCGGCGGACCTCAAACTGGGGGTAGGAGAGGCCATGGATGAGATAATCGCGCCAATACGCGAACACTTCGAGAAAGACCCCGGGGCAAGGAGGCTTTACGAATCGGTCAAGGCTGCAGAGACCACCAGGTAGGGCAGCTCGGATATCGAGATGCCGCCCAATTACGACGAAGCGAGGACTCGTTTCATCGCCGATGCAATGCTGGGCTCTCTGTGCCGTAAGCTGCGAGCCCTGGGGTTTGACACCACCTACTACAAGACCGGGAACGACTCGGGAATACTCACGGAGGCCCACGCTCAGAAGCGCGTCATGCTGACCTCTGACCGTTCACTGGCCGCACTGGCCTCGTCCAAGGGACTCGGCGTGATCCTGGTAGCGGGAAAGAGCGACGGTGAACGCATCTCTGTGATTTCTCGAGCTGCAGCCGCTTCCGGGACAAGGCTCGTTCGGGGGGACCCACTGTGTTCTCTTTGCGGGTGCGACCTATTGTCGCGACGAAGGGCTGACGTCCTGGGCAAAGTCCCACCAAGCGTGGTAGTCCGCCATCGCGTATTCTACCGTTGCAGAGGCTGCGGGCACTACTACTGGCGTGGGAGCCACTGGAAAAAGTTAAGGTCGCTGTCACGGCGCCTCGAGCCGAAATAGATTGCCACTTTCCCTTGAAGACGGGGAGGCCGCCGTCGCCCTCGCCAGGCAGACGCTCGACGCCCATGTTTCTGGCGCTGTCGCCAACTCGAGGCCTCCGTCCCCCGGTGCGCTTTCAGAACAGAGGGGTGTCTTTGTGACGCTCAATCTCGCTTCAGCTTCAGTGGAGGAGAGGCTCAGGGGATGCATAGGCTTCCCCCATCCGGTCAAGAAGCTCGAGGAAGCAATACGAGAAGCCACTGTGGCAGCGGCTTCCCAGGACCCCCGATTCCCCCCAATTACAAAATCCGAGCTAGATGCGGTGGTCATCGAAGTGAGCATCCTCACTAGGCCGGAAGTCATCAAGGTTTCGCGCCCTCAGGACCTCCCGGCGCGAGTCAGGATAGGCACCGACGGCCTGATAGTTTCTCGCTCCTACTTCAGCGGCCTCCTACTCCCACAGGTAGCGACTGAATTCAATTTGGACCAAACTGAGTTCCTCTCGCAAGCTTGCATGAAGGCCGGACTCCCCCCAGACTCTTGGCTCGATGGAGAGACCAAGGTGCAGGCATTCCAGGCCGAGGTCTTCTCCGAGTCGAATCCCAGAGGGAGAGTAATCCGCGTGAACCCTGAATCCTGAAATGAAAGTCTACATCGGCTGCTTCGGGTCCGGTCTCGGCCACGCAAGCAGGATGCTCGAAGTTGCGAAGGAACTCAGGGTAAGGAACGCCGTGGTGGAGTTTTCATCCTCAGGCGAGGTCGCTTCTTTGATAAAGGACCACGGATATCCGTGCAACGACCTTCCTCTGGCTGACGTGCAGTACTCGGAATCAGGCGCCTTCCTTCTCAAAGAAACCCTGATTGCTTACCCGACCATCTTGGCCCGCACGTACAAACAGCTGGGCGAAGAGATCGCAAACATCGAACGTTTCGGGCCTGACGTCGTACTGAGCGACTCAGCGCTCCCTACGATTCTTGCCGCCAGGATCCTTCGAGTTCCCGCCTACACTGTTTTGAACCAGCTCAACCTCACGAGTTCTCACGGAAACAAAGGCTTCCTCTCAAGGCTACTCTCCGTCGGAATATCCGCCGCCACGGGGAAGCTCTGGGAATTCAGCGACGAGGTCCTGCTCCCTGACCTTCCCCCGCCCTACACTATCAGCGAGAAGAACCTCTGGGGGAGCAATGTCGAGAAGACTCGCTACGTAGGATTCCTCGCACCTTCCGAAGGTGCAGAGCCCGACGACGCTGCGGCCGAGTTCATCAACGACAAACGTCCAAAAATTTTCTGGCAAGTCTCTGGTCCTCCGAAGACGAGGACGAGCTTTCTGAGGATGGCCATGCATTATTCTGAGGCCCTGGCGGCTAGGTACTCTTTTGTCGTTTCAGGGGGCGACCCTATGGCCAGCCCCGTCCCAAACCGTTTTCCCGGAGGCTGGTATTATGGCTGGTGCGGTATCGCCGAATTCTATTTCAAGGCGTGCGACGTTGTCATCTCCAGGGCAGGGCACGGCACCATCGGCCAAGCTATCTTGTGGTCGAAGCCTTCGCTCCTCGTCCCCATTCCAAAGCAGCCGGAACAGGAAGGGAACGCGCAGAAGGCAGCTAGGTTGGGGGTCGCGATATGGCATCGGCAAGATGAATTGACAGTGGAATTCTTGGAGAAGTCGCTTATCGCACTCCTGAATGGTGATTATCCGGCATCGACGAAACGTTTTGGCGACCTAGCCCGGAAATTCGACGCAAAGGCCGACATCGTTCACACAATCGAAGCTGCTTCTATGCGAGGCCATCCACAACCTCGCTGACGTCGGCCGTCACGCCTCCGAAGCTCCTGATTTGCACGTCCTCGATTTTGCCAGAGTCCCAGCTCGTCCTTGCATCATGGCTTTTCAAAGCGAGCGAATCAAACTCTTCGTTGAACCTGTCTTCGGTCAGTAGGTAAAGTGGAGCAAGGACGCGGCCCCTTAGAAGCCTCGGAATCGGCCCTCCCGACGCATGAAATCCGCCAAACACCGGCTCACTCACACCCCTGACGATTCCGACCAAGGCTCCGGCAAGTGACTTGCCCTCGGCAACTTGGAGCATCAGTTTCCTTGGATTCGTCCTATGTGACAACTCGGCGTACAGACGCGCCGCTCCTAGCAAACTCTCTTCATTCACCCTTGCGTGAACTAAGCTGACGTTGTAGCCTTCCAATAGGGCCATCCATGACACCACCGAGCTGTGCCTCCCACCCGACACCAAACATGCAGCGCCAGCAACCCCGGTCGGGACTCCAGCGGGCCCCCTCGCGATTTGCACCCCAACGACCCCTCTAGATCCGTCAAAGGCCGTCCTGAACCTCACTTTCGGGGTAGTCTGTGAGACTCTACTCCTCTGTGCAGACTCTAGAATTTTGGACGTCACGGCACCCGCGACATCCGACTTCATGGTGCCATCGCCTCCTTCTGCTTCCACCGAGAATGTGCCCCCAGGCTTCAGGTAAATCCTGGCAAGTGTGGCCGAATCATCAAGGAGTTCCTTGAATGATTTGGACGCCAGACCCGCCGCGATCCACCCCACCCCCGGTGTATGACCGAGCAAAGCCGCGACGCCGATCGGTTCCATGCCTTCGACCACGATGGAGTCTCCACTCCTCCATGTTCGTGGAGCTGCGCCTTCTCCCCGAAGGAGGTACCTGATGGTTGACTCGAGTTGACCCAGGTCGCCCCTGCCTGTCCATCTAACAATCGTACTTCCTTTGCGAGGCATGGGGATTTTGCTCAGACCGACCTAAGTTGGCTCCTTTAACCCTTGGCGCTTTCACATCACACTTTTAGCACCAGGACGCAGAGCCCACCACTGTGAAAGCGGGAAGGTTCAAGCTTGCAAGCGCTGCGGAGGTCTTGGCTGGCCGTTCCGAGGTTCACGTCGAAGTCAGAGGTTGGGTCGCCCGGAAACACACCGTCGGAGGGCTTGTGTTCGCAGTCATCAGGGATGGGTCCGGCTACATACAAGTCTCCTCCAAGAAGGGGGTGGCCGATACCGCCTACGATGCTGCAAAAGGGGTCACGACAGAATCTGCCGTAATCGTCAGAGGGGAAGTCAGAGAAGACAAGCGAGCCCCCGGAGGCAAGGAGATAGCTGCGAATGAATTCGACGTCGTCGCTCTGGCGGATACATGGCCGATTACGCGGACCGCGGCCAAGTCCGCGTCTTTCCTCTTCGACAAGAGGCACCTCAGCATCCGAGGGCCGAAGGCCATTGCGACGATGAAGATCAGAGCCGAAGTGATTGGTGCCGCATTTGACTATTTCAGAGACAACGGCTTTCACCTGATTAGCGCCCCCACGTTCGTCCAGGCGGCAGTCGAGGGGGGGTCGACCCTCTTTTCAGTGGATTACTTCGGGAAGAAGGCGAACCTCAGCCAGAGCGCCCAGTTCTACGAGGAGGCGGCACTCCCGGCACTCCAGAAGGTCTGGATATTCCAGCCAGCCTTCAGAGCCGAGAAGTCCAAGACGGCCAAACATCTTACTGAATTCTGGATGATCGAGGCGGAACAGGCATTCGCCGACCAGTCTGTCAACATGAAGGTACAAGAGGAGCTTCTTTCAAAGATGGTCGAGCGTGTTCTGGAAAGGAGGCAGGTGGAACTCAAGACTCTTGGAAGGACCCTGAAGCAGCCCGAACTGCCGTTCCCGAGGATCACTTATGACGAAGCCCGTACCACGGCGGAAAAGTCAGGGTTCGGGTTCGAATGGGGGGAGGACCTCCCGACCGAGGCTGAGAGAGCCATCAGCTTGACCCAGGAGTCGCCTTTCTTCATCACAGATTATCCTCTTTCCGCCAGGGCCTTCTATCACATGACCTATTCGGACAGGCCGAAGGTTACGAAGTCTGCGGACCTCATAGCACCCGAGGGGATCGGGGAGCTTGCGACGGGCGGTCAGAGGATTCACGACCATAAGGAGCTGATGGACAGGATTACAGCACAGGACCTTCCCTCCGAGTCGTTTTCCTGGTACCTCGAATTGAGAAAGTTCGGTATGCCGCCACATTCAGGGTTCGGCATCGGGGTAGAGAGGTCGACCCGCTGGATTGCAGGATTGAAGCACATCCGCTCAGCGAGTCTCTTCCCCAGAACACTTTCGCGGATCTCTCCCTAGGTCAGATTTATCTAGTGGAAAGGGCCCGCGTGAAACGTTGACGGAAAAGACGGAAACCGAAGAAGATCTCGACGTCGACACACTTGCAGGCGTGGGTCCAGCGACCAAACAGAAACTGAAGGACGCAGGCATCGAAACAATCCTCGACCTTGCGACTGCGGGCCCCATGGACATCGCCGAAGCCGTTGACATCGACGTCTCAAAGGCCGTGGAGCTGAACAACAAGGCGCGCAAGAAACTGGTGGAGCTGAACCGACTGGAACCGGACTTCATCAACGCCGCGGACCTCCTGGTCAAGAGAAAGGCAATCGACCGGGTATCGACGGGCTCGAAGAACCTTGACGACCTCTTGGGAGGCGGCATTGAAACGTGGGCCATGACCGAATTCTATGGGGAATTCGGGTCGGGCAAAAGCCAGATTTGCCACACACTCTCCGTTATGGTACAGGCCCCCAGGGGGGAAGGGGGTCTTGACGCTGGAGCCATCTACGTCGACACAGAAGGCACCTTCAGGCCGGAGAGAATCGCCGAGATCGCGGAGGCGAGGGAGATGGATTCGGACAAAGTTCTGTCACGGATCACAGTGGCCAGGGCCTACAACAGCGCACATCAGGAGCTTATCGTCAAAGACCTGGGAAGGATAATCGAGCCGAACAAGGTGAAGCTCGTAATATTGGACAGCGCCGTGGCTCACTACAGGGCCGAGTTCCTGGGTAGGGGAACTCTCTCCGAGAGGCAGCAGCGCTTGAACAGGTTCATGCACCAATTGCTTAGGACCGCCGAGATTTACAACATCGCGGTCGTTGTCACCAACCAAGTGCAGTCCGCGCCCGACTCGTTCTTTGGCGACCCGACCAGGCCCACAGGAGGGCACGTCGTCGCGCACACAAGCACCTACCGGATCTACCTTAGGAAGGCAGCCAAGAACCGGATCGCGAGGATGGTCGATAGTCCCTACCATCCGGAGAGGGACGCGGTCTTCATGCTGGACGAAAAGGGAGTAGACGACCCATCCGAAGAAATGACGAGGAAGAAGTAACAAACCCGCATACGGTTTTATAGGGTGAATCGGGCGCCCTTCGACGTCTCGCTTGAAACGTTCTCAGGTGCTAGCCGCCTCAGTCGTAGCCCTAATGGTACTTTCCGCGCTACCTCTCCAGCAAGTGCAGGGACAGGGGGTCTATTCCGAGAAACTAAGCGTCTTCATAGCGGGGTCTGACGCGCTTTGGTACTTCTCCTTCACCGGCATAAACGGTTCAGCTAAACTGTCGGCACTTGAGTCTACACCGGGTCTCGCTTGGTACAACGTAACAGCAATCAAGACGACTGGCTGGAAATCGGACTTCCAGCTTTTCGGTACGAAGGGTTACAACCTGCTTCCGGTGCCGTTCACACCCTCTCAGGGCCTCTTCCTGAAAGTAGGCTCCGACTCGTACGCCGATGCGTCGGCGGCCGCTTCAGCTTTAGGATCGTACATGCTGACTTCTTTCGTCTCACTTTCAAACGGAACTGGCACCTACTCGTTCTTTAGTCCTCTGTCTTTCGGTGACGTTGTCCCCCATACGCTACTCACTTTCTTGCCGACGAGCAGAGGAGGGTTCGCCAGTGCAGTCACTAGTTCCGGGTTCCAGTCGACTCTGTCCCCCTTCGTCATCCTAGAAGGACAGAAGTCTGCTTCCGCGTTTACGCATGACCTGGTGCTGGGCTCCATCAGCGCCTCGGCCCTCGATTCGTCCAACAGGCCAAACATCCTAGGTTACTTCGGGTCCACAGTCGCCTCCCTGAAGGCGTCTAGTCAAGCGTCCTCTTCCATCGTAGAAATCAGATTCCTCGACGGCGCCGTCAGGTCGACCGATTCGGCGACCGTCACCCGCGACAGCTACACCTTCAGCGTTCAGTCTGGCAAACAGGTCACGCGGGTCAACGCGACAGTGGTCGAGGACCCTCCAGTTCTCCTCGCCACGAGGGCCGTCGACGTCGGTGTCCTTCAGGCGGGCGACAATCTGGCAGTAACCATCACCCTAAGAAACCTTTCCCCTGCCACCCCGATAACCAGAGTCATCTTCTCTGACGACTGGTGGACCAAGACCGCGGGCTTCAAGTTCGCGGGTGGAAACTTCACCGCGCCCAGCGGCACCATCGCCGCCGGAGGTGCCGTCACCCCAGTCTATCGGCTCCAGTACAATGGAACCGCCACTGGGGGTGTCGTCATTCCGGCCTCGATCGTCAGATATAGTTACCTGATCGGAGGCTCGACCTTCAACGCTACCGCGGTGTTGAACCCGATACGCCTTTCCCTTGGAAAAGACGACGCCATCGTCTATGCCTCAGTCGCCCCGAGTGGAGGCTTCGGAAAACCCGTAGGCGCAAGCCAGGCTTTCAACGTCACAGTAACCAACGTGGGGACACTTCCGGCATCCTCTGTTGTCGTGGCGGGTCATTCGATTCCAGGGCTGGCCGCGAAAACGGGTAGTTCCACCGGAGGTACGGCCACGGTGTCAGTCTCACAGTCTGCCCTCGGCCTGCTAGGAGTCAACTTCACCAGGTCGTATGCTGCGACCTATCAAAATCCTGGGGGGAGTTCACTCAATGCCACCACGAACATCGTCTCCGATGTGTTCTCGCATTCATCCATGAGGGTAGGGCTGCCTTCGCTCGTCGCGAGCGCGCAGCTGACGCCCCTTTCTAACCAGGGGACGAACCTCACCTTGATCTTCGTCACTTCAAACCTAGGACTTTCCAACATCACATCGTTCTCGGCCAAACTGGGCCTCCCGGCTGGATTAGGGTGCGGCAGGGTCAGCGGCACTGGAATCTCATGCTCAGGAGATCAGCTCAGCATAACCGCACGTGTCTTGAACATCTCTTCGTCGGTGACCTACTACATGAAGTATAACCTCACGAACCCACTCAATTATTTCGTCGGTCCGATTTCCTTCCAGGGGTTGACTTCAGGAATCAACGTTTCCGGAAGATCCAACTTGGTCGCAGTACCGAGCGGAATACTACTTTCGAAACAGTTTTCGCCCACAAAGCTCTTCGGAAGCATGGCGTCGACGGTAACGATCGCGGCGACCAATGCGGGGCCTCTCACCGCGTACAATTTCACGCTCGCCACTTCCATCGATAGTTTCGACTCACTCGCCGGCTCGGCCTCGCTTACAAAAACGGTCCAAAAACTCCCACCCGGAGGAAACGCCAGCCTGTCCTACGGGGTTACAATGTCCGGCGGAACTTCAGGGAATCTAACCGCGTCATCTGCCACTGGGAGTTTCTTCTTCGGAGGCGCCTCCTTCTTGACCCGTGGCCGCGCCCCGGTCGTAGGGCTCTACACTCCTCTGACCGTTTCGATAGCGACCAACCCGCTGAGTCCACAAGAGGGCAAGAATTTCACGATAAACATCAGAATTACAAATCCGTCCGGGGTCCCAGTGTCCAACGTGCTGTTCACCCTCCCAGTCCCAAGCGGCCTGGTCCTCTCCCATCTGCAGAACGCGCAGGCTTCCGGCGGCACCCTTACAGTCTCGTCAGCGTCCCTTTCCCCGCACTCACAAATCGATGCAAGCGCGGCGGCCGTGGCCACCTCAGGGATCCTCGTCCCCTTTGACAAAGGCGAACTGACTTTCAGCTATTCCGGGGTGACCTTAAACGGAATCACCCCGTCCAAAGGAATCGCGGTCGGGGAGGACGTGACCACGCGGTATCTTATCCCCACAGCCTTCATCCTGCTTGTACTCTTGATGGTGGCTTTCTACGTGAGGAGAAAGGCCGCGCCTAGCGCTCCCGCTCCCCAGAAGTGAATTCTTCGAAAGCGGCTTTGGCCGCCGGATATGGCATCTGCACCGGCGGATGCTTGAAGCAGAATGCAGACACGCTGACCAACTGACCTCCAACTTTCCTGTCCAGTGCGACCCTTGCTCCCCTGATGGCGTCGACCATCACTCCGCCGCTGTCGTAGGCGTCGATCACGTGAAGCTTCACGTCGACCTTCACGACACTTCCGCCGAAGTACCGTCCCTTCAACCAGATATAACAAACCTTGTCGTTCTCGAGGAACGGGACGTAGTCGCTCGGACCTATCCTCGTCGGCACCTCGTACGGGGACATGGCCCGGACTGCGCTTGTCTTGCTCTCCCTCTTGTCCTTCAGCCTGCTTTCTTCCAGCATGTTCAGGAAGTCGGTGTCCCCCCCGATGTTGAGCTGGTATGTCTCGTCTACCTTGACCCCCCTATCGATTGCCATCTTCACGAGCGTTTTGTGAAGTACAGTCGCCCCAATTTGGCTCATCACATCGTCCCCTGCGACGGGGAGGCCAGCCTTTTCAAATCGAGCTGCCCACACAGGGTCGGAAGCGATGAACACTGGAATTGCGTTGATTAAGGCGACTCCCGCCGCCAAGGCGGCCTCCGCGTAGTTCCAAGATGCCTCGGTGCTCCCGACCGGCAGGTAGTTCACTAGAATCTCAGCTCCGCTGTCCTTCAGTTCCTGTGCTACGTCCTGCGCCGGTTGCGTTGAAACGCTCACAACATCTTTCAGGTACTTCCCTATTCCGTCGAGGACTGGCCCCTTCTTCACCTGGACCCCAAGCTTTGGGATGTCGACGATTTTGACCGTGTTGTTTGGGGGCTGGAATATTGCCTGAGAGAGGTCTTTGCCTACCTTCCGCGAATTTACATCAAAGGCCGCGACGAACTCGATGTCCTTGGGCGTGTACCCGCCGAGATCCCAATAGGTCAATCCGTCGTCCGGGCCTTTCTTGGAGTAATACTGGATGCCCTGCACGAGAGCCGACGCGCAGTTGCCGACGCCGGCTATTGCCACTTTGATCTTTCGCAATCTTGGCTCTGACGGCCATCTGCCTCGGCGTTAAAATGATTTAGGCCAAAGCACGACAGAATCCTAATAATCAGACAGCCAAACGAGCGCGGCGATGGAAGAGAGGTCGGCCGGGGCCGTCGTCTTTCGTGAATCGGATGGCAGCCGGATGTACCTGCTACTGCAGAACGCAGGGCGTTGGGATTTTCCCAAAGGTGGCGTTGAAAAAGGGGAGAGCGAATTGCAGACTGTCCTCAGAGAGGTAAAGGAGGAGACCGGGTTGAACGACGTCAAGATCGTCCATGGATTCAGGAAAGTGATAGAATATTTCTACAGGCGAAACGGCAAGAACGTCCACAAGCAAGTGGTCTACCTTTTGGCGGCCACTGATGACGAGAAAGTCAAGATCTCATCGGAGCATCAGGGGTACGGGTGGTTCGAGTATCGCGAGGCCCTGGACAAGGCGTCTTACGACAACTCGAAGGTCACGCTGGCGGAAGCGGAGAAGTTCGTCGGGCACTCAGCCTAGAAGTCCACTAGGGGGTGGCGCGCAGTGAGCCTGACCACCTTGATGTAGTGGTATCCTGGCTCGTCGGTCCTCTTCACGTATGTCGTCTCCGTAATCTTGTCGTAGGAGTACCTAAGGAATCCAGATGGCTCTTCCTTTACACGCGTGTAGAAGAAAATCGAAGCCTCCTCGTAGTCGTCTATCCTCGCGAAGGTCCCGACAACCCACTCGTCCCCATCCTTGAAGGCAAAGAGTGGGAGAGGCGGTTCTTCGAAGAGAGTCTTGTAGGCACCAACCTTCACGAGACTTGGTATGTTCTCGACCTCCACCGACATGAACTTGTCGGGGAATTCCATCTTTTCACCCAGTGGCTTTGGCATCTTCTGAACCCTGATGACCGGCGCGTAAAGGTACGAGGCATTGCTCGCTGAGTTGACGAGTTGCACCTCTTCTCCTTCCCCAGTGATCCTGTAGGCAAGGAACTCATCGACCTGTCCGTTGTCAAAGTAATAGAAAATCGGGGTCCCCATGAACAGGTCTGCCTGGGCCGCAATTCTCGTGAACTTCCCATGTTTGAATGCAAACAGAGGGAAGGGTGCCCTTTCCAGGGCGCACGACAGCCTCCCGAGCTCGACGAGCGATTCGAGGCCTACATAGCAGGCGCCCCCGATCCTCTGCTCCTCCTTCTTGGGCATCGATTGCCCGCCGCCTTTCTGTTGGTTATAAGCTTGAACGAGGACAAACCGATATTTCCGACTAAAAGCCCAGCGATTGATGTGCCTGCCGTGAGCGAGTGGAGGAGCGAAACAACAAGCGACCTCGCCGATGCTAGGCGGAGATTGGAGTCACTGCTCGACAATGTATCCGGGGAGCCCTCTGCGGAACAGCTCCGGTCAATCTGGAGGGCTTATCTCGACGTCGAGAAGAGCATCGCCTTCATCAAATTCGAGCTGGACGAGGAGAACCCTGGGGTCTTCGTGAAGCTAAAGCCCTACGCCATCCCGGACGAAAGGCAGGCGTTGCAGTTCGCTCTTCGGAACTTGAGGAAAGGAGCGGACAGTTTCAGGTTAGGGGAATTTAGACAAGCGCTGAAGGAACTCAGAGAGGGAAGAAACTACCTCAGGGCACTCCTCAGAGAGAAACGACTGCAGCGGACCAGGAAGGCCCGCTCAGCCTAGATTATTCTTTCTTCTTCTTGGCGCGTGGTTTCTTTGCCGCGGCCTTCTTCGGCTTCGCTGCCTTCTGTTCCGTTGCTGCTTCTTTGGTGGGCGGTTCCTCCGCAATTTCAGTGGGGGCCTCAGGTTCAGCTTCCTCCGTAGCCTTCTTGGGTCCTTTCTCCTCCTCTTCTTCCTCTCCCAGCTCTATCTCCTGTATGGTGAGTTCTTTCCCCGAAACGAAAACCCGGTACTTTTTCCGGACACCGTTCATGTACAGGAACCTCTTGATGTAGGTCTTGACATGCCTGGGCTTCACCCCTGCTCTGACGCTCGCGTCTTCGAACTCTATCTCGTCCCCTGACAAAGAGGGCTTCGAGCCCACTCTCGGCTCCAGAAAAGCGGCCAACTCGTCCCCCTTATTCTTCAACGTGCCAAGCGCGACCTTCAAGCTGACATCCCCATCGGTGCCATCGGTTATAATTGTTGCCGCTATCTGCCGTGCCTTCTCCTACGTTTCTGGTACGTTCTGATTGCCCTGAGCAGGTCGATGAATCGGAAGGCCGGCCAGAAGACGTCTACGAAGACAAGTTCGGAATATGCTCCCTGCCAGAGAAGGAAGCCGCTCATCCTCTCCTCTCCGGAAGTCCTTATGATAAGGTCAGGTTCCTGGTTGGGAAGGTAAGACGTGTAGAGCCTTGCAGAGACTGTGTCCTCGCCTATCGAATCGGGATCCAACTTCCCGCTCCTGACGTCTTGGGCCACCGACCTCACCATGTCAGTTATCTCGGCCCTTCCCCCGTAGGCGACTGCGATGTTGAGATAATGGTCGCTATATCCCGCCGTCTTTTTCTCGATAGCATGAAGCAGGTCGTTGATAGAATCTGGAAGCAGGCCTAGCTGACCTATCGCCCTTACGTTCACCTTGTACCTCTCGATTCTCTCGTCGTTGAGGAGTCTTTCGAGCCTGGCTTCGATGAGCTCGAAGAGCTGCTTCAATTCCTCGGGGGTCCTGTCAAGGTTTTCGGTTGACAGGACATACAACGTTACAGTTTTGATTCCGAGTTCGTGGCACCAATCCAGGAGCTCCTCGGCCCTGTTCGCCCCCTCTTCGTGACCGAGGCCCTGAGCCACCCCTTGGTTTGACGCCCACCTTCGGTTGCCGTCGAGGATTATCCCGATATGGCTCGGGACGCCTCCCTCTTCGATCTGGGCTTTGAGTCTCCCTTCGTACAGACGGTATACGCCTAGGATTCTGAGAGCTGACTCTAACATGGACTACTCGTTTTCGGGGGTTCCCCTCGTCCGGACGCGAGGGTAAATCGCGGTGGTAACGGCAAAGATGGCTGCCAGCCCTATCAGGACTGCTGAGATTAGGAGGAATGAAGACACGGCTGTGCCACTAACAAGGAAATCGGAAAAGGTCCTGAGCGGGAAGTAAAGTATCGCCAGCATGATTAGGACGAAGCCGTCTCGCCTCCACCTTGCACTGTCCCTTGCGACGTGCGAAAGCAGAGCACCGGTTGCATAGATTGCAATTCCTATCCACACCAGGGTCAAGCTTCCACCAATCAGGTAGCCGATGAGTGTCGCTCCGTAGACGAGGATGGCCCCAGGGTTCGCAGCTATCGCATTCACCGCTGTCGAGTCGCTTAACATCGCGTTGTAACCCGTAAAAATCCCGACCAGTGCCACCAATACGGCTGCCATCATCGAGAAGAGGCGTATGTACCCGGTCGGCCCCCGTTTGAGGAGGCCTGCGACAGTCCTGTCGACGCTGAAACCCCTAATCAGGAAGGCTCCGCCCAAAATGAGAAGGGTTGCCAGTTGTGCCTCGAAGACCCTCCCTGCTACAATGAGAATCCCGGCAAGGACGAAAATCAACCCTGGGACCCCAAGCGCATACCTGGAAAAGTGAGGGTCGAACACGAGCATTCTGAGGTACCGCCCCAGGACTTCGTAGGTCTCCTCGACAGACTGGCTGTGCTTGACTGTCACCCTTTGGACAGAAACAATGGGTTTCATGCTCTGTATGATCGGTATGACCTGTTCGTCTTCGCCTCCGTCGGAGACCAAAACGACCCCCGTGAATTTCGAACCAGCGAGGACGCTCGAGACTTCCCTCCCTACCCTTCTGTCCGCTTCGAACCCTCGGTTGATTTCTCCGCAGACGACCGCCACCTCGCAGGAGGTCCCTCCCTTCGCCAACTCGTCGTACTTCCTGACTGCCGCGAAAATCGCGTTGGCGTCTGCCTCCTCCGGGTCAGCCAGTGCAAGCCTCGTCGCGGCAGCCAGGGTGGAGTCCCTTCCTATCACCGGAGATTCGACCTTCGCCTTGACCCCCAGGTCGTCGTCCCTGTCGACGCAAAGGACGAGATACCTATCTTCTGTCTCAGACATCGCTTTGATTCAGAATCTTGGTTGTTTATACTTAAGCCTAGGAGCTGCTGGCCAAGAGAGCGCCAGATATCCTTAAGGGACGTATCACATGTTCGCAATCGGGGAATTTGCAGCTGGAGCGGTCCTGGTACAAATCCTGGCCTTCCTACCTTGCGAAGGAGGTGAATGTCCCCCCACAGCCGTTGCATCGCATCCTGTCGAATTCTGCAAAGAATTTCGGCTCTATGCCCTGCCTGCGGTATCAGGGGAGGACGATGACCTACTCTGAAGTCGACGAGTTGTCCTCGAGGTTCGCGTCGGGCTTGCTGGGCCTGGGGCTCAAGAAGGGAGACAGGGTCGGGATTTTCTCCCCCAATACGCCGCAGTTTGTCATCAGCTACTTCGGGATACTCAAGGCGGGAGGCATCGTTGTCCCCTGCAGTCCCCTGTACAAGGAACGCGAGCTCGAGGCTCAGCTTCGAGATTCCGGTGCCACCATGGTCGTCGCCGCCAACGATGTCGTGCGGGGAAACGACCTTTTCGCGAGCTTGGAGGACTGCAGAGACAAGCTAAGACTCGCCCAGGTAATCACGGCAAGCGTCACCGACTACCTTCCCGGCATCAAGCGTGCTCTGGCGGGCCTGGCCAAGGTCAAGAACTTGAAGAGGAACAATACCGTCGCATTCGTGGACGTCGTAGACAAGAGCCTACCCCTTGACACCCCGGCCGATGCAAACCCCATCGAAGACGTCGCGGTGCTCCAATACACGGGAGGGACGACCGGTGTTTCCAAGGGTGCGATTCTTACTCACTACAACCTCCTTTCGGCGGCTGCGATAGCCGCAACCACACTCCCGATGACTCAGACAGACGTCTGCCTGGCGGTTCTCCCACTCTTCCACATCTTCGGGATGACCGGGGTCATGAACGCCCCGCTCTGGGTTGGAGCTGAGATTGTGCTCCTACCCCGATTCGACATCAAGGATGTGATGGGAGCTATTCAGAAGGAGAAGGTCACAGTCTTCTGCGGCGTCCCGACGATGTACGTGGCCATCAACCACCACCCGGACGTCGCGAAGTTCGACCTGAAGACTGTGCGGCTCGCGTTCTCGGGAGGCGCCCCGCTCCCGGTGGCTGTAAGCAGAAAGTTCAACGAGCTGACGGGAGGGAACCTCGTTGAAGGCTACGGGCTCACCGAATCCTCTGCGGTCGGGACCACTAACCCGTTCAGGGACGGATTCCCCAGGGAAGGGTCGATCGGCTTCCCCTTCCCGTCGACGGATGCCAAAATCGTTTCACTCGACGACCCGTCCTCCGTGCTTGCGGTTGGTGAGATAGGCGAACTGGCCCTCAAGGGCCCGCAGATCATGACCGGTTACTGGAACAATGAGTCTGAGACTGACCAGGTCGTGAAGGATGGCTGGCTTCTGACGGGAGACATCGCGCGGATGGACGACGATGGCTTCTTCTACATCGTGGACAGGAAGAAGGACATGGTGTCAGTGGGAGGTCTGAAGGTCTACCCCCGCGAAGTAGAGGAGGTATTGTTCGAGCATCCAGCGGTCAAGGAGGCCGCAGTCGTAGGAATCCCCGACCAGTACATGGGCGAAACCGTCAAGGCTTTCATAGTTCTCAAGGACCCGTCATCAAAGGACAGGGCCGAGAGTGAAATCCTGGAGTTCTGCAAGGGCAAACTTGCCAAGTACAAGGTGCCTAGAATGGTCGAGTTCGTTCCCGACCTCCCAAAGACTTTGGTCGGAAAGGTTCTCAAGCGGAAGCTGAAGGAAGCGACACCTACCGCTCAATGATCATCGAGACTGCGTTTCCGCCGCCCAGGCAAAGGGTCGCCAGCCCACGCTTCTTGCCAGACCTCTTCAGAGCGTAAACTAGCGTGGTGAGCACTCTGGCCCCGCTGCACCCTATGGGGTGACCGAGTGCCACGGCCCCGCCAGAGATGTTGAACTTGTCGTCGTCTATTCCCAGAGCCCTCCTTACGGCGATCGACGCCGTTGAGTATGCCTCGTTATGTTCCACGAGATCCATGTCCTGTATGGACATCTTCACCCGCTTCAGCAGGGCCTTCGTTGTGGGAATGGGCGCCTCCATCACGCGCGCAGGCTCCAGGCCGCCTGTCCCGTAGGCGACAATTTTCGCCAGCGGCTTGATGCCCAGCCTGTCCGCGGCTTTCTCAGACCCAACAACGAGGGCAGACGCCCCATCGCTGAGCTGGGAGGAGTTCCCTGCCGTCAGGACTCCGTCGGGCTTGAAGACAGGCTTCAGCCTGGCAAGTTTCTCAATGGTTGTGTCGCCCCTTACGCATTCGTCATCTTTGAATTCCTCGACCTCTCCGCCTTCCCTCTCGATTTTGACTTTGACTTTCTCCGGAGTGAAGAGCCCATCCCTGGTGGCCTTTGACGCCTTCATATGACTCCAGTACGCGAACTCGTCCGCCTCCTTCCTACCAATTCCATATTTCTTGGCGACGAGCTCCCCCGTGATCCCCATGTGGTAGTTGTGATAGGCATCCCAAAGGCCGTCCACGATCATGGCATCGAGGAGCCTCGCATCCCCGAACTTCGTCCCCCAGCGCGTCCCTTTCGCGAGATACGGGGCGTTGCTCATGCTTTCCATTCCACCGGCGACCACGACTTCGTTGTCTCCAGCCTTGATTGACTGTGCCGCGATCATTGCAGCCTTGAGCCCTGAGCCGCAAACCTTGTTGACGGTGACCGACCCGATGTCGAACGGAATCCCGGCGTATATCGCCGCCTGTCGTGCTGGATTCTGTCCCAGGCCTGCGGAGACTACGTTCCCCATTATCACCTCGTCAACGTCCTTCGGCTGTATTCCCGCCCTCTTGAGCGCCTCCTCGATTACGAGGGCACCGAGCCTTTGGGCCGGGACTCCGACGAGGCCCTTTCCGAACTTCCCTATTGGGGTCCTGCAAGCTGACAGTATGACGGGGTTGTCCACTTCGACACGCATCGAAAGACTCTGATAATAAATTACTCTAGGTGACGAAACGTCGTCTCTAAATACCATGCTCCGTCGGCCCGCTCTGACGATGAAGGCCCAGACCAAGATCTGGATGGACGGCAAGTTCGTCGATTGGGACGAAGCGAAAGTGCACGTCCTCACGCATGGCCTGCACTACGGGATGGCAGTTTTCGAGGGGATGAGGTGCTTCTCAACCCCCGACGGGCACTCAATCTTCAGACTGAATGAGCACCTCGAGCGTTTAATGAACAGCGCAAAAATCTACAGAATGAACCTCGGCTACTCAGCCAAGGAGTTGGCACGGGCATGCGTGGAGATTGTAAGAAGGAACCCCGCAAAAGAGTGTTACATCCGGCCCATCGCCTTCACCGCCTACGGAGAGATGGGGCTCAATCCTCTAAAGAGTAAGATTTCCGTGGCCATAGCCACTTGGCAGTGGGCCTCATACCTCGGGGCCGGGGCCTCAAACCGAGGCGTCAGGGCAGCCGTTTCGAGTTGGGTCAGAATCGATTCCCGTTCTCTCCCCCTGCAGGCCAAGTGCGCTGCTAACTATGCTAACTCGGCCCTTGCAAAGATGGAGGCGCTCGCAGCGGGATACGACGAAGCGATCTTGCTGAACTCTCACGGAGTAGTTGCGGAAGGACCGGGGGAGAACATTTTCAGGGTCAAGGACGGGATCTTGAGCACACCCCCAGCCAGCTCCGGAATCCTCCGAGGAATAACCCGCGACTCGATAATCCAGTTCGCGCGAGACCTCAGGATAAAATTCTACAGAAACGACGCCACAAAGGAGGAACTCTACACTTCCGACGAGGTCTTCTTCAGCGGCACTGCTGCCGGCATTGCGAAGGTGAGGGAGATTGACGGAAGGAAGATCGGCTATGACGGTTTCCCGATTACCGATAGGATGGCCAAGCTCTACGACCAGGTGGTGCACGGCAAGTCGAAGAAGTACTCGAAATGGCTTACTCCTGTTCGCCCCTGATTAGGACTTCCCTTTTCGGCTGGGCCAAGGTCATTTTCGGCGAATAGACTTTGTTTCGGCGGGAACAAAATGAACATCCGAAATCAAGTAGCGCGCCGGCTTCCGGAACTTGGCCTTCACTTTCATCCCGATGAATATGTCCTTTTCTTCGATTCCGAACAACCTTGACAAGAGGAGCGTGTCGACTCCTTCAAACTCAACAAGGACAAGGTTGAAGGGCGTTTCCTTTAGGAACTCCTCGCTTCCGAAGTAGCAGGTGGTCCAAGAGTGGACCCTTCCTTCCAGGGGCAGTTCGGACCACTTCGTCTCGTGACCGCAGTTCATGCAGTGGCTTCGCGGGGTCGCGTATCTGTAATGGCAGCTCTTGCATTCGCTCCCGAACAATCTTCCTTCCGCGAGTTTGAGGAAGAACTCCGAATCTTCTGCGTAACTGTGAATGTAGTTTATGCTGTAGGGCGATAGCACCACGAGGTCGCTGGTTCCCGTTGGATTATCGTAGATGGCCACGCCTGACTTCTTTACTTCCTTCATCACGTCCCTGAATCTCGTGAACTTCTTGGGCAAGGTCAAAGTCAGACCCTCTCCATGATTGTTACTGTGACGGCGCTCCCCGTTCCCGCGTGTGAGTGGATCAGACCGCGTTCAGCATCTCTTATCTGGAGCTTGTCGTTCCCAAAATGCTTGGCAATCGAATTCTGAAGCTGCCAGAGGGCGAATACTCCCTGCATTATCCCCGTCGCACCCACAGGATGTCCGCAGGCAATCAGACCTCCCGACGGGTTGACCGGAATCGTGCCTCTCTTCGGGAGGTCCAGTCCGTAATCTATGTTCTTGAGGAAGGGGTGTCCCTGCTCCACGAAGTCGTATCCTTCGCCGTACCTGCAGAGGCCTATGTCCTCGTAGGTCTGTATCTCGGAGCTAGAATAGGCGTCGTGCAGTTCAACGAAGCTCAACTCTTCGATTGGGTTCCTTATCACAGAATTCTTGTACGCCTCCAGAGCCGCGGTCCTCCCTGCCCTGAACGAATGGACCCCGGGGTACCTCAATTTGGAGTAGTGCTCAGCTTTCTCCCATGCGAAGAGCGGGACCTTCTCATGGGGTCTGTCGGCCAATCGCATCGTGTCCGTCCCGCAGCCGACTCCTTTGATCAACACGGGATGGTCGGTGTACTTGAACGCAGCTTCCTCCGACGCGAGGATCAGTACGGCTGCCCCATCGCTCATGGTGCAAACCGACGGCCTGTTAAGAGGATGCGCAATCATCTCGCGCCCAAGAGCTTCCTTCATGGTCAGCTTCTCCGGATACTGCGAGTAAGGATTGTTCAGCGCGTTGACGTGATTCTTCACTGACACCATCGACATTACCTTCCTTGCCTCTTGAGTGGCCGCCTTCTGGGCCTTCTTTTCGTCCTTGACCCCGGCGAACCTCGTCTTCCTCACGAATTCGTAGATGTGCCTCTGCACCATCAGGGCGTAGTAGCCCGTGTAGAACCCACCAACGGGGTAGTCGAAATTCATGTCTGATGCAAGGGCGATGAATTCATTTCCCTTCCAGGTTTCGACGCTCGACATCGTCTCGAAACCAGCCACAAGGCAAACCTCATTCCTCCCGCTGGCAACTGTTTCCCAGCCTGCCTGGATGGCCTGGCCCCCCGTCGCGCCCCCCCACTCAATCCTTCGGGAGTCCTTGGGATTGAGCCCGAGGAAGTCCTGTACCATTGAGGCCGCTTTGAGCTGCCTCGCAAAGTGGTCTGAAAAATATGATATCCTGCTGCTCTCTATTTCGGAAGCCTTCAACTTCGGGACATCATCCATCGCGTAGTCGTACGCCCTCTTGACCATCAGCCGGAAGTCCATCTCGGAATGGGCCTTGGCGAACTTTGTAACACCGCCCGAGACAACGTAGACCTTCCTCTGCCCCGGCACGCGGGCGACGGCAATTCAGCTGGTATTAATTTCCTTCCACACTCAATCGTTCCGGAGACGTGTATAGTTGCAAGGTTGCGCCTGTCTTCGGGGGCTCGAAAGTGCCTCGTCCGTTCTGCCCCCCGCTGTTTTTCCTTGGTTGTTGGTTACTTTCCGGTCCTCGCTTTTACAAGCTCCAAGTAGAAATCTATCGAAGCTGGGTCGGCAAGCGAGTCCTTGTTGATAACGCGATTCGGGTCTGCGCCCATGAGGAGCCTCTTTATGGGCACCTCCAGCTTCTTGCCGTTTAGAGTCTTGGGAACAGAGGGAACTTGAATGACCTCGTCCGGGACATGTCTCGGGGACAGGTCTGTTCGAATCTTCTTGCGGATCCTGGCTTCGAGCTCGGCATCGAGCATCTTCCCCGTTGCCGTCGCGATGAAGAGTATCATCCTGGCGCCATCCTCTGTTCCCTCGAGGTCTATCGCCATGGAATCGGCCACCTCTGGCAAGGATTCCACAGTCCTGTAGATCTCGCTCGTCCCTATCCGCACCCCCATCCGCTTTAGGGTCGCGTCAGAGCGGCCGTGGATGATGCACGTCCCTCTCTTCGTAATCTCGATCCAGTCGCCGTGCGTCCAGACTCCCGGGTAGGCTCCAAAGTAACTCTCCCTGTACCTGCTTCCGTCTTTGTCTCCCCAGAAGTATAGGGGCATGCTAGGCATCGGCTCTGTCACGACGAGTTCCCCTAACTGTCCCACGATAGAAGTCCCCTGCTCATCGTACGCCTCTACCTTCGCCCCAAGCGACCTGCACTGAATCTCTCCCGAATAAACGGGCAGGGTTGGGCAACCCGCAACAAAGGCGGTACAGACGTCCGTCCCGCCGCTGATTGATGCGACCCACAGGTCCTCCTTGACTGACGAATACATCCATTCGAAGGACTCGGAGGCGAGCGGGGATCCTGTGGATCCGACTCCGCGGAGCTTGCCAAGGTCGTGGGAGGAACCTGGTTTGAGCCCCGCCTTCATGCACGCGGAGAAGTAGGCCGCGCTCCCGCCCATGAATGTCGTCCGAGTGCTTTCCACCAGGTCCCAGAGGGCGTCGAGGTCAGGATACGAAGGGCTCCCGCTGTACAGGACTATCGAGGCTCCGTGGAGGAGGCCCCCGACGAGGTAGTTCCACATCATCCAGGCGGTAGTGGTGAACCAGAAGAAGCGGTCGTTCGGTCTTATGTCATTGTGGAGCGACAATTCCTTCAGAAACTCGACCAGAATCCCGCCGTGGCCCTGAACTATGGGCTTCGGCAAACCTGTCGTCCCTGATGAGTACAGGATCCAAAGCGGATGGTCAAACGGCAGGAATTCAAACCCCAGTGCCTCCCTGCCTGTGACCGCGTCCCCCCAGGCGAGCTCGCCAGCGAGCACGCCGCTCTTTGCCTTCGAGGGGACCCTTATCACGCGTTTCAAGCCCCGCAACGATGCCGCCATCGATGCGATCTCCTCTGTCCTGTCGAACCACTTTCCCCCATAGCTGTAACCATCCGCGGCAATCAAGACCTTGGGCCGGATTTGGCTGAACCTGTCAATGACCGCCGGGGTGCCGAAGTCTGGGGAGCAGCAAGACCAAATTGCTCCGATGGATGCGCACGCGAGGAACGCGACAACGGCCTCCTGCGAATTGGGAAGGAAGGCCGCGACCCTGTCTCCGACTCCTACATCCATCTCCTTGAGATTCGCTGCCAGAGAACCAGTTTTCTTCTCGAGCTCCTGCCAACTCACGATTTTCTCACCTTTCCTTTCAAACCCGGAGATTAGGGCGTCGCCGTCCCCTTTCCTTCGGAAGACCTGCTCAGCGAAGTTGAGCTCTGCCCCCTCGAACCAACGCGCCCCTGGCATCTTCCTCTTGCTGAGGACCGGATAGTCCGCATCGGCCACGTCGAAGTACTTCCAGACTGAACCCCAGAAGCCCTCCAGGTCATCTACCGACCAGTTCCAAATCTCGCCATAATCATCAAACTCACGACCGCGCGACTTCAGCCACTTTGTGAACGCCGCGATGTTCGTCTTCCTTGCAGAAGCAGGGTCGGGTTCCCAAAGTAACTTCCCCGCCGGCATAGTCGGCCCGCGAACCCAGCCGGTGGATATAAGGAGAAATCCTCAGGTCCTGGCGATGGGCGCTACACTATTGGCCGAATCACGAAGATCGCCAGGTCCCATATGAAGTGGCTCGTGAAGCTGGCCTGGAAGCCTCTTCCAAAGTAGTATGTTAGTCCCCACACCAGGTCGGCAACGAAGGTCGTTGCCACCCAAACCAGGTTGAAGGTCGCGAGGTGTATCACGGCGTCGAAAAGGGCTATGGATGGAGCTGCAGCTACTCCCATCTTCGGCTGGAGTTTTTTCTGGAGCACACCTCGAAAGAACGACTCGTATCCCGCTGCGTCGAAGAGGAGAACCCCCACCTGAAGGGGGAGAGGGTTGGCAGGGGAAGCAATCAGTGAATAAATCGAACCTTCTGATTCGGCACTGTAGCCCGGGATCAGCGCTTTCAATGCGAGCGATCCGGCCAAGAATACGAGATACAGCAGGGACGCGGATATTAATCCCGCCGCCAAGGCAACCAGTTTTAATCTAGGTCGGGCTCGGGGAGGCCCTACAAGATAGCGCGCCGCCATCATGCAACCTGTCGAAATGAAAGTCGCGGTCACGAAGTAGCTCCTTGGGATTGAAAAGAGGATCAACATCGAACCTACAACGACGGCCAGACCTGCCAGGAGTTTGGTGCGCCCGACCAACCAATCCAAGGCGCGGGTGCTTCCGCATAAAGGCCTATGGTCACGATTTGAGCCAAGAGAAGTTTGCCTCCCGGCTGTACAACCGAATCATGTCACTGCACGGTTAATATCGGTCCGTCCCAACGGCATAGGCTCATGGACGCAAAGACGGTCTTCCTTTCTACCAGGCCATGGTCGTTCACAATGACCTTCTCTTCGGTGACCATGGGGACCCTGACGGCTGCATTGGCAGGTCATTTCAACCCGATTCTTTACGCTCTTACTCTTGCAGGCATGGTCGCGTTTCATGCTGCGACCAACATCCTCAACGATTTCTTTGACGTCAGGCACGGGGTGGACAAGGTAGGAGCCCCCACCACCAAGTACAGGCTGCATCCTGCTGCCTTCGGACAGACTCCCCTCTCCTCAATCCTGGGCCTTTCCATCGCTCTTTACGGCGTCACCATAGTAGCCGGCCTGTACCTCGCCTTCGTCAGCAGCATACTGATTCTCGCGGTAACCGGTGTCGGGATAATCGGGAGCGTGTTTTACACCGCAGACCCGCTTGTCCTCAAGGCCCGGGGCCTGGGAGAGGCCACAGTATTCTCGATGTGGGGACTCCTTATCCCGCTGGGTTCGTATATCGTTCAGACTGGGACCTACTCTTTGTCTCCAGCAGTGGCTGCTCTCCCAATTGGGCTCCTGGTCGCTGACGTCCTGTTGGCGAATAATATCAGGGACATCGAATACGACGGGTCGGTCGGGACAAGAACCCTCGCAGTCGCCATCGGCGCAAAGAGCGCGGAGAAGGTCTACGCTTGGATCCTCGGGGTGGTCTACCTACTTGTAATCGCAGGAATCCTGGGTCGTCTTCTCCCGATCTGGTCTTTGCTGGTCTTCCTTACCTGGCCGGAGGCGTTCCGCCTTAGCAAGATGTTTCGGGGCGAGGTACCAGACAACGCGGACCCCAGGACTGCTGCCTTGGCCCTTCGGTTTTCACTCCTGTACATGGGTTCGTTGGTCCTCGCCATCCTTGTTCCAGTGAGCATTCCTTTCTGATCCCTAGTATGTTGACGGCTCTCAGGTGTTTCGCGTCG
>WNFB01000714.1_pt1 | contig 27580 bp, 22 predicted proteins | sample 5400501 | NCBI WGS metagenome assembly WNFB01 (sample SAMN13153341, study PRJNA577476) | soil metagenome | isolation source: 200 cm saprolite under Douglas fir tree site 2 hole 1 | place: USA:California | collected 2015-04-18
CGCCGGCCGCCGCTTCCACCATCGAGGAGTCGACGAGCGGGCTGCCGCCCGAGAAGGCGATGACGTCGGCGCCACGGGCGGCCTCGGCAACCCTGGACCGCAGCCGGGCCGCCGCGGGGTGGCGGGGGCCGAGCTCCGCGACCGCCTTGCCGGCGATCCTCCGGACGGCGGCCGAGCGCTCCTTCACCGACCCCCAGGCCAGCGACCAGCGTTCGGGGACAAGGAGGGAGTCCGACCAGCGCACCACCTCGACGTGGTGGCCCAGCGCCTCGATGGCCTTGACCCAGAACCCTTGCGCCTGCGCCGGGATGAACGGTCCCGTCCAGCCCCCCTCGCGGGCCGCCGCAAGGGCTGTAGCGTTGCTGACGGGCGCGACGAGAAGGACGCGGAGGCTGGAAGGCATGCCAGGTACATTATCGTCGTGATCCTGAGCCAGTCGGTCTGCGCTCCCGTCCCCGTGACCCGGCATTACGAGACAGTCGTGTGCGACGTGTGTGGCACCGCCGGCGGGACGGTCCTCGCCCGGATTCCCGCCCCCGTCGCAATCGCTGATCCCCTGCAGCGCTTCTGTGTCGAGACACTGGAGTTTCCTCGGTCGGGGATTGCCCTCGTGCTCTGCCCGGCCTGCGGCTTCGGCTACCAGGACCCCCGCTTGTCGCAAGTGGGCATGCAGGCCTTCTACGCCCGCTTCTACGATCCGGCGGGGCCCAGCGGTGCCTACCACCGCACCGCGCAACCGGAGCTCGAGCGGGCCCGGTACGAGGCCATCACCGCGGCAGGCCACACCTCGGGTTCCGTTCTGGATGTCGGCGCGGGGAAGGGGTACGCGCTCGAGGCGTTCCCGCCCTCGTCGTGGAAGCGGCACGGGCTCGACGTGTCGTCCGAGGCCCTCGCAACCCTGCGTGCCCGATTGCCGGACGCGGCGGTCATCGAGGGTTCCCTTTCGCAGGTGGACCTTCCCGACGGGGCCTTCGACGTCGTCACGATGAACTCGACCCTCGAGCACCTCCGGGACCCGATTGACACGCTGCTCGCAGCCCGCCGCATCCTGAAGCCCGGCGGTCTTCTCGTGTTCAACGTGCCCAACCTCGACTCGGCCAGCCGTTTCCTGGCTGATCGGACCGGCGGTGGATGGTTCGGCTTCACGCCCGAGCACCTGAACTACTTCACGCCCAAGGTCCTGACCCGTATCGCCCATGACGTGGGTTTTTCGGGACAACGTCACCACACGGTGGGGTTTGAGCGGACGCGGGGGCGCTGGGGGCACCTCGGCCAGCAGTTCGTGAGGATCGGCTCAGGGCTGAAGCGCCTTGCCCTGGGCGGGCCGGAAGCGAGGCAGCGCCTGACCGCAGGGTTCAGCGTCGTGGCCGACTGGCCGTTCTCCTCGACGCCGCTCGGGCGTCGCCTCCACTACGGCGAGAACATCACCGGCTTCTGGACGGCCTGAGCACACGCTGCACCGGCCCCAGGAGCCCGTCAATGAGGGCTCGCCGGTCATATTCGTCGAGGATGCCCAGGCCGAGTGCGGCGAGGCCGTAGGTGACGACCGCTGCCGCCACGGTGAGCGGTAGGAACGCGTGGCGCAGGACCCAGGTCACCAACCCCATGAGCGCGGTGGCGACGAGGATCTTGCCAATTCTCGGAACGTCCAGGATGTTCGCATGGTCCCGGAGCAGCACGGCGGCCAGCACGGAGGTGGCGACATGGGCGCCGAGCACGCCCGCCGCAGCCCCCGTCAGGCCGTGGACCGAGAGGCCGATCCACACCCCCACGGCGACGAAGGCCAGGAGGGTGACGAACGTGGCGATGTAAATGCCGTGGCGGCCCCGGACGATCATCGCCTTGGTGAGGGTTCCCCAGTAGGCAGTCGGCACGAGGGCGACGATGAGGATACGGAGCACGTTGGCCGAGGAGCGGTAGGGAGCCCCGAAGACCAGGGCAACGATGGGAACCGCCAGCAGCGCGGTCCCCGCGGCGATCGGCACGACGATGGAGAGCACCAGCCCGTACGTGCGCCGGAGCAGCCGGGTCAACTCGTTGGGGCCCTCCTGCGCGACGCGGGCCATCAGCGGGTACGTGACGCCAATGAGCGGCGTGAAGAACAGTTCCACCGCGCTCGAATAGAACATGAAGGCGACCCCGTACAGGGCGAGGACCTTCGCCCCGAGCCGGTGGGCAATCAGCAGGTTGTCGACCCGGAAGGCCGCCGTCTGCGCATAGGACGCCAGGCCCAACGGCAGGGCGGCGAGCAGCAACGGCTTGGCGAGACCGCGGGCGTCACGGAAGCTGGGGTGCGCGAACCTGAGCGCGACCGCCCAGAAGATGACGGCGTTGAGGCCGGCTGCGGCCACCGTGGCGATGGCCAACCCGAGGACGCCGGCCCCCAGGATGAGTGCGACGACGCCGAAACCGATGCTCATGCAGAGGTTGGTGAGGATGTAGAGCGTGACCAGCCCGAATCGTTCCCGGGTCTGGAACACCACGGACGCCAGGGAGCCCAGGGCGTTGGGGATGATGGAGGAGGCCGCGACGGCGCTGATGACGAGAATCTCCCCGCGGTAGCCGAGGCCAGGGTGAGACCGGTTGCGAGGCCCGCGGCGATGATGCTGAGGCCCGACACCAGGCGGAGCGCCGCGCCGAGCAGACCTGGGAGCTCGGATGGTTTCTGGGCGGCCTGACGGATGACGATGAGGCCCACGCCAAGGTCTGACACAATCGAAACGAATCCGACGAAGCTGATGGCCAGCGTGTAGACGCCGTACCGGTCCGTGCCGAGCCGGCGGGCCAGGAAAATGAACCACACGGTCTGCAGCACCCGCGAAAGTATCTGGCCGGCCGACAGGATGGCGGCGTTGCGGGCCACCCGCTCGCCCCGGGTGGGGGTGAGCGGGAGGCCAGACGGCACATCGGACATCTCTGCAGTAAAGCAGCATCCTGCACCTGGCCCCGCACGGGGCCGCGCCACTCGTAGAACGGCCGGGTGTCCGCCCCAGCATTTCGAGGCATACTCCCCGGATGCCCGCACACGTCGAACCCCTCGCCCACGTGGAAGAGGGTGTCGCCCTCGGCGAGGGCGCCCTCGTGTGGCACTATGCGACCGTCCGGCGCGGCGCAACCATCGGGGACCGGACCAGTGTCGGGGCAGGCGCCTACGTGGGAGTCGGCGTCACTGTCGGCGCCGACTGCAAGATCCAGAACGCTGCGCTGGTGTACGAGGGCGCCAGGTTGGGCAACGGCGTCTTCATCGGGCCGGGGGCAATCCTCACCAACGACCGCCGCCCCCGCGCCGTCAACCCGGACCTCACCCGCAAGGCGCTCGCCGACTGGCACCTCGAGGGCGTGACGGTCGGGGAGGGTGCCTCCGTCGGCGCCGGCGCCATCGTCGGCCCGGGCTGCACCGTGGGGGCCTGGGCACTCGTCGGTGCGGGCGCGGTCGTCACCCGCAACGTCCCGGCATTTGCGCTCGTCCTCGGCGTGCCCGCCCGGCAGTCGGGGTGGGTGTGCCGGTGCGGGACAGCCGTTGTCCCGCCGGCACGGTGCGACGAGTGCGGTCACGACTACGTGCTGGGCCCCGACGACCCCCCGAGCGTCCGCGAGGTGGTCTAGCGTCGTGGCCCCGACCTTCCCCGTCGCTCCCCGCGTCGGGCCGGCCGAGGAGGAGGCGGTGCTGCGGGTGCTGCGGTCCGGCCAGCTCGCCGCGGGGCCCGAGGTGGCAGCGTTCGAGTCCGAGTTTGCCGCCTTCGCCGGCACCCGCCACGCCGTGGCGGCCAGTTCCGGGACCGCGGCGCTCCACATGGCCCTGGTCGCCGCAGGGGTTGGTCCCGGCGACGAGGTGATCGTGCCCGCGCTGACGTTCGTCGCTTCGGCCAACGCGGTGGTGGCGGTGGGGGCGACCCCCGTCTTCGCCGACATCGCCGCGGACGGGTTCGCGCTCAGCCCCGATGCCGCCGCGTGCGCCGCCACCGAGCGCACCAGGGCGGTGATGGCGGTGCACCTCTACGGCATCCCCGCAGACGTTGGAGCCCTGTCGGCCATGTGTGCGGAGCGCTCCCTGTCGTTGATCGAGGACGCCGCCCAGGCGCACGGGGCCTCCTGGGACCGCAGGCCGGTTGGCTCGTGGGGGATCGGCGCCTTCTCCTTCTACGCAACCAAGAACATGACCACCGGCGAAGGGGGCATGGTGACGACCGGAGACGACGAGGTGGCCGGGCGGGCGCGCAGCTTCGCCAACCACGGGCGGCGGGCAGGCGACCCGGGCGGCTACGCGCATCCGGCGTTCGGGCTAAACCTGCGGATGACGGACCTCGCGGCGGCGATCGGGCGGGTGCAGCTTGCCTGCCTGGAGGAAGCCAACGCGGCACGCCGCCACCTCGCCGCCCTGCTGACCGACGTCATCCCCGAGGCGTGGCGCCGGCCGGTGCCGCCGGCGGCGGAGCCCGTCTGGCACCTGTTCCCCCTTGTGGTGGACGACCGCGACGAGGTGATCGAGCGGCTGCAGCGCCAGGGGGTGCCGACGGGGATCTTCTACCCCGCCCCCGTGTACCGGATGGCGCCGCACCTGCCGGCCGGGCACTGCCCGGTGGCGGAGTCCCTGGGCGGCCGTCTCGTCTGCCTGCGCATCGGCGCCTACGACGAGCCGACGCGCCACCGCTACGCCGAGGCCGTGGCGTCGGCCCTCGGGGCATGACGGGCCCCGCCCGCCTGGGGCTGGTGGGCCTGGGCGAGATGGGCCTGCACCACCTCCGCAACTTGGGCGAGATGGAATCGGTCGATCTGATTGCTGTCGTCGAGCCCAACCCCGCGGCCCGGCGGCGGGCCACGGTGCGTGGCGTCGCCGCCGTCGGCAGCCTCGGCCAGCTCGTCGACCTCAAGCCGGACGCGGCAGTAGTCGCGGTCCCGACCGCCCAGCACGCGGCGGTTGCCGTCCCGCTGCTGGAGGCCGGGATCGCGTGCCTGGTCGAGAAGCCGCTTGCGGGCACCGTCGCCGACGCGGAGGCGATCGTGGCCGCAGCCGGGTCGGGCAGATCGCTGCTCGCCGTGGGCCACATCGAGCGCCACAACCCTGCCGTGGCCTTCCTCGCCGGGCTGATCGCCAGGGGTGAGGTCGGTGAGGTCCTGGGCCTCAGCGTCTACCGGACGGGACCGATGCCGGCTCGGATCCGCGATGTCGGGGTGGTCTTCGACCTGGCCAGCCACGACCTCGACATCGTCTGCTGGCTGCTCGGCCAGCAACCCGCTGCCATGCAGGCGCACGTGTTCGGCTGGACGGCAAACCCGCGGCGGGAGGCGGCGGTCCATATCGTCGCGCGGTTCGGATCCGGGGTCCTGGCGACGGTGGACGCAAGCTGGCTCCACCCGGCGAAGTCACGGCGCCTCCACTGTCTCGGCACCGAGGGCCTGGTGACGGTGGACTATCTCCAGCAGGAGGTTCGCCTGACCCGCAACAACCACGAGCTGGGGGACTGGGGCCCGCTGGTCGGCCTGGGCGCCTCCCTCGGCGAGCAGATCCGGTATTCGGTGCAGCGCAGGGAGCCGCTGCGCGCCGAGCTGGAGTCGTTCGTGGCGGCGGTCCGGGGTGACGACGCCTCGGTGGTCCCGGGGGCGGCCGGCCTCGCCGTGGTGCGGCTGCTCGCCGAGCTGACCGACCAGATCGCCGCCCAGGGGGGTCCAGGGGGGAGTAGCAGCCCCCCGTAGCGACTCCTCGGCGATCATGTCCTCGTACGCCGGGTCGGCGCTTGACCTCTCGGGATCCACTGCCTCGCCCAACGCCCCTCCTCACAACCGTGACGTGCGTTGCTACGCCCGGAAGGACCGGACCCCTTCGATGACCTGCGCGATCTGGTCCTCGGCGAGGTCCGGGTACAGCGGCAGCGTGATCAGGCGCTGCCACTCCTCCTCCACGATCGGCAGCGACGCCGAGAACGGCTTGTAGACCCCGTAGAGGTGGTTCGGGTAGTAGTGCACCGACGTCGCGACGCCCCGCTCGCTCAGGTGATCGATGACGGCGTTGCGGCGGTCCTTCGGTACCCGGATGACGTAGTTGTGCTGGGCGGAGATCACGTAGGGGCGGACGGTCGGCGTCTGTACCCATCCCAGGTCGGCGAGGCCTTCGGTGTAGAGCCGGGCGATGGTGCGGCGGCGTTCGTTGTTGCGCTCCAGCTTCCCGAGCTGCACCAGGCCGATGGCCGACGGGATGTCGGAGAGGTGGGCCTTCAGGCCCACCTCGTCCACGCCGTACTGCCAGTTGTAGTGGGACGGCTGCCCCCGGCTCTCGGTGTCGGTCCGCTCCCACGTCGAGCGGTCGATCCCGAGCCAGCGCATGTGGCGCAGCCGCTGGGCGACGGCGTCGTCCTCCACGGTGATCATGCCCCCCTCGCCGCAGGCGAGGTTCTTCACCGCGTGGAAGCTGAAGCAGGTGAGCTCCGCGATCGATCCGACCTTCCTGCCCTTGTACGAGGCGCCACAGGCGTGCGCGGCATCCTCGATGAGGGGGATGGAATGCTCGGCCGCCAGGGCCCGCAGCTCGTCGAGGTCGGCCGGATGGCCCCCGTAGTCGACGGCCATGATGGCGGCGGTGTCCGGGGTGATCTTCTCGGCGACCCGGTCGGGGTCGAGGCACAGCGTCTCCCGGTCGACATCCGCGAAGACCGGCCGGCCGCCGCAGTAGAGGATCACGTGGTTGCTGGACACGAAGGTGAGGGAGGTGGTGATGACCTCCCGCTCCTCGATCCCGACAATCTTGACCGCCAGGTGCAGCGCCGCCGTCGCCGAGTTCGTGCCGATGGCGTGCGCGATCCCCACGTACTCCGCGAAGCGCTGCTCGAATTCTTCTGTCTTCGGACCAAGACCGACCCAGCCGGAGGCCATCGGGCCCCGGAGCGCCTCGTACTCCTCCGGCCCGTAGGACGGCTTGAAGACAGGGATCAATGTTGCTCCTTAGGTTGCTTCGTAGGCTCCAAGATACCGTTCCGCCGTCCCACCCCACGGGTAGGCCTCGGCGATGCGCTCGGCGAGCCTCTTCGGGGGACCGGCCTCGTGGGCAGCAAGGACTGCCTCGCGGATCGAGGAAGAGTCGGTGCTGCAGTACCAGGCGTCCCTGCCGAAGTAGTCCTCCGGGGTGCCCGCCCGGGAGACGACCACCGCCGCCCCGAGGGCAGCCGCGTCGAGGCTGACGAGGCCGGGAAGCTCGAAGAAGCTGGGGAGGGCGTGGACGCGGGCACGCAGGTGCGCCTGCCGGAGGTCCTCGTCATCGACGTAGCCCGAAAACAGCACGCCTGGCCCAGCCGCCTGCCGGCACCGGGCGGCGTAGGCGGGGAAGATGGCGTCGGTGCCGACGAGCCGAAGGGGGATCCCCGTGCCCCGGAGCGCCTCGATCAGGCCCAGCTGGTTCTTGCGGGGGTCGAGGCGGCCCACGCAGAGCACCCCAGCCCGGTCCCCGTTGCCCGCGGGCGGCCGGCGGTCGGTACCGAAGGGGACGACCGTCGTCGGGAGAGTCCCGAACTCGTCTTCCAGCGCGAATGCCTCGGCGGCGCCGCTCGGGCAGACGGCGTCGGCGCCGGCCAGGACCGTTGCCTGCCGCCGCCGCACGCCCCACACGGAGGCGGCCCGGCGCTCCCGCACCGCCCGCAGCGCACCGATGCCCTTGGCGCGGAACGCCAGCGCCTCCGCCCGCGGCAGGCTGGCCACGTAGCGATCGAGGGGCCACCACAGCGGGGTGAGGACGAGGCGCACGCCGGCCGCCCGGGCACTGCGGGCGAGCGTCTCGGTCACGGAGAGGACGGAGCGGTCGAGGTTGATCGCGTGGACCACGTCGAAGCCCCGGAGGCCGGCCTCCGGGGGCCGGGCGGCGATGACGACCTCGTGGCCCCGGGATCGCATCTCCCGGGCGAGGCGCGCCGCCACCGTGGAGTCGCCGCCCCGTCGCTCACCCGCGCTCTCCCGACCCTGCAGAAGGATCCTCACCTTGGTCCTCCCGAGGTTCGGTGCCTTTTGGTCGCTGCGAACCAGAAGGTACCGAACTTCGCGGCAAGGCATCTACTATCGAGAGCGTAGTGAGCAACCCCGAACGCCCCCTGAAGGTCACCTTCCTCGTCCCGTACCCGGTGGGCCGGGCCCCCGGGCAGCGCTTCCGGTTCGAGCAGTGGCTCCGCTTGCTGCCCCCGGAGGCGGTCGAGGCCCGCATCCTTCCCCTCTTCGGCCCGGCCGCGTACGCCCGGCTCTACGAACCGGGCGGCACGGCCCGGAAGGCCGCCCAGACCGCCGCGGCGCTGGCACGGCGGGCGCTCCAGGCCCACGTCGCCAAGAAGGCAGACGTCGTGTTCGTCTACCGGGGTGCCTTCGTCCTCGGGCCGCCGGTCTTCGAGATGCTGCTGGAAAGCCGCGTGCCGGTCGTCTTCGACTTCGACGACGCCATCTTCCTCGGTGGCACCAGCGAGGCGAACGCCCGTGCCGCCCGCCTGAAGCGCCCCGACGCGGTCGGCCGGATCGTCGCGGGGGCCGCAGCCACGACCGTCGGCAACGAGTACCTGGCCGGCTATGCCCGGCGGTTCAGCCCACGGGTCCACGTGATCCCCACGACCCTCGACGTCGAGGAGTACCGGCCCCACCCGAAAACCCCGCACGACCTCGTCCGGGTCGGCTGGATCGGCAGCCCGACGACCTCGCCCCACCTGTCGTCGATCGAGGGGGCGCTCCGCCGTATGCTCGACGAACTGCCGGTGGAGCTGGTCGTGATCGGCGATCCGCACTTCCGCCTGCCCGGCGCCCCGCGCGTCACCGTCAAGCCCTGGCGGGCCGACACCGAGATCGCCGAAGCCGCCAGCTTCGACATCGGCCTGATGCCGCTCCCGGACGACGACTGGAGCCGCGGCAAGTGCGGGTTCAAGGCCCTCCTGTCGATGTCGCTCGGGGTCCCACCGGTGGTGTCGCCAGTCGGCGTCAACACCGAGATTGTGTCGGACGGGACCAACGGGCTGCTGGCCGCCGGCGAGGATGCCTGGGTTGCGGCGGTTGCGAGGCTGGCCGCCGATCCAAACCTGCGGGACACCCTGGGCGCCGGGGCCCGCGCAACCGTGGTCGAGCGGTACTCGGGCCAGGAATGGGCGCCGCGCTTTCTGGAGGTCCTGCGGGAGGTGGCAGCGACGCGGCCATGAGAAGTCGCGTTCGCGTACTGTTCACAGACGATCTGGAAGAACCCAACGTATAGTTTGGGCTCGTGCGTGCACTGATCACCGGCGGCGCCGGGTTCATCGGGTCACACCTCGCAGATGCCTTGCTGGCGCGTGGGGACTCGGTCATCGCCCTCGACAACCTCGCCACCGGCCGCCACGACAACATCCGCGAGCACATCGGCGATCCGCGCTTCGAGTTCGTCCTCGGCTCGATCGTCAACGCCGACCTCGTGGACGACCTGGTGTCCCGGGCGGACGTCGCCTTCCACCTCGCCGCCGCGGTCGGGGTCAAGCTCATCGTCGAGCGACCGCTCGAGTCCCTCGTCACGAACATCCGGGGTTCCGAGGTCCTGCTGGAGAAGGCCCACAAGTACGGCAAGAAGGTGTTGATCACCTCCACCTCCGAGATCTACGGCAAGAGCCCCGACATCCCGATGCACGAGGACAGTGACCGGCTCCTCGGCTCGCCGTTGGTCGGACGCTGGAGCTACTCGACGTCGAAGGCGGTCGACGAGATCCTGGCCCACGCCTACTGGAAGGCCAAGGGCCTGCCGACGGTTATCGTCCGGCTGTTCAACACGGTGGGGCCGCGCCAGTCCGCCGAGTTCGGCATGGTCCTGCCCCGGTTCATCGATGCCGCCCTCGCCGGCCGGGACCTCAAGGTGCACGGCGACGGCTCCCAGTCCCGCTGCTTCGGGCACGTCCGGGACATCGTGCCCGCCCTGATCGCGCTCATGGAGTCGCGCGAGGCGGAGGGCCTGGCCGTCAACCTCGGCTCCGAGGAGGAGATCACGATCCTGGACCTGGCGAAGCTCGTCATCGAGCGCACCGGCTCCACCTCGAAGATCCAGTTGGTCCCGTACAAGGACGTGTACGTCGGGGGTTTCGAGGACATGCCCCGCCGGGTGCCCGACATCACGCGGGCACGCAAGCTCGTCGGCTTCGAGCCGGTGACCACGCTGGCCGAGATCGTCGACTCGATGGTCGACGACGCCCGGCGCCACCGGTAGTGGACCGGCCGGCGCAGGACCGCTGACCGGGGTCCCGGGAACGATGGGGGCCGTCTACGGCGCCGCCTTCGCCGCCGCGTTGCTCGGGGCCCTCCTGGCCACCCCCGTGGCCCGCAGGCTGGCCCTGCACCTCGGCATCGTGGACATGCCGGCCGCCCGCAAGGTGCACACCGACCCGGTGCCGTACCTCGGGGGCCTCGCCATCATCCTCGCCTTCGTGGGGTCGATGGTGCTCGGCGTCGTCGTCCATCCCCTCACCGGTTCCTATGAGCAGGTCGCGGCGATCCTCGGTGGCGGCCTCGTGCTGGCCGGGATGGGCCTCATCGACGACCTCAAGGTCATCCCCGGCTGGATCAAGGTCCCGACGGAGGTCGCCATGGGGGTGCTCCTCTACGTCGTAGGCGTTGCCGCCCACCCCTTCCGCAACGCCCTGCTCGACGTGCCACTCAACGTCGGGTGGGTCGTCGGCATCACGAACGCCGTCAACTACATGGACAACATGGACGGGCTGAGCGCCGGCGTGGTCGTCATCGCCGCAGGCTACTTCTTCGCCCTCGCCGCGCTCTCGGGGCAGATCCTCGTCGCCAGCCTCGCCGCGGCCCTGACCGGCTGTGCCCTCGGGTTCCTCTGGTGGAACCGCCCCCCCGCCCGCATCTTCATGGGGGACACCGGCAGCCTGTTCCTCGGGTTCATGCTGGCCGCGATCGGCATGAAGCTGCGCTTCCACGCCCTGCCAGACCGGGTGGGGTTCTTCGTCCCCATCGCCGTTATGGCGATCCCCATCCTGGACGCCCTCATGGTGTCGGTGTCCCGGGTGCAGCGGGGGCTGTCGCCGATCCACCCGGGCAAGGACCACATGTCGCACCGCCTCGTGCGGGTCGGGATCCCGTCAAGAGCAGCGGTAGGCTTGATCTACTTCGCCTCCGCCTCATGCGGGTGGCTCGGCGTGATCGTCGTCCACGCCCATCCCCTGACTGCGTACCTCCTCATGGGCTGGCTGGTCGTTGTGGCATTGTTCCTCGGTTGGCTCCTGCTCCGCGTAAAGGTTGAACCGGCATGAGAACGTGGATCCTCCAGCGCTGGCTGAGCTATGCCCGCGTCACCCTGCTGATCGGGCTCTTCCTCAGCCCCCTGATCTTCCTCCGGACCACCATCGACGTCTTCAACCTGGTGAAGATCTCGACGCTGTGGATCTTCGGGGTCTTTGCCGTCGCAATCTGGGCAATCTGGGCGGCCGAGCGGGGAGCATGGCTGCCGAAGCTCCACCTGTTCTGGGCCGCCGGCGCGTTCCTGGTGGCGATCCTGCTGGCCACAGTCTTCTCCCAGGACCCGGGGCTGTCGTTCCTCGGCCTGTACCACCGCTACGGAGGGCTCCTCCCCTTCCTCCTCTACGCCGTCATCGGGCTGGTCATCGTGGGCCTCTACTGGGAGCGTCCAGACGACCTCAAGGAGATCCCCATCGCCATCACGGGGGCGTGCCTGGTGATGATCCCCCTGGTGCTCTGGCAGGCGACCAAGATCCAGTGCACCGCCCAGGGGCCGTTCTGCATCCCCTGGCGGGACAGCAACGGCCAGCCGCCGTCCTTCCCGGTCGGGACCATGGGCAACTCGAACTTCGCCGGGGGGTTCTTCGCGCTGGCGGCCCCCTTGTTCCTCTACGTCGTGCTCACTGCGAAGAACCTCGCGGTCAAGCTGCTGCTCGCCGCCGGCTTCATCCTCGAGCTCCTGGCACTCTGGTTCACCCAGACCCGTGGCGCCTTCATCGCCGTCGGGGTGTCCTTCGTGGTGGCGGCGTTCCTGTACCGGGACCGGCTGCCCCGGTGGCTGCGCCTGCTCGCCCTCGCCGCCACGATCGCCGGGGCGTTCGTTGCCCTCATCGTCTTCGTGCACCCGGGCATGAAGCAGGCCCCCGGGTTCTTCTCGAAGGCCGGCGCCTACAGTCCCTTCCGGACCGGCACGTTCCAGGACCGCTCGTACTACTGGATCACGGCCCTCAGGATCTTCCGCCACCACCCGATCCTCGGCACCGGGCCGGACACCTACTACGCGAACTACCCGCTCTTCCGCCTGGCCAAGGACGGGGCGAAGCTGGGCCTCACCATCACGGACAAGCCCCACAATGTCTTCCTCGAGTACGCCTCCAACTCCGGCATCCTCGGCCTGGGGACCTATCTCGCCATGGTCGGCCTGGCCCTTTTCTACGGGTACCGCCGGGTCCGCCAGCTCGGGGGGACCACCCGCATCCTGCTCGTGAGCTTCATGAGCTCCCTGGTCGCCTACCTGGTCAACCAGTTCTTCTCGATCGACGTGCCGCCGCTGGCCGTGATGGGGTGGGTTGCGGTGGCGGGCATCGCGGTGCTCGCCGACCCGGGCGCCATCCGAGCGCGCGAGGTGATCGCCGCGGCACGGGCGGCCCAGGGGCCCAAGGGCATGAAGAAGAAGAAGCGGGTGCCCGGCACCAAGGCGGCGCCGTACGGGGGGACGCGCGTCATGCGGTACGGCGAGACCCGGTGGCTGGTGCACACCGCCACAGGCATCCTGGCGGTCGTCCTGGTCATCGTCGGCATCCTACCGTTCTGGGCCGACCACCTCGGCCACGACGGGCAGGTGGCCCAGGCGTCACAAGCGACGGTGAGCGCCGTCTCTGCGACCTACCTGCACGCAGCCTCCTTCCTGCCCCTCGAGCCGAGCTACCAGTCGCTCGCCGGCGCTGTCTTCGAGGGCCAGGCAGGCGCCGCGACCGATGCCGCCGGCAAGGCGCAGATGTTCGACCTTGCCCTGGGCCGGTACCGGGCGGCGCTGAAGCTGCAGCCGGAGAACGTCTTCTTCGTGATGAACATCGCCCGGGTCTACACGACCTGGGGGGGGTCCGACCCGACCAAGTACACCCAGGCCGCCACCTGGTGGGAGAAGGCCGTCGCTCAGGACCCGACGGACTGGATGGTCCACAACCAGTACGCCATCATGCTGAACGCCTGGGCCAACGCGGTCCCCAACGACGCGGCGTTGCGGAACAAGACTATCACCGAGTTGCAGACGGTGGTGCGCATCCGGCCCGACCAGACGGGCTCGTGGGTGAACCTGGCGAAGGTCTACCAGTCGCTCGGCCAGACCACTGAGGCCAAGCAAGCCGCCACCACTGCCCTTGACCTCGACAAGACCAACGCCGACGCCAAGGCGATCCTCGCCTCGGCGACGGCAAGCTCCAGCGCCACGTCGACCGTCACCCCGACGGCCGGAGGGTAGGGGCGTGGGAGCGACGTTGACGCGATGGGACGGTCCGGCACCGCCGTCCGAGGCCGCGCTGCGGGAGGCGTTCCGGGCGGAAGCTTTGTCGCCCTACGCCTGGTCCAACGGCCCCGGTGATCGCTACGGCGTCCACACCCACAGCTTCGACAAGGTGCTCTACTGCGCCCGGGGCAGTATCACCTTCCTGGTGGACGGTGGCAAGGTCCTCATGCACGCGGGAGACCGCCTCGACCTCTCCGCCGGGACCCCCCACGGCGCCCTGGTCGGTCCCGAGGGCTGCACATGCTTGGAGGCCCACCGGTAGGCCGCCTGCCGTCCCCACCAACAGCCAAGCGATCCCGGAGCTGGCAACTGTGGGCGCAGTCGCCACGCAGAGTGACGAGCCCTTTGTCTAAAGTAAAGGGCCCCCCGATATTCTGTGAGTAAAAACCGGTGTTCTACAGCGGCTGGTACTCAAAGAAGGTGCAGCCGGGACAAGGAATCGGACGAAGCCGTCCCCTTATGCCGCCGGGGTGGACCTGGCCGCCCACGCAGAGTGAGCGACGGCCAGGGTTCAGGCAGCCGACGTCGGCTCGGGCGGCTTCGGCGGCCCGAAGAGGCGGAGTTGCGGGTTGGCCGGGTCCTCGAAGCCGAACGAGCGGTACAGCGGGTCCCCCTCCGCCGTCGCGTGCAACTCGACGCAGGCGACCCCCTGCGAGCCCACAGCCACGCCAGCAGGGCGTCGAGCACCGCCCGCCCCAGCCCACGGCGGCGGTAGGCGGGGTCCGTGCACATCCACTGGACGTAGGCCGCCATCTCTGTGCGGCGGTTCCGCGGCCCGGGCAGCCGCTCGGCGATCGTCGCCACCACGCAGGACGCCAGACGGCCGGGCTCCTCGGCGTCGGTCACGAAGACGCCGGTCCGGCCCTCGCCCATGCGGGTCTCGAGGAGGCGGCCGATCTCGCGGAACCAGTCCTCGTCCGCAACCTGACCGATGCACAGGTACATGACGGCGGCGAGGCGCAGGACCTCCGGGATGTCGTCGGGGGTTGCGGGCCGAGCCTGCATGCCGGGATCATGCCGTATTTCCCCGGTTTGAGCGCCTACCAGAAGGTGGAGAGACGCACCAGTTGAGCGTTTTCTCAGGCCCCGTCACAGGGCTTTTGTCGTAGGCTCGTCCGTAGTGCACAGATTGTTCACGGGAGCCTCTCTCTCGCGGAAACGCCCGGGGCGCAGAGGCTCGGTGCTCCTCCCAGTGGCCGCCGCAGCCGGCCTCGTCGCGGCTGCGCTCACCATCCCCCCTGCCGCGGCCGCACCGCCCCGCCGGGTGGGCCCCCTCGCCTCGCACGAGCCGTCCGAGGCCGTCCCGGGCCAGCTGCTCGTCGGCTACCGGCCGGGGGTGACCGACGCCGCGCGCAGCGCGATCCACCGCCGCCACGGGGCCCGGGTGCTGCAGAGCTTCCCCGAGATCGGCGTCGATCTCGTCGGGCTGCCGCCAGGCATGGCGGTGGCGGCCGCAGCCGCCGCGTACGGCTCCGAGCGCGGCGTCAGGTACGCGGAGCCGAACGCGGTCGTCCGTGCGTCGGCGACCACCCCCAACGACACGTCCTTCGGTCAGCAGTGGGGGGATGCGAACACCGGCCAGTCGGTCCTCGGCACGACCGGGGCGGTGGGCGCCGACATCTCGGCCACCGGTGCGTGGGGCATCCAGACGGGGTCCAGCGCCGTCACGGTGGCGGTGATCGACACGGGAATCGACACGGGCCATCCCGACCTCGCGCAGAACGTCGACCTCGCCGACGCCCACAATTTCCTCGACAACTCGAGCGTGGTCTACAACCCGTCGCAGACCTGCACGAACGGAGGCGTCAACGACGACCACGGCACCCATGTCGCCGGCATCCTGGGCGCGGTCGGGAACAACGGGACCGGCGTCGCCGGCGTGGCCTGGCGCGTGAAGATCCTGCCGCTCAAGTTTCTCGGCCCGGATGGCAGCGGTGGGTGCGGGGTCGGCGACGACGCCCACGCGATCCTGGCGATCTTCTACGCCATCCAGAAGGGGGCGCAGATCATCAACATCTCGTGGGGCGGCTCGACGGCTCCGAACGAGTCCCTCCGCCAGACCCTGATCCAGGCCGGCCAGGCGGGCATCCTCTTCTCGGTTGCCGCCGGCAACAACTCCGTCGGGCAGAACCTCGCCGCCTCCCCCGACTACCCGGCAAGCTTCAACCTGTCCAACGAGATCGTCGTGGCGGCGAGCGACCAGAACGACGGGCTCGCCTCCTTCTCCAACTTCGGCGGCCCGACCGCCCTGGCGGCGCCGGGCGTGAACATCCTGAGCACCGTCACCAGGACCCACCCCACCCCCTACGGTTACCTCGACGGAACCTCGATGGCCGCCCCCTTCGTCACGGGGTCCCTGGCCCTCCTGCGCTCCCAGTACCCGGGGGCCACCCCAACGGAGCTGAAGAGCCGGCTGCTGTCGACCGTGGATGCAAAGAGCGCCTTCACCTCGACGACCACCTCCGGCGGGCGGCTCAACGTCTTCCACGCCGTCGGGCAGGTCCTGCCGGTGGTGCCCACCATCACGGGCCCCGTCGGGGGCGAGGCCGTTCCTCCGGGAACCACGCAACTGGCCACCTGGCAGACCAACGTCCCCGCCGGGAACCCCACGACCCCCTACCGCGTCGAGTTCACCGCCAACGCACTCGCCTCGACCACCTACTCGGAGCCCTTTGCCGGGCCCGGACTGCCGCCGAACTTCGTGCAACCGGCGGACAGCGACAGGGCGTGGACGTTCGCCGCGGGCCAGGGACCGAGCGGCTCCGGCGCGCTGCGGTCCGGTCTGTCCCCGGCGGACAACAACCGGGCATCCTGGGTTGCCACGACGGTGAACACGGTGGTCCCGGGAACGGTGTCCTTCAACTACAAGGTCGACTCCGAGGACTGCAGCGCGCCGCCGACCAATCCGGTCTGCGGCGACTACCTCCAGTTCTTCGTCGACGGTGCCTCCGAGCTGATGGTCAACGGCGCCCACGGCTACTCGCTCTTCTCCTTCCCGCTCCCCCCCGGCGTGCACCGGCTCTCCTGGGCCTACCAGAAGGACGTGAGCACGTCCGTGGGCATGGATGCTGCCTGGATCGCGGGGCTGGCCGTGTCCGGGGTCGACAATGCCCAGTGGACCACGGTGGCGACCGCCGGAACCGGCGCGACGTCGGTGGCGTGGACCACGCCGTCGCATCCGACCTTCTCCGCCAAGCTGCGGGTCTGCCAGGACAGCGGCGGCGCCTGCGGGCTCTCCACCGCGTCGGCCAGCCCCGGCGTCTTCTCCGTCGGGCTGGTGCTCACCCGGCCGGAGGGCCTCGGCCTGACGGAAGGCGGTGCTGCCGCAAGCTACTCGGTCTCCCTGCTGACCACGCCCACGGCCCCGGTGATCATCACCCTCGACGCCGATCCCCAGCTCAGCGTCAACCCCTCGAGCCTCGTCTTCACCGCCGCCAACACCCCCCAGTCGGTCACGGTCGGGGCACCCGACGACCAGATCGCCCAACCTCCGTCGCATACGGTCTCGATCCAGCAGACCGCCGCCAGTTCGGACCCGGCGTACAGCAACACGGCAGTAGCCGCCGTCGGGGTCACCATTGCCGACACCGACACCGCCGCGGTCTTCGTGAACGACGGCGCCGGCATCACGCTTGTGCCCGGCGGAGCCTCCGGCACCTACACCGTCGTGCTCGCGAGCAAGCCGTCGGCGCCCGTAACCGTGGCGGTGAGCCCGGACGCGGCGCTGAAGGTGTCGCCCTCGAGCCTCACCTTCGACGCAGGGAACTGGTCGGTGGCCCAGACCGTGGCGGTGGTCGCCCTCACGGGCGGGGCGCCCGTCGCCCGCAACGTCGGGATCGCGCATTCGGTCAGCAGCCCGGATCCGACCTACAACGGCATCGCTACCCTCGCTGCGAGGGTCCACCTTCTGGCCCCGCCGGCCTCCGGGTACTGGCTGGTCGCCAGCGACGGCGGCATCTTCGCGTTCGGCGGCAGCCACTTCTTCGGCTCGACGGGTTCCATCCATCTCAACAAGCCCATCGTGGCCGCCATGGCCACGCCGACCGGCGCCGGGTACTGGCTTGTCGCCAGCGACGGCGGCATCTTCGCCTTCGGTGACGCGGTGTTCGCCGGGTCCACCGGGTCCATCCACCTGAACCGGCAGATCGTGGCGGCCATGCCGACCCCCACCGGTGCCGGCTACTGGCTGGTCGCCAGCGACGGCGGCATCTTCGCCTTCGGGGACGCCCAGTTCTTCGGCTCGACGGGGTCCATCCACTTGAACCAACCCATCGTGGCCGCTATGGCCACCCCCACCGGTGCCGGGTACTGGCTGGTCGCCAGCGACGGCGGCATCTTCGCCTTCGCCGATGGACCATTCTTCGGCTCGACGGGGTCCATCCACCTCAACGAGCCCATCGTCGCGTCCATGGCGAGATAGTCTCGCCTGGTTGTGGACCCACCAGAGACCACCCCCGCGGTCGGCGATCTCCTCGATCGCCTGCGCGCCCGCGTGGAGGAGCGGCGAGCCTCCGGTGCCTACCCGCCCGGCTTGGAGCACGATCTCGACGTCCACTTCCGCCACATCGTCGAGCACCGGCCTGTCCGCAACCTCGAGGCGCTCCACACGGCGATGGCCACGTTCGAGGAGGGGCTGGCCTTCGACGCCGCCGAGATCCCCACGGGCTCGCGGGTCCCGGGAGGCACCTTGCTGCACCAGGCGGCCGCCAAGCTGGTCACCCGCCAGACCGACTGGATCGTGCAGCAACTCCGCGAGTTTGCCGAGTCGGTCCGGGTGATGCTCTGGGCGATGGTGAATACGTTCGACGACCCCACGCACGTGCACGCCGAGCTCACCGCCCAGATCGACGCGATCCTCGACCGGCTCGCCTACTACGAACGCTCCGCTGCGGACGCTCCGATGCTGGGGGAGATCGTCCGCCGCCTGGAGAAGCTGGAGGCCGCCGAGACCGCTCGGGCTGAGCGCCCCGAACCTTGAGCAGGAACGTGCAGAAACGGGTGGTTTTGGCTCAACGTTGGTTGTGGGTGGCTCCAGGGACCGCTCGGTAGGTGCGGGTCCTGTTCGTCGTCCAGCGGTACGGGGCCCAGGTCCCCGGTGGTGCCGAGTTGGCCGCACGGGAGTTCGCCACCCGGCTCGCTGCCCGGGGGCATGCGACCGAGGTGCTCACGAGCTGCGCAGTGAGCTACGTCGACTGGGCCAATGCCTACCCTCCCGGCACCAGCATGCTGGAGGGGGTCCTGGTGCACCGGTTGGGTGTCTCCGAACCGAGGGAGGACCGGATCTTCGGCCCGATGCATGCGCGGGTGCCGTTCGGGCGCCACCGGGTCCCACCGTTCCTGCAGCGCGATTGGATGCGGGTCCAGGGCCCCCACATGCCCGGCCTGGTCCCCTGGCTGCGCGAGCACGCCACGTCGTACGACCGCATCGTGTTCTTCACGTACCTGTACTTCACGGCCTCCGCCGGGCTCCCGGCGGCAGCGGGGCTCGTCCGGACCGTCCTGCACCCCACGGCCCATGACGAACCGCCCCTCTACCTTCCCCTCTTCGACCTGATGTTCCACCTTCCTTCCGCCCTGGCGTTCCTGACGGAGGAGGAGGCGGAACTGGTTGCGGACCGGTTCCATACGCACATCCCCTCGACGGTGACGGGCCTCGGCGTGGAGTTGGATACGGCGGTGTCCGGCACCGACGTGGCGGCCTACCGGGCCGGGGTGCCCGGGCTGGGCGAGCGACCCTACCTCGTGTACGTCGGCCGGGTCGACCCCGGCAAGGGATCGGTGGAGCTCTTCGACTTCTTCGCTGCCTACAAGCGGCGCAACCCGTCGGACCTCGCACTCGTGGTGGTCGGCGATCCCGTCGAGCCGATGCCCCCCCATGCGGACATCTTCATCACCGGCTTCGTCCCCGAGGCCGAGAAGCGGGCAGCGATGGCGGGCGGGCTCGCCCTCGTCCAGCCGTCCTACTTCGAGAGCTTCTCGCTGGTGCTCATCGAGGCCTGGGCGCTGTCGAAGGCGGCGCTCGTACAGGGGCGCTGCGACGTCCTCGAGGGCCACGCCCGACGCAGCGGGGGCGGCATCCCGTACCGGGGCTTCGCCGAGTTCGAGGCTGCGGTCGACCTCCTCGTTGGGGACCCGGGCCTGGCCGCGGCCCTGGGAAGGCAAGGCCGGCGGTACGTGGAGCGGCACTTCGACTGGGACCGGATCATCGAACGCTACGAGGACTTCCTCGATCGGATCGGTGCTCCGGCTCCAGCCGTCTCGCCGTAAATCCCGACGCTTGATTCCTTAGCTCTTGCGGATCGCCTCTACCTCGACCTCGAGGCGGATCGTCTTGCCCAGCATGAAGCCCCCGGTCTCGAGCGCCGCATTGAACGTGACGCCGAAGTCGTCCTTGTTGATCTCGCCCGTCGCCGAGAGGCCCATCCTGGTCCCCATCTGCGGGTGGACGATGACGCCGAGGTACTCGGCTTCGAGCGTGACGGGCTTGGTGATGCCCTTGATGGTGAGATCCCCGGTGAGCGTGAACTCCGTGCCTTGTTGCTGCGCCACACCGCTTGCGCTGAACGTGATCGTGGGGAATTTCTCGACTTCCAGGAAGTCGGCCGAGCGGACGTGCGCATCCCGGTTGGGCTCGCCGGTGTCGATGCTGGCGGCGTCGATCGTCGCCTGCACCGTGGAGTCCTTCGGGGCCTCGGCCACCTCGATCGTCCCGGAGAAAGTACCGAACCTGCCGCGGACCTTGCTGACCATCAAGTGACGGACGACGAAACTCACGTGGCTGTGGACCGGGTCGATCTCCCACGTGCCGGCTGCCGGCAGCTCCATACCGTCGACGGAGCGAAGCGACTCTTCTGTCTGGCTCATCGCACACCTTCTTTCCCTAGGTCTGGCAATCGTCTCGATCGCCTTCGCGATCATAGCCACCGAATAGTAAGGCTGTCAATAGTTTAACTTGATACAAGAAGTTCACCCGTACGGTCCCGGGAACGTTCACCGTCGCGTCGGGGACTGGTCACCTCCTTCTGTGAGGCTCCGCCTCACCAGCCTTCGAAAGGCCAGCCTTCGCAGGCCCGCGGCCCCCCGGGCTCGATCCGTCACATCCTCGTCGTAGAGGTGGAGAACGAGTCCTTCTCCGCCACGTTCGGTCCCAAGTCCCCGGCCACCTACCTCAACCAGACGCTACGGGCACAGGGCCAACTCGTCGACAACTACATCTCGCAAATCTCGGGGCAGTCGCCGATTGCCCTCACGAAGGCCGACTGCTGACCCTGCGACGCACGTCGCGGCGTGGCGCGCCGTCCTGGCTCCGACTACGCGACCGGCTCGTACAACCATTACTCGGCGCTACGCAGTTACGAAGACATTCTCGGGCTCACCAGCGGCGGCGCCGACGGCCTTGGGTACCTCGGATTCGCCGGGGCATCGGGCCTCGTCCCCAACGGCGGGGATGTGTTCAACCGCGATTCGCGGGCGGACTGAGCCCGAGAAATCGATCGACCAAATTCGCTTTCCCCCGGGGTGTTCCGGATAGAATACAGCGCGCAAGTGTTGTGTCGATTTCAGGAGGGGGAACTGTGGGAGTCATCGTCAGGGAAGAGTACGTCTGCGATTATTGTGGGAAGCCGATAACCGACAGCAATATCCTCATTGGCAAGCTGGCGCTCCGCAAGCAAGGGGCCAGGGGACTGGGACGTGAGGTTGTCCTCACGCTGCACCCGGCATGCGCCGAGGCGCTCACCAAGAACGCTCCGAGTGCTGCGCGCACCCGGCGGCGGGCGCCCAGCACCAACGGCGAGCCGGAAGCCCCAGTCGAGGAGGCCCCCAAACCAAGGGGACGCCGCCGCAAGGTCGCCTCCTAAAGCAGCCCTGGACCGACCGCCGTCAGGCGGGTTTCTGCAGCAACAGGCACACGGACGTGAAGACGGATCGGCGGATCTTGAGCAGCACGTGCGGGTGGATCTGCCCGGTGGCCGGCTCGAGCCTACCGCCGGGGTGGACGGTGGTCAGGTTGTCCCATGAACGGGGCGACAGCCCCGTGTCGAGCGGCTGCACGAGCCCGAGTCCGGAGGGCTGCACGATCAGGTTGTCCAGCTCCCGGGGCGTGAAAGCCTCGCCGAGCGCCATCCGCCGGCGAGGCGTCGCGTCCCTCCGTTTCCTTCCCAGCGTGCCGACGCGCCATGCGAACTCGACAGGTGCCCGGTCGAACGCGTCCAGATGCACCAGGCATTCGGTCACCACGACGGCGGTGCCACCGGGTTTCAGGACCCTTCCCATCTCCGCCGCGGACCTGGCAATCTCCTCCGGTGAGCCGAAGTGCTCGATGGAGGAGAGGGAGTACGCAATGTCGAAGCTCTCACTCGGAAATTCCAACCGGCGTGCGTCCATGTGCCGGACAACGAGGCGATCCTTCGGATAGTCGACGGGCGAGAACGCAGAAGGGTTTTCGGAGCATGGATTCCGCAGCTTCCAGCGCTGCGAACTTCCCCTCGCCGTAGATGTCGGTCGCGGTGACCATCCCCGCGCGGTTCGCCAGCCGGAACACGACAGGTTCGCTGCCGGCCCCGATGGCGAGGACCGAGGACTCGCCGTCGAGCCCCCCCGCTTCGGAAAGGGCCAGGGCGAGCATGCCCCGCTCCCACTGCTTGCGCTCGGTGAGGGCCCGGGGAGCGGGCGATCCCTCGATCTCCCCGACCACGGTGCAGAGCGCCGGATCGCCGAAGTCGGCGACGTCGCAGAGCTTGACGTACTGGCGCCCGGAGCGGCCCTGCGGCTTAGTCAAGCTCGGGTTGGTCAAGCTGCGGAGCGCCGCTTCACCCGGCGGCGCGCCGTCCCGACGGCGGTGGGCACTCCGAGCGCGGCAACCGTCAGGAGCGTAACGAGGAAGCCCAGCCGCAGCCCCGGGGCGTGGTACGAGAGTGAGACACGGCGTGCCCCTGCCGGCACCGGCACGCCCTGCACGAGGCCGTCCACCCGGACAACCGGCACGGTCCGCCCGTCGATGGTGGCGACCCAGCCGGGACTCCAGGCCTGGCTCACCACGAGCATGGCGGGGCGCGTGGTCTCGATGGAAAGGTCGACGGTCGTGGTGCCCCAGGTGGTGCTGGTCACCTTCCCCGCCGGCCCGGGAGGCCCAGTCGGGCAGGCGGGGCAGGACGCGTCGAGGAGGGCGGTGGCGGCGGGGTCGAACGGATGGACGCCATGGATGGCGTTCATCTCCTCGCTGAATGGCATGTCCTGCGTGGCCCCCACGAGGTAGGCGTCGGCCAGCCGTGGCGTGTAGTCGTAGCGGACGAGCGTGCTGGCGCTGACCACCACGGGCCGCCCTCCGACCAGCAGCGATCCCGGCCCCGGCCCGGCGCCGGACGAACCCGGCTCCCGGATCACCGTCGAGACGCGGAGCAGGTCGAACACGCGGCTGCCGGGCCGCCAGAGGTCGTCGGTGTAGTAGGCAGCGCCCCAAGGGGTCAGCCCCACGGCTGTGGCGTAGTCGGCAGGCATGAGGGAGTTGCTGGCGTTCACCGAGCGCATCTGCTTCGCGTCGGAGATGTGGACCCAGTCCTGGCCGATGGGCACGACGTTGCTACCGACGAACATATAGCGCGAGATCCCGCCGGCGGTAGCGCTCACACCACCCCACTGCATGGGTGTGGTCGGTGAGAGTTGGGCGGCGAGCTGCGCGGGAGGCGGGCTCACGAAACGCCACTGGTACCACCACCCGAACGACAGGACGAGGTCGAGGCTGACCACCACGATGGCGGCGAGGGCACCGGCACGGCGGGTGCGCAGCAGCAGGAAGACGCAGACCAGTCCGGCCACAGCGAAGGCACAGGGGATGGCCAGCGCGCTCAGGGCCGGCGTGGAGCCGGGGATGAACCGGCGGACCGACGCGAACCTTGGGACGGTGACGGCGGCCAGGAGAACGGCGCCGGTGGCAAGCCCGGCCAGGATCACCGCGGCCCGCCGCTCGCCCCGGGCGCCGCGGCGGACGGCTGCCACGCCATACGCGGCGAGCATGGCGGCAGCGAAGTCGAGCCCGACGACGTAGCGGGCCCAGGCGCGGAATGCCCCGTAGACGGGTAGCCGGAAGACGAGGTGGCTGACCGGCGTACCCGGACCGAGTGCCAGCACGAAACAGACGACGGCCACCGCCCCCATGGCCCGGGCAGGGCGGTGCTTGCGCATGGCAACGAGCCCGGCCGCCGCAAGGACGACGAGGGCGGCCCCGGCGTACCCGCTCAGCTCGGTCGGGTTCCACATCCCCGAGTAGATGTGGTTGTACGGCTCCCCGGGGGCCCCGAGTGCCCCGAAGAGGTACGGGAACAAGAGGAGCGGGATATGGCTCTTGGGAAGGGAATAGCTCATGGAGAACGCGAACGACTTCGCAGTGCGAACGCTGATCCCGGCGACGGCGATGGTGGGGAGGAGTTGGACCGCTGCGAGCCCAAGGCCTGCGGCCACGCCCAGGATGGCAAGGCCAGCAGACTGCAGCGGCCGGCGGGGCCGGCCAGCAAGGGCGACCGTTACGGCGTAGACCGCCAGGATCAGCAGTTCCGTGAAGAAGACCTGGTCGCTGCCGGCGAGGAGCGCCAGGGCGATGACGAGGGCAAGCAGCAGCAGGCGCAGGGCCGTGGCGCGGCGGATCAGCCGTTCGTAGCCGTAGATCATCCATGGCAGCCAGGCTGCCGCCGCGATCACGCTCTGGTGCCCGATGTGGGCAAACATGAACGCGCTCAGGGCGAAGCCGAGGCCTCCGACGGCCGCGGCGACCTCGTCTTCGCACAGCAGCCGGGCGAGCAGCCAGGCGCCGATCCCGGCGAGGAGGAATGTCGCGACGATCCCGAGGTTGTTGGCAACGATCGGGGGCGCGACGAGGAACAGCAGGTTGGGCGGGTACAGGGCGGCCGCCTGGGCGCTGCCGAGGTGGGGCATGCCACCCTGTGCCCACGGATCCCAGGTGGGCAGGTGACCGCTGGCCCAGGCACGCGCCGACACGATGAACCAGGGCATGAAGAGCCCCGTCCCGTCTCCCGGCGCGTAGGCCACGCGGCCGAGGACCCCGTTGCCGAAGAGGAGAAGCGGCGCAAGCACCACCGGCCACAGCCAACGTAACCAGCGGACGGGAGTCAGGCGGCGGGTGGGCTTGTTCCGGCCCGCTTCGCTGGCGGGCCCTGTGGGCGTGGGGTCTCCCGCCGGGCGGGTGTCCGGCGCGGTGGCCGGAGCGGTCTGATCTGCTCGCATCCGCAGGCGATTCTATCGACTGCGGTCTGAAGCGCCCGGAATGCGGACTTCAGCCAGTCGCCCGCTTGATGGCGGGAGCGTCCATCGAGAACCGGCAGGGCAGCATCAGCCGGCCGGGCTCGTCGTTGAGGCTGCGCATCTGGAAGGAGGTGTTGCCGTCGGTGGCGGCGTAGACGGTCTTGCCATCCCGGGAGTGGATGCCGACGGCCATCGTGAAGGTGCCTTCCTGCATCGGGACCATGTCGAAGTCGATCCGGAGGCGGGCGGGGCCGGGGGCGAGGTCGGTCCCCATGTAGCGCAGGGCCGTGTTCGTCCCGAAGATGTGCTGGCCGGCTGCGTCGAAGATGTTCACGCTGAACACGGGGTCCTCGACCGGGGTGTGGGTGACGAGCTCCGCCCACACCGTCATGGGATCGCCGGCCGTGAAGAACGGCTGCGGGTTGCCGCCGGGATCCGTCAGGGTGAGCTTCTCGATGTCGACGGCGGTCAGGTGGTCGATCTTCTCGCCGGTGTGGGTCTTCGAGACCTTGTTGCGGTACTGCCGGATGACCTCGGACGGGTTCCCGTAGGCAGCCAGGTGGCCCGTCGACAGGAGCGCCGCCCTCGAGCAGAGGTCGCGGATGCCGTCGACGGCATGGGTCACGATGAGGATGGTTTTTCCGTCCTCCTGGAACTTGCGGATCCGCTCCATGCACTTGGCCTGGAACGCCTCGTCGCCGACGGCGATGACCTCGTCGATGAGCAGGATGTCGGGGTCCATATGCACGGCGACGGCGAACCCGAGGCGGATGTACATGCCGGAGGAGTAGTTGCGCACCGGGTTGTCAATGAAATTCTCCATGCCAGCGAACGACACGATCTCGTCGAACTTGTGATTGATCTCCTTGGTGGAGAACCCAAGGATGGATCCGTTCAGGTAGACGTTCTGGCGCCCGGTGAGGTCGGGGTGAAAGCCGGCTCCGACCTCCAGCAGCGCGCCGATGCGGCCCTTCACCATGACCTCGCCGCTGGTGGGCCGGAGGATGCCGGCCATGAGCTTGAGCATCGTGGACTTGCCGGAGCCATTGGCGCCGATGAGCCCGAAGGTTGTCCCTTCCTCGACCTCGAAGCTGACATCGTCAAGGGCACGGAACTCCTCGAAGCGCTTTGACCGGCGAAGGAAGATCAGCCGTTCCTTCAGCGTGTGGTACTGCTCGTGGTAGAGCTTGAAGATCTTCGAGACGTTGCGGACCTCGATGGCGTTGGCCATTGCTACAGCTCCTCGGCGAAGTTGCCCTCGCCCTTCGCAAACACGTGGAAGCCGATCCAGATGAGGGCGACGGAGACGAGCGCGATGAGGCCCAGGACCTCGAAGTACCAGCTCAGATGGAATTGGTTGACGAGAATGTGGTGGTACGTGACGACGCCGTTGTGGTCGACGGTCGTTGGGCTGGGCGTCTTGTAGAAGGCGCGCTGGAAGGCCATGACCACCGGGGTCATCGGGTTGAGGAGGGCCAGCTTGAAGGGGATGTGGTGACGGGTCAGCTTGTCGTAGACCAGGTAGGGCGGGTACACGACCGGGGTCATCCAGAACCAGAACAACGTGGCCAGTTCCATGAAATGGGTCATGTCGCGCAGGTAAACCGTCACAGACGAGACCATGAGTCCCAGGCCGGTGAGCAGCAGGACCTCGACGATCAGCGCCGGGATGAACAGGACGGTGTACCGGCTCAGGAACCCGTAGCCGAAGATGAGCATGAAGCCGAGCAGCACGATCATCTGCAGGAAAAAGTGGAAGATGTTCGCCCCGATGGCTGCGAGGGGAAGCACCTCGCGCGGGAAGGCCACCCGTTTGATGAGGGGGGCGCCACCCACGACGGAGCTTGTGGCGGCCATCATCGAGTTCTGGAAGAGGGTCCACGGCAGCAGTCCCGAGAGGAGGAACACCGGAAAGCTCGGAATGCCAGCCGGCAGGATGATGACGAAGACGACATAGAAGATCGCCAGATACGTCGCCGGGTTGAGCAACGACCAGATGAAGCCGAGTGCGGACTCCTTGTACCGGACGCGCAAATCCCGCCGGATGAGGTTCAGGAGCAGGCCGCGGTAGGTCCACAGCCTCAGGATCCGCTGGCTGAGCGCGGGGGAGGAGGGCTTGCTGACGAGGACGGACGCGTCCTGGACGGTACTCATGGACTGCCCCGATGATATCGGAGGGGGGTCCGGGGGGGGTAGCAGCCCGGCGGAGCGTCGCGGAGCCGGAAAAGCTGCGAACCCCCTGGCTCGTGGGACGCTCCGTAGGAGCGGGCCACGAGAGGAAAAGCAAGGGGGGGCCGGATCGCCGCCGCGGGTGGGGGGTGGTCGGATTTGCTACATCCAACAAGCTGTCGCAAAATGGTGAATCGAGCTCTGGGCATATACCCCGGGACAAGGTCGAGCCGGCGTTGAGCTTCGGGAGCGGAATTGATACCCCGGGCCGGGTCTTGTGACTGTTGGCGATCTGCATTGTGGATCCCGTCGCGGATGCCGACGGTCGGCCATTCGGAGACAGTGGCCACGATGAGTGGTTGCAACATGCCCGACCTTGCCTCGGCTCCGACGGAAGCACGGCTCCCGAACCTTTCTTTGTCCGTAACCGGCCGTCCCAACGCCGCCCGGCGGACAGAGAAGGTTCCGGCCTCCTCACATCGGGGCTTTGACGGGCGACGGGAGCGGCAGATCGCAACGCCGCCCCCGGCACCTCGTCACCAAGGGTGGCGACAGCGAACAGCGCCGCCGTCCAACCCAGACCCATGAACGCACGTCCGTGCCGGAGCGCCTACTTTCCTCCAAAAGGTGCGCTATCCGCACTTTTTGGAGGAAACTCACTTCCCTCAGAGCCGCTGACGAGGC